>ERZ1034411.110-NODE-110-length-26411-cov-30.806002_pt1 | contig 26411 bp, 23 predicted proteins | sample MGYA00520583_ERZ1034411 | MGnify/ENA primary metagenome ERZ1034411 (study PRJEB33736, sample SAMEA104288481) | Azolla microphylla | place: Ecuador | collected 1982 | study: EMG produced TPA metagenomics assembly of the PRJEB19522 data set (Is there foul play in...
CTATGAATACTTTGAGCCACTGGACCATCTATTCCTTCATTGGTACCTACTAATGTTCCCACTCCAATTTCTATTTGACCCAGTTCCCACAACAACAACTGTTGTTTTTCATAGGGTCAATGGCCCTAGTTATTGATCCATCCCAAAGAAGATTGTAGTGTGATTCCTATATGTTGTCCCGGTACTATCTCTGGTGACCAGTGTGCCCTTTGTGTTTCCCCACACACACTGCAAATCCACTTCCATTGGCCTGTCCACCAACTCCCCTACTTGTTGTGTTTGGATTTTTATTGGTTCGCCAAACAATTGCCCCTCACCTCACCATCCACATACTTGCCGTCGGACTATCTCAAATCTATTCTATCTACTCCACCAAACACCTTTCTCCTTTTTCCCCTATGCCCTGGTTGTCCTCTTGGTTTCCGTTTTCGTGTCTGGTTCTCTTCTGGTTTATCTTCTTGTTTGTTCTCGGTTTCCTTGAGGATGTATCCCGACGTTGGTTTGGATAATCTTATGGTCTCTAAATCTCTACTGACTTTGAGTTTCTCTATTTCTTTTTCTATTTCTTTTTCCAGTTCTACTACTCTATTTGTTAGCTTCTCTATAGTTTTCTCCTGGTCAATAATGATTTCTACCAGTTCCTCTGTTCCCAAGTGCTTCAATATCTCTGGGTCTAGTTTTGGTCCCGGCTTCTTTTCCATAACTACTATATTCTGCCTCACCTATTATCACACTTGTCAAGACCCTACCCCCTGAATCCTTACGTTAATTGAGGTTGCTGTGGTTGGGTTTTAGGTGCAGTATATTCAGCCTTAATTTTAGCTAATGATTTATCAATGGAATCCATTGTACAAGTGCTAATCATGCAGATAGTTAATCAATAATCGCATTTAGTAGCACTTCAGATCAACTCATATCTTCCATATCTTCCATTGTAATTGTGTTACAGATATCAAATTTTGCCCCAGCACTTTGTAATTCATCATCTAAGATTTTCAGGCAACGGGTAGTATTGCCATCTGTAGGAACTTGAATAAATGAAATGCCCAATTCTTCATCTCTATCCATAGGTCGTGAAGTTTCTACAATCACTTTCATCACAGCTTTACCATCATCAGGTTCACCATCAGTAACAACTAAAATCACTTAGTTCACCATTTGGCTTAATTTGACTATTAGATTTGCGTTGGAAATAATCTTCATTAGGGTGTTTCAATACACCTTTTTCAATACACCTTCTAAATCAGTAGTACCTGATGGGTCATTTGCTTGGAAAATTTGCACTACTTTACTAGGGGGACTGAAACAAAAACCAAGCCCAAATGTAGCCCAAACTGGTTTGATAAGAAGGAAACACGTCCGGATTCCAGTTGAACCAATCAATAAATAGAAAAGATTAGGAACTATTCCCAACCCTGATTCTTTCCTTGGCTTTTTCCTAATCTTAACACTATGGAAAGCCAGACACAGACTCCTTTGTAAATTTTCGGACGTCTATGTTGTAATCTTACCAAATCCTAGCAAATCATAAATTTGCCAATTCATCATGTTAATTTGGTCTTCAGTATTAAACCTATCTCCGAACCATCTCCATTACGGATAGAGCCAAGGAGATATATTTTATTATATTAAACCAAGAAAAAATAATTTAGTAATTTTGCTGGCGGTTAATCCAAATACCCCTCATACCAGCCTTTCTAGGGCCATGATAGTCATCTGTTATGCTGTCTCCAATGTGCCATGCTTCCTCTGGTGAACAGTGATGACTTTGCAAAGCGATGTTAAAAATTTGCGTATCTGGTTTAGCTGTACGGACTTGGGTGGAAATGGTAATGGATTTGAAATAGTCTCTCAGTCCTAAGCTTTGCAATACTGAGTATAGACGGGAATCAAAATTAGACAGTACACCTAATTCAACTCCTAACCGTCGCCAGTTTACCAAAGCCAGAGGAACATCTGGATAGACAAACCAAGGTTCAGCAGTACCAAAGTGAATATAAAGTTCGCTAAAAAAAGCGGAAAAATCAGAAAATTCATTGAGAACACCTGCACCTTCAAAGGTTTTGAGGGCAATAATCCGCCACCAGTCAAATTCTCGCTGGGGAATATCTTGAATATCTGTATGGAGAAATATGGATGGTGGTGCAGCTTTTAAGCTTTTAAAAAAGTGTTTATTGAGGATTTCCGGAGAAACTGCAACGCCAAATTCCTGGGCTATTTGACTATAAACTTTGCCTACACTACCTTTAACACCAAAGAGTGTACCTACTGCATCTAAAAAAATAACTTTTGGTTTTTTCATAATTTCTAAAATTAATGTCAGTTAGTGGTTAGGAGTTTAGGAGTATGGCTATTGCCACGCTATGCCTACGGTACACTACGTGTGGCTTGCTTACCATAGGGTACGCTATCAGGAGGAAGGCTCAATTTTTCTCCCCCAGCCTCCCCACCAGCCCCAGCACCTCTACTCCTCTGCCTTCTGTCACCTATTCGCTGTTACCTATTTTACTGAGAAAGGGTTTTGATGATAGGACTGACTAACCAACTAAACCCAACTTTCAATTGATGTTCTAAAGTTGGTAAACGATACAAATAAGCTAAACGACGGGCGATGTATGCTAAAGAACCATCTAATTTGATGCCTAAACCTGTGAGGGTGGCGTTGTCTACTCCCAAGGCCATCATTTCTCCTAATTGTTGATAGCGGAAGGGAAGTAAAGGACGATTTGTTAGAGATGCCCAGATGTTCCAAGCGGTATAATCGGCTTGTTGGAAGGCGACTTGCGCTGTAGCTGGTACTTGCTTTCCTTCTGTATCAAGACAGTCTGCTAAATCTCCTAAAGCGAAAATTTCGGGATGTTCCAGGACTTGCAGTTTTGATGTGGTGGTGATTTGTCCAAGTTGGTTTTGCTTGAGGGGTAGGGTTTTTACAACTGGGGAAACTCTTGTCCCAACTGTCCAAATTACCAAATCTACGGGAATTTCGTCTACTTGAGTTTTATACTCTAGGGACATGGTATTTTCTCCAATGGAGACTACTTTGGTTTCTAAGTCTATAAACACACCTCTGGTTTCTAAGGCTTTTTTCGCTGCTTGGCGGTTAAATTCTGGGGAAGTTCGCAAAATTTGATCGCTGATTTCAATTAGGCGGAAGCGTCCTTTTTCGCCAATTCTATCTGCAAGTTTACAAGCTAATTCTACGCCACTGTAACCTGCACCGACTATGGCTATACGAATTTTTTCTGTTTCTGATGCTTCTAAAACTCGTAGGCTTTCTTCTAGGCGATAAACCTCTGTGATGCTACGGAAGGGGTGAGCGTAGGTTGTAGCACCTGGAACTAAATCAAGGGGTGTTTCGCCACCTAAAGCTAATACTAGCCGGTCGTAGGCTATTTCTAGTCCGTTTTGTAATTGTACTTGTTGCTTGTCGGTATCGATTTCTGAGACAACTGCTTGATGAAAACGCACACCTGTTCCTTGTAGTAGTTCTTGGTATGGTGGGGCGATTTCCCAAGCTTGCAGTTCTCCAGTGAGGAGTTCGTACAGGAAGGGAGAGAAGAGAAAGCGATCGCTCTGATCTACTAATATAATCTCAGGTTTTGGTGTAGACTCCCACGGTAATTGGCTTAAACGAAGGGCGGTGTAAAGTCCACCAAAGCCGCCACCTAGTATACAAATTCTTGTAGTTGCTTGAGTCATAGTTTTTATAGGAAGCTAAATTCCACCAAGGTAATTTATTCTTAGTGTAGTGAATTATTACGTTTTATTGCCATTAACCAACAATCCTGATATTTGCCCTCATAGAGTTCATGAGATGGTAACAGCTTAATTTTTACAAATCCACATTTTTCATAGCAGTGAATAGCACGGAGATTCCTAACATTGGCATCAATAACAATTTTTACAGCGTGCACTTCAGTAAAAATATAATTTATCACGGCTGAAAGCAATTGTGTACCTATTCCCTGATTCCAATATTTAGTTTCACCAATAAATAAATCAATTCCATAGATATTATCTGTTTTTTCTAGAGAATACATTTGTTTAATATGTGGTGGTAATTGATTGAGAGCATAATATTGCAAATAACCAATTTCTATATTTTTATAAGAGAAAATGCAGGGAATTAGAGGTTCTTCTCCCAAAATTCTAGGTTGATATGTTTCTACGACTTTTTTCAAATCATAAGGATAATCTCTACCGCCATAAAATTTTAACACTTCCTCATCAGAACGCCATTTTTCCATTAACAGATAGTCTTGTTTATCATCTCGCATGAGACGAAGTTTAATTTCGTCTTTGATAACTAGCATGGCTTGTAGTTAATACAACTTAGTCTTATTTATTTGAAGTTGCTCTAAATTCAGCAATAACTTCAATTATATCTACAATATTAGCATTAAATGCATCTAATTTCTCAGCAGGTATCCAATACTCTTGCTGTTGAGCACTACTGACAGTTTGCAAGGTGTATTGTCGATAAATTTTGTTTTAACTTAAAATCTTGTTACATAACCAACATATCCAGATGTTTTGTCTTTTGTGTTCCACTCTCTAGCAATCTCTACACCATAGGCTTCGTTAAGTACAGGATAAAAAATTGGTTGGAAAGGAAGTCGGGGTAGAAAGGCTGTATACTTGCAGCGATTAAATCAAGTTCTGCTTGACCACCTGCACGAAAGAGTGTTGTAGTATTGCTCATGGATAATTTCCAATGAAAAGCGGTTTCTCATTATAAAGACCGCCTATAAATTAATATTTATTTCTTAGGTAATTAATTACCACCAGACATGACAGCTTTATGATGTATGGCAGGATCTTCTGGTTTTCTATGCCAGTTACCTTCTCTGTCTGGCTCATATTCATTGTGAACACTATTCCAGGCTACTTCTAAAGAAGTATCTTCATTCATTCCGTCACTTTGAGCAGCATTGAAAGCAGCTACAAAAATCTGTTGAGCATGTTCTGGTAGTCGTGTTTGGATATCTTGAGGTAATTCATTTATTTTGTTATAAGGCATAAACTGACTCCGGCTATTTAAGTTAGGTCTATGTTAAGAACATTATTCTACAATTTCATCTTTCTATAAGTAGAGAATCATAGTTTCACACCTTTGATAGAGTTAACAATTTCGGGAAATTCGAAATTCCAAATCTACAATTCAAAATTGAATATTCTATCAAAATTGCTCATCAAACAAATTTTAAATTACTGCCGCAATATATTATATTGATACTCATAGCAAGAACGGTAGTCTTAAAAAAGAAGGAAAACACACCATGCAGCAAAGTTAAGCACCTCATAGAACGTACTGTTGTTTGCACGTCAGAGAATTGACCAGTCATAGCAATCACAAAGGAAAAATATAAAAAGTCCTAGTAATCTGGATAGTTCTCGTTAGGAAAACCTAACCCTCCAGCTATATTTCCAAGATTGATTTCACAATCATGTTGGTAACAAGTGCGTCCATATAGCAGAGCAAACATTGTATGTACTAGTAAGCAAGCACTGAAAATCGTCATACTTGCAAGCATGACGCGTAGGGGTAAGGAAATCTTCAATAGCCCATGTTTATGATAATTCAGGAGGGATGCGATCACTAACATACTCATACAAGAAGCGAAGACAATGAATGTGTATATCACCAAACGACCTTTGTATTCACGCTGTGCATAAGAGCGGTTTTCTTCCGCAGTAGCTTTCAGCATTTTCCACCAAGTCAACCCCAAAAAAACATAGGTGCTAGAGTTCCAAATACAGAGAATAGGAGTAGGTAAACGCAACCAAGACGGGAGTAGTCCTGATACGAATACAGCACAACCGAGAGAAATGATTAGTCGGGTTAAAGGGCTAAACGTATAGAATAACCTGAGTATTACAGACACTTTGACTTTAGAGCAGAGTAATGGGTATCTATTACGTTAGAACGTATAGTTTATGAGGTGGCAATGCACAGATCTTTTTATACTATTTGGCTTACCTCCCGCACCATCACCCCACATATTATTAAACTCTTCAGTAAATAAAGTTGCTAATTCTAGACTGTCGATTTTTAGTAAATTATTGGCATTACCTAAACTCCTAGAATTACTAAAACCTCCTGATGTATCACTTAATGTAAAATTAGCAGAAGTAATAATGGCAAAACGATTATCTACAATTCCAAATTTATGATGAATCAAACTGCTACCCGTAGTACCATCTGCTGTATCATCTATCCAAGGAATTTGGGCGTTTTGGCTCATGAGTAAAGCATGACGTTGATTAATTTCATCTGTAGTAAAGCATCACGTTAATTAATTTCATCTATTGTGATTTGATTATGTTAGTTGATATCAACAAATTGGCGAAATTCTTGATATAGTTCTTGTTCTCTTTTTTCTAGTTTCTGTATTTCCTTTGCAGGCAAGCTACTCCAAGGAGCAGAATAGTTATTTTCTACAATTATCCTGACCTTGACACCAGCTTTTTGTTATACAGCTAATGCTTGAGCAATTTTAGGGAAAAGTAATTCCTGGACTGCTATATATATGGTAGATTTTGCCTGAGAAATAGCATCAAGAATCAATCTGTTTTTATAAGTCGTCTCCTAAATGGGTTTGCTGACGATAGGTTTCTTGGTATTCTGAAGATTCAGCATGGTTGAAGTAAACTTGAATTAATGGATCTTGTGGCAATGGTGCGAGAAGCTGATTGGAAGATTGGACTTTTTAACAACCACTGAGAGTCAATAGGAATAAAAAGATATAAGATATAAATCAAATCTCATATGAGGAAAAATAGACACGGTAATCTGATTAAAATAGATTGAGGGTAGACATTATTTATTATTGCCCATAAGGTGTATGTCTAATTATGTAAAAAACTGGTTGTACCAAAGATGCTAAAAGTCCACCCATTAACATAAAATTACTCAGTCTTTTTACTGATTTAGCAAAGTAACTGTACATACTTGATCATCTCAACTATGGTTTTATGCAAATATATCTAGATTACAGTGCTACTACTCCTACTCGACCCGAAGCGATCGCTACAATGCAAGCAGTCTTAAATCAACAGTGGGGTAATCCTTCCAGTTTACATGAGTGGGGCAACCGTGCAGCATTAGTTGTGGAACAAGCAAGAATACAAGTTGCAGGTTTAATTAATGCTGTTCCCGAATCAATTATCTTTACTTCTGGGGGAACAGAAGCAGATAATTTAGCAGTTATGGGTGTGGCTCGATGTTATCCTGTACCACAACATATCATTATTTCTAGTGTGGAACATTCGGCTGTTTCTGAACCGGTGCGAATGTTAGAAAATTGGGGTTGGGAAGTTACCCGTTTAGGTGTAGATGGTAAAGGTAGAATTAATCCCGAAGATTTAAAAGCAGCTTTGCAACATAACACTGTTTTGGTATCAGTGATTTATGGACAAAGTGAAGTGGGAACTGTTCAACCGATAGCAGAACTAGGAAGAATTACCAAAATCCATGGTGCTTTATTCCATACAGATGCGGTGCAAGTTGCGGGACGTTTAGCGATAGATGTCAATAATTTAGGTATTGATTTATTGAGTTTATCTAGTCATAAAATATATGGTCCCTTGGGTGCAGGTGCTTTATATGTGCGTCCAGGCATGAACTTAATACCATTGTTAGGTGGTGGTGGACAAGAACAAGGACTGCGTTCAGGTACACAAGCAACACCTGCTATTGCTGGGTTTGGAGTAGCTGCGGAGTTAGCGGGACAGGAGTTAGAAACAGAAAGACTAAGATTAACAGAATTGCGCGATCGCCTCTTTACCAAATTAGCAGATATTCCCAGTTTAATTCCCACAGGTGACAGAATTCACCGCTTACCCCATCATCTTAGCTTTTATTTAGAATATGCCGATGGCGAAAAAATTAGTGGTAAAACCCTAGTCCGTCAATTAAACTTAGCAGGAATCGGCATTAGTGCAGGTGCTGCTTGTAATAGTGGAAAATTAAGTCCCAGTCCGATTTTATTAGCAATGGGGTATTCACAAATAGCCGCTTTGGGCGGAATTAGGTTAACTTTAGGAAAACAAACAACAGCAGCAGATGTTGATTGGACAGCAATAGTTTTGAAACAAGTTTTACAGCGATTGACAGCAGATTTATCCTTAGTGATACAATCCACCTCAATCACTTGCCAATTAGCAATTTGACCAATTAATATACCCAGCAAAGCTAAAGGAATGGAATGAAACGTACTCACAACAGCTTGCCAAAAAGGTTGATCATAAACCTCAGACCAAATCTGTTTTTCTGGTAACCGGTAAACAAACTTCATCAAAAAGTAGAACACAAAGATGGGAATATCTGGAAGGACTGCACGGATCAGAATTGCTGCAGTAAACTGAGTTCGGATTTGTTGATTAAATATCACCAAACTTAAAATAGCGTGACTGGAAGTATTCATTAGTCAATATCGGTGCAGAATTAACAGTTATATATCGTTTCTGATTAATATATAGATATAGATGTTGAAATTACCTCATAATCTGCCCACTTTGCCCGAAATCATCAATGATTTACCTAATATTTCTGGCTGGGAAACAGAAGTGCTGTCTGTAGTCAACCATGATCAGGCTGTATTTTTACCAACAACCAATCTTAAATTAGCAGATATTGACGCTGTGTTTGCAATCGCTCTCCACATGCACCAGCCCACTATACCAGCTGGACATAGCGGTTCACTCATGAGCAACCTGCAATATATGTTTGAACATCAACACGAGGGAGACAACCACAATGCAAAACCTTTTGCCTATTGTTACAGTCGCATGGGAGACTTGATCCCCGAACTTGTAAATCAAGGTTGCAATCCCCGTGTCATGTTGGATTATTCTGGTAATCTTTTGTGGGGACTCCGACAAATGGGACGAAGTGACATCCTCGACAACCTCAAACGGATTACTTGCGATACCACCTATCAGCCTTATGTAGAGTGGCTAGGGACAATGTGGAGTCACACTGTAATTCCTTCCACCCCCATAGCAGATATGAAACTCCATATTATCGCTTGGCAACATCATTTTGCGGCAATTTTTGCATGGGAAGCACTAGGACGAGTCAAAGGATTTTCACCCCCAGAAATGCACCTACCAAATCACCCAGATATCCTATTTGGATTTATCAAAGCCCTCAAAGAATCTGGATATCTTTGGTTATTAGTACAAGAACATACAATAGAAACAACTACTGGTGAATCTATCACGCAAAAACATTTACCACATCGTTTAGTTGCTCGCAATTCCCAAGGAGAAACAATTAGTATTACAACCTTAATTAAAACCCAAGGAGCATATACTAAATTAGTCGCTCAAATGCAACCATATTATGAAGCTAAAACCTTGTCTAAACAACAATTAGCTTCTAATTTAGTACCGCCAATCGTCAGCCAAATTGGTGATGGTGAAAACGGCGGTGTGATGATGAATGAATTTCCCAACGGTTTTAAACAAGCCTGGTGGGATATGGTGCAGCATGGCGGAGGTAAAACCAGAGTAGTGGCTGTCTGTGGTACAGAATATTTAGAATTATTAGCATATGCTGGTTATCTACCTGAAGACTTTCCCCCTTGTCAACCAGTGGGACAACATCAGATCTGGCAACAAATTCCCGCAGATAATTTTTCACCAAATGCTGTAGAAAATGCCATACAAGGAATTATAAAAACTAATCCTAATTTTCATGTAGATGGCGCATCATGGACTAATCATATTAGTTGGGTGCAGGGATACGAAAATGTTTTATCTCCCATGTATAAATTAAGTAATTCATTTCATCGGAAGTTTGATCACTTCTTAGCCAACAACTCAGGTGAAGCTATCACCAAAAAAACCTACTACCGTCAAAATTTATTATATAACTTGTTGCTGCAAACAAGCTGTTTTCGATATTGGGGACAAGGTACTTGGACTGATTACGCACGGGAAATATACAAAGGCGGACAGAAACTTTCACGGTGCTTCGTTCATTAACCAGAGGAATTTTCTCCAAATTATTGAAGTTTGCAGAAAAAATTTCAGGGAGGTATGTCTTTTAAGCCGGGGATGATTATACAATTCGCTTTTGTATAATGGCACAAAATGAAAACAAAGATCATATAAACTTTAGCTGTATATTATTACTGCGGCTGAAGCCACTACCGACTTATCCCCATGTCTAAAGTCAGGAGCTTGCGTCTCGCTTTTTAGTCAATATCCTAAAACTAGGATTAAGTACCGTAGGCATACGGGAACTTACGCTTGCGGAGATTTGATTTGCCCTCTTGGGCGGATTGGTGCCAACTAGTCGTCTAACGGCGAGTCTGTGAACCAAGAATCCCCTCGGCTTTAGCCAGGGGAGTGTCAACTTAAAGCTAGGTGATTGAGCTAGGAAATCAAAACTACAACAGAAGTCCTAGAATGCTGAATCAGGAGTAGAAAAGGCTTGTGATTTGGTTTTTAACCTAGATTCTGTAAGACATGTGTGAGGTTCAGATCATCTGAGAGATACTAATGTTTACATTTCCCAATTTACTATTGATCCCCGTTTAATTCTGATTTGGATAAAATGACTAGGCATAACCCTAAAACTCAAAACCGCTTTTGACTGCGACATGATAATGAATCAACTTAACAATGGTTTCACCCTATTTCTGAGTCTGCTAGTCGAGGCGATGCCTTTTTTGCTGCTAGGGGTGTTATTCTCCAGTTTGCTGCTGTTTTTTATTGATGAACGCAAATTGGTAGAAAAAATGCCCAAAAATGCCCTACTAGGGGCTTTAGTTGGCAGTATGATTGGCTTTTTATTTCCGGTGTGCGAGTGTGGTAATGTGCCAGTAGCGCGGCGGTTATTGATGCAGGGAGTCCCCACACCGGTAGCAATTGGCTTTTTACTAGCAGCACCGACAATTAACCCAATTGTAATTTGGGCAACTTGGACAGCATTTAGAGATCAACCAGAAATAGTAGTGTTAAGAATTGTATTGTCTTTAGCGAGCGCTACTATTATCGGTTTTGTTTTTAGCCTTCAACAAGACTTAAGTCCCTTCTTACAACCTACGCTCGCACGTTATATTAAATATAATCCACCCCCTAAACCAGAATCTAAACGCAAGGGAAAATATTACCAGGTAGAAGAACAAGCAACGGCTAATACTATCTTGCAATCAGGAACTTATATTCTCGGTGGTAAAGCAGGTAGATCTACCAAGATAGGGGGTATAAAGCAAACAAATATCGCAACTTCTAACCTCAATAAACCTTTTGCAGATAAACTCCGTCTATTATTGGATAATATCATCCAAGAATTGCGGGAATTAGGAGGAGTAATGGTGTTAGGAAGTGCCATTGCTGCCGCGATTCAAGTCTTAGCACCCCGTGAATTAATCCTCAGTTTGGGTGCTGGGCCAATTACTTCAATTCTGGCCATGTTGATTTTAGCTGCAGTAGTATCAATCTGTTCTACAGTCGATTCTTTTTTTGCTTTATCTTTTGCTTCCACCTTTACCAGTGGTTCTTTGTTAGCATTTTTGGTATTTGGTCCGATGATTGATATCAAAGGTGTGGGTTTGATGTTATCAATTTTCAAACCTAAAGCCCTATTGTATATATTTGCTTTAGCCGGACAGTTGACACTTTTATTTACCTTATTTTTGAATCTGCACGTCATGTAATTTTTGGCAGTTATCTGTGAAACTTACAACTGACTTAATAACTCAATAAATAATGACTTCAATCCAAAAACAAAAACAAAAAATCAAAAATCAGTTACTTCCTTGGCTGGATGTTATAGCAATCACAGCTTGGGGAATTTTAATGCTCAAATACTGGTTCACAGGCAAACTAAATTTATTGATTCATCCGGACTACTTTTGGTTAGTAATTGTGGGTGCAATAGGTTTATTGATTGTTGGTTTTTTCAAAGGGATACAATTGTGGCAACAATGCCGTCGTTATGAAGCACCTAATAACCAACAACAACATATAAATTTATTTCCTCCTGGTTGGGGTAGTGCCTTACTCTTAACCACAGCAATTTTAGGATTTATCATTACCCCCCGCGTCTTTGCCTCTCAAATAGCACTTGAACGGGGTGTCACCGAGTTATTGGGAGCGACACGCGCCCAACCCCAAGCATTTCGCCCTACCATTCGACCAGAAGAGCGCTCGCTCATAGACTGGGTACGCACACTTAACGTCTATCCAGAACCCGATGCCTATACAGGGCAGAAAGTCAAAGTCCAGGGATTTGTAATCCATCCTCCAGAACTAGATCAAAACCACTTGTTATTAGCTCGATTTGTGATTACTTGTTGTGCTGCAGATGGCTATCCAGCAGGATTACCAGTTCACCTGGGAGAAAACCGCAATCAATACCCACCAGATACCTGGGTGGAAGTAGAAGGACAAATGTTCACAGAAAACATCGCCAATAAACGTCAATTAACTATTAAAGCCTCCTCCCTCAAAAAAATTCCCCAACCTGAAAATCCATATAGTTATTAGGTGACAGGAGGCAGGGTGTAAGGGTATAGGGGGAAATGCAATGATGAATGCCCAATGATGAATGCCCAATGCTCAATGCCCAATGCTCAATACCCAATGCTCAATACCCAATGACAAAATCTTATAAATTTATTCAACCACTAGATCGTGTTGTGATCGCCCTCATGATCCTCTTGAGTCTACTGATTGGCTTTGTCATCTGGCAAGGTGATGCAGTCAAGCCCATCGTCCGTAACTTTACCTGGCAGAATCAACAAATTGGAGCAGAAGACACAGCTTTTACACTCACTTTTAGTCGTCCAATGGACACCAAAAGCGTAGAAGAAAATTTAAAAGTCTGTCCAGTAGAAACCAAAAGCGAAGAAGAAAACTCAACAACCTGTCCAGTTCTCGCAGGTAAAATCAGTTGGGCAGGGCGAAGACTAGTTTACACACTAGTAACACCAGCACCTTATGGAACAACTTATAAAGTTTCATTGCAAGGAGCAAGAGATAGATTTTCCCAGAAAGAAGGAAAAAAGAGGGAAATTCAACCGTTTACGGGCAGCTTTATCACAAGAGATCGCGCTCTACTTTACATAGGAGCTAATCAACAAGAGCAGGGAAAATTAGTAATCTATAACCTAACCCAAGGGCAAAAAAAGGTACTTACCCCCAAAGAGCTAATTGTGATGGACTTCGAGCCATTTCCAGATGGAGAGAAAATATTATTTTCCGCTCGTTCCTCTAAAAATCCAGACATACTCTCAGCTCAGCTATATACAGTCACAACAGGAATTTCTAGCACAACTGGTCAACAACCACAACCACCAGGCAAACTAGACCTGATTTTAGATAATAAGCACTATCAAAACTTAAAATTTGACCTATCCCCTGATGGAGCAACAATTGTTGTCCAACGCGGCAAAATAGATAATCCAGGCGACTTTGGGCTATGGCATTTATTAACAACTCAAGATAGTTCAGGAACAAAACCCACCGCAAAACGCTTACAAAGTCAACCACCAGGCGATTTTCTCATCACACCTGATAGCAAAGCAGTAGCAGTTGCTCAAGGACAAGGAACAGCAATTTTATCCCTTCAAGGAGAAGCTACCAAACCTCTAGATTTTCTACCCCAATTTGGCTTAGTTCAAGCTTTTTCCAAAGATGGTTCACAAGCCGCAATGGTCAAATTTAATACTGACTTCACCCGAGACTTATTCCTAGTCACCAATCAAGGGGTGCAGAAACAACTATTAAAAACCACAGGGTCAATCCTTGGTTGCAATTTTGATCCTGCCTCACCCACCCTATACTGCTTACTAACACAACTAATATCAAAAGAACAATATATAGAACAGCCTTATTTAGTCGCGATTAACCTCAAAACCGACCAACAAAAACCACTCTTAATGCTACCCCCAGCCCAACGAAATGTGCACATGAGTTTAGCACCCGACGGTTTGGGTCTAGTGTTTGACCAAATAGTACCAATAGAAAACTCAACAACCACATTACCTGCAAACATCTTAAAAACTGATGATGGTGAACCGATTGCTACCAGCAGTCTGTGGTTAATGCCTCTTTTACCCATCACTGATGTAGCCAACATCGAAATCAAACCAGAACAACTTCCCTTAGTTGGTTTTCATCCTCACTGGCTACCTTAAGGGGAGCAGGGGTGTAGGGGGAAAATTTTTTCTTTCTCCTTATACCACAGGGTGGCGTAAGCCATACTCCTTCTTCTGAAGTATTATATTTTTAGTAAAATTTAATACTTTAATCCCAGATAATATCTACCAAACAGCAGTAGTTGAGTGAATAGGTCGGGGATCATAATATTTTTTAGCAAGTTAATCTAACTTTTAACCTACGTCAAGTAGGTTCACACCCTCTACCACTTAGGGACAGAAAGACTACATCATAAATAAACTTGACGCACAAGAAACTGACATAGCATTGTCAGTATTATTACCATCAAGCAATTTTAGATTTTGGATTTGCCATTTTGGATTTACCCCTTGGCTTGAGATCACAAAACCTTGTGTCTTTAAACTGCTTGTTTCGACACAAACCTTTTTCCTATGCTGGTTGTAAAACCAAGACCCTGTATTTATTATTACTAGTCCCAAATCTAAAATCCCTTAATTCTAGATTCACAATTAGGACACTCTCTCATCACTAGTACCGCAAGGCGCAAGTCAAAAGTCAAAAGTCAAAAATCTTTCTTATGGAGTAGGCTTTTCCTCTAATTTACAACATGGTTGATCTATTTCCGCCAAGTTGTACTAGTACAACTTGGCGGAAATAAACAGACAGTTAGCAACCAGACAAAAAATTAAATTCCGTGAGTATTAAGGCTTTCTAGCTGATAGCTGCCTTCATGTACTAGCCACTAATGCTGAAAGAGAGTTAAACTTGGCTTCTAGAGGAAATCCTGATTGCCGTAGGCAATTGAATGTATTTGATCAGCAATGCTGGCAATAGTATTGCTGAATATTTTTAAGCAGGTGGGTCAAGAGTGATGAATATAGCTGACACCTCAAATAACGGCACTGTGATTGAACCCCTAAATTCTCCAACAAATTCGGCACTTTCAGAGCAGGCGGGTTGTCCTTTTTACTCAGTTGTGCATGATGAAAATATGGGCGTGACTAATTTGCCACTCCTGAATCCAGTCACCGATGTCACCAATGGGTTACACCTACAGCAGTGTGAATCTCCAAATACAGAGAATTTGAAAAATAATCCACAACAGGATTGGGTTGCTGAACCTGACAGTGAAAAACAAGCCGTTGTGAACTCGGAATTTCAAAACTTACTGACATTGAATCAAGAATTAAGCACAGCTAACAGTGATTTATACAGTCAGGTGGAGCAACTCAAACAGGAATTAACTGAAGCAGAAAAGATTTTGCAATGGCAAAAAAAACGCTCCAGCGTTACTGATTCGATGCTAAATCAACAAACTCAGGAACTTTCAGCTGCCCAAGAGCAAATTCAGTCTTTGTTTCAACAGTTAGAAACAGCTATACAAACTGTTCAACGACAAGATATTTTCATCGAAACTCATAAAGCACAGTTACAAATTAGCCAACAGCGCCTAGCTCAATTAGAGCGCGAATGCTCATTGCTACAAACTAATTACAGTGAACAGTCTCAGCAGCTATTACACTCAGAAAATACTGGTCGCGAATTGCGGACTCGACTGATGCGTCAACAACGTCAAACGCTGCAATTTAAAGCGGCTTTAGAAAAATGTCTAGATACCTCCGTTCCTAACTATGACACCCTAGAAGACAAAGCTCATCATCCCCACGACGTAACTGGTGGACACACAAGATTCTCTAGAAAAGCACGATCTTTGTTTCCCAATGCACAGCCTATTAAACCTTGGTCAGCAGAATCAGATTTTGTCAGTGATACCTGTGGGGGATTACACCAGCTTACCGATAATTCCTGGGTAGAATCTTCAACTCCATCCCCTCACGAAAACAATTACTCTGCTCCCATTTCAGAATCTTCTGATCTGTGTTCAGATGAAGACAATACTCTCACATCTACAAAAATCGCTGCCTCTTTAAAAGTTGATGAATTAATTACATCAGAAACTGCGTCTTCTGGTTCTTCCCAACTAGACCAGCAGTTAGAGAGTCTTATTCAAATGTTTTTTACCTCCCAATCGACATCAGTAACTCCACCTACTACGGGAGATACTCCAAACAATCATCAAACTAATTTGTCAATCAGGGAAACTTCAGCGTCTACTACGGAAAATGCTGAAGAACCAAAAAGGATAATAGGAGGGAATTTAGAAGTGGAAATAAATTATGGTGCTGGAGCAGAAAATTTGTTAATCTCTCCAACTAATGAACCACCAATAACTCCTACTTTTCCACATAAACAGATAAATGCAGGAGATACTGAGGACTCTTGGGCTGAAGTTTCATCGTCTACATCCTCTAAATTGCCTTTACACAATTTTTCCCTAGAACCAATGGGTGAATATCACCCAGAAAATAAATCACCTTCTCCGTTGATTTATCCCCAGCGTCCACCCAAGGGACGTAAATCCTTAGCATCTGTGGAATTACCAAGTTTTCCCCCCCCAGAATCATCAATCAAAGGTCAATGCTGAAGAATCTATAGCAAGTGACAGGTGACAGTTAACAGTTAACAGTCAATTGGGGAAATTAACCTTCTAGGTCTTACGTCTTACGTCCTACCAATGAACAATGACCAATGACTAATTACTAATGACCAATTTGAGTTACTGCTTTTGAGTTAACTTTAACTACCTGATTATGCCGCTGTGGTTTACCAGTAGAAATTCCATAATTAATGGTTAATAATTGCAACCATAATCCGGGATAACGGGGTTCTAACCAAGATTGACTTGATTTCAGGAAGTCTGAAAACCATCTACTTAACAAAAGGCTAATAAGGGCGTGACGACCAAAGTTGAAATAATTACCAAACCACCTCAGTAAGTCTTTTAACCCAGCCATTTGCCATATCCACAGCAGTAAAGCAGGATTTTTCCTGGCTGCTTTCAAGGCTAAACGGTTAAAAGTTAACCAATCGCAACGATCTTTCATGAAATTATCTACCACTTCTGGGGGTTCATCTGCTAATAAACCAAAGAAGGTATTGAGCATGGAGTTTACCCTTTGGGGTGGGATAAATTTCCCTCTGGGAACCATCATTCCTTTGGAAAATAACCAAGTCACGGAAACGTTACTTTGGTAGGCACGAATTTGATTTAAGTACTGAAAACTTAATAGGTTGTGTTTCAGGGCTGTATTTAATAGGGTAGTTAACCGTTCTAGGTTGCGAACGAGAGAACCAAAACCTGTAAAAATCAGTGGAGACTGAAGGGAAGCAGCATCACCAATAGCAATTAATCTATCAAAGGCAATGGTGCGATCTCTATTACTTACACTAAAATGCCCTGGTATATAGCCAAAAGTCGGCTTCTTCCACACCAGCTTATCCATATCACAGCGGCGATACTCCGGCAAAATCGTGAAAAAGTCCTCATACATCTCCAACAAAGAACCAGGATTTTCCCCATTCACCTCATGGTAATGAAACAGATAAATTGTTAGTTCCTCCTCAACCCCAGGAAACAACTCCCAAATCAACTGTCTACTTCGAGAAATATCCCCGTGGCTGTAGAGAACATCTCCATACTGAACATCCCACACACCATGCTCAAACCCGTTCTCAATTACTGCTCCCACAGTTGGACACACACTATCAAAAGCCCTACCACCATTTAATTGCCAAGCAATAGGAGAAGCAGTTCCCATTGCATCCACCAGCAATCTTCCACTCACTTCCTGCTCATTACCGCTAGGTAAATGCTTGACAGTAATAGTTACCTGTGAATCGCTGATATCAGCCCGAATAAACTCAGTTTCATCCCAGATATCACCACCAGCACCTTTGAGTTTTTCTCCACATACTTGCAGCAACTTATCTGAATCCAAAGCGATATTTAGCACCGTCGGCGTGTGCAGAATCGGCGCTTTCAGGCCAGAAGGATTATTGGCATCAAAAAATTTATTGAAACCGTCTTTATACTCCCTAGCAATAATGCTTTCTAACTCAGCACTTGTCAGCAAACCCAGATTTACCAAACTTTGAATTTCATCACGAGAAATATTCCATTCCCGGTTCATCCTGCCAAACGGCAAACGTTCCACCAACAGCACTTTATAGCCCAACTTTGCCATCAAAGCCGCATGAATTGAACCTAAAGCACCACCAATATAAATAAGGTCATATTGAAGATTGGGACTTTCGTTTCCCTCTTCCCCTTGACCAGAAAATAACACCTGACGGGGCTGCTGAGGATTTCTCACCCCTTCACGCCAACGTTGCTCCCACCAGTAAGCACGCTTCAGATCATATTCCCCATTTGGCATTTTCTGAAAATACTTGACAGTTAGGGGATAATAAGGTTCTAACTCTGCGAAAATTGACTTTTGAGCATCAATTTCCGGCGGTTCTGGATAACTATGGGGAAAGCGGCTGCGGATTCCTGTCGTTAGACGTTGAAGAATTTGCCTCTCATTAGCAAAAGGTTTATCTGCCCAACGGAATACCTTGAGATAAGTAGTACGCTGTACCGACCAGACAAATATAGACAGTTCATCTGGTATATTCTCCGTCACAGACACACCAGGGGTTCTCAAGCGAAAACCTTCTGGGGTAAGCAATTTCTCTCCATTACCTGGTGCAAAATCCACTTGTAGCCAGTTGCGTACAGCCCCAGTATCTGGAGTAGGAACTTCTACATAAAGAATCTCTTTCATATTCTGTTGACATCTCCCATCAATCTACTCACTAAGAAAGATTTGACAAAGGCAGAAAGTACGTTACACTCCGCCCTATCAGTTGCATCAAGATTTAATTAAGAAACTTTAATAGTTTGTTAAATTTATTAATCATTTTGGAAATTCTGTAAACTCATACCATGAATTATCCTATCCCAGACAGTCCCCAAGAAATTTTCGCACTCCGACAACAGCCAGTTGATGAAGAACTGGTAGCTGCGGTAATTGCCGGAGTAGTCAAACTTGTCCGCGCTCAGGGTCAATCCTTAGAAGAATTAACTGCCGAGGTCTTAGAAGATGATCTGGTGTTAGATAGACAACAACGACGCTGGTTAAGCAAGTTGGTTGCCCAAGCTTGGGAAAGTTTTCCCTAAATTCATCGAGTTTTTACCAACGCCTCCTTAAATTAATATTGTGCTGCGGTTTGAAGTTGAATTTGCGGTTTTTCTGTTAAAGCTCAATCTATCACTTTTGCTAACTTTTCAGGAATATGACTATCACGTTGACGAATGGGTACAGGATCATTTCTCAACACAGAAGCCTAAGAATCACCAACAAAATCACGGGGGAAATATCCCGTTAACATATTTTATAGACAAGCGGCACTCGCCCAAACATCAACTTCTGGTAATGCGTGTTTAAAGTCTAGGACTTGTTGGCGAGACATAAATACAGGTGTTCCCATTTTTGTCCATGTGAAAGTTTGCCCACTTAAACCTGCTAAGTCAAAGGCTTTAGCTAAACCATAAGGTCCAATTTTTAGTACCATTTTACCATCACATCACATCACATCAATATTTGTAAATATTTGGTGTTTTCTGTTTCTCTGAAAAAGATTTTCACACCCATTTCTTGAGCAGCAACGACAGGTAACATGATTTTGAGTGCGACAAGTTTCTTGGTTTGACTATGTTGAGCTAAAAATACTTCTCCACATCCGCCTTTACCTAATGATTTAATAATCTGACTATTTAAAAATTACTTGTAGATTTGGATTTCCTTAATTGGCTAAATTGAGAAGGTTTTTAATAATTTCAAAAAAATTCGGGTTCTGCTATATATAAGTTATTTGTATGAGATTTTGGGGAAAAAATTTTTATCAATAAGAGTGGCTATATTCTCAATAATAATGAGAATATAGTCAATAATTGAAGGAGTTTTCGTGATTTGAGCCAGGGGGGTTGACAGTGTTCCGAGTTTTGGGTATGCCTAATATTAGATTTGTAAATTTATTGGCGCATATTCCATATATTATAGTAAGTTTTTGGGTTTCAAGATTATTAATTAATTGTCTGAAACAGTATTTACAGGATTGTTATTTGTTTGTGATTTTTAGTCAGTTGGGTAAAATACGCAAAGTGACAAGACGCTATATATTTGATAAGGTCACAATCTTGTGGATGAGAAATGGTATGTGATCGCTATCTCATCTAATTAGATAATCTAGTGATATCATCCTGTAAATGCTTTAGTCCTGGATATCCTGGTTCAGACAACCAACACTAATATACTTAAGTTAATATTTATTAGACCTATGGCAAAATTGTTTCTGTGATATGATAGAGAGTTTTAGATTTTATATATTTTTTTGGTGTTATTTGCGATCCCTAATTTAAATATAAATAACCGTGTAACTCTAACTTTTGGCTAAAACAAATATAACCCCCATTCATTATAACAGAATATTAATTCTGCAATACGTCTATTTTAGGTAACACTGATATAGATGAAATACTCTGTTGAAAATAATAAATTTGGCAAACATCAAACTGATATAGATATATATGATCCCACCTTTTCCACCAATAACATAGTCATAATGAAAATTCAGATATTTATCCTAAACTTTCAGAGCCTTTTCAGCTTGGAAATGCAACAACAAACCATATTCCAAACCTTCAACTACAGCTTGATAGGAAGCCTCCACAATATTTGTAGAAACCCCTACAGTTGTCCAACGTTGTTGACCATTTCCCGATTCTACCAAAGCACGGGTTTTTGCTGCTGTACCCGTATTTCCGTTGAGAATTCTGACTTTATAATCTGTCAACTCAAAGTCGGCAACTTGCGGATAAAAGTTCACCAAAGCTTTACGTAAAGCATCATCTAAAGCCGCCACTGGTCCATTACCTTCTGCTGCTTCAAGAATATTTATACCATTTACACCTACTTTCACCGTTGCTAAAGAATTAGTAGTTTCTTTCACCTCTACTAAATCACAGTGGACTTGAAAACCTTTAACTTCAAAAAACTGTTCTCGCAGTCCCAAAGCTTCATACATTAATAGAGCAAAACTGGCTTCTGCAGCTTCAAATTGATATCCTTCACTCTCCAATTCTTTCATACGTTGAAGAATTTGCCGGGCTTGGGGATCATTTTTATCTAATTCCATTCCCAAAGACCGAGCTTTAGCTATGACATTACTTAAACCAGACTGTTCAGAAATAACAATGCGGCGACGATTCCCCACTTGTTCCGGCTGAATATGTTCATAAGTAAAAGGATTACGTTCTACCGCAGATACATGAATACCACCTTTGTGAGCAAAAGCAGAACGTCCCACATAAGGCGCGTGTTCATCAGGCGCAAGATTGACAACTTCGCTGACAAACCGACTAGTTTCTGTAAGTTGATTTAGCTGGTGTTCACCGATACAGCTATAATCAAGCTTTAACTGTAAATTGGGAATCACAGAACACAGGTTAGCATTACCACAGCGTTCCCCATAACCATTGATTGTACCCTGGACCATCTTCGCTCCTGCCATGACTGCTGCTAGGGCATTAGCAACCGCCATCTCTGAATCATTATGGGTGTGAATTCCGATTTGGGGAAGTGGAGATTGGGTCAGAGTTTTTTCTGTATTCCCAGTCCCCAGTTCCCAGTCCCCAGTTGCCAACACAACATTTTTAACGATCTGCGTAATTTCATGAGGTAAAGTACCACCATTGGTATCACATAGGACTAGCCACTCAGCCCCTACTGTTGCGGCTGCTTTTATTGTCTGGAGAGCATAGTCAGGATTTTGTTTGTAGCCATCAAACCAATGTTCAGCATCATAAATAACACGCCGTCCTTGAGAACGGAGATATGCAATTGTATCGCTGATCATGGCTAAGTTTTCTTCTAAACTGGTCTTGAGTCCTTCAATGACGTGGAAATCCCAAGACTTACCAAAAATTGTCACCCAGCGAGTACCCGCAGACAGTATGGCTTGCAGCATTGGTTCGTCTGCTGCTGTAGAGTGAGGACGACGAGTTGAGCAAAAGGTAACTATTTCTGCTTGTTTGAGGGGATTTTCTTGGAGTTGCCAGAAAAATTGAACATCTTTAGGATTAGATCCTGGCCAACCACCTTCAATAAAGGGTATGCCTAATTCATCGAGTCTGTGAGCAATGCGTAACTTATCTTCTATAGACACTGATAGTCCTTCCCGTTGCGTACCATCCCGGAGAGTAGTGTCATAGAGCCAAAGTTGATTTGAGGGAGTTGTGGTCATAAAATTGAGACCTAAGAGACAACTTTGTGGCGATGTGCCAATATATAGCAGGTGACAGATGATAGGGTGAAAAGTCTGTCGAGGAGTTGGCAGTTGTGGTACTTGTGCGGTTACAGTAGTAGGCGAACTGTCAGCAGGGAATTGGCGTGATCAAACGCGGCGATTTCGCTTGCTCTACATTTTCCTACAACTGACTTACGTTTAGCCTGTCAAACTCAGGTTTTAAGTGATGTGAATGTAGCAAAAATTGACAGATTTTTGGGTATCAATACAGTTACCAAAAATTTAGCTAAACTTGCTCAGTTTTGCTCATTTTTCTAGTTAAACACGAATAATGAGTAGGTTTTGGCGGTTCTTACTTTTCATAATACTATTTTCGTTGTATTATCCAGCCATGAAGCTAGTTGAATGTCATATCATCACAAAAAACCATCCTTTCTGGTCGTCCATTGATCATAAGGCGTTTTTGTCTAAAAATTTGTTTAACTTAGCTAATTACCATTATCGGCAACATTGCTTTCAACACCACCAGAAATTGAACTTTAATCAACTCTATCACCAATTGTCTCAAACTTTGTCTCAAACTGATGATTACAAAGCTTTACCAACAAAAGCTAGTACGCAAATTATCAGAAGATTAGATTCATCATGGACAAGTTACCTTCATGCTGTAAGAGCCTGGAATGAACATCCAGAAAAATTTTTAGGAAAACCGACAATTCCTAAATATAAAGATAACATAAAAGGGCGAAATCTCTTACCATATACTCATGAATCAATCTCAAACAAAGCCTTAGAAAAGCGAATTTATCTCCTGTCAATGAGTAACATCAGAATTACTACATCGCAAAAGGAAATAATTGAGGCGAGAATTGTTCCTAAAAGTAAAGGAATAAAAGTAATAATTACGGAAGAATCTTATACATCCCAATCTAGTGCTTTAGATGGTGATGCTTTACCTAAGTATGTTTATAAAAAACCTGAATTTACGGGGAAGAGAATGGCAAGAGCATTGTATAAAATCGGGAATAATAGGTTATTAAATGCCGATATTAATGGGTCATTTAATTTAAGATGAGAAAAGTAATTCCTGATATCCTTGACCAAGGAATAAAGGGTTTGCCCTTTAACCCTGTATTGCTTGATCCACTACGAATGACCAGACTTTCCAACTTTGAGTAAGTTTGAGTAGGCTTCGTTGATCGGTCAAGGTTCTCAATTAGTTTAGACACCAGAAGGTTAAAAAGGAGAGAAACAAGATGGGTAGATGGACACCCTTGATTTTGATGGCTGGTGGTGTGGCAATTTTACTAGGTACTTTCCTAGGGATTAATTTTCCAATGGGTGGACAGCAAACTGCTAATGTTCCACCTGGACGCAGAGCATCTAGGGTTCTTCCGGCTAATATTAATGTTAATAGCACAGCTACTAGGGATGATGCTGAAACGGCTACTAGAAATAATTCTGCAACTGCTAACGGGAATAATTCTGCAACTGCCAACGGGAATGGTTTTTCTGATGATACCAGGCGAACCAGTGTAGCTCAAAATAACGCTTCTACTGAGCCGATTGGAACGGTTGATAATGCACAAGACACCAATAATGATAATTCCACAACTGAGACTAGCTCAAATTCAGGTAATACGAATCAAGACCAAGAACCTATTCGTGCTTTGTGGTAAGTTCTGAGTCTTGAGTTCTTAGTCTTGAGTAAATAAGTTATTAGTTATGAGTTATGTAATTATATATGACTTATAACTAATGACTATTGACTAATGACTAGCGACGTTTTAATTATTGGTGGTGGCATTATCGGGTTGGCTTGCGCTGTGGAGATGAAATTACGTGGTGCAAATGTGACTGTACTTTGCCGTGATCACTCTGCTGCTGCCAGCTATGCTGCTGCAGGAATGTTAGCTCCTGATGCAGAAAATATCGCCAATGAAGCGATGTTGTCTTTGTGTTGGCGAGCGCGTGCTTTATATCCCAACTGGACAAGCAAATTAGAAGAATTGACGGGTTTAAATACAGGTTATTGGCCTTGTGGCATCCTCGCACCATTGTATAAAAAACCAGGGGAGCATGAAGTCAGCCAAAGAGGAATCCCTTACGCTGACCGGGGGAGCAGGGGAGCAGAGGTGAAAAAAGAATTTATTCCCAGTCCCCAGTCCCCAGCTTATTGGTTAGACAAAGATCCCATTCACGAATATCAGCCAGGTTTGGGAGTAGATGTACTTGGCGGCTGGTGGTATCCTGAAGACGGGCAAGTTGATAATCGGGCTTTGGTCAAAGTTTTGCGGAATGCGGCTGTGTCTTTGGGTGTGGAATTCAAGGATGGAGTAACAGTAGAAGCGATCACTCAACAGCAAGGAGAAGTTATAGGTGTTCAAACTAACATTGGTTTACTTCGTGCTGACCATTATCTTTTAGCCGCTGGTGCTTGGGCAAATCAACTATTACCTTTACCAGTGCGTCCCCGCAAAGGCCAAATGCTGCGTTTGGGAGTACCAGAATTTGTGACAGAATTACCTTTGACGCGGGTGTTATTTGGTGACAATATTTATATTGTCCCCCGTCGCGTTGTCAGCGGCGAGCGTAGCTATCGCTCTATAATTTTAGGGGCAACTAGTGAAGATGTGGGTTTTACTCCCGATAACACACCAGCGGGGATTCAAAGTTTACTCCAAGCTGCAACTCGTCTGTTTCCACAATTACAAAATTATCCCATCCAAGAAATGTGGTGGGGATTTCGCCCTGCTACCCCCGATGAATTACCGATTTTAGGCGATAGTCACTGTAGAAACTTAACCTTGGCTACTGGTCATCATCGCAATGGTATTTTGCTTGCACCAGTGACAGCCGTGTTAATTGGTGATTTGATTTTGTCACAAAAAACTGATCCTCTTTTAACTAATTTCCATTATTCGCGCTTTCAAAACCAGTCATCTACGACAACATCCATGCTTACTCATCCTGCTAATTTCACTAACGGATATAGTAAAAATTTATCTCTACAACCTGCGGAGCTGAAACTGCAAGATTCAGGATTAATAATTGCTGGTAAAACTTTTCACTCTCGTTTGATAACGGGAACTGGTAAATATCGCAGCACTGGGGTCATGCAGAAAAGCGTTGCTGCTAGTGGTTGTCAAATTGTGACGGTAGCAGTGCGACGGGTACAAACCAATGCACCGGGACATGAAGGTTTAGCGGAAGCTTTAGATTGGGGTAAAATCTGGATGTTGCCTAATACTGCTGGCTGTCAAACTGCGGAAGAAGCGATTCGAGTGGCACGCTTAGGACGGGAAATGGCAAAGTTATTAGGACAGGAAGATAATAATTTTGTCAAGTTAGAAGTTATACCTGATTCTAAGTATTTGCTTCCAGATCCGATTGGCACTTTGCAAGCTGCGGAACAATTGGTAAAAGAAGGTTTTGCTGTTTTACCTTATATTAATGCAGACCCGATGTTAGCCAAGCGTTTAGAAGATGTTGGTTCTGCAACGGTGATGCCTCTAGCAGCGCCTATTGGTTCAGGACAAGGGCTGAAAACTACTGCCAATATTCAGATTATTATTGAAAATGCCACGATACCTGTGGTGGTAGATGCTGGTATTGGTGAGCCTTCGGATGCTGCACAAGCGATGGAATTAGGTGCGGATGCGTTGTTAATTAATAGTGCGATCGCACTGGCTGAAAATGCCCCAGCAATGGCTTATGCGATGAATTTAGCAACTGTAGCGGGCCGTATGGCTTATTTAGCGGGAAGGATGCCGATGAAAGACTATGCTAGTGCTAGTTCTCCTTTGACTGGGACCATTACTGGGTAGCGAATATTTAGATCCCTGACATTTGGGAAAAGTTGGGGATCTAACTTTTGATATAACGAACCACAGAGGCGCAGAGAACGCAGAGAAATAAGCAGGGGAAACGCACCTTATTTCCTAATAAAAACTAATGAGGATTGTAAAATCATCTATATAAGTGCAAAGCTGGATGGATATATAAACAAAATCAATCACTTTTTTATTAAGCGATGAATTAGCTTATGTCCAATTGAATAACTCTTAGCTAAGGATAAATGAGCT
>ERZ1034411.111-NODE-111-length-26296-cov-24.817156_pt1 | contig 26296 bp, 32 predicted proteins | sample MGYA00520583_ERZ1034411 | MGnify/ENA primary metagenome ERZ1034411 (study PRJEB33736, sample SAMEA104288481) | Azolla microphylla | place: Ecuador | collected 1982 | study: EMG produced TPA metagenomics assembly of the PRJEB19522 data set (Is there foul play in...
GAACAGCCATATCTTTTCTATTTATTGATTGGTTCAACTGGAATCCGGACGTTTTTCCTTCTTATCAAGCCAGTTTGGGCTACATTTGGGCTTAATTTTTGTTTACGTCCCGTTAATTGCTTTTCCCCTGAAGAAAGTCGATGTTTGGGAACTGCTTTACCATTTAAATCATATAAAGATAAGCCGAAGGTTTTAGCATCAATAGCAATAGGATGTAATAAATCTGACTTATATAATAAGTACAGAAAACAGTTTTTTACTTCCTCTTCTAATTTATTCAGTTTTCTCAACGTTAATCTTTCTCGAAACACCTTTAAGGTTTCTTGTACTCTCGCAGCAGAGTCAATAGTATATTCACTATTTTGATATTTAAGATCTTCTACAGTGTATTCATTTAATTCTTGCTTCGTTTTCTTGATTTCTGTATCTAATTCTGTCAGTTGCTGATTCATTATTTCAGTCTGAGATTTAATTTTATTGAATTGAGTTTGTGCCTCTTTTACAGCTTTTGCAATTTGGTATATTCTTCCGGTGCAGCCGCAGTTTGTACTTGTCTTTCTAAAGCTAGAATTCCTTCTGCATAATTATCTAATTCATTTAACTGCTTTTGGGCTGTATTTTTGGAAATTGGCAACGGATAAGTTACATTGTCAAGCAAAGTTAAACTTTCTTCATATCCATTCAAGGAAGTGTTTTCTGTTGAGACATTATTTGTATATAAAGTATTGATATCTTCAGCTAAAAAAGATTGAATATGAGTAACTTTATTAGTCTCCAGATTTAATTGTTGTAACCAATTAATTAATCTTTCATATCTAGCAACTAAGACATCTTGAGCTAATTGGATCTGTTGGCTTTTAAGTTCTTTTTCTCCCTGTCGTTGGACCTGAGATAATAAAGGACTAATTAATACCAAAGGTAAAAAATCAGCTCCTAATTCACATAAAGACTCACGGATATTATTACCAGCTTTGATTTTATCTTCCTTTTCTCGTTCTAATTGGCCACGTTCAGCAGCAATTTTACCACCTTCATTAAGAAATTTATGTAAAGCCTCTTCCTGAATTTTCTCTAAAATATCAACTTCAAGATTGAGATTTTCTAGTTTTTTCTGATTCTTTTCGTATTATTGCTGTTTTTCCGTTAATTTACTTTTAATTTCTTCTAATTGAGCTAAATCTTGACTATCTGCAAATTCTCGTTCTTTACGATTGACTAGAACTCCTAAATCAACTGCTAATTTATCTCCTAATTCTAAAGCTAAAAGTCTGTTAATAGCATCAATAACTATTGGCGGTGGTATTTCCTATTCTGCAAGTTCTTTAACTTGTTCACCATTAAAGAGAAATAAATTAGAATTAGAAATGGCTAAAGGTAAAATATGTTCTATATATTCATCCCAAATATTGACTAATAAATCAACTATCCAAGTTTCATTATCACCTAAAATTCTCAAATATTCTTTACCATATTTACGATTTCTTCCCAATTCATAACAACACGATATCTAATCTGTTTATCATCTTCAATATGTTTATGAACTAATTCAATTCTGGTTTCTTCTATAGGATCTGCTTTACTATTTACGCATTTACTTAATAAATCAGTATAACTCAGATTTACCCGTGTATAACATTGGGCGCGTTGTCGATATAAACCCAGGCGAATAGGATCAATCAGAGTGGTTTTTCCACCGCCATTCATTCCTCTAAAAAGGATAATTGGGGGTATGTTATCTTCATCGGTTTTCGGGTTGAGGTTAATGACTCATTTTCCGGCATAAGGACCGAAGTTTTGCAGGACTAATTCGAGGAATATCATCAGACCATTTTATATTTTGGATTAATAATCTCGTTCCCTAGCTCTGACAGGGAATGCTTTCTAGTCCCTACCTTTGATCACCAATTTTTAAAATTTGATGAGCAGTTAAATTCAAATTCCGAAATGCAGCACAAATTAAGACATTACTTCCTCTAAACTGATTAACTTGATACTCGCCTTCAATCAAATTATAAATAGAAATAGTTGGTTGTTTAGGGTTGCCAATATATCTCCTACCGTCTGAACCTAAATAATCAGTAATCCAATTTCAGGAATACCTAATCTTTGATATTCTGCCAACTTAATTAAATAATCATCTTGCCAATTAGTGCTTACTACTTCAATTAGTAAACGCACTGTTTCAGCGTGAGTAATAGTAGAACATTCATGGAATAAAGGTTCATTATGAATAGCATTCCAATCTGAAACAATTACATCAGGGTTATAGCCTGATTTACCAGAATCTACACGTTTAATAATATATTGTCTGACATAAAATAAGGCAGATTATTTTTTTCAATTTGTACGCCTAACTTGATCGGCAAAAAACCAGATACCTGTTCATTAGTTCCCGTCGGTTGCATTTCAATAATTACCCCATCATGTAATTCAAAGCGTCCATAGCTATCTGGATACCAATATATAAATTATATAAATTGATCTAACTCTATTAATTCCGTCAAAGCTAGTAACATAACTAATTCTTTTTTTGCGTGAGTAAAAATTGATATTTGATGAACCAGACTAGGCTATTTTTAGCTATCTAGCCGCAAATTGCATTTACCAGGAATATCATTATTCTTCCTGTTTTGCATACTTGAAATTAGCCCAAGTTTGTGGTTTACGTTCTTTTCAGCTGCATCTCATAAACTTAATTGTTTCACCTTTTCCCTAATTGTGGCTACATCACCTTCCAAAGCTGCTTGTCGTAAATCCCGTTGTAAATGGGTATTCTTAATTGGTTTCTCTGGAGAATGGGAATTGTATCAAAGTGTTCTTCTAGGCTTTCGTAGATACCCACGCGACGAGTTTTCTTCTTGAATTGGCGTTCTGTATCTAATAACTTTGCCATCAATTCTAAGTGCATTTAGTCACCGTCACAGATTTCTTCTAATACCTCCCATTCATCACTTCCGAGTATGCCTTAGTCAGCATCAGGAATGGTGATCTTTAAATACTTCTCCCGTGACTTCTTGATATATGCGGGGTAAGCTATCATCAAATTCGTGTCTTTCTTCTAACCATATCCGGCGAATTTCACTCAGTTATTCTATAGTAAGTAGAGTGATATCACGCATATTTTCTGGGTCTGTTTGACAGATTTGCTTTTCTACTGTTAGTATCTTTCTTAGCCAATCTTCCCGTGCTTCTTTAAGATATGGACCAGGAATAGGGTTAATAGACACTTCACTCTCTAAATTACGTTCATATAATTGAACACCTCCGCCTCTACGGCGACAATATCTCCGGCTACGATTCTCTTCTAGATCTAATTCTTTGGAAAAATCTAATAATGGTTGTATCCATTGTTTTTCTTCATCATTTTTAATCATGGCTGTTAGTGATTTATGTTCACTAAGAAGTGTACAAACCCAGCATCCAACATGAGAACCTCCACAACTAGGAGTAGAAGTATCAACAACTAAAAGACATTCATTATCTGCTGATGCACCTCTATAAATAGCAAATAAATCTTTATTGCTGTATTTCCAAGGGTTTTTCCATTGCATTAAATAAATCCATACATTATGATTTTGCTAATCTTCAATAGGACTATAAACCAGAGAATTTACCAAACTCATGTTAGGACTTAGGTGATCCCTTACGCGTTGGGCTTCTAACTTTTTCATTCTGTTGGCACGTTTTACACTTTCAGCTTTACGAGTTACCAATACAACAATTGCTTTTCCATTATTACGGATAACATCGCGAATAAAGCGATTGGAGGGATTTATTCTAAGTCGTTCTGTACACCAGCGAAATTTCCCTTTTGGAGCAGGATAACCTTTACCAATCAATCCTACCCAGAATGTTTCTTTGAAATCTGGCTGCAATAAATGGGGTTTAAAGGGTAATCCTTGGGCTTGGGATTCAGATTTCACTTGTTGTAAAGAATTACGAACCCAAGCAGCAAGAATAGGATTTTCTACTAATGTGTCTGTAGTAATAACATATATTGTTTTAGTTAGCTTTTCAGGTGGAAGTTCAGTGATTGCATTCCACAAAAGCTGTAAAAGAAGCTGTAAAGTAGCTCTGCTGTCTTTTCCACCCGAATAACCTACAACCCAAGGTATCTGATCTAAACAATACAATTCTTGAATTTATGTAGTAAGAATTTGAATATCTTCAATGAACTCTGGTAGAGTATAGCTTTGCTGATTTTTATTTTCTGGCTCGTGTTCAGGAGTCATTTTTGTATTCCTTACTTAAACACACATTTTTATAAATTCATTTGTTGCTGTATTTACTTAATCAGCGGCGCTGAGAACAAAATTCGCCGGCACACGAAGAGAGTCCGCCTGTGCGGACTCTAATAATTTTATATATCTAAAATAGAACTACATACACAACCACAACTTACAGTTGCTGTAGGTTAGCTGATAAAGTTTTCATTATAACGTTTTTTAAGTCTTTTTAAAAGAACAATTACTATATCCAATGTTTTAAACAAGATAAGCTATTTTATATACTCTAGTTCTCAAAAATTCCCATAAATGATAGTACAGAAGCACTCAATAATCAACTCGCTAAGGAGTATTTAGAACGAGAAAATAAGGAAAAACAGGTATTAGCTTTACTGCTAGAGAGGTTTTTAGAGAAGAAAGACCAAATTCTTGTCCAAAACACCGAAATGGGTGGTACTGGGGCTTACGTCGGTTCTGTTACATTGGAATGGTTCGCGGGAGGGGTATATTTTGCGTCTGGTTTACCCCTGCTGCAAAAAAACTACAACTCAGAGACAGAGAATATTGAAATTGACGCTGATAGTATTGATGAAATTCAACAACGTCCTGTTGACTGGTCGCGTCAAACAGCGTTAGTATAATAGCATTCAGCAGCTAGAAAAAACCATCAATTTCCGGTTGTTTTGGTGGTAATTAATCTACCTTGGGTAGATAACCCCAAAGCACTGGAGTGGGATAGTCAAGGACGGGCTAAAAAAGCTACTACTGATTTTACACCTTTAGATGAAGATGCTAAAGTCGGTTAGATAGTCAGCATAGATTAATGGGTGTACAACGTTTAATGGAGTTAATTCAATCTGGTAAAGTTCAACGTTATAAAAGAGATAAAACTGCAGTTGATGAAAGTTTTATCACTCTATCTAATGTGATTGATAAATATCAGGTAGAACGGGAACAAGGCGATTTTGTGAGGTGGGACAAAAAGTGTGTGCTTGCTCAACCCAAAACAGGCATCGATAAAAATCATTTACCGTACAATTAAAATATTGTATATATACAAGTTGTCAATTTAAGAATGACAGGAAACAGTAAATTTTGGTTAAACAAAATGCGGAAATTATGTTACATCTTCCTTGTCAATGGATAGCTGGAAGTTGGCATCATAATTTCTGTAATTCCATTTTTACCTCTTGTATCCATCTTGAAAGTGTCTAATATTTTATAGCTACAACTCCCATTTAACAGAATTCTTTGTGCTAAGCACTACCTACTTATTTGATTACTGATATAAGCAGCTTATTCCCACCAGCCACAAATTATTGAATGCAAGTCTTCGTAGGATATTTTGAGAAGATACTTTGTCTTAGAATTTTATTTTTTCGATGTGATTTATTTTACTTTTCTTCCAGAAAAATATTTTAGCGATCTCTGTGATTGACGTAGCTAGAAGCACACTTTTTGCCCCACCTCACAAAATCGCGTTGCTCCCGATTGAATATTAAGGTAATACCAATAGCGATCGCTAAACCGGTTAAAGGATCGCTACTAATGTAAATTAATATTACACTTAAACTTAAAACAAAAACCATGCCAAATAGTAAGGCGATGGTAACACCAGATATTAGGGCTAAACTACCACCGACACCTGCGATGGCCAAGCTGACACCCATGGTTGCTGTACGTCCCGCTTTAGACCTGGTGGCAACTAAGGAAAAAAATGGACGGTCTTGTTCTGCCCATTCTCGTACCTGTTGGTTGTCACTATTGATTAACTTTTGCCACAGAATTTTGGCTTGTTCGGTTTTGCCTGTTTTTTGATAAGCTTTCATCAGCCACATTTGGTCTGTTAAATAATCTGGAGAATTAGATTCTAAAGAATTTTCAGAAAATTCCTCTAGGAGATACACTGTGTCTTGATAGCGCCCCTGTTGAAAGGTATCTAAGCCCCATTGCAATCACGTGATGATATCCCTGAGCAAAAGGGTCTTATTGTATTCCATGAATACCCAATAATCTAGGATTCGTGATCAGAATTTTGTAAAAGTTTAAGAAGAGGCAGTTTTAGGAGGGAGAAGGTAGGAAGCAAGAGTTCAGAATAAATATTTCCTATTCCCACTGATAACTGTGACCTATTCCAACGGATTTGATATAAGTTAAAGTAAAACGTTTTTGAGCGTCAGGAGCAACCATGTACGTGCTAATTGGTGGAGCAGGCTTAGTAGGGCTGTCTTTGGCTCAAAAATTGGTAGAACTAGGACATACTGTTGCCATTATTGATATTGACCCCACTGCCTGCCGCTACGCCCGTGAACAAGTCGGAGCTATGGCTTTTGAAGGCAGTGCTGTGAGTACAGAAGTGTTGTTAGAAGCTGGAATTCGTAAAGCAGATTCCTTAGCAGCTGTGCTCAGAAGTGATGCTTTAAACTTAGCGATGGTAACTCTTGCCAAGCACTACGGTGTTCCCCATATGATCAGTCGAATGCGTCACCCCGATTTTGTCGAACCGCTTCGTCTGGCAGGAGCAAACCATATTATCAGTACCGTCGAGCTAGCAGTTTCCACAATGGTGAATGCCATTGAGTATCCCCAAATAGAATCAATGATGCATTTTGACCAGGGGCAGATTGAGGTTTTAAAACTCGCTATTCCCAACAGTTGTTATGTAGCTAGTCGCAGCGTTGCTGAAATTGCTCAAGATTCTCGGTTTCCCACTGGCTCACTAATTATCGGGTACCAACCTCTTCCTCACGAGGATTTAATGATTCCTAATGGTAGTACAGTGCTAGAACCAGGTTCGACTGTACTGATTGTGACTAAACCAGGATGTTTACACCAAGTTATTGATTTTATCGAAGGTTGTGAGAACAGGTGACAGGTGACAGGTGACAGTAAGAAGGGAATAGAGAATAGGGAATGAAAAAGTAAAATGTTTATGTAATTTGTTGAAAACCCAAATAGGATTCCTATAGTTTTAGTGAACCTATATCCAAAGATTTATTTTATTTATTTAATAGTCGCAGTGACTTTGCTTGCGTCTTGTCAACCAACAGACATTCCATTTAAGTCACAAGCTAATACTACTCCAACCATCTCATTTCAAAAAACTGTGACCTTAGATAAAAACTTCAATATAGCAATGGGTCAGACTATTTATGTTCCTGTCTATTCTCATATTTATCATCACAATCGACAGGAGATTTTTAATTTAGCGGCCACGTTGAGTATTCGCAATACAGATTTAGAAAAACCGATCATCATTACTTCTGTGCGTTACTATGAATCAGATGGGAAATTAATAAAGCAATATTTAGAGCATCCTATTCAACTGGATACCCTGGCTTCAACAGATGTTCTTATCAATAGAAATGATACCAGTGGTGGTTTGGGTGCAAACTTTATTGTCGAGTGGGTAGCCTCAACAGAAGTTTCTGAACCGATAGTAGAGGCAATCATGATTGGTACTGATTTTCAGCAAGGAATTTCTTTTACCAGTCCTGGCAAGGTGATTAAAAACCAAAACAAAATTAATCATCATCAAGTTGGAGTAACTGTTCATCGATAGTTTGTATCCGCCCTCGCGTAATATCTTCGGAAAGAATTCGCTTCCGCATTGCTTCGTTGAGTGCCCCTTTTTCTGCAAGCAATAAACGACGGCGAATAGCATCTAGTTTACCAATATCATGACTTTTAGCTGCAAACTCGTCTGGACGGCGATTATAAAATTCTCGCAATACCTTTTCTGCTCCAGCAATTCTTACCTGATAAGCTGAACGCATTTCTTCATAGAGGGCTTTTGGTAATACCCCTGACTTCAACAAGCTATCTAATTCATCCTGTGCTGCTTTACTTGTAATCAGTTGGGCTTGCATTTCTTCGACTTGGTGCTGTGATTCTGAGACTTTAGACAATTTTAAGCGTTTGACTAGCCAAGGCAAGCTTAAACCCTGTCCTACTAATGACACCAACACACTACCAAAGACTAAAGTAATGAGAAATTCTCGACCTGCCAGCATACTGGGTAGGCTCAATGCTAGAGCCATCGAAAGTGAACCCTTGATGTTACCTAAAAAGAGTAAATGTTGCCAGCGCAGAGGAATTGGGCGGTCAAACCAACGAACCGCTATCAGTAGTGGATAGACTGTCAGAATTCTTCCCGCTTGATAAACTAAAACAGCAAGTAGAATAGCAGGTAAAGTTCTCCAAAGTGTCACTAGGTTTATTTCTACACCAATTAGGAGAAAAATAAAGGTGTTGACAGTAAAACTGGCATATTCCCAGAAACTAAACAAGGTAATACGACTGGAAGCGGAAGTGTTCCCAGACAGTCCAAAATTACCGAAAATTAATCCAGCTACAACTACGGCAACAGCGCCTGATACACCCAGGAATTGTCCAACCTGAAAAGTTCCTAATGCAACTGCGACGGTCAGTAAGAGACTGCCTAGGGGATCATCTAAACGGGAAAATATAGGTATGCTTAAGTAGCCTAGTACTAAACCTACGAGGCAGCCCCCTACAGAGATAAATACTAGTTGTTGGACTCCTTCTAGTAATGTGAGTGAACCTGTGGAATATACTTGCAAAATCAGATTGAAGAAAACTAGGGCAGCGGCATCGTTAAAAAGGGTTTCTCCTTCAACAATGGCAGAAAGCCGGGAGGGTACTGGTATATCCTTAAAGACGGCAATCATGGAAACTGTATCAGTGTTTGCCAGAATTACTCCTATCAATAGAGCAGGTATCCAAGTCAGTGCTAGCCCAAATTTTAATAGGACGGCAATAATAGCACTGGCAAGCACAGCCCCAGGCCCCGCTAGAAGGGCAATTGGTTTAAACGTGCTGCGTAGACGGCTGATATCGGTGTTGATACCAGCCTCAAAGATGAGAATTGGCAGGAAAAGATTCAAAACCAGGGCAGGATCTAAACCAATGGGACGAGATAATAGTTCTGTGATTGGCAAACCTGCCAAGACTAAACCCGTAACATAAGGGACTCCCAAACGACGAGATACCAAAGCTACACCAGTGGCAACGAGCAGGAGAATAACTGAAATCTTGACTAATTCGGTAATATTCATTTACATACTGAGGATTGATTTTAATTTTGTTGATAGACCTTGCTAAAGGGATGATTGGCACTAAATCTCATGTCCGACAAATTAGCTATGACTACCACATTTGTGCAAAAATTGGTAATTACTTGAGTGTTGACTGATTTACTAGATTCCCTACTCATCACTAAAAACTCAATGCAAGCTCGTTGTGTAGGGACTACGGTCTTGTAACTCAGCACTCTTGATTGACTTTGGTTATTATAATTAACTTTATTTTCGTTATGACTACTGTGCAAGTTACTTTTCCGTTAGTTCAGATTGCCCAACAAACCCGTTTAGCGGCTAGTAAGTTAGCTTTGCTTTCGACTGAGGAGAAAAATCAAGCGGTTGATGCGATTGCACTGGCATTAGAATCTGCTAAAGAGGAAATATTGACAGCAAATCTGGCTGATTGTCAAGCGGCTGAGGCTGAAGGGATTGCTAAACCTCTTTATAAACGTTTGCAGTTAGATGAACATAAGTTAAGAGATTCGATCGCAGGTGTGCGTGATGTTGGTAAATTAGATGATCCTGTGGGTAAGGTACAAATTCACCGGGAAGTTGATACTGGCTTAATTCTCAAACGTATTACCTGTCCTTTGGGTGTATTAGGAATTATTTTTGAAGCCCGTCCTGAAGCTGCAATTCAAATTGTTTCTCTAGCAATTAAATCAGGTAACGGTGTAATTCTCAAAGGTGGGAAAGAAGCTTTACGTTCTTGTGAAGTCATAGTTAAAGCCATTAAACAAGAATTATCTCACACGGCTGTTAACCCGGATGCTGTGCAATTGCTAACAACCAGAGAAGAAATATTAGAACTTTTACAATTAGATAAATATGTAGATCTAATTATTCCCAGAGGTTCTAATTCTTTTGTCAGATTCGTCCAAGAAAATACTCGCATTCCTGTACTTGGTCATGCCGATGGAATTTGTCATCTTTATGTAGACAAAGCAGCTGATATTGATAAAGCCATTAATATTACTCTTGATTCTAAAACTCAATATCCTGCTGCTTGTAATGCCATTGAAACCTTATTAGTTCACAATAGCATTGCTTCAGAGTTTTTACCAAAAATCGCCGCAGCTTTAGCAGCACAAAATGTAGAATTAAGAGGTGATGAACGCACTTTAGAAATTTTACCTAATCTTGGTAGTACGACAGAAATAGACTGGGGAACAGAATACGGTGATTTGATTTTAGCAATTAAAATTGTTGATTCTTTAGAAGATTCCATAAGCCACATTAGGGAATATGGTTCTCGGCACACAGAAGCAATTGTGACGGAAGATGTAGCAGCAGCAGAAACTTTTCAAGCTTTAGTAAATGCAGCGGGAGTTTATCATAATTGTTCTACCCGTTTTGCCGATGGTTTCCGTTATGGTTTTGGTGCAGAAGTAGGAATTAGTACCCAACAAATGCCACCTCGGGGACCTGTGGGTTTAGAGGGTTTGGTGACATATAAATATCAAATGTCTGGTGATGGTCATATTGTTAGCAGCTACACAGGGGCTAACGGGAAATCATTTACCCATCGTGATTTGGAATAAAATTCAAGAAAGTAGCGATGATAAATTGCTGGTAGACAAACAAAGTCCAACTGTATGCATTTATAACAAATCAAGGTTTTGTCTGTTTATGCGTGATTGATCATTGCTATAAGGTTTTATGATGAAAAACACCTATTTTACCTAACTGATTATACCTACAGCTTCTAGCTGGTTTGCGGTTTGAAAAAGACGTAATTCAACAACTATTCCGATAGAAAATTATGCAATAATCTGTAATTTATCAATATATCCTGCAAAAAGGAAAGTGGGAAGGAAAACAGGAAGCTTTGCAAATTGCTAAACAGGAACGAAAACAAGAAGCAGAGGTGTTGTTAATTCTCCGTTTAGTTTCTCGTCGATTTGGTGCTGTTGAACCTCAGATAGAAGAGATAATAAATCAGTTGTCTACAACTCAATATAGAAAGTTTAGCAGAAGCACTTTTAGATTTTTCTAGTCAAGCTTATGTGATTCCCTGGTTAGAGGATATTTAAAAACTTTTCAAACCCCCATAAATCCTCCTTAAATAAGGGGGATGTGTCAGAGTTCGAATACATCCATAACCAATTTTCCAAAACTTTTCCATATTTTGGTATCTGTTAAACCAAGGCTTTGAGTAAAGCTTGCAGCTTAAGTTGCACTTCGGCAAATTCCTTATCAGGATCGGAACCGGCAACTATACCAGCACCTGCATATAGTCTAGCATGATCGCCATCAATTAATGCTGAACGAATCCCGACAATAAACTCACAATTTCCGTTGCCATCTACCCAACCCAGGGGTGCGGCATATAAACCTCTTTCAAAATTTTCATAACGGCGAATTTCTGCACAAGCAATATCTCTGGGTGCACCTGCAACAGCTGGTGTAGGATGTAATTGGGAAAGGATTTTGAACGGATGGATGTTAACAGGTACTACAGCCGTAATTGGTGTCCATAAATGCTGAATATTGGATAATTGTCGCAGACGTGGGGCTAAAATTTGCGGAAATAAACCTAATTGTGATAGACGTTGGGTGATAAAATCAATAACTAGGGAGTGTTCGTGCTTTTCTTTGTTGCTATTAACTAAATTCTTGGCATTAGCTGCATCTTCATTAGGTGTTTTTCCTCTGGGTGCTGAACCTGCTAAAGCATCTGTTATTAATTGCTGTTCTTGAATACTAATTAAGCGTTCTGGACTAGCACCGATAAAATTTTGTCCTTTACCATTGCTGGTAGAAAAGACATAACAGTTAGGATGTAGTTGTCGCAGGTTATTTAAAGACTTGAATAAGTTCAAAGAATTATATGCTCTGACATCTAAAGCATCTGCTAAAACAATTTTCCTTAAATGATTAGATGCAATTTTTTCTAAAGCTGATGATACTGAGTGCTTGAAAGTATGGGAACTGTTAATCTTAGTTTTGTTAAAGTTAGATGGAGAAATTTCAATGTTGGGAGAATAATCTGCTAAAGATTGGAGAGTTTTGACTTTATTTTGTAATTCTCGTAATATGGTTTGAATATTAATATTGCCATGAATCAAATTATTCACCACTAAAGTACAGGATGAATTTTTTACAGCTACTTGCAATTTAGGTAGAAAAATAGTAGCGGCTGGAAATGGATAATCTGCTTGGTGATGCTGATCAAAAAAACTAAAACAAGAAAAAAAGTGCATACCTGCAAATGATTGATTTGTATTGCCAAAGTTGATGACATTTGTGAGGCAATCTTTGATAAAGTCCTCTGTCTTACTAAACCTGTGTTTACCAGTAATCTCTAATTTGGTTACAGCATCAATGGCTGCAATGGCTTCACCTTTACTTCTATTTTCAAAGTAAAAATTTAATGTATTTGCTTGGGCAAATTTATCCAATACCACTAAAGGATCAATGAAGTCAATTTGTAGAGAAATACTAACAATTTGCTGGCTATGATTTTCACAGCACTTTTCTTGAACTGCTAACAGCAATTGATGCAAATCTTCATAGTCTACAAAGCAACGGCTGCGACATGGTGACATTGTCATGGATCTGTAAGTTAATTTTTTTTAAGTTATCTTCCTAAAGCGTAATAAGTTGTGGTCCTATTTCTATAGGTAACATATTCAGTGGCTAATTAACCAGCCTCAAATTTGCTTGGTTCTGGGAAACCCCAGAACCAAGGCTGTTTAGTGGCTGCAAAATGTAAAGCCAAGTTTTATGACCATGAGGTAAACCAGCAATCACAAAGTTAGCATTTTTTGGCAATTCACCACCGCTAAATGTCTCACTAAACTATAAAATCTAATTGATAAGTAAATTTTTGGTAATTTAATTCATCACGACTGATGACTAGAAATCATATATCAATGCCCAAAAACAAATTATGGATAGCGGCTATTAAACCGCCGATGTATAGTGTTGCTATTATGCCTATATGGGTAGGTTCAGGGGTAGCTTTTGCAGAAACTAAAATTTTTAATGGCGTAATATTTGCAGTTTTTATGACTGCGGCGATTTTAATTCTGGCTTGGGAAAATATCAGTAATGATGTTTTTGACTCGGAAACAGGGATTGATAAAAATAAACATCACTCGCTGGTGAACTTATCTGGTAATAAGCAGTTAATGTTTTGGTTAGGAAATTTGTGTTTAGGTTCGGGTTTGTTGGGGATAATTGTGATCGCCCTTTTGCAAAAAGACCCGACTGTAATTGGTATAATTTTGCTATGCTGCGGTTTGGGCTATATGTACCAAGGACCTCCCTTTCGTCTAGGATACCAGGGTTTGGGCGAAATTCTCTGTTTTCTTGCTTTTGGACCATTGGGAATGGGAGCAGCCTACTACAGTCAAACACAAACTTGGTCTATCACCAATTTAGCCGCTTCCGTGATTGTCGGTATTGTCACCAGCTTAGTTTTATTTTGCTCACACTTTCACCAAATTAAGGATGATATAGCGGCAGGAAAGCGATCTCCTATTGTTCGTTTAGGTACACACAAGAGCGCACAAGTCCTAGTTTGGTTTACAGCTAGTATTTATCCCTTGTCTTTGTTGTTGGTTGGATTAGGAGTTTTCCCAATTTGGACGCTATTAAGTTGGGTAAGTTTACCCTTTGCATTCAAATTATGTCGTCATGTCCTAGAAAATCACGATTTACCAGATAAAGTTAGTAACTGTAAATTCATTGCTGTAACTGTACATTTTTGGAGTTGCTTATTATTTGGTACAGGATTTATGCTGGGCTAATGGTTTATCAATTTTCCTATCGTCCTATTAGTCAAAAATTCACTCGTCCTGTAATTACCAATCATGGAATTTGGGAAATTCGTGAAAGCGTAATTATCAGGCTTGTGGATATTACAGGTAAAGTTAGTTGGGGGGAAATTTCCCCTATTCATTGGTTTGGTTCTGAAACCCTAGAACAAGCTTTAAATTTTTGTAGTCAACTACCAGGAGAAATTACACCAGAAATAATTTTTGATATTCCAGATAAATTACCAGCTTGTCAATTTTGTTTTGAATCAGCATTAGAAAATTTGCTAGGAAAGCACAAATCTATAAATTACCAAAATCTCACCTATAGCGCCTTATTACCAGCAGGAGAACCAGCTTTAGACCAATGGAAAACCTTATGGAGACAAGGATATCAAACATTAAAATGGAAAATAGGTATTGATGAAACATCCAAAGAAATAAAAATTTTTAATTCACTGATTCAGAAATTACCCAAATCAGCAAAACTGCGTTTAGATGCTAATGGTGGACTGAGCTATGCATCAACTAAATTATGGTTGACAACTTGCGAAAATCTAAAAAATAGAATTGAATTTATTGAACAACCTCTACCTGTTGATAAATTCCCAGAAATACTGGAATTAAGTAATGCTTATAATACAAAAATCGCTTTAGATGAATCTGTCGCCACATTGCAACAACTTAAAGACTATTATAAAAAAGGTTGGGAAGGGATTTTTGTGATTAAACCTGGTATAGTTGGTTCACCATCACAGTTAAGGAAATTTTGTCAGCAGCATCAAATTGATGTAGTATTTTCATCTGTATTTGAAACTGCAATTGGTAGAGAAGCAGCACTAAAATTAGCAGCAGAACTATCCAGAAATAACCGCGCAGTAGGTTTTGGTATCAACCACTTTTTTACATAAACAGGACTTACGCAACTGGCAGATTAGTAGGGTGCGTCAGATGTCGAAAATCTGTTGTCGAAAATCTGTTTATAGGTCTGCCGCACCCTAAACGAGACTACAAGAGACTTGAGTGTGACACTTGCGAAGTCATAAGAAAAAGACTCAAACTAGCTGAAAGTTTATGGAACAACCTTTAGACTATCTACAAAACCTGAAAAATCAGGATTGGTTAATTAGTAACAATAGCCAATATTTTTACCAAATAGCCACAGAACTATATTTACAATTATCCCAATTATCAACACAAGAAAAACCACCAAAAATAATTTTGGCTGAACGTGAACCAGTCCGATTCCTAGCTAGTTTCGTCGCTGCTTGTGCTGCCAAATGTCCAGTTTTTTTATGTAACCCAGACTGGGGAAAAAATGAATGGCAACAAGTTTTTGATTTAGTCCAACCGGATATAGTCTGGGGACTAGATAATATTAGTTTCCAACCACCAATCGGCAATTACCAATCACCAATTACCAATTATATTATGATTCCTACAGGTGGTTCTTCGGGTAAGATTAAATTTGCTATTCATACTTGGGAAACATTAACGGCTTCTGTACAAGGATTTACAGAATATTTTCAATTAAATGCAGTTAATTCTTTTTGTATTTTACCCCTATATCATGTCAGTGGTTTAATGCAATTTATGAGAAGCTTTACTACAGGTGGTAAATTAGTTATTAGTCCATTTAAAGAAGTTGAATCTTATCAATTAGCAAATATTAATGTTTCAAATTTTTTTATATCTTTAGTCCCTACCCAGTTACAACGGTTACTGCAAAATCCCCAACTAACCCAGTGGTTATCTCAATTTCAAACTGTGCTTTTAGGAGGTGCGCCAGCATGGGATGAACTCTTAGAAGAAGCCAGATTTCATCAGATTAGGTTAGGACCTACTTACGGAATGACAGAAACGGCTTCTCAAATTGCTACTCTGAAACCTGATGATTTTCTGAATGGTAAAATTAACAGTGGTCATATTCTTCCCCATGCCAAAATCACCATTGACAATTTAACAGAAAATCTCAATATTCAAGCTAAATCATTGGCGTTAGGTTACTATCCACAACTTTGGATAAATCCAGGTCACTTCTTAGTTGATGATATTGGTTTTTTAGATTCAGACGGATATTTACATATTATTGGACGCAGCAGCAACAAAATTATTACAGGTGGTGAAAATATTTATCCAGCAGAAATAGAATCAGCGATTAGAAAAACAAACCTGATTATTGATGTTTGTGTAATTGGTATACCGGATAAGTATTGGGGACAAGCATTAACAGCTATTTATATTCCTAAACACCCAAATACATCCACCTTAGAAATTGAAACCCAACTCAAAAGTCAACTGAGTAAATTCAAAATTCCTAAATATTGGATTCCCCTACCAAACTTACCCCGTAACGCCCAAGGTAAAATTAACCGCCAACAAATACAACAAATTGCTGAAGATTTTCTGCCAAATATATAATTTTTCTTTACCTAGCTTGTAGTAGGGCTTTTAAAGCCTCTCACCCACAGGGAGAGAGGTTTGGAAAAAGGTTTATTTATCGTTATCCTTGGACTTCTAAACCTTGACTCGTGCCTCCTAGCCAATAAAAACCACAAGCAATTTTGTTGGATGAACTTTGTTGAGTAATATTTTAAATTTTTTCACCCCACCAAGTTTTTACGAAACTTTTTGTATTTTTATATCCCCGTATTGTAGCAACTACAACTAACAATTCTCCTTTGTTATTGATAAACTCAAATCGACAAGGACCTTCTCCTGTGCCTGAACAATCTTTAATTTCTTTGTATCCTAAGTCAAATAGTTCCTTGACCGAAATATCCCGGACATTTGGCGATTCACCTTGTAAGTTTGGACTCCAATCCTGTTGTATGATAGGTTTCCGTGCTTCCCTGTATGCCATATTTTGTTGTTGTAGAGACACTTCTTCAGAAGCATTTGCAGAAATAACTTCACTATCAGTATTTATAGTTGAGTTATTTTCGCCTTTATTAGCAGAAACATTTTCGCTTGAAGTATTGATATTTGGGTTTTGTCCACTATAAGTTGCAAAGGTTCAACATCCAAGAGTAATTAGTCCAGCGGAACCAGCAACCACACTCACGGTAACGATAGAGGGACGAGATTCCCAGTTTTTCCACTTTATAAAATGCAAACCTTATCAATACAAAATCTGACCTTTCCTCAGTGATCTGTACCGCATTAAAAACACGAATACACTTTTGGTTAATTCTTAATTACAAATTACGAATTACGAATTACGAATTACATAATTTCCTCTCTGGACTTTCTTCTCTCTACACCCTCTGCATCTCTGCGGTTCGTTTCCAACCAAGAAATCATCTCATCTGGTAATTCCTGCTTAGTTCTACTATTCACGTCAATACAAACCTGCCTAGTAATTGCTTTGGCAACTATTACATCATTCACCGTAATTTCATAGCTAATTTCAAACTTATCCATACCTATTTTTTGAGGAATTAAACTAATCATCAATTTATCACCACAATACATAGGACGCAAAAGATCTACATTAGCATGAACAATGGGAAAAGCCACAAATGGACGAGTGAAAAAATTATGAATATTTATACCTGAATGCCCTAGAGATTCTTCGTAGGCTTCATGACACATACTTAAAACATTAGCAAAATAAACGACTCCAGCGGCATCAGTATCGTGAAATCTTATCGTGCGTTGATATGTGAAAATCATGTTTTTAATTTCCTCAATAAAAATAAAAAGCAGGCTTAATGCCTGCTCTATAAACTTATGTTACTCTACTTACCAAGGTTAGGAATTTAAGGGGATATATATATCTTCAGAACTGGGGTTCAAGTAAGGACGCTGGACATCAATTAAATTCTGTGCAAAATGTTGGTCAATTATCCTCATGCGTTCTTCAATGGCATTTTTACCTTTTTCCCAGGCTTCTAATAAGGCATTAGCAACTATTTGACATCGGTTCATACCAAAACTTTCCTGTGGGGCAAATTTTTGGCTTGGTGCTTCTGCTAAACTTAGTCCGGGTGCTAGAAATTTGGTAAATAGGGGAATTTCTGGCTGAAAATAAGATTGGTGCTGTTTATAAACTATCTGAAGAATTTTGTGAATTATGGCATAATCTTGTAGTTCAAAGTGAAGTACGCCTGCATCATAACGCCCATAAGTTGATGGGTTATAAAGAACTTCAAAGCTAAAGGGAATATTGGCGTTGTTAAGATGTTGTGTCAGGCTATCCATGAGTGCGATCGCACCGAATGAACTAAAATTAAAATAAATTCGCCCTAGTCCCAAATTAGTATCTCCTGTATCTTGGCGTTCCTGTCCTAGATTACTAACTGCCACATAACAGCCATTTTGTAAGCGATTTTTAGGCATCCAAATAGCGGTTAAATCACCCACTTTTACATATTTTTTACGGGATTTCAGATAACATTCTGCTTCAACATACAATGTTAAATCATTTTTTGTCACTGCTAAACTCCCATCAGGTTCTAGTCGCAAAACTTCCCAATTACAATCATAATGACCATTACCATGATTGTGCTGGTGTAATTGTTCATAAAAGTCCCAATCAATGCCCACGTTAGAGTTGTGCTCTAAAATTTTATGTGATGAGTAATTCCCATGATTAGCATTTATTGATAAAGCTGTTTGGAGTGAACCATTATAATAAATACCATGTAGAAAATTTCGCAAAAGTAGAGCTAGATATTTATGTTGTAAATCTGGTGAATTCTGTTGAAATCTATTTGCTACTGTAGTTGGTAGAGCAAAAGGTTGATAGTTGGGATGTTGAATACAGAAGTTAGGTTCAATTTGGATATTGGCGGCAATATCAAATAAAGAATTGAGGATCTCATTAGTAGAATTGTTTAACATTAATAAATTTGCACCTCCAAATTTATTCTAAATAAAAAAATCTAGAATTACTAGCAACCGCTTAGACGCGTTTTTCCGTAATAAATCCGCAGTAGTTGCTTTTCTTCAGATTGAACTATTTTGTGGTAGCCTTTGACAGATTGCAGGATTTCGGCTTCAGAACTTCCAAAAACAGTTAATACAGATTCTTCAGGACTAATTAACAAATTTTTGGCCACTTCCAACATACAGATGTGAGTATTATCAAAGTATTTGCAGCACTCAATCATATTTTGAATTTGGTGAGTTAGTGCTAATCCTGTAAACTGAATCAAACGGAAAATAAAGTCTTGGCGTTCATCTAAAATCAGGCGAAAAGCCTGGAGGTAAGCACGAATTACAGCTAACATGGAAGGTTGAATGATTTCTAGGGGAATCATTGCCAAACTTAGAGATTCTTCTAACTCTAAACTGGGATCTACTACCAAACTTGAAAGCCAAATTTTGATGTAACTTGCTAATAAAGTACCTAAATCAAAAGCTGGGTCTCCCCAAGCGCAAGCTTCCCAATCAATTACTCTCATTAAGCAATTATCTAGTTGTTGCCAACGGGAATGTACCAAAATATGGTTTAACTGCAAATCATTGTGAGTCAAACAGCAAGGCTTCCATTCATAAGCTAAGTCAGCAATTGCTGATTCTAAACTTTCGTACCTTTGATAGAGAACATGAAACTTCAGTGCTTCAGTGGGGATCTTGCTAAAAATATCTTGGTTAATTGAACCTATTCCTTGAGCAGGATTATAAAAGTGATAGCGAAACTGTCCTTGGGGAGCAGTATCCATAAAATCTTGATACTCTCGTCGTTGAAAAGTCGAACAATGTAATCCTGCTAGTGTGGTACCAATAGCGGTGGCGATTTCTGTGGGAAAGATACTGTTATTTTGATAAAATTTACCTAGTTCCACATATTCGCTTAAATAACTACGAACAATAATAGAATTTTCTTCATCAAAATGTAGTAATAATGATGGAAGCTCCGAAATATTGCCAAGAACTGGAAATTTTTGGAGTAATTGGTGAAATAGCCACTCATTAAAGAATTGATGGATATTGCTATCAAAATTCAGGCGACGTTCTTGTTTAACCAGCAGTTTACGATTATCCGGCAGATTCACCAATAAATTTCGATTATTACCGCTATTTTCTGGCAACTCAGATTCATATAAGGTGCCATCTTCTAAGCTACACAGACCTACATTTTGCAGATACTGAATAACATTTTGAGAAGACAGTGATAATATCATGTATGATTTTCCTAGTTTCTTAAGTTGCTGAGAGAACTACTGAAGTCAGAGTTGATTTAGACTAATGATGATTCGGTAGGTAATCAGAAGGGAGTAAGCATTAATCACGATTACTACTATCTAGTAATATCTTATTTATGCCTGGTAAACCTGCCAAAGTGGCAAAATAACCTTTATGTTTCCTTTAAAGTATACTGAGAATACCATGAAATATTTACAAGATTGACACTAATAACTCTAGTATATATAGAGTTATGTGGTTAAATGCTATTGATCGTAAAGTTTACTAACTAGTTTATGATTGCTAGTCAATATTTTTGGCTCTCAAGAAATATCTGTTACCGATGATAGATGACTGGTGACAGGAAACAGCATTCAATTTTTTGTGTTTATTCCTGATGTAACGAAGGGGTTAAATACTTTTAATTCCACTCTTGTAGGTCATTTTACAGGAGTTATTTATTCATATTTGCTGTGATGTTGTAAAAATCATAGTGTTATTTAATAAGATTAATGTACTAATAAATTTACTGCTGTTCAGGAAATGTATATGTTTACTTAAACATGAATAACCCAAGCTGCCAGTTATAGCAGGTGACAGTGTGAAAGGTCTTTTGGTATATGGGTTTTATCATCAATTGATGTCCTAACCGCCTTGTCCGTTCCTATACAAAATAGGGATGTAGGCGAAAAACCTTGATTCTTTCTCCTGGTAGCGCAGGGTGACGCAAGCCATACTTCTGAATTCTGAATAAACACAGGTGGCTACTAAGAAGCAAAGATTTGATTCACTATTATCGCTAATGTCAGAATACCAAAAATAATCATCAAGCCCGCAGGGATAAATTTGCGTGTTCTAGCTAGTCTAAAGGCAAAAGAAACTACTAAAATACCAGTAACAAAAGCTGCTAAAGTTAAACCCCAGGTTTGTCCCTGAAGTTGACTGTAGGCAGCAAAGATGATCAAGAAACCGCTAATGCTACCACTTAGTAAAGAAACTTTGCTCCTAGCCTGAATATAACCAATGATTCCACTTACTAATGCTAAAATGCCGTAGCCAAAAGCGACAACTATACCGAAATTCGTTGTTACCAATAATTCCTTTATGTTATAAAGCCCCGGATTGATCCGTGGTATCAATGCAAAATCTGATAGAGTCAGTGGGAAATTACAGTTGATTGATGGATTATCAAGCGATGTCTACGGTAAACACCTCTTTTTACACCAAAGTTCAATTTTTCCAGCGTCAAGCAGCATCTCTTTTACTTTACCAATCTGTCCTTCAAGGCGAAGTGCTGATCGCATTTCTTGATCTATTACAATCTATACGTTACAGTGATGCCGATGGGCGGAACTGTCTCCAAGCTTACGGTAATTACTTTCAAGCTTTAGCTGCCAGCAAACAAACTTGGGAAGAATACTTAATTCGTCAAATTCTCATTGCTGACAACCCTTTTACTAGATTAGCTCAACAACGAGCATTTGCTGACTTACCAACCGCGTTGGTTGCGGCAGCCCAACATGATTTACAAATATTACAAAATTTATATGATTGTAACAGTGCTATTTTAAGTGAGTGGGTGCAATTTGTTGCTCATTTGCCAGTTTCCCCCGTGGTGTGGTACCAAGAATCAGAAAGCATGGAAATTGATACAGATTTTATTTCCTCATTTCTACAGTTGGAAACATGGGCGGATGCTGTAGAAAATTTAGTCCCTTATTATCAGCAATACGGAACAGGTTTATTTGCACAATATCGGGCTTTTCGCTTGCAAAATGGGAATCTTACTGGTATCCTCTATCCTGCTCCAGTTAAACTAGATACATTACTAGGCTATGAGTGGCAAAAAGATACATTGTTAAAAAATACCAAGTTTTTATTGTCAGGACAGCCAGCATTGCACCTATTACTTTACGGTAGTCGGGGTTCTGGCAAATCTTCCTTAGTCAAATCCTTGCTACATGAAAATGGTCACAAAAACCTGCGTTTGATAGAAGTAACAAAACCAGAGTTAAAAAACTTACCGCAAATTATCGAACAGTTGCGGGGGATACCACAAAAATTTATCATTTTTGTCGATGATCTTTCCCTTGAGGAAGATAATGATGCTTTTAAAGTATTGAAAGTAGTTTTAGAAGGGAGTTTAACTGATAGACCACAAAATGTAGTAATCTATGCTACTTCGAACTGTTGTCACCTAATTCGAGAGTATTTTAATGATAGACCCACCCCCAAGGATGACGAGGAAGTCCATGCTTGGGATACAATGCAGGAGAAGCTTTCCTTTAGCGATCACTTTGGTCTAACATTAACATTTGAATTAGCAGATCAAAAAACATATTTACAAGTTGTTCAACGTTTAGCAGCACAAGTGGATCTTAATCTCAATCAAGAAGATTTAGAATACAAAGCTTTACAATGGGCAAGTCGCCATAATAGCCGTTCTGGACGCACGGCACAGCAGTTTATAGACTTCTTAAAAGCAGATTTATCTGTCGATAGAGAAAATAAAAATAGCCTGTAATTAACTGAATTATCAACTTTTATTAGAAATAATCCCAATCAAGTTAAACGACAAGAAAATGTGAAAAATAATGACATTAATAACTACTAATTCGGACAAATTTACTACGCTAAAAACAAGCAATATGCAATCAGCAATAGTCAGCAATAGATTAATTCTATGTGTATTTGCCTTTAGTGTCAGTTTTGGTTTAAGCCTAGTCCCCAACTGGGATTTTACTAAAGCCTTACTCACAGCTATAATTACCGTCTTAGCAACCTATTCAGCCGCATTATTTGTTGATAAACGGCGTAGAAATTACGAAATGCTAGTTTTAAGTTCTCTGCATAGAAGAATTAGAGAACTGGAAGGATTAAAATATCGGATTGCTAGAGAAATTAAACAAGTAGAAGAACATAAAACCATCCTCTATACAGAATTACAACAACTACAAAATCAGATCGTAGAATGTCGTAATCAAAGAGATAGCCTTCATCGAGAGCTAGGGACCTTCGCCGGACAAAAAAAGCAGTTAGAATTAGAAATTAATAATTTCACAACTGAACTGCATAAACTACAAAATAATACAGAGGAACTTAATAATTCTTGCTCTGAACTCGCAGCAGAAAAACGCCGTCTAGAACTCAATTGTAACGTATTTCGTTCAGAAATTACCCAACTAAAAGCACAAATTGAAGCCTTCAAGCAAGAAAAACAGGAAATAGAAAATAACCTAGTTCTCATCAATCGACTCAAACCCCAACTAGACGAAAAACTTTATGAACTGAGAATCGAAATTCACGAATTAGAAATCAAAGTATCCAATCAGAATAACTTACTCACACATACAATAACCGCCAGAGAAAATCTCGAAAATATTCTCAACGACCTATACACCAAAAAACAAGCACAACAATCAGAAATTAGCCAATTACACAATCAAATCTCTTTATTACAAGATGAGCGCCACTTGTTGCAAAACCAAGTTTGGGAATTACTCCAAAACATGGAAACTCTCCATCAAGACGCATTAACTGAAAACACACAAGAAGATATTGAATTATTTCCTTTTGATGAAATACTAGAACCCATAGATTCTTCAAGTCCTACTTCAGATAATTTACCACCAGAATGGAGTAATTTTCTAGACAAATTGCCAACAAACCAAATTCACGTATTAAAAGCCATAGTTGCTCAAGATAATCCCAAGGCTATTATCAAACAAATCGCCGAAGAACATATGACCATGCCAAATTTATTAATTGATGCTATAAATGAAGTTGCCAATCATACCCTTGGGGAACTAGTTATTAAAACAGATGCAGAAATCCCCGAAATTTATCAAGATCATATACTAAATTTGAAAAAAATGCTCACCAAGCATGAAGAATTAATTAGTCAATCCTAAACAATCAGAATAATCATATTACTCAATAGCTGACATATCTGAATATAAACGGATTTTAGATAGTCAAAATTGACCAAGAACATATATCCCAACTGGGTATGATATACTTGCTATTTCTAATAGAGATTAGAAATCCAGTAATTTCAACTACATTACAAAGCTCAAAACCTCGAAAAAAGTATCCACTGCTTTCATTAATTCACTAGGTGCAGGAGTAGTACCCAGAAGAGGAATTGAACATATAGCAGTAGGTCGAGACAAATAACTAAATAGCCTATTACAAAATCTCAACGATATTGCAGAAGCTGTAGCTGCATTTCGATTTATAATTGGTAACTACGGCTCAGGTAAAAGCTTCATGCTGCAAATGATTCGTAACCGTGCAATGGAGCAAGGATTTATAGTTGCTGACGCTGATTCATCCTCTGAACGCAGACTAGCAGGAAGTCACAATGAGGGTTTAGCAACCTATCGAGAATTAATGAGTCATGTCGCTACAAAAACCCGTCCTGATGGTGGTGCTTTAGTTTCCATATTAGAAGGATGGATTAATAAAATCCAGCAAGAACTAGCTAAAGAAACTGGAATGCGCCCCAATGATGAAGGTTTTGATGACCAAGTAGAAACAAAAATTCGAGAACTAATTCAGTATATTGAAGACTTAGTTCACTCCTTTGATTTGGCTAGTGTCATTATAGCCTATTGGCGGACCTATCGCTTAGACGAGGATCAATTAAAAAATGCCTCTTTACGGTGGTTAGGAGGAGAATTTAACACCAAAACGAAGCTAAAGCAGCTTTAGGAGTGCGCGTCATCATTGATGGTGAGACTTGGTTTTATCATATCAAATCATTAGGTAAATTTGTTGCCGAAATCGGCTATAAAGGACTATTAATTTTAGTAGATGAAGCTGTAAATTTATATCAAATTTCTACCACAGTTACTCATGAAAAAAACTACAACGGACTTTTAGCAATCTTTAATGATACCAAGCAATGTAAAGCTGAACATCTTGGTATTTGTATTGGTGGAACAACAAAGTTTTTAGAAGACCCAACCCAAATCGTGGACTGTTTCCAGACTGAGCTTGGCGCAGATGCACCAAAGAAAGCCGATTTGTTACCTAAGCCAATGTACAAGAATACATAGGATCTGTGATTCGTCTCAACCACGTAACAGAAACACAAATACTCACACTTTTACAGCGTTTAACAGATATTTATACTCTTAATTTTGGGTATGAACAAATATTAAGGAATAGTGATTTAAAAGAATTTGTCCCAGAAATTATCAATCACTTGGGTGCAGAAGCATTATTGACACCAGGGGAAATCATTAGAGATTTTATTAGCGTGTTAAATTTTATTTATCAAAATCCAGAAATGAAACTTACTGAATTAATTCAGGGTGCTAATTTTAAACTGATCTTAGCAGGTGAAGATGGTGATTGAGATGATGATGCAGCCGAGTTTAGTTTATTATTGATGAATAACAGGTGGTTGCTGACTGTGTAAATATTTAAGAATTTCTAGTAATGCTTTTGCTAACTGTTTAACTTCTTCTTCACTAAGACTGCGTCCTGCCTTCAGTTGAGTCTCCAAAGATTCAGCAGGAAGATAACTCTGTACTAATGCAAATCCTTTGTAGGTTTGTGTATCTAATTCAAAATAATCTAGATAGCGGGGAATAACTGGATGAGAAAGTGATTCGAGGGTTTTAGCTTCGCGTTCAAACAACTTTAAATCGTGCCATTGACACTCATCATCAAATGTCAGTAGTTTAACCACTACTAGTTCTTGAGTTTGTAAATTATGAGTTAGCAGCGTCCTCCGTCCTGCTTTTTTATCCAGTTGCTGCTGCACTTCATAATGTACTAATAGCATTTCTTTGGCAAAATCACCCAAATTTTAATTTGTCATGTTGCTAACTTCACAGCTTCGTTACTTTTATCACTTAACTCCTTGTTACTAAGTTACTGTAAGCTTACTTAGGTGAGCAACTAGTGTGAAACACAGTATTCTGTGAATATTCTTCCATCTAACCTACATTCCGCACCCTAAACTGCCACAGAGAGAAATTACGGGGAGAAAAAATCCAAGGCAGTATAAAGACAAACATATGCAGTGAAAAAAGGCATTGGAGAAACAGTAAAGCACCAAAAATAG
>ERZ1034411.114-NODE-114-length-25789-cov-23.875690_pt1 | contig 25789 bp, 21 predicted proteins | sample MGYA00520583_ERZ1034411 | MGnify/ENA primary metagenome ERZ1034411 (study PRJEB33736, sample SAMEA104288481) | Azolla microphylla | place: Ecuador | collected 1982 | study: EMG produced TPA metagenomics assembly of the PRJEB19522 data set (Is there foul play in...
ACCGTCAGGAACATTTATCTAATACAATCTCCTACCTATTTTCTCATGAATATTTGAATAATGTTTCCTGTTGCACCTACTTCTTATGGGTTGATAAAGCTTTCCATATCCGATTTATTTAATACCGATGTACTAGATTTCACCCATCGCCTGTGCCAGTTGCCTAAGTCCTGTAAATATGGAAACAGAAAAAAAGATGTATTTCGAGACATTACGTGCCAGAAATGTGGTGTCTTTATGTCAAGCCCATCAATTTATTGATGGGGTTTTCCTACCCCTACACCCTTATACCCTATACTGGATGGAAATAGAAAGCAAAGCCCAAAACTGTATAGGCAGCTAATAGTAAAGTTCCTTCCAACCAATTGGATTTACCATCAGAACTAATGCTATTAGCAATTAACACTGCTACTGCTACTGCTACTAATTCAAAGGGATTGAAATCTAAATCCATTGGCTGATTCATGAACCGTCCAGCAATGACTAAAACAGGGGCGACAAATAGGGCAATTTGCATACTTGATCCCACTGCTACAGATAAAGAAAGATCCATTTTATTTTTCATGGCTACGGTGACAGCTGTCGCGTGTTCTGCGGCATTACCGACTATGGGCAACAAAATTACGCCTGTAAATAGTGCTGTCAAACCTAACTTGGATGTGGCTACTTCTAAAGTATCAACCAGTAATTCTGACTCTAAGGCTACAAAAAGTGTGCAGACTAGTAATACACTAGTCCAAATCCAAATATTTGGTTTTTCTTCGCTGATTTTTTCGTGTTTTTCTTCTGCTTCAATTTCTATCTCTGCTACACCTACGTCATATAAATAGGCATGAGTTTTCATGGAAAATAGCAATGTTAGGGCGTAAACCAGAATTAATACTACAGCAACAGCAAGGGATAGATTTTGCAATGTTCTCTCACTGATGCCAATAGATGTGTAGTTCATTGCTGTTGGTAACAAAATTGCAATTACTGCTAAATTCATTGATGAAGCATTTACCCGCGCCACAACTGATTGGAATGTTTGTTCCTTGTAGCGCAGTCCGCCCAATAACATCGAAAGACCCATTACTAATAGTAAGTTGCCAATAATTGACCCGGTAATACTGGCTTTAACAACATCTATTAGTCCCGCATTGAGGGCGACTAAAGCAATAATCAATTCTGTAGCATTACCAAAGGTGGCATTTAACAACCCTCCTAATGAGGGACCGACGACGACAGCAATTTCTTCTGTGGCTGCACCCATCCAACCTGCTAGGGGTAGAATTGCTAATCCAGCGGTGATGAAAACTATCAATTCTCCCCATTCTAGAAAGTGTGCCGCTAGGGAGATGGGGATAAAAACTAACAAGCCGAGAAAAATGATGTTTTTTGTTGACATTTATGATCTCGAATTTTGGGTGTAAGTAAGTGGGCAGCAGTTACGCAACTGGCATATTAGTAGGGTGCGTCAGATGTTAAAAATTTGTTGATACCAAACAATTTATAGGTCTGACGCACCTTACAAGAGATATTGAGTGTGACACTTGCGTAAGTCCTAAGATTAATATTACACATTGGAATATCTGTCTGTAATCAAAATCTAGGTTAATCTTAACTTTGCTGTTTCCTAAATAGCGGCATATATATATAATAAGATTGAGGTTTAACTCGCTATTGCAATCATTTGTTGCAAAAATATGAGTTTAATTCAGGGTTTTATCCAGAGAATAGGTTTTAATAGGTTAAAATACCATTCAGTTTCTTGGCTGATTAGCTTTGCTGGTAATTTCATTATCATTAATGAGGTTTTATTGCAATATTTAATAGTTTCTTGCTTGACGAGAAATATGTGCGCGATAATGCAGATTTATTGCCGGATCAAGAGCTTATTTGCCAAAGTAGTTATTCAGCTTTATTCACCAGATGTTGTTTATACCCGATTGTCTGCACAAACAACTGTAAAAATGTACCTATAATAATACTTTTGCCACAACCAAAATCTTACCTTGGATATAAATATTATGACTTCTGCTGCTGAATTACCAGTTAGCTCTGGCTCAACATTTGACTTAAATCAAGATTCCCAAGCAATGCCATATCATGATCTCCATGATCCCCTGAAAAAATCTCAGGGTGTATATGTGACTGTGCATGGTCATTTTTACCAACCACCTAGAGAAAATCCTTATTTGGATGCGATTGAACGTCAACCAAGTGCTACACCATTCCATGATTGGAATGAACGCATTCATTGGGAATGCTATCGCCCCAATGCCTTTGCTAGAGTGCTAAATGACCAGGGTGAGTTGTTGGGGATCGTTAATAATTATGAGTACATGAGTTTTAATATCGGCCCAACGCTGATGTCGTGGTTAGAACGCTACGATGTGGAGGTTTATCAGCGGATTTTGGAGGCTGATGCTAAGAGTAGTCAAAGGTTGCATGGTCACGGGAATGCGATCGCGCAAGTATACAATCACATCATCATGCCCTTGGCTAATGAACGAGATAAATATACCCAAATTCGTTGGGGTAAAGCAGACTTCAAATCTCGATTTGGTCGTGATCCCGAAGGTATCTGGCTGGCTGAAACTGCTGTAGATTATGCAACTTTAGAAGCTTTGGTGGCTGAAGATATTTGCTTTATTGTCCTCGCACCATCGCAAGCCCAGCGTTGTCGTCCTTTCCCTTCTGAATATGACCCCCAACCAGAATGGCATGAAGTTGGTGGTAGTCAAATTGATCCCACTCGTCCCTATCGTTGTTATTTAAAGCCTAGCCTTAGTGTTGTATCTTCTCCTCTAAGTGCTAATAAGGCAACTATGTCAGAAAGCACGGAAGGCTTACCTTATATTGACATTTTCTTCTATGATGGACCGATTTCACGGGACATGGGTTTTAGTGATGTGGTGTATAGTTCCACTCATTTTGCAGGACGGGTCGGTGCAGCAGTGCGCGGGGATCATCGTCCAGCACAGTTAATTTCTGTCGCCACTGATGGGGAAACCTTTGGACATCACAAGAAGGGTACGGAGAAAACTTTAGCTTATGCTTTTATTGGTGAGTTTCCTCGTCATGGTTGGACGGTAACAAATTTTGCTCATTATCTGAGTTTAAATCCTCCCAGTTGGGAAGTGGAGTTAAAGTCTATTACAGCCTGGAGTTGCGCTCATGGTGTGGACAGATGGCAAGATGATTGTGGTTGTGGTGGAGAAGGTGGTGTATGGCATCAAAGATGGCGGCGACCTTTGCGAAATGCTTTGAATTGGTTGCGGGATCAATTGATTGAGGTGTATGAGGAATATGGAAGTAAGTTATTTCGGGATCCCTGGTTAGCAAGGGATGAATATATTCAAGTTTTGCGCGATCGCTCTCCAGCTAGTGTTAGCAGTTTTCTCTCCCGTCATCAAACTCGCAAGCTACAAGCAGCAGAACAAATAGATGCTTTGCGTTTGTTGGAAATGCAGCGTCACGCTTTGTTCATGTTTACTAGTTGCGGTTGGTTTTTTGAAGAAATTTCCCGCCCAGAAGGAACACAGATTCTCCGTTATGCCGCCCGCGCTTTAGAATTGGCAGGAGATGTGGCGGGTGTGCAGTTGGAAAAAGGCTTTCTGAAACGGTTGGGTTTGGCAGAGAGTAATGTTCCACACTTTAAGCATGGTGGAGAAATTTACCGTCAATTGGTATTAACTGCCCAAATTGGGTTTAAACAAGTTGCAGCCCATTACGCAATTACTTCCCTGTTTAATAATCACAACAATGCGCCCTCCACACAAGATACTTCTGCAAATTTCCATAGTTATCAAAAAGCAGTATATTGTTACACTGCCAATGAGTTAGATTACCAGATGCAACGCATGGGCGCGTTGAGTATGGCAGTAGGACATTTGAAGCTAGTGTCTGATATTACTTGGGAAAGTGAAAATTTAGTGTTTGCAGTTTTGCATTTAGGAGGTTGGGATTTCCATTGCTGTATTCAGCCATTTACGGGCAGACGTGATTACAGCAACTTGAAAGAAAAGCTATTTGCATCGCTGCAACAAGCAAGTGCGGCTCAAGTGATCCTGGTCATGACGCAAATTTTCGGCGGTGAAGCCTTTAGTTTACAGAATTTATTTGCAGAAGAACGCCACCGGATTATGCGGCTGTTAAGTCAGGAAACACTGACAAGATTAGACCAGCTATATACCCAAACATACCGGGAATATTACGGTGTGATTATGGCGTTTCATCGGGATGAATTAGCTGTTCCCCAAGAATTGCAAGTAGCAGCGGAGATTGCATTGGGTTATCGCTGTATGATGAGTTTGCGATCGCTTGAGCAAGATATTATCGAAGCCCAATTAAGTTGGAATCATATAGCAGAATTAGAAGCGATCGCCACTGAAGCTAAACATCTGCGTTGTCGCCTCAATATACCTGAAGGTAAGCAAATATTAGAACAGCTAATTGTGCGATTACTTTGGCAACTGTTACACGATGCCAATGGTTCTTTTGCCACAGATATCCAAAGATTGGAGAAGTTGATTGATGTGGGATATCAGCTAAATTTAGGCATTTCCTTAGAAAAATCCCAAGAACTTTACTTTAGCTGTTTGCATAGTCAAGTAGTTCCTCTGTGTCTGACTAACGTGGATAATCAAGCAGATGTTTCTCAGTGTCGTCAGTTGCTAAAATTAGGACGAAAATTAGCCGTTGATGTCAGCATTATTTTGAAAAAATTGGGTTAAAACTGTAAAATAGGGGAGGACAAGGGAGATGAGGGAGATGGGGAAGCAATTTTCCCATCTCCCTCATCTCCCAACCCTGACTTCCCAATTCTCGTAACTCCTATATCTATCAAAAGACAGTGGGCAAACATTCCCATCAACAGACTTAAATAAATAATAATAGTGTCAAAACTGCGAGAACCTATGGCTACAGTTTTAGAAGCTAATTATATCGAGTCATTGTTAGGGAAGGAAGCAGAAGACTTGCTTACTTATACAGCTAAAGTTTCCCAGGATTTATTACATCTACCAGGGTCAGATTTTATAGATAGAATTTGGGTAAATAGCAATCGCTCTCCCCAAGTCTTACGAAATCTCAAACACATCTATTCCACAGGTAGATTAGCCAATACAGGCTATCTATCTATTCTCCCTGTAGACCAAGGCGTTGAACACTCCGCAGGTGCATCATTTGCACCCAATCCAATTTATTTTGACCCAAAAAATATTGTCAAATTGTCAATAGAAGGTGGCTGTAACGCTGTCGCTACAACTTTAGGTGTATTAGGCATTATTGCCCGTAAATATGCCCATAAAATTCCTTTTATCGTCAAACTTAACCATAATGAATTATTAACCTATCCCAATCAATTTGACCAAATTATGTTTGCTGACGTTGAACAAGCTTGGAATTTGGGAGCGACAGCAGTAGGGGCAACAATTTACTTTGGTTCAGAACAATCTACCAGACAAATTCAAGAAGTTAGTCAAGCTTTTAAATACGCCCATAAATTGGGTTTAGTAACAGTTTTATGGTGTTATTTACGGAATAGCACTTTTAAACAAGATCAAGATTATCACCTCGCCGCCGACTTAACCGGACAAGCAAACCATTTAGGTGTGACAATTGAAGCCGATATCATTAAACAAAAGTTACCCGAATGTAATAATGGTTATGGTGCAGTTGCTCAAGCCACAGGTAAGAGTTACGGTAAAACCAATGAGCGAATTTACACAGATTTGACAACTGAACACCCCATAGATTTAACTCGCTATCAAGTCCTCAATTGTTACTGTGGAAGGGTAGGATTAATCAATTCTGGTGGTGCTTCTGGTAAAAATGATTTTGCCGAAGCTGTGCGGACTGCCATAATTAATAAACGTGCTGGAGGTACAGGTTTAATTTCGGGACGGAAGACTTTCCAGCGTCCCTTTGCAGAAGGAGTGAAGTTATTTCACGCCATTCAAGATATTTATTTATCTCCTCTAGTCACCATAGCTTAATATCATATCTTCTTCCCTTTTCTATTCCCTATGAACAGATGTTTCTACAATAACTAACCCCAGGGAAGACGTTAGCCCAATGAGAATTTTTTAACATTCAGGCATTTGCAAAAAAGCGATGAGGAGATTTGCCAATGTTAAAAATCAAGAGCATATTTGATCAAATATCCCGTAAATTAGTCCTCACTATATTGGTAAGTTTAGTCTTACTGCTGAGTTTACCTGTAGCTTCAGTTCACGCTAGTGGTTATTATTCAGACAAAACTCACAAAGTAGAAATTGTCAGGCCTTTTTATTCTACTAAAGAGAGGAAGATAGTCAGAGATGAGGTTGTCAGACCTTTTTATTCTACTCAAGAGCGACGAAAGGAAAAAGTCTATACAACACCATCCAGTAGTGATGATTATATTGAAAGTGGGAAGCGAGCAGGTCAAGTAATTCCTAAAGATTTGGGAACTGGAAGTAGACAAAAAAATCCCGTAAATATGCTCAAACGCACAGGAGAAGAATACTGAAACGGTCTTTTAGTCCAAATAACTATGAACAGAGTCAAATAGAACAAGAACTAGCAGAGAATAAAGCCGCTAGAGGTAATGTTGAGTAATTAGAGCAGCTAATAGTTATGCAGTGGCCCGCAGTAAAACGTTATGATATTGGCGATTTCATAAATCTGAACAATATTTAACGTTTCTTCCTGTTTAGAAATAAGAGTTACGAATCTGTACAGATGTTGAAGTAACATCTGTATATTTTATTTTTTCAGTCTATTATTGGCGTAGTAAAGAGCAGTGGCTGGGTGATAATGGATACTTAATACGATGCCTAGAGGTTTATAAATTTGCTTCAATTAAATATTGAAACTGCTGAGGGGGATTGCTATAGCATCTTAATATCAATTTTCTGCAAACAATAAACTAAACTATATTTATTAAATACCCAACCGTTTCCGCAGTTTTCATCTACAACACCACAACGCTAGTATAGTTCTTGATAGCTGATAGCTACAAAAAAAGAGGTCATAACTGACCCCTTACAAATCTACCAATATAATCTTTGATTTATAGAAATTAAAGTAAACCAGTATTTATACCTTGTTTGCCAGTTGCTAGTTCCACCTTAACTATTTTGCCACCCATTTTCATGATGCGTTGCTGTTCGCGGAACCAGTTCTCAAATGCAACGAACTTGGTGAAGTAGGTATTTTGTAATTCGCGTTGAGTGCGAACTCTGGATTGGCTGGGAACACAAGCAGTTACTTTAAATAAACGAGCCATTTTTTTCTAATCTCCTGATATTGTTGGGAAAACTTTTTTATCTCAAATATCTTGAGTCAAAATCTTTAATTATTTTTTCCAAGTCTGGGAATCAACCATCAATACTAGACTGATAACACTTACAATTAATCAGCAAGAGAACTTTCTAGCACTGACAATTGATTTCCAAACCTTAATAAAGCCGCACCTAATTTATTAAGTGCAAACCTAACTCCTAGCTCAAGCCAGAGGAGATATAGTCGAAGTAAACGCCCATTTCTTTGCCAGCGTCAGGACCAACCAAGCTTGCAGTTACTTCTTTCATGGCTTGGATAGCTTGAACGGTAGAGCCTACGGGTACACCCAAGGAATTGTAGGTTTCTTTCAAACCGTTTAATACGCGCTCGTCGAGGATGGAAGCATCTCCAGCCAACATAGCGTAGGTGGAATAACGCAAGTAGTAATCCAAGTCACGGATACAAGCTGCGTAACGACGGGTGGTGTACATATTACCACCGGGACGGGTGATATCAGAGTACAACAAGGACTTAGCTACAGCTTCTTTAACGATAGCAGCAGCATTAGCACTAATGGTTGTAGCTGCACGAACGCGCAGTTCACCAGTAGCAAAGTAGCCTTTGAGCTTTTCTAAAGCAGCGGTGTCAAGGTATTTACCTTGAACGTCAGAAGAATTAATTACAGAGGTAATTGCGTCTTGCATTGTTGTTATTTCCTTATTTCCAACTTGATTGCAACAGTTTTAGTTTCAGCAGTTAAATAGCTGTAACTTAACCCATTGCACCAACAACATAGTCGAAGTAAGAACCAGCTTCAGCAGCGTCTTCAGCAGACAACAGGGTAGAAGCAACGCTCTTCATAGCAGTAACGCCACCAGCAACAGCTTCAATGGGAGTACCCAAAGACCTGTACATTTCACGTACACCAACGATACCGATTTCTTCGATGGGGGTTACATCACCAGAAACGATTCCGTAGGTTACAAGACGCAAGTAGTAGTCAAGGTCACGAAGACAAGTAGCTGTCATTTCTTGACCGTAAGCGTTACCACCAGGGGAAACAACATCAGGACGCTTTTGGAACAATTGGTTGCCAGCTTGTTTAACAATACTTTCGCGGTTGTCAGTCAATACTTGAGCGATGCGGAGACGTTGTGAGCCACCAGCAACAAAGCTCTTAATGCGATTTAATTCACCGGGGCTGAGGTAGCGAGCTTCTGCATCAGCATTCACGATAGCTTTCGTGACGATACTCATTAATGGATTCCTCCAAAACTAATGAAACCAGAACTTGGTTGATAGTAGCACTGTGTTAAGCACAGTATGAGCCAGGTTGGGTATTTACACACGCAATCTGCAAAACTGAACTACCTTCCGCAAATTATTCTCCGGCATTATGTTGAGCATTTATGACTGCTCTTAATATTTTGTAATAATCATTTTCAGATTTGCTCATTTCTAGGGAACAGGGAACAGGGAACAGGGAACAGGGAATAGGGCATTGGGCATTGGGTATGGGGCATTGGAGTAAGAATTTATTCTTCTTAGTTTTTTCCCCATTCCCCAGTCCCCAGTCCCCAATACCCTATCTGTTACCAGGACGACCAGTTAACACAGCAGGAGATAAGCTAGACCAAGATTGTTTAACCAGGTCAGCGTCTGCTTGTACACTACCCAAGTAGTTACCTGCTGGTAAAGAGGGGAAGCGGTTGTAAGGTACAACATCTTCACCAAAGTAGCGAGCATACTCTGGGCTGTTCACGATCCCTTCTACAGCAGCCCTTAAACCTCTATCAGCCAATATCTTGTTATATTGACGGATTTCACCTTGGCTTGCAGGTGCGCGTCCGAATATGTGACGGAATAAGAACTCAATTACCTTGGTGTTGGGATAGGGAGTGTAGAACCGTTTGCGGTAGATTTCAGAACTAGCTAGTTCAAGGACAAATTCACGCACAGTAATTTCACCGTTACGGAGTTTGCTATCTAAATCACTACGGCGTAAACATTCAGGAACTTGACCGCTAAATACGTCCATTACTTGACAATAAATAGCATTAATTACCTGATTTGTTTCGGGAGAATTGGTACCAGTGGTTGCGCGGTAAATACGGGCTGGTTTGCGCCGAATTGTACCAACACCAACTTCTACAGACTGACCACGACCATCATTGAAGGAACGACCCAATTCCATAAACAAGGGCTTAGCCTTGTCGATTTGTTTAGCTTGAGCCGCTAAATCTGCGATCGCCTTCGCCAAGATTGGTGTATTCTCAGTCTTAATTCTCGGCTTCACAGTCTCAAAGCTAGGTACAACCAAGTCATCATTTTGCTTAGTTCGCTGGTTGTAAAGCTTCTCTGTATTGGGGAAGTTAGCCGCAGGTAAGGTGGGGAAGCGACGATAAGGAACAGTATCTTCACCAAAAGCTTGCGCGTACTCAGCACTATTGACCATTGTGCCAATAAACGCCTTGATACCTTGAGTAGCCAAGATTTGGTTATACTTGCGAATCTCCGCTTGGTCAATAGGTGCGCGTCCCAAGAAGTGCTTAGTACCCAACTCAATTACCTTGGTGTTGGGATAAGGTGTATAAAATTCCTTGAGGTACAGGCTAGAATAACCAAGAGCTTGAACAAATTCCTTAACAGAAATATCCCCATTACCCAACTGAGTTTCTAGAACAGTAAACTCATTTTTCAGGATGTAAGGTGCAATATCCCGTTCAAAAATCTGACGATAAGCACTACCAATTAAAGTCTGTACTGCCACTTTATCAACAGTATTTGCAAGCAGCTTGAAGATCTTGGTTTGTTCACGGTGCTTGCTAACACCTTGGTTGATACGGAAGTCAATATCTGGTTGGGTCCGCATTTCGGTAACTGCGCCCAATTCCACAAAGCGTGGGGTTACTTCCTTATTGGCTACATCTTCACGAATAGTACCAACTCGCAATTGACGCAGAGATACACCCGCAGGAGTTAAATAGCGTTCGTAAGGAACAGTATCTTCATTGAAAGCTTCGCTGTATTCAACGCTGTCAATAATTGCATCAACAACTGCGTAGAAACCCTTCTTAGCCGCAAGGTCAAAATACTTATTATTTTCTTGGCGACCGTAAGTAGGACGACCTAGCAAGCGACGGTGAATATACTCAATAGACTTACACACATACAGAGAAGTCCAGTACAGCTTACGGAATAAATCGGATTTCGCCAACATCCGTACAAACTCACGTACAGTAATATCGCCATTTTCTAGCTTAATTTCTGCAACTTTCAGTCGTTGTCCTTCGTAAACATCACGACTGAAAACTTGTAAGTAAGCAGCTTTGATTACCGCTTGAGTAGAGCTTTCTGAGAATTTAACACTTGTACCCTTGGCAGCTTTTTTACCAATAGTTCCAGGTAATTGGTCTAACTTAAACACCTTAGCACCAAGAGTACCAGGAGCTACACTCCGCGCTTGAGGATTGCTCAGTTGGTTATTAATAGCAGGCCCTTGGTGAATCAAGATCCGGCGGGTATCCTTACCAAAAGGTGCGGGGCTGGTGCTAGGGTTGCGGGTTTCTTTAGGGAAAATCGCGCCGAATTGAATTTCTAAGGGATCATTACCAGAACCGTAGGGATGTTGGTCAGGCAATGGTTGTTCATAACCCGCAAAAGTAGTAATAAACTGAGGAACTTTACGGAAAGGCGCACTGTATTTAAACAGGTCTTGCTGTTGTCCCCAGTTCCTACACTCTTGGGCTTCTTGACCTAAACCCCGGAGATAAGGAACCGTTTCTTCACCAAAGTAATCGCTATATTCATTAGAATCTACCAAAGTATCAACTAATGCTGGTAAACCACCCTTGGAAATAATTGAGAAGTAGTTTTGAACTTCTTCCCGGCTGCTGGGTCCTCGTCCTAAAATGTGACGGAAAGCCAACTCAATCACACGGCTGTTAATAAAGGGTTGGTAAAACTGTTTTTGGTAAAGAGAAGATTTAGCTAAACGGCGAATAAACTCCTTCATAGAGATGCAGCCGGTTTTCACCTTAGATTCTAAGTCAGAGATGGACAGGCTGTAAGCACGAGTGATATCGCGCTCAAATACTTGACGATAAGCCGCTTTCACAACTTCTATTTTTTCAGTAGCTGATAAACCGGGCTTCATCACGAACTTAGGACGACGTTCAGCAGCGTTGAAGTAAATTTGAGGAAGTTGTAATCCTTGTTGATCGCCAGAAGGACGTTGACGAACTTTTGTAGATGGTGTGGGTGCTTGGAATTCAGTAAGCAACACATCCATGTACTGAGTCACGATGTCAGTGGCGACAGCATCTTTACGGAAGTAAGATAGGGATGCTGACTTAATTTCCTGTAAAGCCACTAAGGTAGCTTCACCAGAACAAGCATTCTCAATTATTTCCCGCAAACCGCGTGTGTTGACAGAAATTATGTTGGGATCGCCAGCAACGATCGCATAAGTGGCGTAGCGTAAGAACCAGGATAAATCCCGTAAGCTCTTAGCCATGTTGCCAGGACCATAACGTGCTACGTTGATGGGTCTAAAACCAGCAGGTGTGGGACCACCAGCGGAGGTATTGAAGATAGAACGGAGATTTTCTAAGAAGCCACCACGGCTTTCAACGTAGGTGACTGTCCCGAGTTTCATTCCTTCTTGGACATCTCCACCACTGCCAATCATCGCTAGTTCAAGTTCTCTGGGCTTTTCTAAGAAAGACATGGGAGAACCACCAACGAAAATCCGGTTAGCAGCGCGAGAAACGATGATTTCGGAGTTTTCTGTCAGAACTTGAGCGATTTCTAGACGTTTTGCTCCAGATGCAAAATAAGTTGCTAGTTCACCCAGTTGAGCAGTTCCCAGAAAACGGTCTTGCTGTTCTGCTTGGGAGATAGTGGCTACAGTTAGGGTTTGATATAGCTGCGGACGAGCAACTGAGCTTCCACCACTTGCTTTAACACTCATTGGATTTGTAAAGCTCCTAATAATAAGCGTTTATTGTTTAAATCTGAATTGTTTTAGGCTTGACATATCTGTGTATTTATGAGTCAGCAATATTGCCTACAAAGTTGCCAGTAAACAAATCAGTCAATTTTTAGATTAGAACGTTTTGCGGTTAAGCTGCTGATTTATTAAGAAGTATGTCAAATCTGAAATCTAAATCTGCCAATAGGAATATGCATATACTTTGATTAGATTTTTATTAATTATCCTTTGTATTAGCATGTCAAGCTACGCTAAATGATCCCCGACTGCTTAGAAAAATGGTGTATCTTGTTGTTCAAGCATTTATTTAATGTGAAACTGCACAGAGTCATGGAATTCATGAGTTGATCTATGTTCATCTGCGTTTCTCTAAATTTATCTGTCTTGTTTGTCCTGAAAATCCTATTTTCTTATAAAATAGGCTGAAAACCCCGAAATAGAACTCTAAAAAGCCAAAAAGTTTTTAGAGTTCTATGTCATTTAAGTGGGGGATGAAAGCCATCTAGAGCAAAAGCATTAAAACAGACGGACTAGGATTTAAGTACGGTGGGGCGCACCGAAACTTTTAACCCTTGCGGAGAGATAACCTTCTACTCAGATTTGTTTGGTAACAAATTTGAGCATGGTTGCTCCTTGAAGCAAAAACCCCCGCGTCTTTAGACCAGGGAGCGTCAAGCAGTTTGGTATTGCTGCACACAATTTTGATAAAAGTTTGATAAAAGTGTCAATATTGTGAATATTAAATTCAATCAGTAAATAGTGAACAGCGATTCAGACATGATGGTGAGGGTTTGAAAACCACTTGTAATAGGGATCTCCCTATTCCCTCTTCCATATTTCCCACTCCCCACTCTAACTAGATAATTTATTTTTCAAGACTACCAACAAATGATAGAAGTTGAACATCTGAGTAAAATTTACGGTTCCACCTCAGCCATTACCGATGTCACCTTTAGCGTTGAACCAGGAGAAATTTTAGGGTTATTGGGACCAAATGGTGCAGGTAAAACCACAACCATGCGGATTTTAGCCGGTTATTTACCAGCAACCGGAGGTACACTCAAAATAGCAGGGTATGATATCCATGAAAATTCCCTTGCAGTGCGCCAAAACATTGGCTATTTACCGGAAACACCGCCGTTATACTCCGAAATGACGATTGAGGGATTTCTGCACTTTGTAGCCCGAATTAAAGGGGTGTCCGCAGGCGATCGGCCTGAAAAAGTCCAAGCAGCCATGCAACGCTGCAACTTACAAGACAAGGGCAAAGTAATTATTCGCAAACTTTCCAAAGGCTATAAACAAAGAGTCGGTATAGCCCAAGCTATTGTTCACGATCCCCCAGCCATTATCCTGGATGAACCTACCGTAGGACTAGATCCCCGACAAATTATTGACGTGCGAAACTTAATCAAAAGTTTAGCTGGAACCCATACAATCATCCTTTCTACCCACATTCTCCCAGAAGTGAGCATGACCTGTAACCGCGTCGCCATCATTAATCGGGGCAAAGTTGTAGCCACTAATACTCCAGAAAACTTAATGACACAGTTGACGGGAGGGGCTGGTTATGAATTAGAAATTACAGGAGAAGTAGCACTCGCCAAACAGGTATTGAAAAATGTAGCTGGAGTAATTTTGGTAGAATCAATGCCGACAACTGATCACAACCGCACTCATTTGCGGGTAATATCCCAACCAGAAACAGAACCAGGCAAAGATATTGCTGCGGCTTTAATTCACAGAGGTTTTGGATTATATCAAATGCGGCGAGTCAACGCTACCCTAGAAGATGTGTTTTTGCAACTAACCACCGAAGAAAAGAATTTACCACTAGAAGCAGACACAGTAACCACAGAAGGAGAAGCCGCTTAAATGGGTATCGTACTGACTAATATTATTGCCATTTATCGTCGAGAACTACAGAGTTATTTTGTCTCACCGTTGGCTTATGGTATAGCTGGAATATTTTGGTTGATTTCTGGTTTATTCCTAGTGATGATTTTACTCGGTCCAGGTGGAATAATGCCCACAGTTGCAGCTTATGACGTGCAAGGGCAACAATTTGGAGTACCAGTGCCACCCATAGATGTACCTTACGAATTTATGCGGGCATTTTTAGATCGACTAAGTTGGCTGTTATTGTTTATAATACCAATTCTTTCAATGGGACTTTATGCCGAAGAACGCAAACGAGGAACATTGGAACTATTAGCCACATCACCAGTTACTAACTGGGCTGTAGCAGTCGGTAAATTATTAGGGGTACTTACATTTTTTACAACATTAATTTTACCATTGCTGGGATTTGAAGCCATTGCCATCAGCGGTGGAAATCCTCCCATGTCACCGATAATTCCCATAGTCGGCCATTTAGGATTAATCTTACTCGCAGCAGCAATATTATCTATAGGAATGTTCATCTCCTCATTAACAGACAGCACACTTTTATCAGCCGTCCTCACATTTGCCGTTATTATCTTACTCCTATTAATTGACTCCATCTCCAAAGCCATTCCTGGTCCCATAGGAGCAGCTATAGGACATTTATCCCTACTCAAACATTACAACACCCTCACCCAAGGGATCTTAGACACCAGCACCTTAATATTATTTGCCAGTTACATTATTTTAGGCATCTTTCTCACAGCCCAATCAATTGACGCACTACGTTTTCAACGTCAATAGTCACTTTATTCAGTTATCAGTGGAAGAAGGCAAGAGGCAAAAGGCAAGAGGCAGAAGTCAAAGACAATATTTCTCCCTCATCTCCCCAGTCCCCAGTCCCCAGTCCCCAGTCCCCAGTCCCCAATGATTAAAAAACAACTTTGGAAACTTATATTTTTACTAGGGCATTTCCTCATTACTGCTGGTTTAACAGTTGGTTTAATATCAGCAGAATGGGGATTGATACCTTTAATATTTCTGATTTCCGGAATTCTTATCAGTGGTTTTTGGGTAGTATTACAAAGCCAGCGGAGTAAATGGTGGAAACAGCGTTCAACCCAAGCTGGTACAAACGCCATTCTTGCAACCTTGGCGGTATTAATAGTTTTAGGATTAATCAATTTTCTAGGTATTCGCTACCATCTCAGAACAGACTTAACAGAAACTCAGTTATTTACCCTTGCTCCCCAATCTAGAGAATTACTGCGTAACTTACCACAACCTATGAAAGTTTGGTTATTTACAAGAGATCAAAATTATCAAGACCAAGAATTATTAGACAATTATCGTCGCCAAAGTCCCAACTTTAAATATGAATATGTTGATCCCCAAGCTAGACCAGGACTAGCAGAAAAATTTGGTGTTCAACATCTTGGTGAAGTTTACCTAGAATTTGAAAATAAACACCAATTAGTACAGACAGTTAATGACAACGAACGCCTATCAGAAATTAGATTAACCAATCGTCTGCAACAAATAATTAGTAACAATACCGCCAAAGTTTACTTTCTCCAAGGTCACGGCGAATTAAAAATTACCAATAGTCAAACAAATACTCAAAATTCGATTACACAAGCAGTTCAGGGACTAACAGATGAAAATTTCACAGCATTACCACTCAATTTAACAGAAAATCCCCAAGTTCCTGATGATGCAACTGTCGTCATCGTTGCAGGTCCAAAACAAGAGTTATTTTCAGGTGAAGTTCAAGCCTTACAAGACTATCTTAATCGTGGCGGTAACTTACTGCTAATGATTAACCCCAACAGCAACCCAAAAATTGACAACTTGTTAAAAGATTGGGGTGTAAAATTAGATAACCGTTTAGCTATTGATATTTCTGGTCAAAGTTTAGGACTTGGTCCTGCTGCACCTTTGGTAACAGAATATGGACAACATCCAATAACTAAACAATTTGGTAACGGTATTTCTTTATATCCTTTAGCCAGACCTTTAGAAATTACTTCAGTTTCTGGTGTTGAATCTACTCCTCTACTCAGAACAAAACCTCATCCCAGCAGTTGGGCTGAAAGTGACCAGCAAAGCGAAAAGTTAGAGTTTAATGAAGGTAAAGATTTGAAAGGTCCATTAACTTTAGGTGTGGCTTTAACAAGAAAGTTATCAACTCAAGTTACACCAATTCCAACATCTTCACCAACTTCGACATCTTCACCAATTCCGACACCTTCACCAATTCCGACACCTTCACCAACTAATGCAAATTCTCAACCTACAACCAAAGAATCACGGTTAGTAGTATTAGGAAACTCAGACTTTGCTAAAAATGGACTATTTGAACAACAATTAAATGGAGATGTATTCCTTAATTGTGTAACTTGGCTGAGTCAACAAGATCAGCAACCCCTTTCAATTCGCCCCAAAGAACCAACAAATCGCCGCATTATAATGTCTACCGCCAAAGCAAACTTATTAAGTATATCTTCCTTGTTGCTTTTACCTTTTCTTAGTTTTGGTGCAGGCGCTATTATTTGGTGGAGAAGAAGATAGATGAGTCAGTTGTTCATAATGTCAGTTGTTCATAACCAATGACGGAAAATGAAATTTCCACGTACAACTTTAATTTTGATACTTTTAGCCTTGGGTTTAGGTACTTTTGTTTACTGTCATGAAATTAAAGGTTATACTCAACGAGAGGAAGTTAAACAAAATCAGCAGAGAATTTTCACTTTCACCGCTGATGATGTTCAATCTTTAACTATCAAGACTAAAGATATAACATTAAACCTAGAACGTAGTACTAAACCTGAACCACCAAGATGGGTAATTAAATCGCCAATTTCCGAACCAGCTAAGAATGCTATTGTTTCCTATTTGATGAATTTATTAGTAAAGGGTAAGAGTGATAAAAATTTAGCAATTCCAGATAATCAATTGAGTGAATTTGGTTTAGATAACCCTCAAGCAACTATTGAGATTAAACTCAAAAATCAGCAAATTCATAAATTGATTTTAGGTAAACTTAATTTCAATAATAGTTTTTTGTATGCTAAAGTTGAATCCGCAGTGAAGAACAATGATAATTTTAATATATTATTGTTAGTATCTAAAGATTTTAGTAATGCTGTAAATCGGGATTTATCGGAATGGAAGGAATCGGATAAAAATAGTGAATCTCAGCCTTTACCCGAGCTTCCTGAACTGACTCCAATTACAACTCCAACAAATAGTAAAAAAAAGATTAATACAGCAACTATCAGAGGGTATTTTAAAATACCTTGGTTATGTATCAAAAATCTTGATATCCCCCTACCCCCTTTTTTAAGGGGGACTTTGAGGTATCTACAAGTGCTGGATACCACACGAGAAAGTTTTCAAACATGCTCTCAGAGGATGTCTGAAAAGTAGGCGATTTGTATCCTCTGAAATATAAAATAAATATGTTGTAAATAAATAATATTGATAATATTATTTACGAATCCCAAATCTATAATCTAAAATTATATGACTAAGCCGACAGCAACTTTACTAATTTCTTGTCCAGATCAACGCGGATTAGTAGCAAAAATTGCCAATTTCATTTATTCTAATGGTGGTAATATTATTCATGCAGACCAACATACAGATTTTGAAGCCGGGTTATTTCTTACTCGCATAGAATGGCTGTTAGAGGGTTTTAATTTACCGAGAGATTTTATTGGTACAGCGTTTAATGCGATCGCTCAACCTTTGGGTGCACAATGGGAATTACATTTTTCTGATACTGTTGCTCGTTTAGCTATTTGGGTAAGTCATCAAGACCATTGTTTATTTGATTTGATTTGGCGACAAAGGGCTAAAGAATTTAATGCGGAAATTCCTTTAATTATTAGTAATCACCCTCACTTACAGGAAATAGCTGAACAATTTGGTATTCAATATCTTCACATTCCTATTACTAAAGATAATAAACAAGAGCAGGAAATCAGGCAATTAGAAATACTGCATGACTACAAAATTGATTTAGTGGTATTAGCTAAGTATATGCAAATTGTCAGTGCCGATTTTATTAAAGACTTCCCGCGAATTATCAATATTCATCATTCGTTTTTACCTGCATTTATTGGTGCTAATCCCTATCATCGGGCTTTTGAAAGAGGTGTAAAAATTATTGGTGCAACGGCACATTATGCAACGGCTGATTTAGATGCAGGTCCAATTATTGAACAGGATGTGGTGAGAGTTAGTCACCGGGATGAGGTTGATGATTTGATTAGAAAAGGTAAAGATTTAGAGCGAGTTGTGTTAGCTAGGGCAGTAAGGTTACATTTACAAAATCGTGTGTTAGTTTACAAAAATAGGACAGTAGTATTTGAGTAAAACTATTAATACGGGTTTCAATCGCTTGCCAAAAGGTTAATCGAAGACAGTCAAAATGTGGACTTTCATGAAATACTAAGCTCAGGTCTTATTTTTAGCGATAGATGAAACAGCTAAAGTCCCGTTCTCAATATTTACGGAGCTTGTTTGAAAATAGTATCACGATAGAATATGTGGCTGAACCTTTGAAGGCTGACCAGGCTGATCCAGATATACTAGAAGTTATTCATTGGATGCAGTTAGAGGATTTTGAAGTAGTGGGAGTGGAGACAGAAGGAAGTATCACTGGCTATGTAGAACATACTACTTTAATAGATAGTAAATCTGGAAAATGCAGCGACTATCAAAGGATATTTCATCCTCTAGAACTCATTGCCATTTGTACACCCTTGATGAAGTTTTTACCTGTTCTACAACACAGGTCTAGATTGTTTGTATTGGATTGTCATCAAGTTAGTGGGATTATTACTTGTGGTGATTTACAAAAAGCACCTGTGCGAATGCTGCTGTTTGGCCTGGTGACGCTGTTAGAAATGAATCTGTTACGACTGGTCCGGCTTTATTATCCTCAATATTCATGGCAAAAAGTCCTGAAACCTGACCGCTTGGAAGCTGCGAACAAGTTATGGCATGAAAGTCAACAAAGGAATGAAGCTACAGATTTATTAGACTATCTGCAATTTTGAGATAAGCGGGAATTGGTATTACATCAACCTGAACTGTTTCAGCAATTAGGGTTAAAGTCAAAACGTTTTGGTGAACAATTCCTCAAATCGGCTGAACATTTGCGAAATCATTGAGCACACGCTCAAAATTTAGTGAGTGGTTCTTCTTGGCAAGAGTTAATTTCCTTGGCTGAGGGTCTAGAACGGTTATTAATCCATTGCCAAGACATTGAAGAATCATTATCTAGGCTGAGGAATTTGTTTTGTGATCTCGGTATACTTAACGGTAAGTACATCATCAAAACTCAGAGTTTCTACAGAAAATATGTCTAAGCAATTAGAATCATTAAGTGACTTGACAGAATTGCTGACAGAAAAAGAAAGAGAAGAACAACTTATGCAAGATGTTCTTCTCTTGTTGGTGGATTTGATTTATAGAGAGGAGACTACAGTTAAGTTGATCATTAATTGTCTCTATGATGCTGGTTCAAGAAATTTGATTAATCAAAAATTCCGTTTTGGAACTCTTAATACAACTCTGAAATTGATAAGTAAAATGTCTAAGCCTGCATTTGGAATGATTGGTTGGTACTGGTTTAAGAATAATTGTCCTAAACTAATTGCTCATTGGTTGAAAAGTAAAATTGAGTTTACAAGATTACAAAATTCCCAAGTTGAAATATTAGTGGAAAATCAAGATGCTAATCTCAATTCTTTGTCTCTGGTGCAATATCAGATTTATGAAATCAAACAACTGCGCTCTCAGGTAAAATTGTTGACTGGTATTTTGGTGGGTGTAGTGACATTGTTAAGTGGTAGTTTTCTTTGGGCTGGTTTTTTGCTGGAGCGATCCAATTTACAAGTAGTGGAGGAGTTGCAAACCCAGGTTAAGAGTCTGGAGGCTAGTTTTAATAAACGTTAGCTGGCTACTGGAAGTTAAAGCCGATGTTTTTCCCAGTCAAATGTGTCGTTGTCTGAAGCACTAACTCTACCCCAGGTGATTCTGCCTCTTGATGTATTGATCAATGTTTGCTCAACTATATCAGTTACATTCTCCCATGAAAGGTCTTCACGTTGCAGGACAGATTTAAGTTTGTCCAAAGCCTCCATAGCTTTATTGTCTCCCTGGAAGCTAAGAGGATCATTAACGCGCAAAGGGTCTCTCTGTACCGCGACTATTCCTTGACCCACGGCCATTGTAATTTTTTGACATAACTCTGTTTTTCCATGATGCCATTGTTTCTGCCACCCTTTTTGACTGGTTGCATATAAACTGGGTAAGCGATTTAAAGCATAAGCGGCTACTTCTGATGATTTAATAAAACTAGCTGTCTTTACGGGCAAGGATTCAATTTGTTTTTCAACTTCCTCTGCCACTAGCATTTCCATCACATTGCGAGAATTTTGTGTAAAGTTAGTTTGTTTGGGAGTCTGATTGGAAGAATTAAAAGATGGTCGATAGCTTGGCATAAGTGGAAAAATGAATTTTCATTTGAAATGAGGTGAAAGTCTTTATGAAGGTACTGAGAAGCAAAAATTCGATAGCCAAATTTTTGTGTAAATCTTACTGTAGTCATTCATGCAGCATGTTGTGGATGTGGATTTTACGGCTTATAAGTATAATTAAAATTTATTAGTAATCGAAAGTTTCAGCAGTATCACATATTTAAATTTATATAAAATAAAACTAAATTACAGATATTTTCTAGGTTAAGCAGCAGTCAGGAGTACAACCTTGTTGATAGGTTAGAGGTATCCCTGTTTTGTCACTCTCCGAAAAGTCTGACAATTTCTAAACTCTGTAACTGTTTTCTGGTAGGCGAGCGCTCAGTTATTTCTGAATAGAAATTCTACAAGATGACCAAATCACGAAATTTTAACTACAAACACCTCAATCAATTGATATTGCGTCTGTTTAAAACCTTTTATTAATAGGAGAAATTGTGACTTGAATCATAAGTTGAGTAAAAAGCTCAACTTATGATTGAAAATCTAGATGTCCAGTTTATGCTTCATTTTCATAAATTGGTTATTTAATAGGGAATGATAATCGTGTATAAGCTAGAATGCTTGCTTGACCTGTAATTCATACACCACTTTTCATTTTTATCTAGTTAAGACCATTGCATAACGATGTCTCTACATAAAATATGATAGCTAGACTCAATTCTTAGAAAAACAATGTTTGGAATCATATAATGGTCATTTTGAACTATATCTTAGCATGAAAGTTAATAATTATACTGTTTTTTGAGGGTTGTTTATTTCAAGTTTTGCCCGACAGGGTTTTTTAAACTCAGGCTTATATTTTGGTGCAAAAAATCAACTCTGCCTCATGATTTGATCCAGAGGTTGATATCGTCTTTGGCTAAAATGCTTGATTTTGCGTTACGTCTTGGTCATTTTATGGTTCAGAATTTGGCTCAACTTATGTTTCAAGTCACAGAAATCGGAAAGTGACAAAAGAGGGGTATACTGCAAACGGGTGAAACTTGGATTTATGTCATACTGATAGCGCAGGGTGGCGTAAGCCATGGGTAACGTAGTGCAGCAAAGTATCTCGGAGATTCTTCACTATCTCTTTCAGAGACACTCTGGGAACGTTCAGAATGACACTTTTAACCCGTTTTTAGTATCAAGGAAAATTACTGCCTTGTTATAATGACAATTTTTAACGCAGACCTAATTAATGAGATAAACGAGTATGATGAGCAATCGCATATTTATCATTTCTGGATGATGCTGATAATTCTGTGCACAGTAAAGATGCACCCATTCATCCTATTTAGATCGTTGTTTCAAGGTAAACACACTGAACATATTGATCAGCGATTGCTATTAATATTAACCGCTAGAAAAGCAAGCGATTTGCAGAAAGTACAGATCGCTTTGATTTAATTCCAACATTACAGTTTTTGACCAGTATAAATTGAGCGTACTTCACCATTACGGCGGATAATTGCTTCACCATTACTCACCTCTACCAATGTCCAACCACTGGCACCAATACTCTGTCCTAAATTAATACGACGAGTCACACCATCAACTTTAAATAAAGCCGCAGACTTGTTACCTAACTCTAACAATCCCTCTAACTCTGCGGAATAGGCAGGTAAATAAACCTGCTGCACTGTAGTTGATGCTGCTTCTGGCTTGGCTGCTGGTATAGTTATTGTCGCAGTAGGTAGTTTTGGTGGTGCTATGCGGGTTGGGAGGGGATTAACTGCTTGTTTTACAGTTGCTGGTGACATTTTTTCCGGTATTGGCTTTGCCTCTGCTTGCACATTTTGGGGTGTATCTTGTACAGACTGAGGTAGAGAAACCTGCCCTGGCAACGATGGTACTTGTGGTAATGGGTTTATAAGTGGAGGTGCTTGGTAAACAGGGACATATACCCGTTCGATAACATTTCCTACCCAACTGCGAACAGGTGAGACATTGTCGGCTCCAACTGGTGGAGGTAAAGTACCAACAGGTTGGGTGTTCGCCAAGGCTAAGGAGTTGGACTGGCTGAGGTTGACATCAGGGAAACCAGATTTAGCCTGTGTGCGAGTGTTGCTTTGCTGGTCAATGACAGCCAAGGCTTCCAGCATATAATTCACCAATTCCCCTAGAGGATCTGGTGGTAGGAGGACGGGTGATTGTAGCTGGCTTGTTTGTAGCGTCTGCGGAATGATTTTAGCGGTAATATTTGTGAGTAATCCCGACTCTGTTAAATAAAGTGTACCCACCATTGCTGCACTTAAGGTTGCTCCCAGAATTAGCAGGTTAGTCAAACTACCACGGTGTTGTTCAGTCCTTTTAGTAATTGCAGTTACAGAAGCAGAATTGAATACCAGTGTACTCGTTTGCTCGTTTTTGCTTGACGACATTGCTTGAACTGCGCGATGTACTGTTTGTGGCAAAACCACTTCTGGTATTTTCATCGTCACTGTTTGCATCGGTATGTACTCTGCCCTCACAGCTTTGTTAGGACGTTTTCTACGACCCTCCAGAATGTTGTCGATCTCGGTGAAGAGATCATCCATTAAGCCTTCAGCGTAAGTCTCTATCGACAGGGTTTCCTTAGGGATTAAGTCCTCTACTGCTTCCGAAATAATTAGATGGGTGCTGGGTTCTTGTATCATAGACATCCTCTGAATCTAGCTGCTAGGAAAGGGCAAATAAACCCATAGTGAGTGAGAAATCCAGTTTTGTAATCAATAAGCTAATAACTCATCCCAGAGGAGATTGATTGAGCAATGGTATTAAATTCTACTGTGCTTTGGATAATGATTGATTATCTTACTTCAAAAATCTCTGTAATTGATCATTTTGATCCCCAAATTCCTAAGATACTCACTTTTAATGGTTTTTTGTGTCAGCCAATACTGAAAACTCTTTTTGTCCCTTGGTTTTACGGATTTCTAAATAAATCAACAAGGCATTGATATCAGCGGGGTTAACCCCACCGATACGGGCTGCTTGACCAATAGTTAAGGGTTTTACCTTGTTCAGTTTTTCTCTGGCTTCTTTGGAAAGGGTATCTATTGCTGCGTAGTCCAAATCAACAGCTAAGGAGCGATTTGCTTGACGAGCAATTTGTTCAATTTGGTTTTGCTGTCTTGCTAAATATCCAGAATATTTAATATCTATTTCAGCCCCTTCTTTTTCCGCTTGGTTGAGACTGGTATTACCTAGTGCATATCTTTCCAGGTCAATGTAGTGTATGCCTGGACGACGGAGCAGGTCAGCGAGGCTGATTGAGCCTTTGATTGCTTGTTGGGTATTTTGAGCGATCGCACGTCCCACTTCCTCATGCTCTTTAATTCTAGTCGAATACAGACGTTCTTTTTCAGCCACAATTTGCTTTTGTTTGCTGGTAAATAAATCCCAACGGCGATCGTCAATTAAACCAATTTCTCGACCCAATGGTGTCATCCGTTGATCCGCATTATCAGAACGCAGCAACAACCGATACTCGGACCGACTCGTGAGCATCCGGTAAGGTTCACGTAAATCCTTTGTACACAGGTCATCTACCAATGTACCAATGTAACTTTGCTCACGAGGGAAAATTATTATTTCCTCACCCCGCACAAACCGCGCTGCATTAATACCCGCTACCAAACCTTGTGCAGCCGCTTCTTCATAACCCGTTGTACCGTTAATTTGTCCAGCACAGAATAACCCCTCAACTTTCTTGGTCATTAGTGTGGGATAACACTGGGTTGCAGGTAAATAATCGTACTCGACAGCATAGGCTGGACGCAGCATTAAGCAGTTTTCTAAACCTGGAAGACTTCGCAGCATCAACAATTGCAGATTTTCTGGTAAACCAGTGGAAAATCCTTGTATGTATAATTCTTGTATATTCCGTCCTTCTGGTTCAATGAAGATTTGATGACTTTCTGTATCTGCAAAGCGGACAATCTTATCTTCAATACTGGGACAATAACGGGGTCCTTTTGCTTCTACCCAACCTCCATACACAGGGGATAGGTGCAAGTTTTCTTGAATTAACCGATGGGTTTCTTTAGTTGTCCTAGTCATGTGACAGGGTATTTGTTCCCGTTCTACCCACGCTTGGGGGTCAAAACTAAACCAGCGGACTTCTTCATCCCCCGGCTGAATTTCCATTTTACTGTAATTGACAGACCGCTTATCTACCCGTGCAGGTGTGCCGGTTTTTAATCTTCCTGTTTCAAAACCTAAGCGGTTGAGAGTTTCTGTCAAACCTAACGCCGCAAATTCTCCAGCCCGGCCTGCTTCCATAGATTTGTTACCAACCCAAATTTTACCCCCTAAAAATGTACCTGTGGTTAAAATTACAGCTTTGCATTCAAAAGCTACACCAAAGTAAGTCTCAAGGCCAATTATTTCATCATTAGCGCCTAATACTAAATCTGTCACCATGCCTTCCCGAATTGTCAAATTTTCTTGATTTTCGACAATTCCTTTCATAACTGCTGCATATTTGCGCTTATCGGTTTGCGCCCGTAACGCCCAAACTGCTGGTCCCCGTGAAGAGTTGAGGATACGTTTTTGTAAATAGGTGCGATCAGCCGTTTTACCAATTTCCCCACCTAAAGCGTCTACTTCGTGGGTTAATTGGGATTTTGCTGGGCCACCGACTGCGGGGTTACAAGGTTGCCAAGCAATTTTGTCTAGATTAAGGGTTAACAGCAGAGTCCGACAACCTAGGCGGGCAGTAGCTAAAGCGGCTTCGCAACCGGAGTGACCTGCACCGACGACGATCACATCATAAGCGTCTTGGAATTCTACTGAATTGTGCATGGTCATAAGCAGTTAATAATTAAAAATTAAAAGTTAAAAAAGCTAATTAGATTCTATAGTAATAGATTTTCTATCCCTGTTGTTGTTCCTGTTGTAGAAAATTGAATCACTCTGCTATATTGCAACCTCTATTGCAAAGCATTGGAAATCGTCAGATAGCCAATTTCTGGAGGTTCAGGCAAAATTCGTTCTGCAAGTGTTTCTCTGCCAATTTCATCTCATGGAAAATAAAAAAGCTATTACATCATCTGTATTAGACCTGTCAGGAAAATTAACTTGGTGTGAAAAAAATGGTAGAAGGGAATTTTGAGGGTGTACCAAAAGGAAAAATCCACTAAAT
>ERZ1034411.118-NODE-118-length-25289-cov-25.108148_pt1 | contig 25289 bp, 32 predicted proteins | sample MGYA00520583_ERZ1034411 | MGnify/ENA primary metagenome ERZ1034411 (study PRJEB33736, sample SAMEA104288481) | Azolla microphylla | place: Ecuador | collected 1982 | study: EMG produced TPA metagenomics assembly of the PRJEB19522 data set (Is there foul play in...
ATGTTGAAAGTGTCTACCAAATCCTTTCCCTTCCTTGTGCTTATCTCAATGGTTTCCTTCCTATTTGAGTCTTTCTGTCAAAACTCTATCCTCCCGATGTGATCGCACCACGTTAAAACTTGAGAAAAGTAAAATTTTTAATTAGATTTATGTTATGTGTAGAAATCTGTAGGCGCATATATACTAAAATTCTGAATCATCAACATTATTCTCTTCATTCACATCTAGAACATCCAGAAATCAATAATACTTATCCATAAAACCTGTAATTTCTTATCTGTGTAAATCAGAACTATTATATGCTTGTATATATGGCTAAACAGACTTCTGGGTATCGCATACATCAATTATCTTTCATTACGAGTTACTAATATGAAGAAACCAATTATTTGGGTACATAGAGATTGTTTAAGTCCTAATAATCCCACATTTAAAAGGTACCCTAATATCCCAGCACTTTCGATTTGGGATGATCCTTTAATTGAGGAATAGCAACTCAGTTTAAAACGGCTAACTTTCATTTATAAATGTTTACTAGAATTACCTGTAGAAATTCGTCGGGGAATGTGGCACAAGAAATTATTAACTTTGCTCAAGAAACAAAATGATGCTAATTTTAGTGGTCACTATTGATAGTCCCAGTACCGGGTTTGAGGAGATCTGTGGTAAAATTGAAAAATCTTTAGAATTAGAAGTGTTTCAAGTAGAACCATTTTTCGATTATAATAGATTTATTGGTTTAAAGCGATTTTCATCTATGGAAGAGTGGCTGAAGAATATGTTTTTGAAGAGAATTTTAAAAGCAGATTGTCTTCGACCAGCAAAATTGATCTAATATAGTTGCAAAATAAATACAGTTCGTCATGAACACTAACAAGAATGCTAAATACACTTGCTGACGTACAAAATTTACTATCTGAGCTAATCACCCGCTATAGCTCCCGCGTGGATTATTTGATGATTCGCTTAGAAGAGGCAGAAGGAACAGATATCTTCTTGCGTGGTGACAAGATAGAAACTCTCAGCGAAGGCATCTCTCTTGGTGGCCATGTTCGTGCTTGTTATAAAGGAGGCTGGGGGTTAAGTAGTTTCAACCAGTTAGCTACTATCAAAGAACGGATAGAAGAAGCGATCGCAGCGGCTAGAATAGTGGGAGATGAAGAAACTATACTCGCGCCCATTGACCCAATCAAAGCCATCTGTGAGTTGCCTTTGACGGGTATTGACCCGCGTCGAGTTTCCCTAAAACAAAAAAAAGAATTGTGCGATCACTATACCGAATTATTAAAAAGTGTTGACCACCGCATCACCACAACCTCTGTCCGCTATGGTGATAGCGCCCAAAAAGTGATTATTGCTACTTCTGAAGGAACTCTCATTGAACAGTCTTGGGTAGATATGGAAATGCGCTTTGCAGCCACAGCAAGAAACAGCGACACCGTACAAACTGGTAGAGAAACCATCGGTTCTCGCAAAGCCTACGAAGATTTAGTAAATTTAGATGCTCAAGTTAAAAGTTCCGCAGAAAGAGCAGTTACAGCCTTATCCTTACCCCCAGTTAAAGGCAACACTTATACAGTCGTAATTGATCCCATACTGAGTGGTTTATTTGTCCATGAAGCTTTCGGGCATCTTTCTGAAGCAGATATGGCTTATGAAAACCCCGATTTACTCGAAGTTATGACCCTTGGCCGTCGCTTTGGCTCCGAAGAACTGCAAATTTTTGATGGTGCAGCCCCACAAGGTCATCGCGGTAGTTATTTTTACGACGACGAAGGGGCACCAGCGACAACTACGCAGTTAATTAAAGATGGTGTTTTAGTCGGGCGTTTGCATTCTCGTGAAACTGCGGGCAAATTAGAAGAAGCACCCACAGGTAATGCTCGTTGTCTCGATTATCACTTTTCTCCCATTGTGCGAATGACAAACACCTGGATTGAGAGAGGTAATACACCAGTCCTAGACTTATTTACTGATATTACAGAAGGGGTTTATGCTCGTAACTGGTTAGGTGGAATGACAAACGGGGAAATGTTCACCTTTACCGCCGGTGAAGCCTGGATGATTAGAAATGGCAACATAGCTGAACCTGTGAAAGATGTCACCCTTTCCGGTAATGTTTTCCAAACCCTTGCAGATATAGAAGCGATAGGTGATGATTTTTACTGGGATGAATCAGGTGGATGCGGTAAAGGTGGACAAAATGGTTTACCTGTCGGTTGTGGTGGGCCAAGTTTGCGAATCAGAGATATAGTTGTGGGGGGAGAAAGTTAAATCATTAATAAAATTAAGGCTCTTCATTACTTGTTATGCTAAATTATTGGCTACACTTATAAAACAGTATTAAGAAATCTATGAGAAAATAGATGAAAGCATTGTAGGGGTTGACATATAGAGAATATTCACTATTAAATAGGGCTTGCTGATAGCGTAGCGTGGCGTTAAGCCATATAAATGAAAAACTTAGATAAATTAAGAGACTTGGGGGGGATAAAAAGTGAATAAGGTCCAAGGAAAAGAGTTAAAATAGGTAAAAGCCCTATTAAATCAAGCAAGAAAGCAAACAGAAAAACTATAGATATTTTATATAACTCCCTGGAAGTAAAAAAGATAAATAAACCGAGAAGCTACAAGAATATAGCGAGAAAGAATTATACGGGTTTTTTGTGTTTTTTTATAGCGATTTTTCAAAACAACATCTTTTTTTAGTTCTTCTATTAATAAAAGTGATACTTTGTCCAATTTCAGACAACAAAAACGTATCTTTACCCCTGCCTGACTACTTAGTCATTTCTTCTCTTGCCTTTTCGTGACTTTTTCAGCAAGCCCTAAGTAGTAAAGATGCAGCTGACAATGCCATACCGCGTTATTTAATTGCTGCTACCTATAGTGTATTTAAGACTAAATCGCTGGACAAAGACCCCTATTATAGGACTTTAGAAAAAGTGGTCAAAAATGCCGTACCTTATCCTAATTCTGGATTTCCAGAAATTCGTAAAAAATTAAAGCAGTTCATTATTCTAGAGTTACAAGCATAACCAAAAATCACAAATAAATTGGCTTGAATACACAGTCAATTAATCATACTTTTGACTCCTCTACGGGTGAAGCATTCGGTAGATTAATTATCGGTTTTTGCCAAAGGCTATTTTCGGAATGCTTCGCCCCTACTTTTCATCAATAAATCTACCTGTTGTAAAAGTGATTCTAAACTGGAGGAATTATCTAAAATAACATCAGCACGTGCAACTTTTTCTGAGATTGGTAACTGACTATTAATTCTAGCCACTGCTTGTTCACTGCTTAAATTATTTCGCTGAATTAATCTCTCTTGTTGCTGTTCTGCTGAACACGATACAACCCAAATTTCACTAACTAGATGTTCTAAATCGGCTTCAAATAACAGAGGAATAACTAAAACTAGTACGGGTGCAGATGATTTAGTGATTTCTGGGTGAAAACAATTTGTGATATAAGGATGAATAACATTTTCTACCCAATTACGTTCTTCTGGTTGATTAAAAATAATTTCTCCCAACTTGGCACGATTTAAATTACCATCTGGAAGTAAAATCCCTTTGTTGTAACGTTGGGCAATTTGTGCCAGAACAGGTGAACCAGCAGATACTGCATTTCTAGCATAAATATCTGCATCTAAAATTGGTAAATCATAAGCAGTAGCTAAATAATCAGCCACTGTAGTTTTACCTGTAGCGATACCACCAGTTAAACCGATTAAACGTTTGGTCATTAGTCATGGGTCATTAGAAAATATTGGAAATAGGGAATAGGTAAAGTATTTTTTTTCTCCTCATCTCCCTCATCTCCCTAGTCACCCTTGCGCCCATTGAATAATTGCTTTAGTTAATCCATCTACAGTATATTCTTCTGCTTCTATATCAACACGACCAAATAAATCATGGCAAGTTTCAGAAGTTTGGGGACCAATGGAAGCAATGCAAGTTTTGCTTAAGTATTGTGTCATTCCCTCTGGAAATTTAGCTGCTGTTAATAGACAGAAAAATTGTACTGTTTTAGAACTAGCAAAGGTGATTAAATCTAAAGTTCCATTTCGCAAAACTACTTCTACTGCTGGGGGAATACTTTGAGGACAGCAAGATTCATAAGCAGGAACTTCTATAACTTCTGCACCTTTAGCGGTTAATTCTTTGACTAAAACTTGTCTTCCTCCGCTTTCAACTCTGGGAAATAAAATCTTCTTACCTGCTAGGTTTTCGGGAAAGTTCATTACTAAAGAGTCAGCGATAAAGTGGGGAGGGATAAAATCTGGCTGGATATTTTGTTTTTTAAGACTTTGGGCTGTTTTTTCACCAACAAGAGCAACTTTTACCTTCTTTAAGGAGCTTTTATCTTTACCTTTGGTTTGGAGTCTGTTGAAAAAGTATTCTACGCCATTGCTCGAAGTAAGAATTAACCAGTCGAAGGTTGATAACTTAGATATTGCTTGATCTAAAGGTTTCCAACTGGAAGGGGGTCTAATTTCTAAAGCAGGCATTTCAATCACTGTAGCACCTCCGGCGGTAAGGCGATCGCTAAATTGGCTGGACTGTCCGACTGAACGGGTAACTAAGATGGTTTTACCTGCAAGGGTAGTGGTAGAAGGATGGGGTGATGGGGTGATAGAATGATGGCTATGCACGATTTTATAGTTGTAAGAAGACTAAATAATAAGTAGGTGGGCAGAAAAATTCATAACGAAAAATTTATAACTATGTCATGGCGAATGCAGCAAAGGGGAATCAAGCAATCCCAAGGGTTTGAAGTAATTTACATTTTGTTACATAGTTATATTTATTTGTGTCTACCTACTTAGTTTATATTCAATAGTTTATATTTTTTCTTATTTACCAGTCCTAACTCATTCGCTAACCATAAGATCACCGACTTCTTCTGGAACCTTAGGTATCTGAAGATACTATAAAAATTCCCGTAATCCTACAACTTCACCGATGACGATTACCGCAGGGGAGAGATATATACCCGCAGTTTTTTCCAAAATATTACCGAGTTCGCCTGTCCAAACTTCTTGACTAGGAGTTCCTGCCCAACGAATAATGGCTATGGGTTTGCAGTGCGATTCCCCATATTTTAGCAGTTGATGGACTATTTCCGCTAGATGTTTTCCCCCCATCAAAATTACTAAAGTTTCTAATCTTGATAGTGCTTCCCAGTCCAAAACATCTGGTTTATGTGCTGTCAGCACAGCAAAACAGCGACTGAGAACGGGGTCTGTCAGGGGTATTCCTGCGAGTAAAGGTGCTGCTAAAGCTGAAGAAATTCCCGATATAACTTCAACATCACAACCAGCAGCTTTGAGGGATTCAATTTCAGAAATAGAGCGACCAAAAATAAACGGATCACCTGATTTAAGTCTAACAACTTGTTTCCCTTCCAGGCAATGCTTCACCAATAAATTGTTAATTTGAGCTTGGGAAGTGCTGGGTTTACCTCCACGTTTACCAACATCTAATTTCAAACAATCAGGAGGTACACAATTTAACAATTCGGCATCTACTAAAGCATCATAAACTAATACCTGAGCAGATGCTAAGAGACGATAGGCTTTAACAGTTAAATATGCTACGTCTCCAGGACCTGCACCGACGAGGTAAACTTTATTGTTAGTCATTAGTCGTTAGTCATTAGTAAAAACTCCTCCCTCTCACCTGTCACTTTTTACCTGCTATATCTTGGAGAATTTTATCTATGGTTTCTACTTTCTGAGGTTGGCGTTGTTTTTGGAATAAATATTTGGATTTTTGGAGGTTATTTACTGCTTCTTGCTGATTGTTTTGCAGCAGTAAAATATTTGCCAATCTTAGGTAAGCATCAGGGTTTTTAGGACTACGACTAATTACTTCACTAAATAATTCTTTTGCTTCTTCAGTTTTACCTTGATGGTTTAAAATATCGCCTAATAACAACCGCACTATATCATTAGTAGAGTTAATCGCAATTACTTGGCGGAAAGCTGCTTCTGCGCCATTATAATCTTTTGCTTGACACAGCTTAATACCTTTTTGGAATAAGTTTGAGGTAGTTAATGTTTTCCAGCCAAAATAAATGAGAAATCCAATACTGACAGTTACTAGAGAGATAGCAACAATGTTACCAACGGGTGAATTATCTAACATGATTTTAAGCTAAAATACAGGCAAGAGGGAAAATTAAGTATTCGAGAAAAAACAGTTTCCAGATAAATTGATAAAACCGAGAAATTGCATTTTTGTCTTCCAAGTCTACCCTTCTACTTTGTCTCCACATAATAATCAGGACTATTATATGGCTGATAAACAAAAATATAGGGTTAACTTCAGCTATGCGTAACATACCAACAAAAATCATGCCGACATAGGAAACTGTTAATACCCAAAGGGCAAGATGAAATACTGCTTGTTGACCCAGTTGGAGAGTAAAAGTAGTAATATTGTAAAGTTTATCGCCTTCCATATCGGGGATATCTTTAAAGATGGCGATCGCAAATGTGAACACCAAGATAAATACTGTCAAAACCCAAACTGCCGCAGGAATACCTTGGCTTCTTTGAAATAACCAATTAAAATGCAGAAACAACCCTAAATTAACAATACTTCCCCGCACAGAAAAAATACACAATGCTGCCCAAAAGGGAAACTGTTTCAACCTAATAGGTGGTAAAGAATAAGCAGTACCAATTGCTAAACTTACTGTCACCATTCCCAATAAAAAGGGACTATTTAGCCATGATAAAACCAAAGCTAAAATCCCTGTAATAATGACAATTAAGTTTCCTTGTTCCCTGGTAAATTCACCTGAAGCTATGGGTAGATCAGGTTTATTAATTTTGTCAATTTCCACATCTTCCACTTGATTTAAACCAACAATATAAATATTGCCAGATATACAAGCAGCCCAAGTTCTAAGGATATGCCAAATATGAACATTAGAAAAACTTGTAGAAGTGACACCGAGGGTTAGCAAATATAAACCCAACACACTTAAACTTGTACCAATAATCGTGTGCGGTCGAGAAAATTTCCAAAAAGCATAAAGCCGACTTCCTGGAAAGATAGGCGAATTTTGTTGATAAAATTGATTCATTTTTTACTGCTGACTATTGACTGCTAAATAAGTAGGTGGGCGGAGAAATTTATAACTATGTCATGGCAAATGCAGCAAAGGGGAATCAAGCAATCCCAAGGCTTTCAAGTAATTTACATTTCGTTACATAGTTATATTTATTTGTGTCTACCTACTTACTATTTATTTCCACACAGCAAACCAAACCGAATTAACCCTCGTTCATAACCCCGACGCATCAACCCTAAAGAAAGCGCACCTTGAATTGTACTCCAACCAGAAAACAGTAACCCGAAAAATGCCTGGGGGGTAAAAGCTGAATCAATAACCACATTCCAAAAAGGAGCCACAGCAGTTGACCAATCAGCCATGTGGATGTTGTTTAATGGTAATTGATGTGCGATCGCTTCATACTCTGGTAACGAAATCACATAAGGTAAACAATAGACCCGATAAATATCGTGCAAATGCTTTTTTTCATCAGGAGTTAGTAGTAACTCATGGGTAGGTCGATGACACCAAGTTACCATAATTAAAGTACCACCAGCCTTTAACACCCGGTAACACTCTTGCAGAAACTTCGTTTTATCTGGCATATGTTCACCACTTTCCAGTGACCATACCAAGTCAAAACAATTATCAGGAAAAGGCATTTCTTGAGCATTAGCCACCAGAAACTGACTTCTTGCACCCAAATTAGCCTCTAAAGCTCTTTGGGTAGCTCTAGCAGCTTGTACAGGACTCAGTGTAATACCCGTTGATTTGGCATTAAATTTTTCAGCTAAGTATAAAGAACTGCCACCAATCCCACAACCCACATCAAGTATATTCTCCGCATCTTTCACACCTGACCAATTCAGCAGTTCTTCAATTAAATCAATTTGCGCTTGACGACGGTCTTTTTGCTGCTTACCATCTGCACCATAATAGCCGTGGTGCATGTGTTCTCCCCATATTTGTTCCCACAGACCAGAGGAGGTATCGTAAAATTGTTGAATTTGCTGATAAAGTGTTGTACTCATGGATCCACCAGATGAAGAACAAGGCGAATTTTGAAAAACATATAGTTAGGCTACCATCTGTGTATTTAATTAGATAAGGCGATTTTGCTTCTAGAAGAAGATTTTAAATTACTTATGACTGTTGCTCGCACAATCTGCTTGGGATTTCTGGCTGTCATCTTGGTAGGAACTATCCTGTTAATGATGCCTTTCTCAACTAGCAATGGTATGTGGAATAACCCAATTGTAGCACTTTTTACCTCAACTTCCGCAGTTTGTGTTACAGGGTTATCTGTAGTTGAGCCTGGCATCTTTTTCTCCTTTTGGGGTCAATTGTTTATCACACTATTGGCTCAAATTGGTGGTTTAGGATATATGACAACTACCACATTTTTGATTTTGTTAATTGGACGCAGATTTGATCTGCGACAAAAAGTAGCAATTCAAAAAGCTTTAGACCGTCCAGGGATCAGTGGTAGCACGCAAATTATCCGTTCAATTATTGCTACCACCATGGTTTTTGAAATCACAGGAATATTGTTATTATTACCAGCTTTTGTTCCTGATTATGGTTGGAATAAAGGACTGTGGTTAGCAATATTTCATAGCATCAATGCTTGGAACAATGCTGGTTTTAGTTTGTTTAAAGATAATCTAATAGGCTATCAAAGTTCTGGTTTAGTAGTTTTCACTATCACAGGCTTGATTATTTTTGGAGGAATTGGTTATCAGGTAATTTTAGATATATATCTTTGGATGCGGGATAGATTTTTAAAAAAGCCCAATGCTATCGTATTCTCTCTTGATTTTAAAGTAGCAACCAGTACAACTCTCCTGCTCTTAATGTTGGGAACAATCGCCTTTTTCTGTATAGAAGTCAGAAATCCTAAAACATTAGGTGATTTGAGTTTTACTAACCAATTATTATCAGCTTGGTTTCAATCAGTTACTCCTAGAACTGCTGGATTTCACACCATTGATATTGGGCAAATGACGGATGCTAGTTTATTTATTACCATTGCAATGATGTTTATTGGTGCAAGCCCTGGTGGTACAGGAGGAGGTATAAAAACGACAACTTTAAGAGTTATTACCAGTTGTACAAAAGCTATCCTCCAAGGAAAAGAGGAAGTTTTATTGTATGATCGTAAGATAGCAATATCACTGGTATTAAAAGCTATAGGAGTAGTTTTTGGTTCTCTAGCTACTGTGATAGGTGGGACAATTTTAATTAGTATCACAGACCCTAAATTAGAGTTTATTCAAATTCTTTTTGAAGTGGTATCAGCATTCGGTACAGTGGGTTTGTCTACAGGGATAACTGGTGGTGTTTCCACAACAGCAAAAATAATTTTGATTCTCACAATGTATATTGGGAGAGTCGGTGTTTTATTATTGATGTCAGCGATATTAGGTGATCCTCGTCCCAGCAGAATCCACTATCCTGAAGAAAATTTGCTTGTTGGTTAATTGGTAATTGGGAAAAACTTTTACCTCTTACCTTCCCTCTTCCCTATTCCCTGACAAATTATGAATCTTTCATCATTGAAGTTTTTTCGCAGTTTACATCATGATAACCAGCAATTTGCCGTAATTGGGTTAGGTCGATTTGGCCGTTCTGTTTGTTCTACACTGCATAATTTAGGTTATCAGGTTCTGGCTACAGATGTTGATGAAAAGCGGGTTTGTGAAGCATTAACTGAACAATTAGTCAGTCATGCTGTACAACTAGATTCAACTGAACCTGCGGCTCTTAAAGAAGCTGGTATTCTGGAGTTTGATACAGTAATTGTGGCAATTGGTAACTATATTCAAGAAAGTATTATCACCACTCTCAATGTTAAAGAAGCTGGTGTACCTCATGTCGTTGCTAAAGCTTCTAGTGAAGTTCACCGTAAATTGTTAAAGCGCGTGGGAGCAGATCATGTTGTTTTTCCAGAGTATGAAGGTGGTTGTGCTTTAGCAAGAACATTAACTCAACCATCAATTTTAGATCGATTTGATCTTGACCCAGATAACAGTATTGTTGAGGTTATTGTTCCTGATGAATTTCATGGTAAAACTGTTGCTGAAATTCAACTTCGTAATCGTTATGGTTTAAATTTGTTGGCAGTAAGTCAGGATGGTAAATTTAAGATTAATCCTGACCCTAGCAAGCGTTTAGAACGCGGCTCGGCAATGGTAGTGATTGGTTGTAATAAAGATATTAATCGGTTGCCAATTTGATGCCAAAAGGCAGGAGGCAGAAGACAAAATATTATCTTTGCCTTCGCCTATTCTTAGAGATAACTTATAACGTAAGCATTCAGCTAATGCCTAACCGCACCCTAGGCGAACAGCCATCAGCAGCAAGCTTTTTCAGGCCAACGCCAAAAATCTCTATTTGATAATTAACTAATTTCTCAAACATTAGACCTATTGCAAAATTCTTTATGTCGTATGATAGAGATTTTTAGACTTTATGTATTTTCGGTGTTCTTTGGCCTCGCTAATTCAAACACAACCCTGTAACTCTAACTTTTGGCTAAAATAAAGACAAGCCCTGATTATAACATAAAATTAATTCTGCAAGAGGTCTATTGTGACTCCTGACTCCTGAATTCTTACCTTATAACTGTTAACTGTCACCTATGGCTTTGGTTCAACTGTTTTAGGCACATGAGTAGATTTCTCTGGCTTTTGTTGTTCAGGTGTTTGCATTTCCGGTGTTTGGATTTCCGGTTTTGGTAGCACTACATCACTGTTATTTGGAGTGGGAGTTGTGGTTTGTGTGGGTTGAGGTTTTTTAGGTGTTAAATACTCGCTAATTTTCTGAATCATGTCGTCAATTGTAGTGGTTTTTTCAGTGTTTCCTTGTTCACCATATTCTTGACGAGCGCGTTTTAATGCGGCATTAGCTTCTTTTAAATTACCTTGATTGTATAAAGTTACTCCTAAGTTATAGTAAGCTAAGGCATTTTTGGGATTTTGGCCAATAGCTTTTTGGTAGATGGCAATAGCTTCTGAGGGCTGACCTTGAATTACCATGAGACTACCTAAATTATTGTAAGCTACAGTATTTTCAGGATTTAGCTTTAAGATTTGACGATAAGTAGCGATCGCTTGTTCTAATTGACCTTCTTGTTGCAGAGCGATCGCTAAATTAAAGTAAGCATTAGCATTGTTTCCGTCTAAATTAATAGCTTCCTGGTAAGCGGCGATCGCTTCTTGGTGCCGTTCCTCTTCATACAATATCACTCCCAAATTATACTGAGCCGCTGCCATTTTTGGATTTGCTGCTAAGGCTTGGCGATAAGCAGCAATTGCCGCTTCTTTCTGTCCCTGTTTTTGCAAAGCCAACCCTAAATTGTAATAAACTTCACCAAAATTGGGAATCAGTCTAATTGCTTCTCCATATTCTTGTACAGCTAAATCTAGGCGATTTTGCTCCATCAAAATATTACCTAAATAATTCCGTGCTAACCCAATATTACTATCTCGTTGTAAAGCTTTACGAAAGGCATATTCTGCACTTTGTAAGTCTCTGCGGTTATAGCGTGTCACTCCTAATTGGTATAATATAGCCGCATCTAAATCCTGAGAAACCGCATTCTGCGCTAACAATTTACTACCCGTTAAATTAATTGTCGGTAAAGCCAACATTAAAAATGCAGAGGAAGCAAACAGAATTGCTAATCTCTGTACAGAATTTCTGTAGAATGATGGTTTAATTAGACTGGATAAAGACTGATTAGATTGCAATTCTTTAGACATATAAGTAAGCACTCCTGTATTTATATTTAAGATCCTCACAACATCAGATTACCCATAACTACATCGAAAATTCACAATTCACTTCCTAAATAGTCATTAGTCATTAGTAAAATTACTTCCCCACTCCCCAGTCCCCAATCCCCAATCATAAAATTAACATGGCATCACCAAAGGAATAAAAACGATATTGAGATAGGATCGCCTGTTTATAAATCTTCAACAATCTTTCTCTACCAATCAAGGCGCTTACGAGCATCAGCAAACTGGAACGGGGGAGGTGGAAATTAGTGATCAAACCCTCCACTACCTGCCATTGATAACCAGGATAAATAAATAAATTTACCTTACCCACATACGGCTGTAAATCCCCAGATTGGGCTGCACCTTCTAAAGCACGAACTACTGTAGTACCAATAGCAATAATACGTCCTCCAGCAGCCTTAGTAGCTCGGATTTCCTCTACCGTAGCGGCATTCACCTCAATCCATTCTGAGTGCATTTGGTGAGTAGTGACATCTTCTACTTCCACAGGACGAAAAGTACCGACACCGACGTGCAGCGTCAAAAAAGCTTGATTAATGCCGCGAGCGCGCAATTTTTCTAAAAGTTCTGGTGTAAAATGTAAACCTGCCGTTGGGGCTGCGATCGCACCAGTTTGTTGGGCATATACAGTTTGATATTGTTCATCAGCAGCCGTTGACGCAGTGATATAAGGAGGCAGAGGTATTTCACCAAGATTCTCCAACACTTGCACCAAAGAGCTATATTCTGGTAAATCAAATTGCAATAATCGGCCACCAGTTGCCGTATCTTTGTCAACAACTATAGCGATCAATTCATCGTCATTAGTTGTAGCGGGGTGTTTAGCCCGTCCTAATTTATTACCACCAAAAATAATTTTAGTTCCAACTTTGAAGTGCTTTCCTGGCTTCACCAAAGCCAACCAACAATTAGGCTGTTTTTCTTCCAACAGCAACACTTCCACTTCTGCCCCCGTTAACTTGCGACCATACAAACGTGCGGGCATCACTTTCGTATTATTCATAACTAATAAATCCCCCGGTTGTAGGAGATCAGGCAAATCCCGGAAAATGTGATTTAAGGCTGGTATTTCCTCACCGATATTCGGAGAATTAACCACCAGTAAACGTGAAGTATCTCTGGGAACTGCTGGATTTTGGGCAATCAGTTCGGGTGGAAGTTCATAGTCATACCCAGATAATGAACGGTCTAAATCAACATCTTGAATCTCTAAGTTAGACATTTCCTACAAATTACTTATGTTATTGATTTAAGTGGGAACAGGATACAGAGGGGCAGATGGGCAGGGTGTAGAGGGAGAATAACCGCTGGCAACTGATAACTCAATAACTTATAACTGATAAAAATTGGGTAAATCTCCCCATATAAAAACGGGGACTTTTACCCTACCGGGAACTCTCCTTTATTGAGGAAGATATAGATGTAGGATTGGATTTGATCCCAAACACCATCATGGAATATTTATATTACCTGGCCAATGCTAGTTTAACTCTCAGGGTCGTTCAACACCTGCACAACAGACCCCAAACACCTGTTTCCTTCATCACCGTAATTCATCAAATTGATGGTTGGGTAGTAAGGATAAAACTTAGAGATCCTGTCTCAGCCCAAGAAGATGGTGATTTTCGGGCTTTCTGTAATGAATTAGGAATTAGTTACGAGCCACCTATGCGCGTGCAAATGGCACTTTGGAGTTTGGAAGCAGGACAGTATCCTGTAGATGTAATGCGCCGTTACCAAGTAGCAGTTGTATCTCATGGTAGCCCAGAAAAAGAAGAAATAGAAGCATTCCGACAACAATTTGTCCGGGGCTTGGGCTATTGCCCAGAAACACTGGCTTGAAAACCAGTGACAAGTCACAAGTCACAAAAAACTAAGACTGCAGCGTGCATAATTTTCACCCTACTGACAACTGACCAATTAATAACTCAAATTGGTGCATCAAAAGCTGCTAGAATATAATCTTGCAGCTTAAACTCATATCCCGGTATTGATAAACTCCCCAGAGTTTCACAGGTAATTATCACCCCATCAATATCTTTTTACAAGCAATTATAAACAACAAAGGACACATCAAACCGGCACGGATAATCAGCCTTTTCAGGATACTGAGCTGAAAATATTCCTGCTGTGTGACAAAGTTTTGCTTGGTTTTGTGAAGTAATAGCGTTTCTACCTCCTGCATCTCAATTGCCAGTACTGCGGGTTTTTACCTCTACAAATGCCAGTATTGAGTCCTGATGATTGCCATTTTGATGATTTGCTGTGGCTTTGTTGTCGTCATACTGGGCAAAAATATCAATCTCTCCCCACCGACAAGAAAAGCTACGGTACAGAATTTCCGAACCTTTAGATTGTAACCATTGGGCTACCAGGTCTTCTCCTATGTCACCGATATCTGGATAATTAGATGGAGGAGGTTTAGACATTTATTAACATCCATTAAAAATATCATGAATACTAAGTATCGAATTTCATCACTCGTACTCAGTTTATTACTGTGGGCAATTATTCCTATTACAGCATTGGTCGGTTTAGCATCAACGGCTTTAGCACTAGAATACAACAAAGAAATTTTGATTGAAGCTGATTTTTCTCGACGTGATTTAAGAGACTCCAGTTTTACCAAAGCTAATCTTCGTCAGAGTAATTTTACTGGTGCTAACTTGCGTGGTGTGAGCTTTTTTGCAGCAAATCTAGAATCTGCAAACTTAGAAGGTGCTGATTTGACCAATGCTACCTTGGATTCGGCTCGTCTGATTAGAGCTAATTTAACCAATGCCGTGTTAGAAGGTGCGTTTGCTGCCAGTGCTAAATTTGATGGTGCCATAGTTGACGGAGCGGATTTTACTGATGCATTGCTGCGTCAAGATGAGCAGAAAAAATTATGCACCCTGGCCAAAGGTACTAATCCTATTACCGGTAGGGATACGCGGGAGACTTTGTTTTGTCCCTAGTACAGTACGGGGTAAATAAACCAACCATTCCAAATCTCTGAAAAGCTTACACCATATACATTTTGAATTTTGTTAGCGTAGGGTCTCCGAAGGAGAGATTTTGTTAGGGTAGCTCTTGTGAAAGAGGCATTTTGAGTTCACGGCGGTACTAGTTGTTAATCAAGTCATATTCAAAGAGTTGTCAGGGTTTGCGTTCCAAGGGCAAGGGATAAGGTGTCAAAGAACCTGTAACCCTTTACCATTTTTTAATATCAAGGTATGTGAAATGACAACTTATTTTTTAATTGGTAGACAGAGCGGATAATTAAAAATTTATGAAAAATAATTGAGACTCCTGAATTAATACTGGAAACTATTGCCTGATACATCAAATATTTGAATCTAACTTACAGTAGATTGCAGATCAATGAGGTACAGAATCTAAGTTGAAACCTAGACAGCAAGAGAGTTTTACTCCTGACTCCTGGTGTAGCACTCTCAATCAACAAGTGCTAATTTCTTGAAAAGATTTGGCATAATTGTCAAAAGCTGTAATTGAGATGGTAATTTTACTTTTTTGTAGTTATAGTTGAATATACAGCAATAACATTAGTTCGTCATCTTGCGCTTGTGTAGCGCAGCCATATTCACTCATCTAACTGGTTGGGAGGACTGGTATGAAATATGCATTTGACATTGTAGGAGTATCTCCAGTTTTGTACTTTTTCAATCATCAACAAAAGAGTTGGCAGAAAAATCAGCCCCAAGGAGTTGAATACTTGGGAACACCAATCTGCACACTAGATGCATTTCTAGAATCTCTGGAATCCGTTTCACCATCTGGAAGTTGGAATTTCGATCAAGTTGTAGACACAGTGATTCAGTTTTGGTTGAACAATGTAGAGAGTGTTCAATATTGGAAAGCCAGATTGAAAGATGCAGGCAGAGATAATGTATTAGTAGCTAGAGTTGCAGACATCAAAGCTTTACAAGCTGAATTTGAATCTTTATTGGGTAAAAATTGGTGAACTAAGTTCATCTGAAACTCTGGATTATTCTCTTTCTAATGCTTGCAGAATGAGGCGATATAAATTTTCTACTTTCTGTATTTGCTTGTCTCCAAGAAAAGCATAATGAGCTAAACCAGGGGCGCTGTTAATTTCTAACAGTGTATAATCTACCAATGGTTGAGTAATATCAGTGGTAAGGATATCTACACCTGCTAATCTCAACCCCATATCTTTAGTAATATTAATCGCTAGTTTCTCAAAATTAGGATGAATAATATGAGTAAAGTCTATTGGATCACCACCAGTAGATAGATTGGCATTATCTAAAAGATAAACTACAGTATCGTTGACAACGATACTTTCCCAAGTAAGGTTTTGTTGGTGTATTTTTTTCATTATGCGGAAATCTTCTAAATCAATTAATATTCTTTCTCCGGTTTTTAGCAACTGTTCACGTTTTGTTAGGAGTAATTGTAAGATTGTGGATTTACCATCACCAGTTACAGATAAAGGAATTCTTTGATAAGCAGCAATTACTTGATTATCAAAAGTTAAAATCCTAAAGTCATTACCATTATAGAATTTTTCTACAATTAACACAGACTGAATATTAAATATTTTTTCTGCTACTTGATAGTATTCAGATTTGTCATATACTTTCGTAACTAAGATTCCTAAACTTAAATTTAACGGCTTAACAATTACAGGTAGTCCTAATTCCTGGGCATAATCCCAACCATCATGGATATTTCTGGGATTGGCTACTTTTGCACACATTTTTTCATTAAAAAATGTTTTACCCTCTGTCACTCGATAACCAAGTTGTTGCAAAAAATAATTAGAGAAGCCTTTATCCTGAGCTAAGTATGCAGAAGCAAAACCATTAATGTTGAGTCTAGTATTATCAAAAACGGTAGTTTTGCCGTTTTTAAAGGTAATATGTCCAATTAATTCATATTCAGGTTCTATTAAAATAATAGCACCCATTTCTGTAGCTACTTTTTTTAAAATTGCTGTAGTTAATCGCATATATAGCAATCCTGGACGATTTTTGATAGCTTGCGTGGAGTATTCATACTTATTCGTAGTGGTAGCAGGAAACAGGCAACATATTTTTTGATAATATATGATTGAGCATTCCTATATCTATTTACCAATATATATGCTAAGTATGATATAACTATTTTATCAGAACAGGTGTGACTTTATTTACAGTTAAATCAGAACTGTTTTGATTAATTAGCTTTGTGTATAATGAGAAAGTTGTAGAATCGATTGAGCTCAGTTTTCTTGCCTAGTAAAAACCATTGTGTTGCACTAAGTATTGACAATTCAAAAATTATGTAATAACAAGGTGGCATCGTCAATTAAAGGCGCTAGTGCTATCCCCGCTAAGAGACGCACTAACGCCATTTGCTCAAGTTCATACGGATAATATAATCATGCCACAAAACACAGATTACAAAGATACCAAATCAGAAAATCAAGCAATTTCTTACAAAAATCGGTTGAATGGGTGGGCTATAGCTCGTGTGCTTGCGGATAAAGAGCGTGTGATTGTTGCTAGATTCCGTAGTCGTTCAGACGCAGATGGTTATGTTCAGCACTTACGGCAAATGGTACCTGCTGGTTCTTTTGAGATTTTCTTTGATTCTCAACGGGAAGTAGCGGCGATTTAAGCTTTGCGTTCTGTCATATTCAGATTTCCGACTTTTTTGAGAAGTCGGGGATCTGTCTACTGGTTTACGGAGTTACTTGCCAAACAGTCAGCGACTCTCTCTAATATTTTTAGTCCTTTTAAGGAACCGCGAATCAACCAAGTAGCGGACAGGGGTTGTCGGATTAATGCTAAGGCCAGTGGTAAAGGTTGGAGTGAACCATCGCTATTGATGGCTGATGTCACGTCAGGTATATCATGGAGAGAATCATCGCTGACGACTCGTAGTATTGCCACTGATGTCTCAAGTTGCTGGAAAAATTCTAGGAATGCAAATCCTTCCATATCGACAACATCAGCACCAGATTTTTCATGTAAATTACTGTTTTGCTCGGTTACATAAATTACCCGATCACTCGTTCATCCCTTGACAAAAGATACTTGCTCCTCAATCTTCTTATATATATCTGCTGTGAAATTACTACTACACGCTTGTAAATGACTTTGATAAATACAATCCCGATAAGGGACAAGATCACCAATCCCATAACACTGATTTAAGCTGCCACATAAACCCATGAGTAGTTGCTGATTTAGATGTTGGCAATTTAGGGCTAAAAATTGGCGTAATAATTCCATCCCCATTAGGAATCGCTATCACCTGTGGTTGATCAGCAGTAACACGACTTACACCGCAACAGACGGCTTGGTATTCTGCTCCTTGGGGTACTAGAATTGTATGCATCATCTGCATATTTTCAATTGTCGAGAGGAAATAATATAAATCCATCTTCCATGCTATTTAATATTTTTAAAACTCCTAAATCTACAATTTCCAATCAATCTGGAAGTATCTCCTAGTTGGTGCGTGGCTTATGGAAAGTTAGATAATTTCAGAGTAGATGTTATTTGGCAAGGTGAAAAATTGGCAGTTATGTCTGCACCCGAATAATTTGCACTTAGTCCTACAAAAAGATTTATAATAGTTGGTGATATATGGTTAAGTAATCTAGCAGAACTACTGTAAAAATTGGCAATTGATATTCAGCAATTGATATTAACGATAATGTTAGTAATCAACAAATAATTACACAGCTTTGGGAAAAATACAATTTCCAATCTCTTACCCTATTGGTGGGAATGTTTGGACTAGTAATTTGGGATAGATAAAAGCAAGTATTATATTCAGGAAGAGATGCCATAGGTAGGCGGACTTTATATTAAACTACCACTGGTTGAACTCGTTGGATTGCCCCCAAATTAACAACCCTTGCAGCTTATAGCACCAATAATTTAGATTTAGTAGCATTACGGGATTACCTTTATTGTCCATTTTTTCCCTGAGAAAGAACACTTTGGCAATATGTCCGAGAAATACGTCCCGGAACATTTATAGAAATGCCATTATAAAAAGTTTATCATTATTGGCAACTACAAGAATAAATTATAGATAAAAATCACCCTTTAGAAGGGTATAGTCAAAAATTACGTTATTTACTTGAGGAAGTTGTTAAAGAATATTTACCTGAGAATCAACCCGTTGGTGTATTTCTTTCTGGTGGTTTAGATTCTAGAAGTATTACAGCATTAGCTGCAAAATTGCATACTGCACCAGTTCATACTTATTCCATTCATTTTGGTACAGGAACACCCAATGAATTAGAATTTTCTAGTTTAGTTGCTGAACACTATCAAACTCAACACCACATTTTAGAAATTACCTTTAGAGATATGTGGGAACATCTCCAAGAAATGATGTTGTATGTACATGATCCGATAGGTGTTCCTTTAACAGTACGCAAATTTACTAGTAGGAAAACTAGCAAGAGAGAACGTAAAAACTACACTAAACGGAGAAGGTGGAGATCCTTGCTTTGGTGATACAAAAAATTAACCGATGTTGATTAATAGTTTATATGGTTTAATCAATCAACAATCAAGATTCTCTACAAGCATATTCGATAGCTTTTCAAAAATGTGCTTTAGATGTACCGCAACTTTTAAAGCCAGAAATTCAGTAAATTTTAACAAACGAACCATCTGTATGGTCCCATAATTTAGATTCCGATGTTAATTACTTAAATAAAGTAATGTCCTTGAATATTAAATTTAACAGTGCCGCTCAGATTTTCACAGAAGTGAGTAATTTAACTCAAGTAGCTAATTTACAGGGTTTATCACCTTTCTTTGATCAGCGAGTAGTTGAATTAAGTATGCAAAATCCTCCAGAATATAAACTTTCTGGAGTGGAATAAAAAGCCGATTTGAAAAAATCAGTGAATGATATTTTACCAGATACTATTATTCATCGTCCTAAAAGTGGAATGATGGTTCCTGTTCAATTAGGGTTTAAAAAATATTAGGAGACAGAAGCGAAAAAACTTTTGTTCAATAAATAGCAATAGTGAAATTCCAGCTTATATTAATCAGTACATTTTGCAGAAATGATTAGATTTTAAAGGTGATATCTAGGTAAGATATGGTGTTAAACTATGGTTATTGGTGAGTTAGAAAATTTGGTTGCAGGTAAATAAATCCGTATTCAAGAAGTAATCAAATGTTAAACGAACTTCATTTAAGGTCTGTAAGACCATCTTCTCAATTTGAAAACTGATAGACTCAACATTTTTACTGGTGATAACGGACTAGTTAAGTAGGAAGGCACAATTATTGATAAAAAAGTCTCGCACCTTCCATATTTATCAAACAATATTTATCAAACCCTTAATTTATCAGAAGTTTAGATATATTTTCTATCTTAGATTTAATTACACTTGCCTACTTAAGAGCTTTTTACTGGATATTGCTTGGTGGGTACTTACTGGAAATTGGGTATAACAACCTGCTTATCCGCAAACAATAGCAGAAAAATCCCCAGGAATTAGCTCCCAAATTCACACTAAATTGGTTTAAAAGACTATCAAAGTGGCTTGAATTTTTATGAGCAACAATGGCTGAATGTACAGTTACCTCCTGAATTAAATGAGGTAGTTATTTTTGTTCATGTTGATGGCAGTTTCTCTATTTTTGATCCTGATTTACTTTTATCTGTTAAATACTGGGAGCATAATTTGTAACCAGCCTATTAACTAAAACTTTCCACCATATAAAGATCATTTCCAGAATCACCCATTAAAATCATAGTACTATCATCACTTACTTGCTAAATTCAGACTTCCAGAAATACCACTTAGCAGAACCTTAATCAACATTTGCGGAATCAGTAATTATCATATTGCTGTTAAGGAATCAATTCTCACTAGTGCGGAGAGGATGCGCTAAACTAATACCTTTAGGACTAATGATTGTAGTCCATAAACTTTTAAATGAGGGTTACGACGCAGCATTTGCACTGTTGTATTGAAAATGCTTTGGGGATAACCAGTAATACTGAGAATTGCACAGTTATTTTCAAAGTGGAAATTATTAGCAATTAATAATTGAGCAACACTAGAACTATAAGAAACCACTAATCTATCAAAACTGTAAGCAGTCATATCAGGATTGATTGTTACTGGTGTAATTTCTTGTCGTGATGATGGTAGAATCTTCGGTGGTGAGCCATTAATTTGTTGCCATTTATTTAACCATTGTTGAAACTCTGATTGAGGAAATAAAAATGTCTGAACTAATTTAATTTTCTCTCTCTGTCGAGTTCCTAAATATATTGAGATTATTCCTGTAATAACCCTAATAACAAATAGGATAAATGATTCCATGATAAATATACTGGTAATAATTGCCGCAATCATCACAACAACTCCGAGAATTTGTAAAAATTTAGCCATTGCTTGAGGAGGTATATAGTTAATTTTGGCAGAATTAGTTCCTTTAAATAAATAAAATATCACCACCACTGGAAATGTTAAAGTAGGCAAAATCAACCTAATATTTTCTGGAAGATTTATTCTCAAAAAAGATGTTAACACTGATATTATTAGTTTGGATAAAAAAACTAAACCACAAATGACTGTAAAAAATACATTGAAGACAATATAAGTTCTGATAAAAATATAAATTGATGATGCAACTCTACTTTTCAGACGAATATCTAGGAAATAAAGCAGTTGTTTGGGTGTAAAACATAAGGTATTTTTAGCATGAAGATCAGAAATGCTCTTAGCACACATGGGGTCTTTAATTTTTAAATTAACCATTATTGTTGGCTCAAAAGTAAAAGGATGATTATACTATTTGTATCTTCCTTGGTTTGCTGTTCTATCTTTTAAAGTATTATCAGTTCCGCAGTTAATACATTTCATATTGTTGTATTTAGTGATGTGATATCCATCAAGATATCGAGTTAACTATCTCACGCAAAAGCACAAATATCCAAAGAAAGTAAAAATTATTCATCCTTGTTCATCTGAATTTATCTGCGTTTAATGAACTAGAGCTGATTACTAAGTAAAATGCTGTAATGTTCCCGTTTTATAATTAAATAATGTGTACCATTTTCCAGTAAAACCTCGGCTGGTTTAGGACGATGTAAAAAGTGAGAGGACATTGCATAACCAACCATAAGCACCAATATCAAAAATACCGATAATACCCCCAATTTCTAAACCAGGAAGTTGGCAATTCTTCCCTAAGTAATCCCGTGAATAAGTCGTATTTCTACAAAGAGCGGTGAGGTAATTTTCTGAAGTTTGATTTTTCCAAGTTACTATTTCTCGATAACCACCATGTACAGCAGGAATAGAGATGTTAGCCACAGTAGAATCAACACCAATAATTTGTTTTCCTCCTTGCCAAGAGATACAACCTTAGCTAACAAAGTCGGACAACCACTGATAGGAGCGCGTCCGGGTTCAATTGTCAAATCAATATGTTCTTTTAAATCTAAAATTCTTCTACTTAATTCATATCCACAGATCTCCCAATTAAAAGTTGCACCTTGATGATGATATGGATAACCAAAACTACCACTAAGATCTATGTATTGCCAATATAGTAACTTTTGTGCAGTTTCTAAAACATTATCAGTCACATCAGTAAAAGCAGAAGTTGCATTAGTTCCCGTACCCCGATGAAAATGTAACCCTGAAATCTTTAAACACACATTTTTAGCAATAGAAACAGCTTCATCAAAATCTGCTAAAATAATACCAATGCGACTATCTTCAGAAACATTCAACCCCAACCCAAGACGTAACTCCTCGTTCTCTCTGCGATTCTCTGACTCTGCGACTCTGCGTGAGACAAAAAACCTCACACAAAAAACGTAACTGAGAAATACTATCCAAATTGAGAGTAGTCACACCCCAATTTAGAAACTGTTCCATTTCCTCCCGATTTAAATTACTACCGCTATAGACAATATCTCTAGGATCAAAACCAGAATTCAAACCGAAATAAATATCCCCTGGAGTATTAGGACGAAGTCCCCAACCAGCAGATTTAAAATTTTCTGCAAAATTGCCATCTTTTACACTAGCGAAATGAAACTTTGTATGAGAATAATTGAAAGCTTTGGTACTATGTAAAATAGTTTGGCGTAAGTAAAATATCGCTATCATAAACATAGAAAGGAGAACCGTAAACCTGTCATAATTCCTGAGCGAGTTTCAGAGAAAATGGTGTTGTTAAATTTAAAATTTTTTGTAAAATTTCCATAACTAACTAGGGAATAAAAATGGATGATTCCAGGAATTTGATCCTAGTTTGACACCAAAAACGCGAGAATACCAAAGTTGCCATATAATTAGTAACCAAAGAATCTCACCTATCCGTCGTCCTTGAATATTTCCTCCTAATTCTCCTATCACAATTTGTCATGCTATGTCAGGGTAAAAAATATTTTCTGCCTTTAGTATACCCAGATTTAGCCAATTACCGATGTCATGCCAAAAATTATTTACACACCAAGAGGTTAAGGGAACACCCATACCCCGCTTTTGTCTCTCAACTATATCTGCTGGTAGCAAATTTTCTACAGCGCGTTTGAGGATATATTTTTCACAAGCACCGTGTAAACAGAGTTCTCGAGATAACTGAAAAGTCCATACTGCTAAAAGTAAATCACAAAAAGGTGATCGCACATTCAACCTATGAACAAAACCCAACGCACTCGCACGTCGATGGATATTTTGCGCCCCTTTTAACATCAAACTGGTACGACGGAGACGATGCAACAACGAAGGACAAAAATGGGTATCAAGAGGCTCAAACAACCAGTCCTGGGCATTTAATCCCCGAATCTGATCATAAATTTCTGGCTGATAAACCATAGATTCATAACCCCAGAGGCGATGAAAAGTTCGGAGATATTGCTGAATAAAACCTTGTGCTTCATTAGGATATTCAGCTTGATAAGTACCAACAGCAATTAAAGGTTTATTAGTCCAACCCGCAAATAATTGATCACCACCTTCACCATTAAAAGTTACCTGAGTTTCTTGACTAGCAACTTGATTTAGAAGAAATAAGGGAACAGTTACACCATCACCAAAAGGTCAATCTAAAGCCTTAATAGTAGCAATAAGAGCATTTTTAATATTCCTGGGACTAGCATAAACCTTCACCATAGGAATATTCAGAGACTGCGCTACTTGTTCAGCATAGGGATCTTCAGAAATGCCAAACTGACCACAATCTAAAGAATAAGAGCGAACCTTCACCCCCGCCTCTACCAACAAAGCAGCAACAAGGGAAGAATCTAAACCACCAGAAAGAAAAACTGCCACTGGTTCATCTTGTAAATCACCAATTTACTTTTGAATCGAATCTTTTACTAACCTTTATAATTGAGAAACTGCGGTTTTTTCATCTTTAATTTCTTCCCTTGACTCACACCATTGATGAATATGGCGAAGTTGAGGATAACTAACACCATCGGAAATAACTTCAGTTCCCGCAACCACAGACAACACCTCATTAACAGGAGTTAAAGGATTAGAAACATAACAAAAATAACTATAACCATATAAACTATAAATACTAAATTCCGGTGTTTAAATCATTTATAAAACTCATTATAAATGAGGAGCCAACCAAATTACATTATTATATTGAGTCCAAAATAAAGAAACTTTACCAAAAGCTTCCCTGCCCATAATCAACCGGTTTGATTCCAATCTCACCGAAATATCAGGTTCGGAAAACCCCGACGCATGAATAGCCGCAATTGTACTTTCTGTTATTGATGGTACAGACTCACATCCAACATAAACAATATTCCAAACAAACTTTTCTCGCTACCCTTCTTCCTTTGTTCCTCTGCACTTTTGCGTGAGCTTTTTTTCTTCTTATCACCCCAATAACCGATAAAATGATAGGGAGACATAACTGATCAAACGCAAATGTTTCATCGCTAATTTTCCTACCTTCCAGCAACATTTCCACCTTCCAATTACCAACTGGGGCAGCAGAATTAATGGTATAACGATAGTAAGTATCCCAAACAGAAGTTTTAATTTCGCGAGTTTGATAATTTGTTTAACAATTTGACCACTAGGGTCAATCCAATTACAAGCCAAAGATAGCTTTTTACCTATTGGTGTATCTTTTTGGTGTATCTTTTAAAGTTACACGGCAAGAAACTTCAGAATTAGATTGATGAGAAATAGATTTAAGATTGCGATTATCAGCTAAAGTAATACTATCTTGTTGTGCAGAAACATGAGCCAATAAAGAACTTTGTCGTTGATTCAAAAATATTACTGACCCAATGTCTACGATAACAGCCACAACTACTCCAGCTATAATCAATCTGTGTAAGAATTCAGGTCTCAGGGAGAGGGATTAAAGAAGGTCTATGGAAAGCAGAGTGAACCATGGCTTTCATAGGTTGGTCAAAAAACTCAATTAG
>ERZ1034411.121-NODE-121-length-24344-cov-11.334431_pt1 | contig 24344 bp, 21 predicted proteins | sample MGYA00520583_ERZ1034411 | MGnify/ENA primary metagenome ERZ1034411 (study PRJEB33736, sample SAMEA104288481) | Azolla microphylla | place: Ecuador | collected 1982 | study: EMG produced TPA metagenomics assembly of the PRJEB19522 data set (Is there foul play in...
CGCCTCGACGGTCAGCTCATGGTCGTCCTCGACGTCGACCGCGTCCTCGAGCTCGAAACCAAAGTGCAAATGGCCGCGTGAGCTAACGAAAGCATCGGAGCCGGAGAACCAACATGAAAACCTGCTTGGTGGTCGATGATTCCAGTGTGGTGCGCAAGATCGCGCGCCGGATTCTGGAGGGTCTGGAGTTCGAAGTGACCGAGGCCGAGGACGGCTCGAAGGCGCTGGAGATCTGCCAGCGACAGCTGCCCGACGCGGTGCTGCTCGACTGGAACATGCCGGTGATGGATGGCTTCGAATTCATGGGCCACATGCGCCGCCTGCCCGGCGGCGACCAGCCCAAGGTGGTGTTCTGCACCACCGAGAACAATGTGGCTCACATCGCCCAGGCGCTCAGCGGTGGCGCCAACGAGTACATCATGAAGCCTTTCGACAAAGACATTATCGCTGACAAGTTTGCTGAAGTCGGTTTGCTCCCGGTCGGACAAGCCATGGTCTGAGTGAGTCTGGCCCGCGCATTTTGGCCAGAGTGTTCCCAGTACAGCTTCGAAGAGGCTATCCGTGACCCCGACCGAGTACGAGTATCTGCGTAAGTTCCTGAAGGACAATTCCGGTCTCGACCTGTCCGCAGACAAGCAATATCTGATCGAAAGCCGCCTGCTGCCGCTGGCTCGCAAGGCCGGGCTCTCCGGCATCGCCGAGCTCGTGCAGAAGCTGCAGGGCGGCGCGCGCCAGCTGATCACCGACGTGGTCGAAGCGATGACCACCAACGAGACCTTCTTCTTCCGCGACAAGGTCCCGTTCGACCATTTTCGCGAACACATCATGCCCGAGATCATCAAGGCGCGCGCGGCCAAGCGCAGCGTGCGCATCTGGTGCGCCGCGGGCTCGACCGGCCAGGAGCCCTATTCGCTGGCGATGTGCCTGAAGGAGATGGGCGCGGCCCTCACCGGTTGGCGCGTCGAGATCATCGCGACCGATCTGTCGCAGGAGGTGCTGGAGAAGGCCAAGGCCGGCGTCTACAGCCAGTTCGAGGTGCAGCGCGGCCTGCCGATCCAGATGCTGGTGAAGTACTTCAAGCAGACCGGCGAGACCTGGCAGATCAATCCCGAATTGCGGGCGATGATCCAGCACCGGCAGCTCAATCTGCTGCACGATTTCGCCCAGCTCGGCACTTTCGACGTCATCTTCTGCCGCAACGTGCTGATCTATTTCGACCAGGACACCAAGATCAACATCTTCAATCGCCTGGCGCGCCAGATCGAGCCCGACGGCTTCCTGGTGCTGGGTGCGGCCGAAACCGTCGTCGGTCTGACCGACACGTTCCGCCCGATTCCGGAACGGCGCGGCCTCTACAAGCCGAACGATCCGCGTGCCGCAGCCGCCAAGCCGGCTCTCGCCGGTGCGGCGCCGCGCCTCGCGGCCATGGCGGGACGATAGACGCAGGACGATAGACATGGCCGAGGATGGCAAGGGTACGGAACGCGTGACTTTCAGTCGCGGCTATGACGTCTGCATCATGGCCATCGACGGCACCTGGCGGCGCGACTGCAAGCTCAACGCGATCTCCGACACCGACGCCATTCTCACGGTGGAAGGCTCGATCCAGGGGTTGAACCTGAAAGAGTTCTTTCTGCTGCTGTCGTCCACGGGCCTCGCCTATCGCCGCTGCGAGCTGGTCCGCGTCAACGGTGCCGAAATGGACATCCAGTTCCTGCGTGGCAAGAACCGGAAGAAGCGTGGCGCGGCCGGCGGCCATGACGCCGCGGCGTGATCCGTCCGCGTCCGTCGTCGTCCATTTTCCGATCTTGCTTCACATTTTCTGAAAACATCCGAACGAATTCGTCGCAGCAGCTTTACGTGGCCTAAGCGCGAACCGTGTATCCGTTGACGGTCTCACTCTCAGGATACGGAAATGCCCAGAAGCTCCCTCTCGCCCATCTCGTCAAACCTGCCCGACGCCGCCGAACGGCGTGCGCTCCAGCTTCTGGTGGTCGATGACGACGCCACGCAGCGCAGCCTGATCACGGTCGCCGCCAAGCAGGCGGGCCACGAAGTCACCGTGGCGCCGTCCGTGGCGGACGCCATCGAGAAACTTCGCGCCGCCCGCTTCGATTGCGTGACGCTCGATCTCGTGCTGGAGGACGGCGACGGCATCGACGTGCTGCGCGAGATGGCGGCGGCGAAGTTCGGCGGCGCCGTGATCGTCATCAGCGGCATGGACGGCAAGCGCCGCAGCGCCGCCCGCAGCTTCGCCCGGTCCGTCGGGATCGAGCTGCAGAGCCTGCCGAAGCCGCTTGATCTGGCGGCCCTCCGCATCAGCCTCGCCAATCTCGGCAAGACCGCGATGGGCCTTCCGGCGATCCACACCTGGGGCGGTGTGGCCACCGACGCGATCGTGGAACGGCACCGCGCCTGAACGCGGAGCGGCCATGCGACGGGACGCGGCGGTTGCGCCGCGCCGGTCGCGATCTATGCCGGGTTGCCGGATTCCGACAGACATTGCAGGGCGTGGCCGAGGCCCGCCCGACATGCGCTGAGCGCGGCGCTCGCCGTGGCATAACGCGGCGTGATGTCATCGAGCACGAAAATATCGGCGGAACCGGCTGGATCGCCGTACGCCAAGCCCGTTTCCAACGTATCGGCTTCCATCATGGCTGCGTCGATCAGGCGCATGCTGCTCTCGATCCGCGTGATCAGGGCGCGAAGATCGGCTGCGATCAACCGACGGCTGTCAGTTTCAGCCATCGCGGCGAGCGGGGGTGTGCCGGCCAAATTTAGCATGGATATTCTCCGTACCCCGCAATTAGGCACCTTGCCGCTACTTGTGCGTTAAGTCCATGTCCCGTACAAATACGGGTGGGCCGAATCCGCGCCGAACGCCATAACGGGAGGCGCGGACGCGAGTCCTTCATGCCAACCGGATGTGGCACATGGCCGAACAAAGCTCTCGCGGTGAAATCTTCGTGGTCGATGACGACCCTGCCGTTCGCGACACTCTGTCGATGGTGTTGAAGGCGGCAGGCTATGAGGTGATCTGTTTTGCGGACGGCGCGGCACTGCTCTCAGTCGCGCGCAACCGCACGCCGGCTGCGATCCTGCTCGACGTACACATTCCCGGAAAATCGGGCCTCGACATTCTGAAGGAGCTGCAGGGCGAGGACTATCCGGCCCCGATCTTCATGATCTCCGGACAGGGCGACATCGCGATGGCGGTGGGCGCGATCAAGAGCGGCGCGCTCGACTTCATCGAGAAGCCGTTCCGCGGCAGCGAGATCGTCGGCCGGCTCGACGAGGCGATCGGTGCCTATGCGCGCAGGCAGGCGGAGAACGCCTCGCCGAAGTTCGGTTCGCTGCATTTCCCAGGGCGCGAGCCGCTGACGCGCAGGGAGCGCGAGGTGCTCGAGCAGTTCGCCTCCGGTGCGTCCAACAAGGAAGCCGGCCGCACGCTCGGTATCAGCCCCCGCACCATCGAAGACCACCGCGCCAACATCATGAAGAAGCTCGGCGCGCGCAACGCCGCGGATCTCATCCGTATCGTGATGACCGCAGCCCAGCGCGCGTCGTGAATTGGTCTCGTGCCCCGGACGCAGCGCATCATGCAATGATGCGCTGCTGAGCCTGGGCCCATCTCCCCAATTCCACCGCTGACAGTTCTGGGTCCCGGCTCCGCGTCGCAGCGCTTGCGGCGCTGCGCCTTGTCCGGGACACGGGAGGCATCAATCGCCTCAAGCGCTCAGCGCCTTGCGGATGATCCGCGCGAGATCCGATTTCCGATAGGGCTTGGCCAGCAGCATCACGCCGGAATCCAGCCGGCCGTGATGGATGATCGCGTTCTCGGTATAGCCCGAGGTGTAGACCACCTTGAGATCGGGCCGCGTCTTCATCAGCTCGTCGGCGAGCTGCCGTCCGTTCATCTTGCCGGGCATGATGACGTCGGTGAACAGAAGGTCGAACGGCTTGCCGGCGGCGACGATCGCGAGCGCCTCTGCGGCATTCGCGGCCTGCAAGGTGACGTAACCGAGCGAATGCAGCTGCGCCAGCACGTAGTCGCGCACCAGCCTGTCGTCCTCGACCACCAGGATGGTCTCGTGTCCGCCCTCGATCGCCGCCGGTGTCACGCCCTCGCCGACCGCTGTCGGCGTCTTGCCGGGCGGCAGGTACATCTTGATCGTGGTGCCGTGGCCTTCCTCGCTGTAGATCTTGATGTGGCCTGCGGACTGCTTGATGAAGCCGTAGACCATCGAAAGCCCGAGTCCGGTGCCCTTGCCCGGTCCCTTCGAGGTGAAGAAGGGATCGAACACCCTGGTCAGGATGTTCGCCGGGATTCCGCTGCCGGTATCGCTGACGGCGATCAGTACGTAGTGTCCGGGGCGCACGTCGTTGTCGCTGGCATAGATCTCGTCGAGATAGGCGGCGCCGGTCTCCACGATCAGCTTGCCGCCGCCCGGCATGGCGTCGCGGGCGTTGAGCGCGAGATTGAGGATCGCGGTGGTGAGCTGGTTGGGATCGACGATCGCGACGCAATTCTCCTCCTCGAACACCGATTCGATCTGGATCTGCTCGCCCAGCGTCGGTCGCAGCAGCTTCGCGGTGTCGATGACCAGCGAGTTGATGTCGATCTCGCGCGGCTGAAGCGGCTGCTTGCGCGCGAAAGCGAGCAGGTGCTGGGTCAGATCGGCGCCGCGCGCGGCCGCCTCGTCGATCATCTTGGTGATGGCCGCAAGCTGCGGTTCCTTCTCGACGGCCTCCGCGAGAATCTCGATCGTGCCGGTGATGACGGTGAGGATGTTGTTGAAATCATGCGCCACGCCGCCGGTGAGCTGGCCGATCGCCTCCATCTTCTCGGCGTGCCGAATGCGCTCATCGGCCGCGATCTTGTCGGTGAGGTCGCGATAGAACACGTTGAACAGCAGGCCCTCGCGGCGCTTCAGCGCGGTCACGCTGACCTCGGCCTTGAATTCCTTGCCGTCACGGCGGCGACACATCAGTTCGCGGCGGCGGTTCAGCGTCCGGCCGTCCTCGTTCTCCAGGAAGTTCTTCAGCCCTTCCTTGACCCTCTCGCGCTCACTCTCGGCCACGATCAGGTCGATCGTGCTCTTGCCGAGCACCTCGTCGCGGCGCCAGCCGAACAACTGTTCGGCCTGCGAGTTCCAGTTCAGGATGCTGCTGGTCTCGTCGGTCTGGATGAAGGCGTCGAGCGAGGTCTCGACGATGTTGCGGGCGAGCCGCTCGCTCTCGCGCAGCGATTCCTGCGCGAGCCGCGCCTCCGTCATGTCGCGCCCGACGAAGAAATAGCGCTGCGCCGGCTCGGACCAGCTGCCGAGCCAGGACAGCCAGACCCCGTGTCCGTTGCGGTGGAAGCATCGCGTGTCGGCGAGCTTGACGCGCTCGCCGCGGCGCAGCGCGCGCATCTCGGTGCGGGAGTGCTCCAGATGATCGGGATGAATGAAGTCGGCGCCGCTGCGGCCGATCATGTCGGCCGGCCGGTAGCCGAGAATGATCTCGCTGCTCGGGCTGACCTGCGCGATGTGGCCGTGCGAGTCCATGACCATGATCAGGTCTTGCGAGGTGTCGAAGATCTGCCGCCGCTCCTCGAGCTGCTGCTGCAGCTGCCGCTCGGCCCGTCGCGCGTCGGTCAGGCTGCGGGCGGACCCGGAGACGCCGATGATCTCGCCCGACGGCCCTCTGATCGACGAGAGGCTGAGCGAGATTTCAACCGGCGCGCCGTCCTTGCGCAGGCGCACGGTCTCGAACCGTTCGATCGGCTCGCCCCGGGCGATCCGCGCCAGATAGTCCTTGCCCTGCGCGCGGCGGTCGGGCGGGACGATGATCGCGGTGGATTTCCCGATCGCCTCGTTCACCGAATAGCCATAGAGGCGCTCGGCGGCAGGATTCCAGCCGGTGATGATGGCATCGAGCGATTGCATCACGATCGCATCGTCGGATGATTCGACGGCGGCGCTGAACAAGCGCTCGCGTGCCGCATGATGGCTGCGCGCGGCCTCGGTGCGGCGATGCTCCCGGATTTCGCGCTCGAGGGCGGCCGTCTTCACCCGAGTCTCCTCGACCATCCGGGCAAAAGCCCGCGCCAGCACACCCGTCTCGCCGCCGGCATCGACCGGGATGTCGGCCGGCTTCCCGCGGCCGATCGCCTCCACGGCCGCGGTAAGGCGGCCGATCGGGCGGGTCAATGAGCGCGCCAGCAACACCGCGAGCGCCGCCGCGGCGAGGACGGCAAGCACGCCGACCAGCACGGACGTCTTTTGAATGGCGGCCGGCACCCGGCCGAACACGGCCGGCGGAATGGTCACGATGATTGCAACCCATTCCTTGCCAGCCAGCAGTACCGGCGCGATCGCCGCGCCGTTCGGCCGGCCCGACTCGTCGGTCACGAGGCGCGTGGACGTATCCGAGGTGCCAGCCAGACCTGCGAAGAATGGAAAATCGTCGCGCCAGTTGGTGGGGTGGCCGCGCAGCGCGCCGAATTCGCGCGCGCGATCGGGATGAACGAGATAGTCGCCGCGCGAATTCACGACGTAGATCTCTCCACCCGAGCTTGCCGTCGCGCGGACGTGGTCGAGCGCCGGACGCATGTCGATATTGGCGATGATGATGCCGAACGGCTTGCCGGCCGGCGTGAACAGCGGCGTTGCGACCCGCAGCGTCGGAACGTGCGGGGTCGTGGTGCCGCCCTGGCGCGTCGCGAGATCGATCGGCGAAACGTAGATCTCGCCCGGCGGCAGCCGTATCGTGTCCTGAAAGTAGGCTCGTTCGCCCTTGCGTTCGAGTTCGCCATCGGAGACGATCCGCGCGGATCCGTTGGGACCCGAGCGGTCGACGCGCACCAGTTCGCGCTGATCGTCGTCAAGTCCGATGATGCGGAACTGCCCGTAGATGGGTTTGGCCTCGATCTCGGCCGCGAGCCGTGTGGCGATACGCTCGCGCCAGGTTTGCTCGGAGACGCCGTCCGAAGGGTCAACTCCCCCGGCGACGTGAGCGCGGATCAGACCGTTGATGGCCGCAGCGGAGCGATAGCCGACCAGATCGCCCCGCGCGCCGGCGACATAGGAATCCAGACCGGTCGCGAGCAGGCGTGATTGGGCTTCGACGCGCTCCAGCACGCGTGGAATGACTGCATGGGTGGTGTTGCGATAGCCCAGCCAGCCGACGGCAGCCACGGTGACCGCCACCAGCAGGATCATTGCGATGGCCAGCCGCGTGGCGAGCGTCAGCGGGGTGCTCGCAGGACTTCCCGGATCATCGCGGCCGATCTGGCCCGAAGCAGGGACGTCCTCGTTATCGGTGGCCGGAGCTGACATCGGACCCCTCCGGCTCGCTCGCCTTCAGGCAGCCTTCGACCGCGGCGAGCAACGCGCCGGGCCGGAAAGGCTTTTGCAGGCTTGCTACCGCGCCGAGCTTGGTCGCCATCTTCAGGAAATCCGGTTCCGTATATGCATCCGGCGTGATTGATCGGCCGGAAATGACGATGATGGGAATGGCCGGGGCCAGCGCCCGGATGTGACGCATCGTCTCCAGCCCGTCCATGCCCGGCATGAAGATGTCGAGAAACAGCAAGTCGAACCGGCCCGCCTCGAACAGCGCAAGTCCCTTGCGGCCGTCGCCCGCGACGGTGACGTGATGGCCGGCCCTCTCCAGGAGCAGCCGGATCGTGATTTGAACGGCCGGGTCGTCATCCACAATCAGGATGTTGGCCACGTCTGAATTCCTCCGGGCCGGACGGGACATTCCCGCTGGCCGCAAATCAAACCATTAAAGACGAAATTGTTGCGCGGATTCCGCTCGGCCTGCAAGCACTTCGCGACAGGGCTGCCGTCATTATGCATGGTTCCGTGCACATGGCGTCCGGGCAGCGCAACGTCCCAAGGCCGCGAGGGGATAAGAACTATTTTTCTCGCCGTAGTTGCACGGGCGCAGGACTTCACCGGGGATTAAAGGCGTCGGACCAGAATCGGCGCCAGTTCCGAAAAGTCAATTGTCACGGATCGCATCGTTCCCTCCCGGCACCGAGCGAGCCGCCCGATCAGACGAATTCAGCACGAGAGACTTATGTCCAAATCCTTGGCGAACACCGGAATTCGCACCCGGCTGCTCGGCGGCTTCGCGCTCATCTGCATCCTGCTCGCGGCGACCGTGATCTACACCGTCACCGCGGTCTCCGAGATTTCCTCGCGCATCAGGACCGTGACGAACCAGCGGGCGCCGGTCGCGATTGCGAGTACCGAGCTCGTCGGCAATCTCTATTCCACGCTCTCGACGCTGCGTGGCTACCTCCTGACCGGCGACGCACAGGGCAAGCGCGACCGCGCAGTGGTCTGGGCCGAGCTCGATCGTACCGTTGCCGCGGTCGATCGCATGGCCGAGGGATTTTCCAGCGCGGAGAACAAGACCAATTGGCTCGAGGCGAGGGCGTTGATCGCGGAGTTCCGCCAGGCTCAGGACAGGGCCGAGCTGGCCGCCTTCACCCCGTCGGCCTATCCTGCGAGCGAACTCCTGACGAAAGAGGCTGCGCCGCTGATCGCGACGATGTTTGCCGAAATCACAGGGATGATCGACGAGGAGGAGACGCTGGAGGCGACGCCGCAGCGCAAGCATTTGCTCAAGACCTTTGCCGACGTGCGCGGCAATCTCGCCGCGGCCGGATCGCAATTGCGGCTCTATGTGGCATCGGGCGAAGCCGCCGACCGCGACAAATTCGAGAGGCCGCTGGCGACCTTCCGCGCCGCGCTCGCCGCGGTCAGGACGCAGGAAGCACTGCTGACGTCCACTCAGAGAACCGCCTATCAGGCCATCGTCAAGGCGAACGAAGCCTTCACGGCCTCGCCGGGGAAGATCTTCGCGATCCGCCAGACGCCGCAATGGAATATGCCGGTCTTCATCCTGTCGACCGAGGCGGCGCCTCGCGCGGCCCGCATTCTCGATCTCCTCGACGGCCGCAAGGACCCAGAGGGCAAGCGCGCCGGTGGCCTCAAGAGCGACCAGCAGTCGAAGCTCGCGGCGGACGCCCGCCGCGTCGCCGACGAGGCCGAGAGGCTGCTGCAGCTGCAATGGATCCTGCTCGCCGCGGGGCTCGTGCTCGGCACCGCGATCGCGATCCTGGTCGCGCGGTCGATCACGCGTCCGATCGTGGAGCTGGTGAGTGATTCCGCGCGTCTGTCCGGCGGCGACACCAGTGTCGAATTCAGGACCGCCGAGCGCGGCGACGAGATCGGGATGGTGTCGCAGGCTGTGGCCAAATTCCGCGACAATGTGATCGCCCAGCAGGCGGCGGCGGCAGCGCTCGCGCGCGAAGCGGAGGCGCGTGAGGCGAACAACCGCAACACGGAGAGCGCGGTCGAGGAGTTTCGCGTCACCTCGCGCGACCTGCTTACGCTGGTCGGCCAGAATGCGGGCACGATGCGCCGGACCGCGGAGAGTCTCGGCGGCATCGCGCACCATGCAACCAGTCAAGCTACGTCTGCGGCGGCCACCTCCGAGCAGACGGCAGTCAACGTCCAGACCGTCGCGGCGGCTGCGGAGCAGCTCGCGAGCTCCATCGTCGAGATCGGCCGGCAGATCGAATTGTCGAACAAGACCGTGCGGTCGGCAGGCGACGTCACCGCGCGCTCGGAGTCCGAGATCGAGGGCCTCGCGCAGGCTGCCCAGAGCATCAGCTCGGTGGTCGATTTGATCCAGGCGATCGCGGCCCAGACCAACCTCCTGGCGCTCAACGCCACCATCGAGGCCGCACGCGCCGGCGAGGCTGGCCGCGGCTTCGCGGTGGTGGCCTCCGAGGTCAAGGCGCTGGCCGACCAGACCCGCGATGCGACGCAGGACATCGCCCGGCACATCGCGGCGATCCAGAATTCGACCGGCAGCGCGGTCGCTTCCGTCAAGGAGGTTGCCACCGCCATGCGCCGGATCGACGAGGTCACCGCGGCGATCGCCAGTGCCGTGGAGCAGCAGGGCGCGGCGACTCGGGAGATCTCGCACAATGTCCAGATGGCGGCGTCGGGCACGCAGACGCTCGCCGGCAGCATCGGGACCGTTTCCGGGGCGATCGCGGAGACCAGCCGCTCGGCCGACGAGGTGATGGGGGCAGCGAACGAGGTCTCGGGGGCATCCGAGCGTCTTGCGGCCGAGGTCCAGGCCTTCTTCGTCAAGCTGCGCAGCGGACCGCTGGATCGCCGCAAGCGCGATGCGTCCGACTATCGCGGGCCGGAGCGGCGGAACAGGAACGCGGCCTGATAAGGAATGACGCATGCTGAGCGCGCGCCTCGTCCTTCGAGACGCGCTGCGCGCTCCTCAGGATGAGGCTAAGCAGCGTCGGTGCTCGTTGTAACCAGCGCAACCCACTCGGTCCTCATCCTGAGGACCCGCCAACGGCGGGCGTCTCGAAGGATGGCCACAAGCGAAATCTTCATCGCGCGCTAATCCGTCAGATATTCCGGATAGCTGCTTCGGATCTTGTCGAGTTCGCTCAGCGTGCCCGACAGATGCTTGCGCAGATGCTGTTGCGCGGCGTCGGGATCGCCGGCTTCGATCGCGCGGGTGATCAGCTTGTGGTGGCGGACGATGTTCTGGGCCTTGCCGGGCGAGGGCAGATGCAGCCGGCGCAGCCGGTCGATATGTCCGCTGCGGCTGCGCACCAGCGTCCATAGCTCCTGCTTGCCGGCAGCGGCATAGAGCTGGGCGTGAAAATCATTGTCGGCGGCGATGAAGCTCTCGAAATCTCCGCCCCTGGCGAATTGCTGCTGCAGCGTGATCGCGTGGTCGAGGCGGAGGACCAGCGCCTGGTCATGCTGCTCCGCGAGCAGCCGGACGATCTCGAGCTCGAGCGCCTGGCGCAGGAAATGCGCCTGCTCGGCGCGGCCGACATCGACCCGGCTGACCACGGTCGCGTGCTGCGGAAACACGTCGACCAGCCCCTCTTCCTCCAGCCGCATCAAGGCATCGCGGATCGGCGTCGAGCTGACGCCGAATTGCGTGGCGAGATCGGTGCGGGACAGCGGCGCGCCCGGGGGCAGTTCGAGCGCGAGAATGGCGTTGCGCAGCCGCTCGAACACCTGCGGCGCGGCCTGCCGGGCCCGGTCGAGCGGCGGCCCCCGGCGGGCGGTCGCGCGGGACGCGGGATGGGCGGTTTCCATGCGAGGAACTCCGGCAGGCTTGCCTTTGATGCACTAATGCATTAGTGCATCAGCAGGGCCGTCCGTCAATGCCGGCCGGAGGAAACGAACAACTATGATCAAGCCATTTCAGCGCGGCGTTGCCGCCATCGCCCTGATCGTCGCAACCGTGCTGGCGGCTTCGCCGGCGCGGGCACAGCAGAAGTCCGAGATCGCGCTGTCGCGCCAGCCCGGCATTTTCTACATGCCGAGCCACATCATGGAGAAGCTGAAGCTGATCGAGAAGCACGCCGCTTCCCTCGGCCTCGCAGGCGTCACCACCAAATGGATCACCTTCTCCGGCGGCGGCGCGCAGACTGACGCGCTGCTCGCGGGCGGTGTCGACATTCTCAACACCGGCACCGGCAACCTTCTCCTGCTCTGGGACCGCACCCGCGGCGGCGTGAAGGGCATCGTCGCGACGTCAGCGCAGCCGATGACGCTGATCAGCCGCGACGCCAACATCAAGTCGATCAAGGACTTTGGTCCCGCGGACAAGATCGCGGTGCCGACCGTGAAGGTGTCCACGCAGGCGATCGTGCTGCAGATCGCGGCTGCCGAGGCCTTCGGCGCCGACCAATGGTCGAAGCTGGACGCCAACACCGTGCAGCTTGGCCATCCCGACGCCTATGCGGCGCTGTCCAATCCCAAGCACGAGGTGCACAACCACTTCTCGATCCCGCCCTTCACCTTCCTGGAGCTGAAGAACGTGCCGGGCGCGCACATCGTGCTGTCGTCGCCGGACGTGATGGGCGGGCCGCTCAGCCAGGCCCAGTTCTTCACGACGACGAAGTTCGCCGACGCCAACCCGAAGATCATCCAGGCTGTGCGCGACGCCACCAAGGAAGCGCAGGACCTGATCCGCAGCGACACCAAACAGGCGGTCGAGATCTACAAGGAGATCACCGGCGACAAGACTTCGGTGCAGGAGCTGCTCGATCTGCTCAAGGAGCCCGGCATGATGGAGTGGAATCTCGAGCCGCAGGGCACGATGAAATTCGCCGCCCATCTGCACAAGACCGGCACGCTGAAGAACCTGCCCAAGGCCTGGACCGACTACTATCTGCCCGTGGCGCACGATCTGAAGGGCAACTGATGGCGCTGCTCGACGTCAACGGGGTGACGCTGCGCTACAAGACCTCCAGCGCCGTCGTCACCGCCACGGAGCGGGTCAGCTTCACGGTCGACAAGTCCGACCGTTTCGTGCTGCTCGGTCCCTCCGGCTGCGGCAAGTCGACTTTGCTCAAGGCCGTCGGCGGCTATATGAGCCCGAGCGAGGGCCGCATGACGATCGGTGATCGCGAGATCCGCGGTCCCGGCGCCGACCGCATGATGATCTTCCAGGAGTTCGACCAGCTCCTGCCCTGGAAGAGCGTGCTCGCCAACGTGATGTTTCCGCTGCTGACCGCGCGAAAACTGTCGCGCAAGGACGCCGAGGCCAAGGCGCGGGCCTATATCGAGAAGGTCGGCCTCACCCGTGTGGTCGATGCCTATCCGCACACGCTCTCCGGCGGCATGAAGCAGCGCGTTGCGATCGCACGCGGCATGGCGATGGAGCCGGACATCCTCCTGATGGACGAGCCGTTCGCCGCGCTGGACGCGCTGACGCGCCGGACCTGCCAGGACGAACTGCTCCAGCTCTGGAGCGAGACCAGGTTCACCGTGCTGTTCGTGACCCATTCGATTGCCGAGGCGATCCGCATCGGCAACCGCATCCTGCTGCTGTCGCCGCATCCCGGCCGGGTCAAGGCCGAGGTGATCGACGTCGACAAGGTCGGAAACGAAGACGGCAGCGCCGGCCGGCTGGAGAAGGAGATCCACGATCTCCTGTTCGCCGGCGAAGCCACCGCGCATTGAGGAGCCTCTGATGGGCGAAGCCAAGATATTGCTGCGGGCCGAGCCGGCCGCCGCCATCGGTGCGGGCGAGGTCGAGCGCAAGCTGAGCTTGCTCGAGCTGTTGTGGAACGACGGCTTCGTCCGCAAATCGGTCATCATCCTGTTCCTGGCAGCGGTCTGGGAGGCTTACGGCGTTACGCTCGACAATCCGTTGTTGTTCCCGACGCTGCACGATACTGCGATCACGCTGTTCGACCGCGTCAAGGACGGCACCATTCCGATGCGGGCCTGGACCTCGCTGAAAGTCCTGTTCATGGGCTATTCGGCCGGCATCGTGCTCGCGGCGATCTTCACCATTCTCGCGATCTCCACGCGCATCGGCACCGATTTCCTGGAAACGGTGACGGCGATGTTCAACCCGCTGCCGGCGATCGCGCTGTTGCCGCTCGCGCTGATCTGGTTCGGTCTCGGCAACGGCAGCCTCGTCTTCGTGCTGATCCATTCGGTGCTGTGGCCGGTCGCGCTCAACACCCATTCCGGCTTCAAGAGCGTGTCGAACACGCTGCGCATGGTCGGCCGCAATTACGGCCTGAGCGGCTTGCCTTACGTCGCCAAGATCCTCATCCCGGCCGCCTTCGGCTCGATCCTCACCGGCCTCAAGATCGGCTGGGCCTTTGCCTGGCGCACGCTGATCGCCGCCGAGCTGGTGTTCGGCGTGTCCTCGGGGCAGGGCGGGCTCGGCTGGTTCATCTTCGAGAACCGCAATCTGCTCGACATACCCGCCGTGTTCGCGGGCCTCTTGACGGTGATCATCATCGGGCTCTTTGTCGAGAACCTGATCTTCCGCGCCATCGAGCGGAACACCGTGCAAAAATGGGGCACCCAATCGTGACCAAGAAGAAGACACCCGACCAGCTCCGCAGCGCGCGCTGGTTCGCGCCCGACGATCTCCGCTCGTTCGGCCACCGCTCCCGCACCATGCAGATGGGCTACGCGCCGGAGGAGTGGAAGGACCGCCCGTGCATCGCGATCCTCAACACCTGGTCGGACGCGCAGCCCTGCCACATGCACTTCAAGTCGCGCGTCGACGACGTCAAGCGCGGCATCCTGATGGCGGGCGGCCTGCCGATCGAGCTGCCGGCGCTGTCGCTGTCGGAATCGCTGCTCAAGCCGACCACCATGCTCTATCGCAATCTGCTGGCGATGGACGCCGAGGAGCTGCTGCGCAGCCATCCCGTCGACGGCGTGGTGCTGATGGGCGGCTGCGACAAGACCACGCCGGCGCTGCTCTTGGGCGCGACCTCGATGAACATCCCGGCGATCTACCTGCCGGCAGGTCCGATGCTGCGCGGCAACTGGAAGGGCAAGACGCTCGGCTCCGGCTCCGACGGCTGGAAATACTGGGACGAGCGTCGTGCCGGCAAGATTTCCGACAAGGACTGGCTCGACATCGAGGCCGGCATCGCCCGCAGCTACGGCACCTGCATGACCATGGGCACGGCCTCGACCATGACCGCGATCGCGGAAGCGATCGGCATGACGCTGCCGGGCGCCTCCTCGATTCCCGCCGCGGACGCCAACCACATCCGTATGGCCAGTGAATGCGGCCGCCGCATCGTCGAGATGGTGTGGGAGGACCTGACGCCGAAGGTGATCCAGACCCGCAAGGCCTTCGAGAACGCGATCGCGGTCGCGATGGCGATGGGCTGCTCGACCAACGCGATCATCCATCTGATCGCGCAGGCCCGCCGCGCCGGCCAGGACATCGGCCTCGACGATTTCGAGATCGCGAGCCGCAAGGTGCCCGTGATCGCCAACGTCCGCCCGAGCGGCGATGCCTATCTGATGGAAGACTTCTTCTATGCCGGCGGCCTGCCGGCGCTGATGGGGCAGATCAAGCCGCACCTGCATCTCGATTGCATCACCGTCACGGGCAAGACGCTGGGCGAGAACATCGAGGGCGCCGAGGTGCACAATGCCGACGTGATCCGCTCGGTCGCCGATCCCATCTACAAGGAAGGCGCGCTTGCCGTCCTCAAGGGCAATCTCGCGCCCGACGGCTGCGTCATAAAGCCCTCCGCCTGTGCGCCGCGTTTCCTCAAGCATACCGGGCCGGCATTGGTGTTCGACGATTACCCGTCGATGAAGAAGGCGGTGGACGATCCCAATCTCGACGTTACCGAGGATCACATCCTGATTCTGCGCAATGCAGGGCCGCAGGGCGGCCCGGGCATGCCGGAATGGGGCATGCTGCCGATCCCGACGAAGCTTGTGAAGCAGGGCGTGCGCGACATGGTGCGCATCTCGGATGCGCGCATGAGCGGCACCAGCTACGGCGCCTGCATCCTGCACGTCTCGCCGGAATCCTACATCGGCGGTCCCTTGGCGCTGGTGCAGAATGGTGACCGCATCACGCTCGATGTTGCCGCCCGCACCATCAATCTCGACGTGAGCGAAGCCGAGCTGGACAAGCGCCGTGCCGCCTGGAAGCAGCCCGAGCGCCGCTTCGAGCGTGGCTATGGCTGGATGTTCACCAAGCACATCAAGCAGGCCAATGACGGCTGCGACTTCGATTTCCTCGAGACCGATTTCGGCGCGCCGATCGGCGAGCCGTCGATTTACTAATGACGCTGTCATTCCGGGGCATCGCGAAGCGATGAGCCCGGAATCCATAACCACGATCGTGAGTATGGATTCCGGGCTCGCGCCAAGTGGCGCGCCCCGGAATGACGACCAGAGAGAGCATGACATGTCCAAACTCAGCGAAGCCACCCGCACAAAACTCAAATCCGTCTCCACCGCGACGGTCGCCACCGCGCTGTTCAAGCGCGGCCTGCGCATCCAGATGATCCAGGACGTGCACCCGCTCGGCGCGGACCAGCCGACCATGGTTGGCGAGGCCTTCACGCTGCGCTACATGCCGGCGCGCGAGGACCTCAACACCATCGACGTCTTCAAGGACCGCTCGCATCCGCAGCGCAAGGCGGTCGAGGATTGCCCGCCTGGCGCCGTGCTGGTGATGGACAGCCGCAAGGACGCGCGCGCGGCGTCGGCCGGCGCGATCCTGGTCACGCGCCTGATGAAGCGCGGCGTCGCCGGCGTCGTCACCGACGGCGGCTTTCGCGATTCCGCCGAGATCGCCAAGCTCGGCATCCCCGCCTACCACCACCGCCCCTCGGCGCCGACCAACCTGACGCTGCACCAGGCGATCGAGATCAACGTCCCGATCGGCTGCGGCGATGCGCCGGTGTTTCCCGGCGACGTCATCCTCGGCGATAGCGACGGCGTCATCGTGATCCCCGCCCATCTCGCGGATGAGATCGCCAACGAGACCTTCGAGATGACCGCGTTCGAGGATTTCGTCACCGAGGAAGTCGGCAAGGGCCGCGGCATCTTCGGTCTCTATCCCGCCACCGATCCGCAGACGCTCACCGACTTTGCGGAATGGCGGAAGAAGAACGGCCGGTAGGACGCGCCGAGCTTGCCGCGATTACAGCATTTCGGGCCGGAACAGCTTCCGGTACTTGCGCGTCTCGGCGCCGGAGATCATGAACTCGCCGTCGCCGCGATAGTGAATCGTCTTGGGGAATTTGGGCGCCGTCGCCACGTGCGCCTTGACCACCTCGAAGACGAACATGTTGTACGTCTTCAGCTGACTGGCATCGACGAGCTGACATTCGAAATTGGCGAAGCACTCGTCGATCAGTGGCGCGCGCACATGCGTGCCGGGCTTGCGAGTCAGGCCGAATTCGCCGAACTTGTCGATGTCGCGTCCGGAGCTGTTGCCAATCTTCACGACCGTCGTCGCTAGGTCGACGGTCGGGATGTTGATCACGCATTGACGGCTGCCGCGGATCAGATCGAAACTGTGGTTCGCGCTCGAGATGATGCAGGCAACCAGGGCCGGCGAGAACTCCATCATCATGTGCCAGCCCATCGTCATGATGTTGCTCTCGTCCTTGTGGGCCGAACTTACAAGGACGACGGGGCCCGGCTCGAGCAAACGGCGGACGTTCGAGGTCGGAAAATCCCGCTTGGTGTAGCGTCGCATGCTCGCTCCATCCTGGCGGTGTTAAACTTCGGCCTCCGCCATCCCCGCCGCCCACAGCGCGAACGCATAGACGATTGCGACCTCATCGAGCCGATCGAACCGCCCCGAGGCGCCGCCGTGGCCGGCGCCCATGTTGGTGCGCAGCAGGACCGGGCCGCCGCCGCTCATGGTGGCGCGCAGCCGCGCGATCCACTTCGCCGGCTCCCAATAGGTGACGCGCGGATCGGTCAGGCCGCCCATGGCGAGGATCGCCGGATAGTCCTTTGTCGCGACATTGTCGTAGGGCGAGTAGGACAGGATGGTGCGAAAATCCTTCTCGCTCTCGATCGGGTTGCCCCATTCCGGCCATTCCGGCGGCGTCAGCGGCAGCGTGTCGTCGAGCATGGTGTTGAGCACGTCGACGAACGGCACCTCGGCGACGATGCCGGCGAACAATTCGCCGGCGCGGTTGGCCACCGCGCCCATCAGCATGCCGCCGGCCGAGCCGCCATGGCCGACGATGCGCTTGGCGCTGGTGTATTTTGCGGCGATCAGCGCGCGGGCGCTGGCCGCGAAATCGTCGAACGAGTTGGTCTTCTTCTCGCGCTTGCCGTCGAGATACCAGCCCCAGCCCTTGTCGGCGCCGCCGCGGATATGGGCGATGGCATAGACGAAGCCGCGATCCACCAGCGACAGGCGGTTGGCGTTGAACGAGGCCGGCATGGCCATGCCGTAGGAGCCGTAGCCGTAGAGCAGCAGCGGCGCCGCGCCGTCGAGCTTCAGCCCGCGGCGATAGAGGATCGAGACCGGCACCTCGGCGCCGTCAGTCGCCTTCGCCATGATGCGCGTGGTGACGTAGTCGGCTGCGTTGTGGCCCGAGGGAATCTCCTGCCGCTTGCGCAGGGTGCGCGTGCGCTTGACCATGTCGTAGTCGTAGACTTCCGACGGCGTCGTCATCGACGAATAGGCAAAGCGCAGGGTCGTCGTGTCGAACTCGTAGGAGCCCATCGTATCCAGCGAGTAGGCGGCCTCGTCGAAGGCGATGGCGTGCTCCTCGTTCGTGGCGAGATCGCGGATCACGATCGACGGCAGCGCGTTGGCGCGCTCCAGCCGCACCAGATGTCCCGCATAGAGATCGAGGTCGATGATGTAGATGCCGGGGCGATAGGGGATCAGGTCGCGCCAGTTCTTGCGCTCGGGCGCGGCGAGCGGCGCGGTGACGATCTTGAAGTCGATGGCATCATCGGCGTTGGTCAGGATGAAGAGCTGATCGCCGCGGTCGGCCAGCGAATATTGCACGCCTTCCTCGCGCGGCGCGACCAGGCGCGGCGGCGCCTCGGGGTTGGCGAGATCGATTAGCCGCTGCTCCGACGTCTCGTGATCGCCGCCCGCGATCACGCAGAAGCGGCCGCTGGTGCTCTCGTGCAGATGGGTGAACCAGCCGGAATCCTGCTCTTCATAGACCAGCGTGTCCTCGGCCTGCTTGGTGCCGAGCCTGTGCCGCCACACCTGCATCGGCCGGTGGTTGTCGTCGAGCCGCACATAGAAGAAGGACTTCGCATCCGCGGCCCAGACCACGCCGCCGTCGGTCTCTTCGACGAGATCGTCGAGATCCGTCCCCGTCGCCCAGTCGCGCACGCGGATCGAGAAATATTCCGAGCCTTTGGTATCGGCACTCCAGGCGTGCAGCTGGTGATCGTTCGAATGCCGGCTGCCGCCGAACTTGAAATATTTGTGGTCCTTGGCGAGCGCGTCGCCGTCGAGCACGATCTCGCCGTCGCCGCCTTCGCGCGGCATGCGGCCGAACAGCTCGTGCTGCCCGCCCTCGCGAAACCTGCGGAAATAGGCGAACGGCCCGTCCGGCGACGGCACGCTGGAATCGTCCTCCTTGATCCGGCCGCGCATCTCGCGCACCAGCGTCTTCTGCAAGGCCGCGGTATGGCCGAGCAGGCTCTCGGTGTAGACGTTCTCCTCATCGAGATATTTGCGGATATCGGGGTCGAGCACGGCGGGGTCGCGCAGCACCTCCTGCCACTTCTCGTCCTTCAACCAGGCATAGTCGTCGGTCACGGTGATGCCGTGATGCGTGAAGGAATGCGGCCGGCGCGGGGCGGCGGGGGGCTGGGAAGGGGTCTTGGCTTGGGTCACTCGGTCCTCGTTCAATGCGTCGGTGTTTCTTCGCCTCTCCCCGCTTGCGGGGAGAGGCCGGATTGCATCGAAGATGCAGTCCGGGTGAGGGGGGCTCTCCGCGAGTCAAACTGTCACCGTCCCTGTGGAGACTCCCCCTCACCCTGACCCTCTCCCCGCAGGCGGGGAGAGGGGAAGAAGGCGCCGTGTTCCCTTATATCGTCCCGATTTCGCGGATTGCCAGCGCCAACGCTCCATGCCGCCGGGTTGTTGATCAGCCTCTTCTATGCTTTGAGGGTCCATATCGCCGCCGCCGGTCCAGCCTGATGCTGTTCAATTCCTACCCGTTCATCCTGCTGTTCCTGCCGATCGTGCTGGCGGGCTATTTCTGGCTTGGGCGGCACAGCAATCTGACACCGGTGATCTGGCTGGCGCTGGCCTCGCTCGCCTTCTATGCCATCGGCAGCTGGCAGTTCTCAGGCCTGTTGCTGCTCTCGATCGCGTTCAACTACGGCGTCGGCCATCTCCTGATCGTGGCGAAGCTCGGGGCCTCGCAACGAAAGGCAGTGCTCGCGCTCGGCGTCGCCGGCGATCTGCTGGTGCTTGGCATCTTCAAATATGCCGGCTTCGTCACCGAGAACCTCAACGCCCTGTTCGGCACCCACGCCGCGGTCCACATCTTGCTGCCCGTCGGCATCTCCTTCTACACCTTCACCCAGATTGCGTTCCTGGTCGATGCCTGGCGCGGCCGGGTCGCCGCCTACGCGCTGCCGCATTATGCGCTGTTCGTGACTTATTTTCCGCATCTGATCGCAGGGCCGATCCTTCACCACAAGGACATGATCCCGCAATTCGAGCGCGAGGAGACCAAGCGCCCGGACGGGCATCTCATGCTGTGCGGCGTCATCATCTTCGCCATCGGCCTGTTCAAGAAGACCTGCCTCGCCGACGGCATCCAGCCGCTGGTCGCGCTCGCTTTCGAAGCCCGCTCGCCGAGCTTTGACCAGGCCTGGTGTGGTGCGCTCGCCTACACGTTCCAGCTCTATTTCGATTTCTCCGGCTATTCCGACATGGCGATCGGGATCTCGCTGATGTTCGGCATCTTCCTGCCCGTCAACTTCAACTCACCCTACAAGGCCACCAGCATCGTCGATTTCTGGCGGCGCTGGCACATGACGCTGTCGCAATTCCTGCGCGATTATCTCTACATCCCGCTCGGCGGCAACCGCAGGGGGCGCGTGCTGCGCTATGTCAATCTGATGATCACGATGCTGCTCGGCGGGCTCTGGCACGGCGCAGCCTGGACGTTTGTCGTTTGGGGCGCGCTGCACGGCGCCTATCTCTGCGTCAACCACGCCTTCAACGCGCTGGTGCCTGGCGTTCCGGGGGTGCTGGCGCAACCTGTCCGCATTGCGGGCGCTGTGCTGACGTTCCTCGCCGTCGTCGTCGCCTGGGTGTTCTTCCGGGCCGCGAGCATGGAGTGGGCGCTCCGGGTGCTCCATGCGATGGCCGATCCCTCCAACATCGTCTTCGACCGCGAGGAGATCGCAGCCCTCGTCCTCATTGCGGTCTATGCTGCGCTGGTATGGCTGGCGCCGAACACGCAAGCGCTCATGGGATACGATCACGACAACCGCAGGGTCGGCGAGGCCTTGCGGGCCGGGCGTATGCGGCCGCTGGTTCTCTATGGTACGTCGCTGGTGCTCGCCTTCGGACTTCTCGGAATCCAGAGCCACAGCGAATTCATTTATTTCCGGTTCTGATGCGCGGAGCGTTCACATATCTGAGGCGTCTGCTGCTCGCCAGCATCGTGTGCGTGCTGGGTGCGGCCGCGCTGACTTACGCCGTCGATCCACTGCAGCTGTTTCGCTCCTCGCCGCGCGCATTCTATTCCGACGACACGCGCGTGCAGAATGCCGGGCTGATCCGCAGCCAGCCGTTCGACACCGCCTTCATGGGCACCTCGCTCGCGATCCATTTCCGCCAGAGCGACATCGACCGCGCGCTCGACGTGCATTCGCTCAAGCTGGCGATGACCGGCTCCAATTCGCGACAGCAGGCCTTCGTGCTGGAGCGGGCGATCGCGCACGGCGCGAAACGGGTGATCTGGGAAATGGACGATTTCATCTTCGTCGATGCTGCCGACATCGAGACGGATCCCTATCTGTCCGTCGATCTCTATCGCGGGACCGCGAAGGGGATCGCGTCCTATCTGTTCAGCGCGGCGATGGCGAAGGAATCCCTGTTCACGCTGCTGCGCTCGGTTCCGCCATTGCGCCAGCCGCTGACCCGGGCGGCACCTTATCTTCCGGTCAAGTTCGCCTTGTCGGATGTAGACGACATCTACGCGCTGCCGCGCGATTTCGATATCGCCCGCGACTACAATGCGACGAAGACGCTGGCGTCGTTCGCTTACATCACGGCTCCCTCGCGCAGCCGCTTTCTCGGCGAAAGCTACGGCTTTGAGGCCATGGTGCGGCATTTCGAGCAGGATGCCGTCGGCCTGATCGCGCGCCATCCCGAGGTGACCTTCGACATCTACTTCCCGCCTTATTCGATCCTGCAATTCGTCGCCATGCGCGATGCCTCGCCCGACACGCTGAAGATCGTGACTGATCTCACGGCGGTGATCGCGCAGCGCCTGACGCAGCTTCCCAACGTCCGCCTGCACGATTTCCGGGGGATCAAGGCGGTGACGCACGATCTGAATAACTACGGCGATGTCATCCACCATTCGCCGGTGGTGGACGCAATGGTGTTGAAGTGGTTGGCGGGCGGGGAGTATCGGGTCGATCCGAAGACGCCGACCGCGTCACTGGAGCAGCTGAAAGCGCAAGTGGAGGTGTATCGGTTGCCGAAGCCCTAGCCAAACACTCCGCTGTCGTCCCGGATCTGCGCTCCACGCTGACAACGCTGCGCGTTGCCGGCGCTCCGCTTGTCCGGGACGACAGCGGTGCTTGTAGTGTCTTGTTACGTTACGCCGCCACCTCGTCCCCGAGATACGACACTGCCGCTTCCAGCCCGCCCTTGCCGTGCGGGATCTTCAGCGCGTTCAGCCCGACCTCGATCACCCCGAGCGTGCCGAGCAGCATCGGCGCGTTGACGTGACCCATATGGGCGATGCGGAAGGCCTGGCCGGAGAGATCGCCGATGCCGGTGCCGAGCACGACGCCGCACTTGTCCTTGCAATAGCGTTGCAGCACCGCGGGGTCGTGGCCGTTGCTCATGGTCACCGTGGTCACGGTGTTGGAACGCTCGTTCGCCTCCGCGACGTTGAAGCCGAGCACCTGGCCTTCCGACCAGACGGAGACCGCGCGGCGCGCGGCTTCGCCAAGCAGGCTGTGACGGCGGAAGGCGTTTTCGAGCCCTTCCTCGTGCAGCATGTCGATCGCCTTGCGCAGCCCGAACAACAGATGCACCGGCGCGGTGCCGGCATATTTGCGATAGTTCTCGGTGCCCTCGCGCTCGCTCCAGCTCCAATAGGGCGTCGACATGTTGGCCTTCTTGTGCACCTCGAGCGCGCGCGCATTGGCGGCGACGAAGCCGAGACCGGGCGGCGTCATCAGGCCCTTCTGCGAGCCGGACATCGCGACGTCGATGCCCCATTTGTCCATCTCGAACGGCATGCAGCCGAGCGAGGCCACGGTGTCGACCATGTAGAGTGCGGGATGGCCGCTGGCCTTGATCGCCTTGCCGATCGCCTCGATGTCGTTCTGCACGCCCGAGGCCGTGTCGACCTGGACCACGACGACGGCCTTGATGCTGTGCTCCTTGTCGCGGCGCAGCCGCTCCTCGACCTCGTGCGGCCGCACCGCGCGGCGCCAGTCGCCCTTGAGCACCTCGACCTCGGCGCCCATCAGCGCCGCCGCATTGCCCCAGCCGATCGCAAAGCGCCCGCTCTCCAGCACCAGCACCTTGTCGCCGCGTGACAGCACGTTGCTGAGCGCGGCTTCCCAGGCGCCGTGACCGTTGGCGATGTAGATGTAGGACTTGCCCTTGGTCGCGAACAGTTTCGAAATGTCGTCGAGCAGGCTCTCGGTCAGGTCGAGCATCTCCTTGGAGTAGATGTCGATCGCCGGACGATGCATCGCCCGCAGCACCTCGTCGGGCATCGTGGTGGGCCCGGGGATGGCCAGAAACTCCCGGCCCGCGCGAACGGTCATTGCTGTCGGTCCTTATTGCCAGAGAACGGATGGGTGGGTGGCTGTAACAACGATTTTACGCGGGGCGAGGGCCTTGGAAAAGCGTCCAAAACGCAGGTCTGGTTATCGCTTGGTCTCGCGGCAGCCGGCGGCCTCCGCCTCTTCCACCGAGCAGAACCAGCGGGTGCCCTTGCTGATCTTCATCTTGATCTGGGTGTACCAGCGACTGGTCGGCCGGTGATAGATGCACTCGCCGGCACTGTTGACGTTGCCCTTGATGGTGCAGTCCGGGGAGGGCGCCACCGGTCCCGAGGCCGAAGCGAGCAGCACGGCATGCGCGCCATCAGGCGGCTTGGTCGCACCCAGGATCTGCGTCTTCTTGTTGCGCACGCGCCAGTCCCATGGCGCGATGAAGGCGCCCTGCCACATCCCGGCCTTGGCTTCACGCGCGGCCTTTTCGTCTGCTTCGTAATCGTGGGACATCCGGGTGTAGGCCAGCGCCCAGCCGCTGCGCACCAGCCATTTCTGGATGTCCTCGCCGCCGACCTCGCAACGCGCCACGGTGCGGCCGCGCCGGTCGATCGAACGGGCGTGACAGACCCAGCTCTTGCCGTCGGCGTATTTGGCGAGCGCGTCGCGCGCTGCGACGCCGCAGGTCCAGCGCTCCGCCTTGGTGTTGAGGCAGAGCTGGTCGATCGCGGGCGCGTCGATGCCGCCGAGCCGGATCCGCGTATTGCCGATCGCGACGGTATCGCCGGCGCGGATTTTTGCCGTGCCGGTGATGTCGGCGGCGTGGGCAAGCGAGGGAAGAGCGAGCAGAGACAGCGCAATCAGGAATTTTCGCAACATGCCGGTCCGCGTGTGATGAAACGATCGATAAGCCGCGCAATTGTGGTCGGCTTTTGGCCGCCGGGCCAGCTTATGCCTAACGGTTAGGCTTTCAACTTCCCGTCATTGCGCGACGGCGTTCTTACCCTCCCCTGGAGGGGGAGGGTCGGCATGCGATCGAGCAAAGCGAGATTGCGTGACGGGGTGGGGTGCTCT
>ERZ1034411.123-NODE-123-length-23957-cov-25.010543_pt1 | contig 23957 bp, 13 predicted proteins | sample MGYA00520583_ERZ1034411 | MGnify/ENA primary metagenome ERZ1034411 (study PRJEB33736, sample SAMEA104288481) | Azolla microphylla | place: Ecuador | collected 1982 | study: EMG produced TPA metagenomics assembly of the PRJEB19522 data set (Is there foul play in...
CTCTTTCCTCATCTTAACACTATGGAAAGCCAGACACAGACTCCTTTGTAAATTTTTGGACCTCTCTAATCTAATTGGTACAGAAATTCCAATACGTCCATATCTGGCAGTTGATAATCTAGAAGTGTTAAGTCTAGACTACTTGAAGTTAGATGGCTTAAAGCTTCTGATCCTGATTTGCCCTCAAAAATATCATAGGTGGCAAATCAATCTATCCTCACTGAAGGAGCAACAGTATAGTGACCGTTCTTCTGGCGAATCTTTTATAAGAAGAACTGAGTAATGGTAGATTGCCATAGGACCTCTTCAGTAATTGTGCGGTTCTAATTGCATATGCAATCACAAAAAGCTCAGGAGAGTGTTAAGTCAAATGGGGGTTGATTTATCATTTCAAACACACTTAAGCTGAGATTTAAGGTGCATTTTGCCCCTCTATTCCCGATTGTTTACCGAATTCTTCAACCGAGTTTTCCCAAGTGTGTTTGCCATGGGGATCTTAATAGTAAAGTGATCGGTCTCACCTTTGATGATGGACTGCATCACCAATATACACTCCAAGTATTGACAATTTTAGACAGTTACAATATTAAAGCAAGTTTTTTTTAGTTGGGTACTTGTGTCAACCGTTCACCCCACATTGCTAAAGAGGTTAAAAATAGAGGACATTGGATAGGTTTACATGGTTACGAACATCTCTCTTTTCCCACTCTCTCCCCTACTGAGCTAAAGCTGAGGTTAGAAAGAACCCAAGTTGCTATCTACAATGCTTGCTTGTGACTTGTAACCTTAACAAGTGCGAGATATCCGTCCCCCTAAAGGTTTTTTTACACCTAGGACTTTAAAATTATTTCATCAGTGGAATTACAAGCCTGTAATATGGAGTATGGTCTCAGAAGAGCGGGTACTTTCTAGTGTGTCTGTGGTCTTTCAGCGCGTCCTTACTCAGATAATAGGTTGATCACAGATTTCCTTACATGATGGTGTTTGTCGTGGACAAGATGTACCAGGAATTATCGAAATTCTAATTCCACAACTGTTGCAACAAGGCTATGAATTTGTAACAGTTGATAGGTTATGGGAAATTAAGAAGGGTGTAGGGGTGTAAGGGGGAAAATCCAATGCCCAATGCCCAATACCCTTTTACACAGGAGAGATTACACAAACTCGTCATCCTACAGGGGTATGAATAATCACGGATTCTACATCAAAAACTTGAGCAATATTATTTGGTGTCAACACAGTTTCTGGTGTATCTACTTCCCAAAGATGACCTTCTTTTAATAAAGCAATCCGTGAACTATAGCGGCCTGCTCAGTTTAATTCATGTAAAACCGTGACGATGGTTAATTGTTATTGTTGATTGAGATTGTTGAGTAATTCTAATAGTTGTAGTTGATAATTCATATCTAAGTAAGTTGTAGGCTCATCTAAATAATAATACCTTTGGTTCTTGTGCTAAGGCTAAGGCTAAAAAGGCTCTTTGTAATTCACCACCGGAAAGTTCTTCAACTAAGCGAGCGCCAAGATTTTCTATTTGCGTTTTTTTAATTGCTGCTTCAATTTTCTGCCTATCATTCATTATCAGTTAACTCCCATTACCACCAAGGTTAATGTGGTGTCCTGCCTAAACTTACTAATTGACGCACAGTTAAACCAGAAGGAATTGGTTGGTGTTGTGGTAAAAGTGCTAATTTTTGAGCTACTAAATTAGGAGGTTGTGAGTGAGTTCCTTTCCCATCTACTGAAATTCCTCCTTGTTGAGGAGAGAGAATTCGACTAATTAATTTCAGTAAAGTAGATTTACCAGAACTATTAGCACCAACTAAACTTAAGCATTCTCGAATTTGTAAAGAAAGATTAATATGTTGGATAATTGGCGAAACAGTATAACCACCTGTGAGATCTTGTAACTTAAGAGGCATTTTAGCAGTTTAAAAAAGCAATTGCTCTGTTTTCTACTTCTAAGCTGTCACGCATATAGTTTTTTAACCCCAGAACTAGACTGTAGGAGGATTTTACCCTCCAAATTGTACTAAGAAAGGTTTAACAGTATCATTCTGAACGTTCGCGGAGCGTCTCTGAAAGAGATAGTGAAGACTCTCCGAGATACTAGAGCCTACGGCACGCTCCGCGTTCACCCAGTGTCCCGAAGGGATATGATGCACTACGTTACCCGTGGCTTCCGCCAGGCTGCGCTATCAGTATCATATAAGTCCAAGTTTCACCCGTTTGCAGTATATCAAATTTAAATGCGCGATACCTTACCAGACTACACAATTTTTTGCAATACAATTATTTAGTTCTTGCGGATATTGGCTCTTGCGTTGGAAAAAAATTAACTTTTGGGGAAAAATTAACTTTTAGGAACAGCAACACAGGTTAATGACGGTTGCATACTCATAGAAGATTTATCTACAACTAACTCAATTTTCCCTTGGGAATTACGATGCCAGGAAGTAGCTTGTATAAGATTCCCTCGGGATTGAAGTACTTGTGCTTGCAGTTGTGCTGTTGTGCGATATGAAGAGAGATCGCGAACATCAGACCAAGGTTTATCGCTCCTCACTTCCTGAGTGGGATTTTGGGGTATTCCACCTCGTCCTGTCGCGACAAAACTACTGCCACTAGTATCTGCACATCCTATAGCTATTTGCTGTGATGGGTCAGTAATATTTGCAGGTAGTTCGACTAAACCAGAACTCGGGATAATACTGATGTTATTAATTTGCACCGTGCCATTAACATTAAACTGGGAACTAGCAGTAATATCATTTGTTAGGACTGTGCGGGGAGTGAGGATATCGCGAAACTCTAGACCGATTATGTTTTGAGTGCTGATATTAATATTGCCACCACGACCTTGAACTGCATTGGCGATGATGTCACTGTTTTCTAAACCAACAATTACTGGTGAGTTAATTGACAAATTACCACCATTTCCATTACCCTGAGCAGTAGCGGAAATAACACTATCTTGATACATCAACAGATAATCTTGTAAGTTTAACTGAATATCACCTCCATTTCCTGAAGCAGTAGATGCACTGATACTACCTTCTTTGTATAGAAAAAGCAAATTAGCGTTAATTTGTAAATCTCCAGCTCTGCCAGGTCCATCATTCTTAACACTCACGAATGCACTATCACTAATGCGTAATGATGGGGTATTAATCGTCAAAGAACCGGCATCACCAGTGGGAATTGACGGTAGTCCATAAGTCTCTTGAACAACTTGATCGAGAATCTCAGATGAGGACATAATGTTACTCGATCTAATTGATCCAGGTGCTTTACCACTAACCTCTAGGAAATCTGAAGCATTAACTGTTACATTTCCCGCTCTACCCTGACTCAGAGTGTTAGAACCCAGAACTCCCCCATCTCTAAGGATTAATCTGGATGTGTTAACCAATATGCTATTTGCATTGCCGGTACCAATCGTTGCCGAAGAGATTGCACTAGGTACTAAGATAATGGGATTGTTACCGACAATCTCGATGAGGTCTTTGGCATTGATCTGCATCGCTCCGCCCTCCCCATAACCCATTGTCACAGAAATGAGACTAGCCCCATTGAAAACTCTTAGGTTGCCCGATGAAATGGTAATATCACCAGCTTTACCAGAGCCATCCGTGATTGTTATGATCTTGGTGTTCACAGTCGGGTTAGTAGGGATAAAACCATTCAGGTAAATCAAGTCTTCAACATCAATTGAAATATTCCCGCTGGCTGCTGCGGTAGGAGTGAAAGTCTGAATCTGTCCACCATCTTGTACGAAAAGTTGATTGGCGGAAACTACAAGATCTCCTGATGAACTTGTTCCCAAGTTTTCGATTGCGATTATACTGCCCTGTTTTTGGTCGGGAGTATAGCCTGTCAAATTCAAAGAACCTGTGGCGTGGACAGTAATTCCTTGCGATTGTGTCCCCAAGTTTTGTATTACTACAGTAGAACCTTCAGTTAGGTTGATATTTTGCCCCTGTAGTTGAATTGAACCATTGCTGCCACTAGCATCTAGTAGAGATTGTTGGGCTAGATGGATATCATTAAACTGTTCTACTTGTGAGTAATCTCCCTTCCATCCTGTCACTGTAGAATTGAGTCTGACTAGCCCATGATTGATACTCCCTATTTCTATATGTCCACCTCCGTCTGCTGCCACAATGCCCCCCGCGAAATTTAGCCCACTACCAATGAGTGCCAGGGTATTACCTGCCTTGACTTGTAACCCAGTGGGATTATTGCTGAGATCCAATTCCTGTGCTACAGAGAACGGTGGTATAATGCGATGCCCTAACCCTTGGACTGTGATGGCTCCCGAATCTTGACCCATTTGCAAGCCTATCGGTACGCTCATGGTTAACAATGGCGAACTACTCGCATTGACTGCGCTAAATTCTGTGCCATCAGCAAACTTAATACTATTGCCAGTTGTTCCTACAAATGAACCACCAATATCTAAGCGGGCATTTGCACCAAAAATAATCCCAGATGGGTTGAGTAAGAATAAATTAGCACTACCATTGGCTTGAATCAAGCCATCAATATTGGAAAGATTACCGCCAGTCACGCGGCTAAAAATGTTCTGGATATCGTTAGCATTATCGAAGAATGCAGATCCGTTGGTAGGAATAGAGAATTCACTAAAGCTATGGAATAAATTATTGCCGACACGGTTACCATTGGTGATGGTATAATTATTACCGCCAGTCACAGTAGTTTTGAGTGTGCTGTCGGGAGTCACTTTTGCATGAACGCCACTGTTATAACTGACGGATGTTAATACGACGCTAATTAAAGCAAAGATAGAAAAAGTTACTTTCATTTACCCATTTTTAATTGTTTATTCTGTATCTAAGTAGTAAGGCACAAAAACACAAGTATCTTTAAGAAACTTAAATACTAACCTAAGTAAGTCAGCGGGAAAAAACAGAAGTATGTAACAAAAAGTAAAATAACCAAAACCCTCGTCCCTGTTGCATGAGTGCCCTTCGGCTTCTCTAGTCGCACCCTGGGGGAAGGCGAAGCCCCTACATGGGGGAAACTACGCCACTTGCTTTATGCCGAGAAACCCGTCCACCGCAGTGGCTTCCGAAGACCGTGCTGGTTCACCTCTTGCCTTTTGCCTGTCATAACGATAATTTTTAACAGCAACCCACTTAACCAACATAATATAACATAGCAAATAGCAATACAAGCCAAAATTATTCTCCTGGCATAATCAGGTAAAAATAAGTGAAAGATTTTCTGTTAATGGGAATAACCTGTGTCGCATTTACTTTTTTTGCCCAAAAGCCTTACTAACATGATGCTAGGCTGCTAAGTATTAAATTTAGCTGCGTAACAGCTTACTAAATACAGACATTTTGAGTTGAGGATTTAGAGGTATGGTAGAGACTTTTGTAAATATTGATGGATATTACGTCACTGAAGAAATCTACAATAGTTCCAGAAAGGTCGTTTATCGAGTATAGCGAGAGATTGACTCATTACCTGTACTCATAAAAGTATTGAAAACCCTTATCGGAGTTTCAGTGAACTCTTGTGATTCCGGAACCAATACACAACTATTAAAAATCTCAACTCGCCTTTAATTGTCCAAATTTACACTCTAGAACCATACCGAAATGGTTATGTGTTGGTGATGGAAGACTTTGGGGGGACTTCTCTCAATGAATGGGTAGGGAAGGTCAAACAACAGTCTCTACAGGAGTTTTTAGAAATAGCGATTGCCCTCTCCAATACCCTAGATATATTGTACCGGGAACGCATTATTCATAAAGATATTAAACCCAGCAATATATTAATTAATCCCCTAACTAAACAAGTCAAATTAATTGACTTTAGTATCGCATCTTTATTACCGAGAGAAACCCAAACCCTAGTTAATCCCAATGTTTTAGAAGGGACATTAGCTTATATATCACCAGAACAAACAGGGAGAATGAATCGGGGGATAGACTATCGCACAGACTTCTACTCACTAGGTGTGACATTCTATGAATTACTAGCTGGAGAGTTACCTTTTGTAGCAAACGAGCCAATGGAGTTGGTGCATTCTCATATAGCTAAAACAGCACCATCAATACACGAAATCAATTCAGAAATTCCCTCGGTTATTGCAGAAGTCATTAGTAAGTTAATGGCTAAAAATGCTGAAGACAGGTATCAGAGTGCGTTGGGATTAAAGTTCGACTTAGAAAATTGTTTAACTCAGCTAAGAGAAACTGGTGGAATTGAGAAATTTGAAATTGCACAGCGTGATGTGTGCGATCGCTTCATTATCCCTGATAAACTCTATGGCAGAGAAACCGAAGTCTTAACCCTACTAGAAGCATTTGAGAGAGTCAGCCGAGGTACATCAGAAATGATGCTGGTAGCTGGTTTTTCTGGAATTGGAAAAACAGCAGTCGTCAACGAAGTGCATAAACCAATTGTCAGACAACGTGGCTATTTTATTAAAGGCAAATATGACCAGTTTCAACGTAATATTCCCTTGAGTGCTTTTGTACAAGCATTTCGTGATTTAATGGAGCAATTGCTGACAGAAAATGATGTCCAACTAGAGGAATGGAAGAACAAAATATTAAATGCTGTTGGCGACAGTGGACAAGTAATTATTGAAGTCATCCCCGAATTATCAATAATTATTGGTGAACAACCACCAGCAGTAGAATTATCAGGAACAGCAGCCCAAAATCGCTTTAACTTATTATTTCAAAAATTTACCCAAGTCTTTACTAGTATTGAACATCCCTTAGTCATGTTTCTAGATGACTTGCAATGGGCAGATTCGGCATCACTAAAGTTAATACAACTATTAATGGCTGATACAAGTCATCTTTTATTAATAGGTGCATACCGTGATAACGAAGTCCCACCAGGACATCCGTTAATGTTGACTTTGAGTAATATACAAAAGACACAAGCAACGATTAATACGATTAGTTTAGTACCACTAAGTCAAGTGGAAGTAAATAAATTAGTTGCTGATACACTCAAATCTACAGAAGAACTCGTATGGAATCTTTCTGTATTGATATATCAAAAAACTCTGGGAAATCCATTTTTTGCAACACAGTTTCTCAAAGCATTACATCAAGATGAACTGATTCACTTTGACTTTGAGTTAGGATGTTGGCAATGTGAGATTGCCCAAGTGACAACGCAAGCGGTTACAGATAATATTGTGACCTTTATGAGTTTGCAATTGCGAAAACTACCGCCATCAACTCAACAAGTATTGCAGTTAGCCGCTTGTATTGGGAATCAGTTTGATTTAGCAACTTTGGCTATTGTTTCGGAACAATCTCAAATCGAAACAGCAGCCTGTTTATGGAAGGCATTACAAGAAGGTTTAATTTTACCAATTGGTGATGTTTATAAGTTTTATGTTGGTCAAGAAACTCTAGCAGGTACTTCCGAAAATCAACAGACTGTTACTTATGAATCTTTACATAACAGAGTACAGCAAGCAGCTTATTCCCTGACTCCTGATCACCAAAAGCAAACTACTCACCTCAAGATTGGGTAACTGCTGCTGCAACAGATTTCCCCAGGAGCGATAGAAGACCGAATTTTTGAATAGTTAATCAATTAAATGACCGCATTGCTTTAATTAGTGGATAAACACAACGAGATAAATTAGCATAACTTAACCTCATCGTCTGTCCCAAAGCTAAAAAAAATTCAACTGCCTATCAAGCAGCGCATGAATATGCCGCAGTAGGATTGTCTTTGTTAGGAGAAAAAGCTTGGCAACGACAATATGAAATGAGTCTCGCCTTCCATGAGTTAGCTGCTGAACTAGCTTCCCTGTGTAGTGACTTTGAGGGGATGGAAAAATTCAGTGATTCTGTCATAGAACAGTCATATTCCTTACTGGTTGAAGCAGTATTAACCGCATTAGAATTGACGGAGAGACCTCTCATAATAAACTCACTGAAGCCATTGTCATTGGCATCGATCTTCTACAAAAATTGGGGGTAAAAGTTCCAGAACAACCCACACTGGAAGATATTCAACAGTGAATCCAAGAAACTAGCGAACTGATTGGCAACCGGAAAGTTGAAGATTTTATTCATCTATCTCTGATGACAGATGCTAAAACCATTGCTAGGGAAACCTTACCTCTCTTGAGGGAAAGCTACGCAATTCCATTAGAAGTCGGAAAGCTGACATTTGTCAGATATAGCGGTAACAGTTTCTGCCTCCATTCGTTGTGTTGTGGTCACCCCCTTGCTACCTTGGAGCAAGATACGCACACTTACCACGATAGTTTGGTGTAACTTAATCAGGTCACAGCAGTTAATTATTGCCGAATCTATTGGCAAAGTATGTTAAATTTACTGGTTTTCGCAGAGAATACTACCCTTTTGTGTGATTTAGTTCTCCAAGAGACGGAATTTCTCCCCCTGCTGCCGTCTAGAGATGATCTGTATGGACTATATATATATATAATATGTTCTACTTACATAAGCTCATGCTTGGTTTTTTGTTTGGGGAATTTGAACCAGCCAATAGTTATGCCCTTGAGTGCAGAAACTATTTAATTACTGTTCCAGAATCGGTTGGCGTAGCTGTACTTTATTTCTACGATTCTTTGCTTGCCCTAGCACAATTGAGTTAACCTTTAGGTGAAGAACCAACCACATTAGAGCGAGTAGCAGAAAGGCAAACTCAGTTACAGCATTGGGCGCACCATGCACCGATGAATCACCAGCATAAGTTTGATTTAGTAGGATCAGAAAGATGTCGCGTTTTACGACAGAAAACTGAAGCCAGTGAATTATATGACAAGGCGATATCTGGAGCAAAAGGAAATACTTGTAATAATAAGCACTGGCAAACGAACTAGCCGCAGAATTCTACTTAGATTGGGGTAAACAGCGCATAGCCCAAGAATACATGATTGAAGCCTACTACAGTTATACGCATTGGGCAGCAAAAGGCGAGCGCTCAGTCCATAGTTGAAATTTGTATTGTAACTCTTTCCTGGATGATAGTACTAAATTTTTTATTAAAATTCCTATAGCAATCTTATCTGAAATATGAGATAACACGGTGCTAAAAAGTATTGAGCGACAAGGGTTACAGGCATTTTCTCCCTCACGAATGACTTAGGATTGCTATATATATATAATTTTTTACGTGTCGGCTCAATAAGTAGGTTTTTCCCACTTAGGGTGAGTAATATTTCTGTTTATGGAATAAAATATTGTCCGTTGTCAAGTTCATATCTTTAATAATTACTTGTTCGTATCCTTTAAACTCTGCATCTTCTGGCAGTTTCTCCTGGGGATATTCTAGTATTTTTTCACGGTCTATTTTAATAGTTGCGTTTTTACTGTTCTTGGAGTACTTTTTTGGGATTTTCCTTTCTTTCTCTGATGAGTGATTTTTCTCAAAGCCTTTGGAGTTGGCTTTTATGTCTGGTTGACCTTGTTTCCCCTTGAGCGGATTATTTTCATATTTTAACTGTTGATTTTCGGCTCGTAATTCTTTGATTTTTCTTTGTAATTGCTCTATTAAGTTTAGAGGTTGTTTGAAAAGTGGGTCTTTGTATCATGTTGAATGCCGCGGAGGGGAATGAAATATCTCAGTACACGCTCAAAACCTAGATTATAGAGGCTCCGGCACGCTTTGTGTTGACGCAGTGTCCCGAAGGGATACGCTCCATTTCATTGCGCTCAGAATGACAATTTATACCTCCTAAAACTTTTCAAACATGCTGTTAGTAATATCTCTATTGTCTGACGCATTGATTCGTCTGCAATGCCTTTTGGCTCGATGGTTTGCAGTAACTCTTCTCCCAACTTTTTACTCGAATCCAGTTTTTGCGTTGTCTTTCATATTTTATTACATTCTTTGTCCCTTGTTTACTTTCTTTTTCTCCGCTACCCCTATTTATTGAGCCAATACATTTTTACTTTCGCTCAAAGATCAATTAAGATATTTGGGAATACTAGATTGAGAAATCATTAAGGATGAGCGCAATATGGTTAGTAATCTTGTCAATATTCCCGGATATCTCATCAGTGAGGAACTTTATAACGGTTCTAGAACGCTAGTTTATCGAGGATATCGAGAAAGAGATTCATTACCAGTAGTGATTAAACTGCTGAAAAATCCTTATCCCACGTTTAATGAACTCTTATCATTTCGTAATCAATATACCATTGCTAAAAATCTCAACTCGCCTTTAATTGTCCAAATTTACACCCTAGAACCATACCGAAATGGTTATGTGTTGGTGATGGAAGACTTTGGGGGGACTTCTCTCAATGAATGGGTAGGGAAGGTCAAACAACAGTCTCTACAGGAGTTTTTAGAAATAGCGATTGCCCTCTCCAATACCCTAGATATATTGTACCGGGAACGCATTATTCATAAAGATATTAAACCCAGCAATATATTAATTAATCCCCTAACTAAACAAGTCAAATTAATTGACTTTAGTATCGCATCTTTATTACCGAGAGAAACCCAAACCCTAGTTAATCCCAATGTTTTAGAAGGGACATTAGCTTATATATCACCAGAACAAACAGGGAGAATGAATCGGGGGATAGACTATCGCACAGACTTCTACTCACTAGGTGTGACATTCTATGAATTACTAGCTGGAGAGTTACCTTTTGTAGCAAACGAGCCAATGGAGTTGGTGCATTCTCATATAGCTAAAACAGCACCATCAATACACGAAATCAATTCAGAAATTCCCTCGGTTATTGCAGAAGTCATTAGTAAGTTAATGGCTAAAAATGCTGAAGACAGGTATCAGAGTGCGTTGGGATTAAAGTTCGACTTAGAAAATTGTTTAACTCAGCTAAGAGAAACTGGTGGAATTGAGAAATTTGAAATTGCACAGCGTGATGTGTGCGATCGCTTCATTATCCCTGATAAACTCTATGGCAGAGAAACCGAAGTCTTAACCCTACTAGAAGCATTTGAGAGAGTCAGCCGAGGTACATCAGAAATGATGCTGGTAGCTGGTTTTTCTGGAATTGGAAAAACAGCAGTCGTCAACGAAGTGCATAAACCAATTGTCAGACAACGTGGCTATTTTATTAAAGGCAAATATGACCAGTTTCAACGTAATATTCCCTTGAGTGCTTTTGTACAAGCATTTCGTGATTTAATGGAGCAATTGCTGACAGAAAATGATGTCCAACTAGAGGAATGGAAGAACAAAATATTAAATGCTGTTGGCGACAGTGGACAAGTAATTATTGAAGTCATCCCCGAATTATCAATAATTATTGGTGAACAACCACCAGCAGTAGAATTATCAGGAACAGCAGCCCAAAATCGCTTTAACTTATTATTTCAAAAATTTACCCAAGTCTTTACTAGTATTGAACATCCCTTAGTCATGTTTCTAGATGACTTGCAATGGGCAGATTCGGCATCACTAAAGTTAATACAACTATTAATGGCTGATACAAGTCATCTTTTATTAATAGGTGCATACCGTGATAACGAAGTCCCACCAGGACATCCGTTAATGTTGACTTTGAGTAATATACAAAAGACACAAGCAACGATTAATACGATTAGTTTAGTACCACTAAGTCAAGTGGAAGTAAATAAATTAGTTGCTGATACACTCAAATCTACAGAAGAACTCGTATGGAATCTTTCTGTATTGATATATCAAAAAACTCTGGGAAATCCATTTTTTGCAACACAGTTTCTCAAAGCATTACATCAAGATGAACTGATTCACTTTGACTTTGAGTTAGGATGTTGGCAATGTGAGATTGCCCAAGTGACAACGCAAGCGGTTACAGATAATATTGTGACCTTTATGAGTTTGCAATTGCGAAAACTACCGCCATCAACTCAACAAGTATTGCAGTTAGCCGCTTGTATTGGGAATCAGTTTGATTTAGCAACTTTGGCTATTGTTTCGGAACAATCTCAAATCGAAACAGCAGCCTGTTTATGGAAGGCATTACAAGAAGGTTTAATTTTACCAATTGGTGATGTTTATAAGTTTTATGTTGGTCAAGAAACTCTAGCAGGTACTTCCGAAAATCAACAGACTGTTAGTTATAAATTTTTACATGACAGAGTACAGCAAGCAGCTTATTCCTTGATTCCTGATGACCAAAAGCAAACCACTCACCTCAAGATTGGGCAACTTTTACTGAGTAATTCGCCACTAAGGGAACAGAATGAAAACTCGTTTGAAATTGTCAATCAACTCAATATTGGCAAATCCCTGGTTATTGAACCAGAAAAGCAAATAGAACTGGCTCAACTCAATTTAAATGCTGGACAAAAAGCTAGAGCAGCAACAGCTTATACTGCTGCGTTGGAATATGCTACCACAGGCATTAGTTTACTACACCTTCTCAAGTGGGAAACACACTACAACTTAACCTTGACACTGTATGAACTAGCAACAGAAACTGCCTACCTTAGCGGCGATTTTGAGCAGATGGAGCAATGGGCAGATATTATTTTGCAACAGGCCAAAACTTCCATTGACAAAATGAAAGTCTATGCTGTCAAAATCCAAGGTTATATGGCGCAAGCCAAAAAGCTAGAAGCAGTCCAAATTGGATTAGAAGCTCTGGAATTAGTGGGGGTAAGTTTACCTAAATCACCTGAAGCCTCAGACATTCAACAAGCACTTAGTCAAACTGTAAGCAATCTTCAAGAGAAAAAAATAGAAGGGTTAATTAACCTACCGTTAATGACAGATATTGAAAAGTTAGCAGCTACTAAGATGTTAACAAGTATGTTTACTCCTACCTATCAAGCTGCACCTACGCTTGTACCTTTAGTTACATGTGAATTGATTAATTTATCGCTCAACTATGGTAATTCAGCATTTTCCAGTTCTGGTTACGCTTTTTATGGTCTGCTATTGAATGTAGTATTTCAGGATATTGAGTCAGGCTATCAATTTGGTAAGTTAGCTATTAGCCTAGCGGAACAGTTCAATGCTCCAGAAATCAAAGCGTTGGTACTTAATGTAGTGGGTGCATGTACGACTCATAGCAAAGTTCATATTAAAGAAACATTGTCTCTTCTTTGGGATTCCTACGAAAGCGGACTTCAAGGCGGAAATTTTGAACATGCTGGCATATCTGCCATGCTGAAATATGAATACTCCTATTTTATGGGACAGGAACTAACAATACTGGTACGAGAAATGGCCTCTATCAGTGATGTTTTAGCTCGGCTCAAGCAAGAAAACGCTCTACGTTGGCATCAAATTTCTCAACAGACAGTATTGAACTTATTACACCCCTTAGAAAATTCATGCAACTTACGAGGTGAAGTCTACAACGAAGAAACTTCTTTACCACTCATGAAAGATGCTAATGATAGAAGCGGGCTTCACTCCTTGTATGTTAATAAACTAATTCTTTGTTACCTATTTGGAGAATATCAACAAGCACAGGAAAATGCACACCAAGCTAAACAGTATTTAGATGGAGTACAGGGACACATATTAGTTCCAATATTTCATTTCTATGATTCCTTAGCCCACCTAGCAATTTACCCATCAATATCGCATTCGCAAGAAGAAGATATTTTAAGTCGAGTGACTAAAAACCAAGAAAAGATGAGGCTATGGGCAGATTACGCACCTATGAATTTTCAGCATAAATTTGATTTAGTTGCAGCCGAACAGTCTCGTATTCTAGGTAACAAAGCTGACGCAATGGACTATTATGATCGCACTATTGCTCTTGCTAAAGAACACGGATATATCCAAGAAGAAGCACTTGCTAAGGAACTCGCTGCTAAATTTTACCTCAGCTGGGGCAGAGAAAGCATGGCTAGGGAATATATGACTGAAGCTTACTACACCTATACCCGTTGGGGAGCAAAAGCCAAGGTTGCTGACTTGGAAAAACGCTATCCCCAATTACTTGCGCCCATATTACAGCAAACTCGTTCTGCTGTTTCAACTAACGACACTATCTTTGCCTTGGGGAGCGTGACATCTACCAGTTATTCCAGTTCTAGCACCAGTGTTTCAGATACCCTAGATTTAAAAACTATTCTCAAAGCATCTCAGACTATCTCCAGTGAAATCGAACTAGAAAAACTGCTGGCATCCTTACTTTCTATCATCATCGAAAATGCCGGGGCTGATAAATGCGTGTTAATGCTGTCGCGGGATGAGCGCCTACTAATTAAAGGCTCAATTACCCAGGGAACAAAACCCGTTGTATTGCAACGCCTTCCTATTGAAGATAGCCACAACATTCCAAAAAAGCTAATTTACAAAGTCAAGCACAATCAGCAGACCGTTGTACTATTGGATGCAACAGCAGATCCTAACTTAGCCAACGACCCGTACATTATGCGTAAAAAACCTAAGAGTATCCTGTGTAGTCCGATTTTGCATCAAGGCAAGTTAATGGGTATTTTATATCTGGAAAATAATCTGACAATGGGAGCATTTACCAGCGATCGCGTCGAACTGCTAAATCTACTTTGCTCTCAAGCTGCAATTTCTTTAGAAAATTCCCGACTTTATGAACTTTCCCAGGAATATGCCCAACAGCTAGAGCAATCATTTGCCGAATTGAGTGCAAGTAATTCTCGTTTCCACAACTTAGTAGATAATGTCCCTGGGGTTGTTTATCAATATCAGATGACTACCGATGGGGTTATGTCGTTGAATTACATTAGTGCACAATGTAATAACTTTTTTGAAATTACCCCAGGGCAAGCCACGTCAAATGTTGAGTTTTTCGGCAATATGGTACATCCAGATGATATTGCAAATTATCAGCAGTCTAATACCGATACGATTCAATTTTTATCTCCCTGGCAGTGGGAAGGACGAATCATCACTCCATCAGGAATTGTCAAGTGGATTCATGGTGAATCACGAATTGAACGGCGTGCTGATAACTCACTAGTTTGGGATGGATGGTTTTTGGATATTAGCGATCGAAAACAAGCTGAACTTACCTTGCAGCAAAAGTCACTCTTACTAGAAGAAGCACTAACTGATTTGCAAAATGCCCAATTAAAAATGATCCAAAGTGAAAAGATGTCTGCATTGGGTAATTTAGTGGCTGGTGTTGCTCATGAAATGAATAACCCTCTTGCTTTTATTTATGCTACTCTTCAACAAATTAAACCCAACTTTGCTGATCTCACTGAACATTTAAAGCTCTACCAAGAAATTCTAGAAAACCCAGGTGATGAAATTCAAGACCATGCCGAAGAAATTTATTTAGACTATCTTTTAGAAGATTTACCTACAGCGATAGACGCAATGGTGATGGCGTGCGAAAGATTAAGAAATATTAGCACTAGTCTTCGTACTTTCTCTCGTGCAGATCAAGATTACAAAGTCGAGTTTAATCTTCATGATGGTATAGATAGTACAATTTTAATTCTCAAACATCGCCTGAAAGCTAATGAACAACGCCCCGCAATTGAAGTAGTGACTAACTACAGTGATTTAGCTCAAATAGAAGGATTCCCCGGACAGTTAAACCAAGTATTCATCAATATTTTGGCTAATGCTATTGATTCCTTAGAGGAATCAAACATTGGCAAGAGCTTTGCAGACATTAAAACCAATCCTAACCGTATTAAAATTACAACATCAATCGTAGACAAATATGTAAAAATCTCAATTGCTGATAACGGGAAGGGAATGGGTGAAGAAATTAAACAGAAGATTTTTGAACATTTATTTACTACAAAGGCTGTAGGAAAGGGAACTGGATTGGGACTGACGATCGCTCGGCAAATTGTGGAGGAAACCCACGGTGGTAAATTGAGTTGTCACTCTGTTTTGGGCAAAGGTACAGAGTTTATTATTGAAATTCCAGCTTGAGTATTAAATTTTATAGAACCCAAATTGGTTCTATCTTAACCTGACCTTGGGATCAGGAAAAGGATAGCTTTCTCGTTCACCACCGGAAAGTTCTTCAACTAGGTGATCGTCAAAATTTTCTAGTTGCGTTTCTTTAATTCCTGCTTCAATTTTCTGCCTATCATTATCAGTTAACTCCCATTATCACTAAGGTTAATGTGGTGTTTTGCCTAAATTTAGCTAATTGACGCACAGTTAAACCAGCAGGAATTGGTTGCTGTTATGGTAAAAGTGCTAATTTTTGAGCTACTAAATTAGAGGTTGTTTTAAAAGGTTTTGATACATCACTAAGGACTTTTCAAACGTCCTAAGAGGAGGTTGTGAGTGAGTTGCCTTCCCATCTACTAAAATTACTCCTTGTTGAGGAGAGAGAATTCGACTAATTAATTTCAGTAAAGTAGATTTACCAAAACTATTAGCATCGACTCAACTCAACCATTCTCCAGTTTGCAAAGAAAGATTAATATCTTGGATCTACTAGAAACGGTTTAAAGGTGTCATTCTGAAGGTTTGCGGAGCGTCTCTGAAAGAGATAGTGAAGAATCTCCGAGATACTAGAGCCTACGTAGGGCACGCTCCGCGTTCACCCAGTGTCCTGAAGAGATAAGCTGCGCTATCAGTATGACATAAGTCCAAGTTCCACCCGTTTGTAGTATAATTGGCGAAACAGTATAACCACCTGTGAGATTTTGTAATTCCAGAGGCATTTTAGCAGTTTAAAAAATAATTATTCTATTTTTTACTTCTACCAGACTACACATTCTTTTGCAATACAATTATTTTTCATAAAAATACATCAACATAACTAAAGGTATGAATGAATTAGTGACTTTTTACCTAATATGGCTATGCAACTATAATTTGCTGCTTTAAGTAGGTTGAATAAAACAAGCATCAAATTAATCTGACTGTCAAGAGGAAGTGTTATGAATTTGCACAAATCTCTTATCTTACTTAGTACACTTAGTTTAGTTACACTACGTAGTGTAGGAATATCTCCAGCATTAGCTGATAATCCGAACAATTATAGAAACCAGCGCCAAGAAACTCGTCATAGATCAGACAATAATCAACGACGAGACAATAACCACAGACCAGATTTTCGTCTATATTAAGGTGATTTAAAGTTCTGAATCTATTTGCTAATTTTTGTAGCTACTATTTAATATCAAATTCATTGAATTACACAGAGATGGTAGTTTTCTTAGTTGTTAACAACAACTATAATTCTTGGACCTATCGCCAAAATAACTGATATATAAATAGTATATCTCGGTGAAATTGAGATGTATTTATGGAGTATCAACTCATGAACTATAAACCGAAGTTGAGTATTTATGCTATTCCTGCTGTTCCTGCTGTGGGTTTACCTATCTCTATTCTTACTACAGGATGTCAATTAACCTCTCCCAATCGCACTTCTGTTCCCAATAATTCCAGGGAAAATGGAACAAGTTATCAAACATAGGAGAATGACAGGAACTATCCATCGTCTAACAATGGCAGATATTATCTATCATAATTAAAGAGATTTAAATCAAGCTTCAGAGAAAATGTCAGAACTTAATTTAACTGACAGTCAAAAAGCACAAGTTAAACGGATTAGCGAGGAAAGTGAAGCACAAATATTTGCACTTTTATCTCCCGAACACCAACAGCAAGTAACATCTGTTAATAATGGTCGCTATAAATTGTCAATGAAGAAATTGTGCTCGCTCAGTTTGTCCGCAGAACAAAGATAGCAATTAACTCAAATTACACAACAGCAACTACAACAAACTGAGGGTATTTTGACTCTAGAATAGCGAGAAATAATGAGTCAATGGCGTAGGTCTCCGAGAGGAAATTCATCCTACTAAATAGTTAAACAAGATTGAGTGTGTCATTGTGGCGGTTATCACTGGGATGAGAACATACAGCTATCATAAAATATGGCTTACGCTGCATTGCATTACAGACAGTACCAGAGATTCAACTCTATCACCTGCTGTTCTGCTTAATTGCTAATCAAAAGATCTCTGCGTCCCTCCTGCTCATCAATGTTATAATCTATATATATATTTATTTATTTTGTTTCTACAGAACCGTCTTTTTTAAAGTAACAATTTGTACAATCTTGATTTTCTCTATTGGTTTTGTTTGTGAAGCTATCATACAGCACCAATGACTGTTTAGAATCCCAACTTAACTGAGAAATCACAGAGATTATTCACCAAAATCTGTTGTACGTCGCATATCTCAGCCTGATGACAAGGTAAACTGGTGGAGTTGACTGATAAAGATTAGTGTCCTATGCCTGCGTTTTTATTAGAAGTTGGTACGGAAGAACTACCTGCAAGCTTTTTGAGTAGTGCCATAGTACAATGGCGATCACGCATTCCTCAAACTCTGGAAGCTAACAACCTCAAAACTGAAACTGTGGAAGTTTATGGAACTCCCCGACGGTTAGCAGTTCTAATTACAGGTTTACCATCCCAGCAACCAGATAAAGAAGAAGAAATCAAAGGTCCATCCGCACAAGCAGCTTTTAAAGATGGTAAACCCACACCCGGAGCAGTTGGGTTTGCTAAAAAACAAGGTGTAGAACTGGACGCTTTTGAAATTCGACCTACGGAAAAAGGTGATTTTGTCTTCATCCAGAAAAAGACTCCAGGCCGTCCAGTTGCGGAAATTTTGACAGAACTTGTTCCCCAGTGGGTTTGGAGTTTAGAAGGAAAGCGGTTGATGCGTTGGGGAAGTGGTGATGGTAGATTTTCCCGTCCAATTCGCTGGTTAGTAGCTTTGTTGGATGGGGATGTTTTGCCCTTAGAATTAAAGAATGGAGATAAAACGGTTAAGAGCGATCGCATTTCTCAAGCACATCGCGTTTTACATCCCGAACCTGTCAGCATTTCCCACGCGACAGAATATGTAAATACCCTGCGTTCTGGTTACGTGATAGTTTCACCAGAAGAACGGGAAAACATCATTACTGAACAAGTCAAAACCGCAGTTCAAAAATTAGGCGGTTTCACACCAATATATCCTGATTTATTAGAAGAAACCACAAATTTAGTAGAGTATCCTACCGCAGTAGTTGGAAAATTTGAAGACGAATTTCTACTATTACCTACAGAAGTCTCAACTACAGTAATGGTAACCCATCAGCGTTATTTCCCTGTTTTCAAAACTTCAGAGAACCACGAATTATTACCTAATTTTATCACTGTTTCTAACGGCGATCCGACAAAATCAGATATCATTGCAGTTGGTAATGAGAAAGTAATTCGGGCGCGGTTAGCTGATGGGCGTTTCTTCTATGAAGCTGATTTAGCTAAACCATTAGAAAGCTTTTTACCTCAATTGGAAACAGTTACTTTTCAAGAGGACTTAGGATCAGTTCGTGCCAAAGTCGAGAGAGTAGTGAAGATTGCTGCCCGAATTTCTCGGCAGTTGCAATTAGGCAATAATGAAAGACAGAAAATTAAACGAGCAGCCTTACTTTGTAAAGCAGATTTAGTCACCCAGATGGTGTCTGAATTCCCAGAATTGCAAGGCACTATGGGTGAGAAATATGCTCTAGCTAGTGCTGAAGATTCAGAAGTAGCACTGGCAATTTATGAACATTATTTACCACGATATGCAATTGATAATTTCCCACGAACTATTACAGGTAAAGTTGTTGCCTTAGCAGATAGGTTAGATACTTTAGTAAGTATATTTGGTTTAGGTTTAAAACCTTCAGGTTCCTCTGATCCTTTTGCCTTAAGACGGGCAGCTAATGCAATAATTAAGATTATTTGGTCACAATCTTCTGACTCAACTCACCAAGACTATAAAGATGGTTTGAAGCTTGATTTAGCAGGTTTGTTAGAGCAAACAGCCACAGAGTTTGCGGCAGCTTTTAACAAAGATAGAGACTCACTAATTAAAGTATTACAGGACTTTTTCATACAACGAATCCGCACTCTATTTCAAGAAGCAGAAGTACAAATATTTATTCACGAAATAGATTATGATTTAGTCAATGCTGTATTGGGAGAAAATGATCCAGAATATACAGAACGGGCATTACAGGATTTATTAGATGTGCGCGATCGCGCCCTTTACTTACAACAAATCCGCAATAATGGTACATTAGATAAAATCTACGAAACCGTCAACCGTTCTACCCGTCTGGCTGCACAAGGTAATTTAAACTTCCAGCAGTTAGAACCAACAGCGGTAGTTAAACCCGAATTATTCCAAAAATCTTCTGAATCTGCCTTTTACAACGCCTTGGTTGAGTTAGTACCCCAAACCCAAGCAGCACAACGAACCCGCAACTATCAACTATTAATAGCCGCACTAGAAAAAATTGCTCCCACCGTGAGTAAATTCTTTGATGGTGAAGATAGCGTTTTAGTCATGGATCTAAATCCTGAGATTAAACGAAATCGGTTAAATTTACTGGGACTACTTCGTAATCATGCCCGTGTTTTAGCTGACTTTGGGGCGATCGTCAAAAATCTGTAGCAAAAGACAACAAAAACAGGTGTAATTTTTGCCGATTAACGCTAGTATAGGGTAGCTTAACCAGGGATGCTACACAGTCTATGCCAGAAGCTGTTGTGATTGGATTGGGAAAGTCCGGTATTGCTGCGGCAAGATTGTTGAAACAGGAAGGCTGGGAGGTGGAATTAAGCGATCACAACACCTCTCCAAACCTCCTGGAACAACAACAAGAACTTGCTAACGAACAAATTCCCGTTAAATTAGGTAACACACCAGACCTAGAGAGTGAAATTTTACCACAATTAATAGTTGTTAGCCCTGGTGTACCTTGGGACATTCCTATATTAGTCAAAGCGCGAGAGTTAGGCATTGAAACCATTGGTGAAATCGAACTAGCCTGGCGACATTTGCAAAATATCCCTTGGGTAGCCATTACCGGCACAAATGGTAAAACTACTACTACGTCGCTAACTGCCGCCATTTTTCAAGCCGCAGGATTGAACGCTCCTGCCTGTGGTAACATCGGTCTGCCTGCTTGTGAAGTGGCTTTATCAGTACAAAAACCAGATTGGATCATTGGAGAACTTAGCAGTTATCAAATCGAATCTTCTGTCACACTTTCTCCCCCCATTGGTATTTGGACAACATTCACACCAGATCATTTAGCCCGTCATAAAACCTTAGGAAATTACTACAATATTAAGGCCAAATTGTTAAATAATTCTCATTTACAAATATTTAACGGCGATGATATTTATTTAAACAAAGTAGGATTAAATCATTGGCATAATGCTTATTGGACAACTGTGAAAGGACCAGATTTTTTAATCGGTGAAAAAGGCTTTTATATAGAAAATGGCTGGGTAATAGAAAAATTATCTGCAACTTCCACATCTCAACCGATTGTAGAAGTTTCTGCTTTGCGAATGGTAGGAGAACACAATCAACAAAATCTTCTCATGTCAGTAGCTGCAGCCCGGTTAGGAGGAATTAATATTGAAGCAATTTCCCATGCAGTCCATGAATTTCCTGGTGTTACCCATCGCTTAGAACATATCTGCACATGGGAGGGAATTGATTTTATTAATGATAGCAAAGCCACCAATTATGATGCGGCTGAAGTGGGTTTAGCATCTGTAAAAAGTCCTGTCATTTTAATTGCCGGTGGTGAAGCAAAAGCTGGAGATGATACAGGCTGGTTAAATAAAATTCAGGCTAAAGCTGCTACTGTTTTATTAATTGGTAATGCTGCACCTACATTTGCTCAACGTCTAGAAGAAGTGGGATATACTAACTTTGAAATTATCGAAACAATGGCAAAAGCTGTACCCAAATCCGCAGAGTTAGCAAAACAATATCAAGCATCAGTTGTGTTATTATCTCCAGCTTGCGCAAGTTTTGACCAATATCCTAATTTTGAAGCAAGGGGGGAAGATTTCCGTCAGTTGTGTTTGAATTGGGTGGAATCATAAACTTGGCATTACTGAATTAGCATAAGAAATTGGAAAATTCAATATTTTAAACTTTGCGCCTTTGCGCGAAACCTCAATTCTTCTATTTAATAAGTAACTCAGAGTATAGGTTGTTCCTATTACCAATCACCACTACCGCCGTGAATTGAAAATGCTTCTTTCAGAATAGCCAAGCTCAGAAAATAGTGCTTCCAGCAGGCTGGGCCAACAAAATCCAAAACCTATACAGCGTGAGCCCTTCAGAGATTTGGAATCGTTGGTTTATTTACGCTGTACTGTACTAGCCCAAACAAAAATAATCAAGCTTTAATGGGACATTAAATCACTTAGCTAGTCCATGTTCTAGGGCGAAACGCACTAATTCTGTACGGCTATTTGTGCCGGTTTTACTAAATAAACGGCTGACGTATTTTTCTACGTTGCGAACGCTGGTTTCTAAGCGACGTGCAATTTCTTTGTTCATTAAACCTTCGGCTACTAGATTTAAAACACTTTGTTCTCTGGGAGTTAAATCTATTTTGAACGGAGGAGGGGTTTGAGTAATTGCATTTCTGGGACTTAATAAATCTTTGATTTTGGAAATTTCATGGGCTAATTTAGCAATATCCATATTTTCCGTATCTTCACTAGCTACCTGTGTTTTTACAGTGTGACGGACGAGTAAGTTTTCAACTATAGCCACCAGTTCATCAGGATCAAAGGGTTTGGCTAGATAAGCGTCAACACCAGCTTGATAGCCTTGAATGCGATCACCTGTCATGCCTTTAGCTGTTAAAAATACCACAGGTAAAGCTTGAAAACGCGCATCATCTCGCATTTGCTTCAAGAAATGATAACCATCCACTTGGGGCATCATGATATCAGAAATCACTAAATCAGGTATACTATGCTGCATCATATCCCAACCTTCACGGGCATTACTGGCAGTTTGAACCCTAAAACCGCTTTCTTGTAAATATTCTTTCACGGCTTCCCTCAATCCCGGTTCGTCATCTACCAGTAACAGTTGTGCTGACATCGAAAATTCCTATAAATTTACCTTTATCTAACTTTAGCGAAATTTGGTCTGGATTGGGTATTGGGGATGGGCATATCTGATGCAAATCCTGTGAATAACTTTTATGGATACCAATCAATACTTAGAATGTGCTTAAATTCAAGTGAAATCAAAGGTGACAGTTTTAAACTGTATTATTTAAATATTCAATCACATTGATATATACTTCAGCACCTAGAGGCTAGTACCAAGAAATAAACTCACCTGGGCTAAAATATGACTCACTGAGAAGTGTTTAGAACAGTACCACACACAATCAAGATTATTCGCTTTTGTCAACAGAACAACATTTCCACTAGCGAAGGTATTGAACGCATTTCTGCTAAGTAGGTGGGCAGAAAGATTTATGACGATATCATGGCGGATGCAGCAAAGGGCAATCAAGCAATCCCAAGGGTTTTCAGTACTTTACATTTTTTCACATAGTTATGTTTATTTGTGTCTACCTACTTATCAAAGAATTAAGATCAAGTCGCAGAACCAAACGACGGGAATTTCTGGCAGATATAGGAACACTTAGCCTCATCCGAGGAACTCTTGGAGTTGGTTCTGGCTATTTTTTTTATAAAGATTCAAGTAATCAATTAGAATATCAATGCAGGATAAATCCTGCTGTTAGCTTCCATCCCTGACTTAAAAATTGATATTCTATATATACGTTATATATACGTTTGTCCCTCAAAAGTTTTTGGGTTTTGAGGTACTCAATATGCCTAAGGCATTGGTGACAAGTTAAGGAAAAGAAGAAATTGTCAAGGGTGGTATTTGGATAGGTTAAAAACCGTGAGAAACTCAGTGTAGACAAGTAATTGAGCAATTGAAACAAGCCATGACAGGCAGTCAAAAAACCAATCGAGACCACGGCAAAAAGAAACAGAGACCAATGGTGGAAGATGAAGTAATAACCCAGCAATTGGAAAGATTACTGACACCAGCCATTACAAATCAAGAAAATTCCTACTGAAAACGAGGACTCGGACAACGGATACTGAATTTACCGTTGATCATCGGTGCGGTGTTGACCTTACTGTGGCTAGATATAGCAGGAGTCAGAGAACTGACAAGAATGTTAGCCAGAGATGGTTTTCTG
>ERZ1034411.124-NODE-124-length-22909-cov-187.842478_pt1 | contig 22909 bp, 19 predicted proteins | sample MGYA00520583_ERZ1034411 | MGnify/ENA primary metagenome ERZ1034411 (study PRJEB33736, sample SAMEA104288481) | Azolla microphylla | place: Ecuador | collected 1982 | study: EMG produced TPA metagenomics assembly of the PRJEB19522 data set (Is there foul play in...
CAGAAGCAGACTAGTTGGGACGATTGCTTTTCATACAAACAAATCTTTTTTTTTTGATAGAGTCTAAAATAAAGTATTGCGTGTAATACTGATAATGGGATCTACAAATATACCTGATAGAATTGATGCTGATGCACAAACAAACATAGCTGTTTCAGTAGAACTCTTGGTTATCCAGATTGACAAATTTGATGAATTTTTTATTTTTGTAGAAATGTCGTTTTCCTGAATTCTACCAATGAACATCAATTTTATTACTTTTAAATAATAATAAATAGAAATGACGCTTGTGATGAGTGCTACCCAAACTAATGGGTACAAACTAGCTTTCCATCCGTGCCAGAAAATATAAAGTTTACCAAAAAAACCAGATAGTGGAGGAATACCTCCGAGGGATGGTGAACGGAAAACCGAAGAGAGTGTTAGAACAGGATCCTTCGTATATGATGCTGTATAATCTCGAATATTATCAGTTCCAGTTCGCAAACTAAATAGAGTAACACAAGCAAAAGTTCCGAGATTAGTGAGTATATAAATAAGGATATAGGTTATCGTACTTGCATAACCATTTTCAGGGTCTGCAGCAATTATTCCAATCAAGATATAGCCAAATTGACTTATAGAAGAATATGCTAGCATACGTTTCATGCTTGTTTGAGTAACGGCAATTAAATTTCCAAAAATCATGCTAAGAGTAGCTAGTATTCCTAAAGCGATATGCCATTCATTGGAAAAAGGGGAGAATATTATACTGAGAAGTCGTGTAGATAAAGCCAATGCCGCCACTTTGGAAGTCACAGAAAAAGAAGCAACAACTGGTGTGGGAGAGTCAGAGTCGAAAAGAAGATTTTCGATCTTCCCGCTCATTCAGAACCGTGCATGAAATTCTAATTTCGCACGGCTCCTGGTTCCTAAAAGACTTTAAATTGACTTTAGCAACGTTCCTAGAACCTCCCTCGTGTATGTCTAAAAAAAGGACTTTTTTTATTTCTTTAATGAACGACGATTTTTCATTCAGCAGAGAAACTTACCCTTTAACTTCTCGAGGAATCCTTGATCATTTTTTTTAATCTACCAGTAATTCCTTTTTCTATTTTGTTTTTCGCTTATTCCTACCTATCTGTGACAGAATCTACACTCACGCAAGATGGATGGAATATAAATAAGTTGATAGAAACTTTTACTACATAGTAGAGATTTTTTTATGAGTTTTTTCGTTCCTAACAGGCATTTTTTCTATATCTTGGGGTAATTTCTTTGGTTGATTTGATCTGTCAAAAGCTTCTAAAGGAATGAAACAATCTTTTTTACACAAATACACAAATATCACAACCAAAATAGATATATTTTTTGTAATTGAAGCGACTACGCAAGCAATTGACAAAAATTATCATACTTTGTTAGACCTACCCCTAAAAAAGAAAACTTTTTAAATTAAATAGGTTGATATAAAAATTGAATTTACATGAATATATAAATATTCAGAAAAAGATCTCTCTACCCATTTCCCTGTTTTACTCGTACAAAATCAGCCGGACAAACGAGATTCCAGTAGATTGTCACGGAATGCACGGCAAGGGCTAGTTAACAATAAAAATAAAGGTTCGGAAAGGTTGTTATGTCTTCCGGATACCTGTTAGATATAGCAAATAACGGTTCAATCTATTTTGGATTATACCTATAAAGACTGAACTGTTTTTCGAGCGAATCACACTCCTTCATATACATCGGGAGTCCATTGATGAAATGGAACGAGCGAGAGCTTAAAAGCCATCCCCGCCACGACTAACGCAAGGGATATATGGATTGCCAAAGGATCGAGCATACGATTTAGCAAGAGCCCATCAACTATTTTATTAAGCTGAATCTCTCCGCCAGAGAGTCCGTACGATAAGGAAAACCCATACATTAGCAAAGATGGACTTACCCCACCCATCGATAGAAATTTCATAGTCGCTTCGTTCGATCTGACATCTCTTTTGGCGTATCCTGATAAAAGATAAGAGGATGGACCCAAACACTCCGAAGCTACATAAACTGTTACTAGATCATTGGCACTACGCAGAAGCATTCCTCCCGAACCTGCAGTTGATACAAATAATGAAAATTCTGCCATAGCAGTTTTTGTACATCGCACATAATCAACGGATAATGGAATGGATAATAGTGAGCGAATCAAGAGAAAGAATCTGGATATATTACTAAAAGTGCTAACTTGAATACTTTCAGAAAAAACCGGAAAAGACTTTACCTCCCACTGGTACAAAAGAAGAATCGTGCTTATTACCAGAGATAGTAATGAGATTCTATAAAGCAAAATTTTGTCTCTTCCTTTATCCAATAAATCAGTGGCAATAATGATGATTAAGCCGAGAATCAATATAGATTCCGGAAGAATTGGCAAATCAACGAATGAAAGGGAAAAATAAGTTTTATTCGTAATGAAAATCAAGGTAATATAAGAAACCTTTCTATTATTGTGTTATGCGCAATTGATTGAAGGGTCAACCAAATCAATTATCTAGCTATTTTTGCGTCTATGTAAACTGCAAGACAAAAACAATTATATTTTTTTATCAATCGATTCAAGATCAACTTTCTACTTCTGCTAAGAAGAGAGATAATTTCGATTGTATCAATAGACCGATTGTATCAATAGAGAGGCGAGCTAATTTTGTATTTCCGATTTTGCTAGTGTCGATACGGCGGGTCGAATGACGTTCATACACCAAGATCTTGGATCATTTGATAGATTAGGCGTCATCTCATTATACTTAAAACTATTATCTAAAAAAGTTTCCGAATCAAATCTGCGTTGCAACGAACGGGTTGTACTTTTATGCTTACAGGCCAAAGTTTTATCGCATGATAATCGCAAAATATATCTCGATCTACGCGATCCATCTCGATTTGTAGAACCACCATAAAAAACAGAGAGGATCCTCCAAATGTGTCCAAATCTATTCAAAATATCATGATCTGGAAGCGTAACCCAAGCCGATTTACTAATCGGATGTCCGGCACTGTCACAGGAATTCTTTCTTGCCATAAGCTTAACCATAAGCGTAATCGGGAGTTCTGTAAAAATTTGATTGGTCACAAAAAGGCTGAAGTAGGGTTCTCCTCCTGCATTGCTGACGCGAACTCTCCTTACTATTGACCGAAAACCTAGGTTATAACCCAAGAATAAGAGGGAATCTTTGGATAGTCTTTCAAAAAAAACTCGATTGTATTTGACACAAGAATCAGAATAAGATTCCAGGAGTGTCGAAATAAAATAGATCCATTTTCTTGCAAAGTATTTAGTCCCCCCAATAGCCAAGATACTATGATTTCTATACCTTCCATAATGACAAAAAATTCGATTCAGGCAAAAACGCATGTTTGCCCCATACGATTGGTATTCATACCAACTACATCGCCCCCCCTTCCGAGTAATGCTATTCCAATCGATAGATCTAAAAGGTCTCGATTGTGGTCCATGAACCTGGTTCTTTAGGAACAATATTGTTGAATCAATCTCGGAGATGTATAAATTCCAAGGTACACTGGCAATATTTTTTCTTCCCTTGTTTTTTGAAAGATAAACAGAGTTAAGAGATATTTTTTTATATTTATGTAAAGCCAATCTCAAAATATGTAGAAATGGAGCATCCTGTATACTTCTCCGAAACAATCGAATCAAACTTTCTGAATGAACATTTTGTGGTATTCTGATACTTAAAATATTGTTGGATTTTGGCAATCTATCTTCTAGAAATAGAAATATTGAATGAATCGATCGGGAAGGTTTCCAATCAACAAAAAGCTTCTTCATAGTCGGAGGCGTTGTCCAAGACGATAAATAAATCTCTAAAACAAAGCATATCATTTCTGATAGGACATGGAAGTATGGCCCGAAGCCCCAACTACCAGATTGATTTCAATCAGATTCTGAATAAACAATCTCGTAATAATTCTGATGACGCATTCTATCAATCATACGTTTCGATGATATAATACTACATGCTTGAAGTACTATATCAATCTTTGGTGCGCACGAAGCGTATTTGCAAGCAACCAAATAACAATCCTCTTTGAAGGAAAATGAATACAAAAAACATTCTTTGTTGAAATTGATCCACTTACTCATCATAAAGTCCCTAGATTTATAAAAAGGTTCATCACCGCTCTTCATTGTGGTAGTCTCCCAAACTAAAAAACAAAAACAACGGAATATAAAAAGAATCAATATACTAGCAATTCTCCTTCTACACTTTGCGTTATAGATTGATACACATAGACTTTTTTCTTTTTTTTTATCACTATTACCGCCAAGCACTCTGTTTGTTGCATCCCAACGGCCCGATCGAGTTTGTTGTTTGTATAGGGAAGAGGATAAGGGATAGAGGCGAAATACCGCTCCAGAAACAAGCCACCAAATGAACCAGAGAGTTATATCTGTTCGTTGGTGCACCTATGTATGTCCAGGATCGAACACTATTCCAAATGCACTACATTCAACATTTCGAAAGAAACCTTCGAAGCATTAATTCCTGGGCAAGGTTAGATGGGATGGCCAGAGCCAGCCATCCATAGTCCCAAGCAAACTTCGCATATAAAGCTAATATCCCAAAAACTCTTCAATTTCAAAATTTTTTAGTTTTTCTCTTTTTTTCGTTGCTTCTCGAAGAGGTCAAGCACACCATCGATTCCAGATTTGAGTAAAGACCACGATCTTTTTCTAGAGATACTACTACTTTGTGGAGGGATTATAAAAACGGCGTATAGGTAAAGTGAAAGTAGTAGGAAAGGATGATACAGAAACATCTGAAAAGAAATATAGGCTGGACTCATTATATTCTCCCAAAAATATTTTTATTAAATCATTTTTTTTAAGCAATTTAAATCAAAATACTTTTGCCCGTTTCGATAGATCACGAACAGTTTCTGTTGTTTGGGCCCCTACCTCCAGCAAAGATGTTATTGCCGGAACGTTTAACTGGGTTTGTCCTTTTCTGGGATCATGAAATCCAACCTCCTTGATGGCCTTTCCTTCCCGGCGGGACCGAGTATCAATAGCTATTATTCGATAAGTTATTTATTGGGATAGGTTTTTTTCTTTTTTTAGGGACCCCCCCGCCAAACCGCATGTGAAATTTTCATCTCGTACGGCTTAAACCGCAATTATGAAGAAATAGCTAAAGAACTATACTTCGTTTTTAAATTTCCATCGAATAACGGATGGACTACTCTTAACTCATATACGTGGAATACAGAAAATTTTCCACCTCCTGAGTCATCTTATTACTAATAATCGACTGATGTTGAGATAACGAACGGGAATGACAGAACCCTACTCCCTTCGTTAACAAATTCAGTGACGTATCAAGCATCGTCTCGTTCGTAGATCGAATTAAAGAATCCTTAGGTTCGAGCTGACTTCAAGGTTTTTTGTTTGTATACAGGATTAGTAGCAACAAGACCCATCCCGAAAGACCTACTTTAATGAATTATGTCGAGGCAACTAAAGAATTAGGTACCTGAAAACATCAAAGACGTTTCGAGTCCAGATTCGCTCCGAATTCAACAAGCAAACGATTTTGCCTGAATAGAATCAAACCAATCTGAATGAATTTCGGTTTCGAATTATTACCTGGTAGTAACAACTTCTCAAAAATCATGAAGTTTAGCAACTCTGAGTCTAACCATAGACACTATTACTCTTCAAAAACAAGTGAATAATTTAAGATAGGTGTAGTAGAATTCTTCAAGCTTCATTAGATAAGGGCTTTTTTACTTTTTACTAATGTTGAAGCAAGAGCATCTCGCCCTTCAGGTACAAGGAAGGATGGGATGGCGGCTGACTATTTTAGCTTAGCAAAAACGATCTAGATATTCGAGCCACACGTTGCTTTCTACCGTGTCGCTTCAAGCGAATTTTTATCATGATATATCAAAATACAGGAATTCCCTTATTATTAGATACTTGCTGACATGACGGTCCCAAGTAGACTACGCTATCTGCCTAATCCTTTTGTGAAACAAAATTAAATTATCTTAGTTTTTTTTCCTAGTAATAAACAAAATGATCGAATCAAGAATTTAGTTTTTCTTTGGCTGCATACATAACATCGACTGTTATTTCTCCAATGCCTTTTTGTTTCGCAGAGATTTCAGTATTTCTCTTGATTTTACCCCTTACAAAACCGGGGATCCTGTTTAACTCTAATTCGGCTTCGGGAGTCCAGTTGAGATCTCTATCTGTGGATAACGACTTGGTGCTTACCTCTTTCGTATCATGACCACCAAAAACATCTAACAAATGATCTTCCATGCCCAGATTAAACGAGTTATAGACTAGATCAGCTATTTGATTGGTTCCTTCATAACCTAGAAAGGGTCGATATCCCAGGGGAAAATTCTGAATATGGACCGGCGAGGAAATGACCCCACACGGAATATCAATACGTTTACCGATGTGGCGTTCCATTTGGGTTCCAAATATGGCGGAGGGTTCCATACGAGCTATTTTATCTCCAACCTCAGTGTGGTCCTCTGTAATTAATACCTCGTCACATAAGCCCTGAACCTGCTCATTAAACCACTCCATGTCGTGCTTACAATACGTACCTGAACACCTAACACGAATTCCCATTTCTCTAACGAGTATTTTAGTAATCGAAGCGGCGTGAGTAGCATCACCGAATACTACCACCTCTTTTCCAGCCAAGTTTTGGCAATCGATAGACTTAGAAAACCAAGCTGCTTGAGAAACAAAATTGGTTTGATCTTTAATATATGAGAGATATTTGGCTTTTTTTTCTGGTAAGACGGAAGCCCATGCGTTCACGAGTTTCTCCATCTGTCTAATGAATTCGGCTGTATCTAAAATGCCCATGGGAGTTACGGACACAAAAGGCATCCCATATTCTCTTTCCAGAAAAAAAGCTGTCATTAAACCAACCTCGCGGTAGGGAACTACATTGAACCAAGCCCTCGGTAGATCCTTTAAAAAGTTTAGAGATCCGCCTTCTGGAATTATTTGATTGACGAGAATTCCCAAATCTCGGAATGAACGTTTCAATTCACGACAATCATGCTGATTGTGAAAACCCGATGTAAAAATTCCAATAATATTAGCCGAAGGTTTATTTGTTACGGATCGATCTAGTGTGCCTCGTTTACAAGCCCTATCCAAATAATATCGAACTATCTGTTCCGAGGTTCTATCTGCTGCTTGGAGTTCATTGACTCAATAGTGATTGACATCCGCGGGAATTACATCAGACTCGGAAGAAAGGGAGGCTCGATCTGCAAAATTCTGCAAGTCCTCCTGTAAAGTACTAGAGGTGCATGTAGGTGTCAAAACAATTGAATCGGGGCGTTATTCCTCATCCTTTCGGGTTATATTATTTATAACTTTCTCCTGGGATCCGCGTGCCAAAACATGTCGATCCACCACACTAGCTGTTACTGGGGTAAAATCTCTTTCCCTTTCCAACATGGAACGCATCACATTGAAATGGTCATCTCCCAAAGGGGCATGCATTATAGCATGTACGTTCTTGAAGGAACTGGCCACTCGTAGGGTACCGATATGGGCAGGTCCAGCATACATCCAATAAGCTAATTTCATAAATTGATTTTTTTTTTTATTCCGCATCATCAAGGGATCTATTGCTATATGCAATATATCATCATAATATAAACTGTAGGATCCACCGAGAGGAATAAAAGGATGAGTATCAGATAAACGATCCTAAATAAAAAAGAATATTGTTTGTGATTCTTTTGTGTGAGAAAACGCAACAAGGTTTCGCCATCGAGCGGGATCTGGGACGGAAGGATTCGAACCTCCGAATGACGGGATCAAAACCCGCTGCCTTACCACTTGGCCACGCCCCACGGATGATCAGTACAATGACTATCCCATACTTTGATTCTTCTGTCAACCTTTCTTTCTCCTTCGTTGGTTGTTTATGCGGAGACGGCAGATACGTAAAAAAACTATTTCAAATTTTTGTTGATTCGACAGATGAAAATCCCAAAGAAAAGAATTCTCCTCTCTTTTGTTTGGTGAAAAAAGAAATCTATTTCTTTTCACCAGTTCGAATGGAAGAATATATAATAGTATAGAACTGATGGGTGAGTTGATCAACAAGTGTCACTGTCTTAGAAGAAAACTAGTCGTTATTGGAGAATAGATATGATGGTTTTGTGTAAAATCTGTCTGGAGAATCTTCCTTACATCACTGATACTTTTTATGCCAAATTACCCGAAGCCTATGCCATCTTCGATCCAATCGTCGATGTAATGCCAGTTATACCAGTATTCTTTCTCCTCTTAGCTTTCGTGTGGCAGGCTGCCGTTAGTTTCCGCTAATAGAATGTTCCCTAATTCGGTCCGATTGATTCTACCCTACGTGCGCCGAAGAAGAGCTTGATTAAACAGAATAGATAACGAAAACTTTTGTTGTTTGTGATTCGGACCGAAAAAATTAGGTTGAAACAGTCAGTCCTTTTGGTAACATGTTTTTATTATAACGTATATCGCACATAGACTGGGGGCGCGAGTGATTCCAAACTCACTCCCACACTGACGAGAGATAAATAGACGGAATGATTTAACCTCTCGGCTTGGAAGAAGTGAAGATGCATCATTAACCAACTCGAGTTTGTTTTTCAATTTAAATCAGTTTGAGAAGCAAAAAAAGCAAAGGATTAGTTTTTTATTTGTATAGTCTTAGAAAACCGCTAGGGCTTTCGTAGCCTGGGAGATATATAGTCCCTCATATCCATTTCATGGGTTCAAAGGGGCAAACATCCATCCATATCTAGATAGATAGATCTAGATAGATACCTGATTCAAACAGAAATGTTCCATTCTGTCTCATCCCTAGTCGCAACCATGGAGATTAGATCATGCTCACCCTAAAGCTATTTGTCTATACAGTAGTTATCTTTTTTGTTTCCCTCTTCGTTTTCGGATTCTTATCAAACGACCCTGGGCGAAACCCCGGACGTAGAGATTGAATCTCTTTCTTTGTTTTTTTAAGTTGCTCCATCGATAGGTTAATGAATTTCTCAAATATTGAAGGAGAGAGAGGGATTCGAACCCTCGGTACATATGAACTGTACAACGGATTAGCAATCCGACGCGTTAGACCTCTCGGCCATCTCTCCAAGCAAAAGCATCTTTTGGACTTTAACATGAAGTTGGGATAGAAGTCTATATTTTGAATAGTTGTTTAAACTTAAACAAAGCTCCATCGACGAAATCAAAAACCTTTTGGTAATCAGGTCCAAAAGGAATACTAGATTGGGTGGGGGTTCCTCGTTGGCCCCCCCCAGGAACTTATCACAGTCTGGGTGGGACTGATTGAGTGAGTCGCCTACAAAAAAACTGGATCAATCAACGATACAGTGCAACAGCTAACCTTGCAGCTAAAATGCTTGTTGCAAAGGCACTAACAAGTGCCAAAATTATTTGAATGTCGGAAATTGATGTCATTACCTTTGTTTTTTATCTCCCATTCCTTTCGTTATAAGTCAATGAACAATAAAATGTTTCATTCACGTAGGGTTGAGCCTTGATTCATTGTATCAGTCCTAGTTCACGATGGCTACATCGAGCCAACTACCCGCGGGTGTACCCGGAGCATTCCACTCCACCAATACTGGATTAAAAAAAAGGAAGAATCTTTCTTATTTAAAAAAAAGTTTTAGAGGTAGAAGATATGAATCTAGAAGTAATAGCACAACTTGCTGTTCTGGCGTTAGTAGTTGCATCGGGACCACTAGTAATTGCTTTGTCAGCCGCCCGGAAGGGTAATTTATAAAAAAAAATTCCGGCAAATGAAAGGACTTCTGACTCGGGGCTGAGCAGCATAGTCCATGGGGGGACCCCTCAGAGAGTGATCGGGGGTCCCTCGAGGATAATTAGAATTAGACAGAGGACCCGTCTGTGTAATACAATTAGATTGTGGCGGGTATGGTTTAGTGGTAAAAGTGTGATTCGTCCTACTTTGGGCCGACTAGTCAAAGGATCCTTCAAACCGGTTTTTTGGCTGAATTGACTCAAGAAGCTTTATTTCTATGAAGAACAAGTAAACTTCTCTAAAACAAAATATTATGGGTACAAAAATAGGTTATTCCCGTTATTTCTACTTGCGTAGCAAGGTCGACGAATAACGAAGCGGAACTTTTCAAATACCCGGAAGTCCAAAGTTTTTGTTAAATTAAAGAAGATTGGTAAACATCTATGGGTAGACGCTAAAAATGTTTGTTTCATCGTCACTGAACCTTGGAAAAAAACTCCGAGCTTGACAGTCCCAGAAAGAATAATCTTGGTTTATCAAGATTTTCTGGCTTTTTCCCCTTGAAGAAGCGATTGCTTCCATGACTCGGTAAAAAACATTGCCCTAAAGATTTCTGCTTTTCATAAAAAAAGAACGAAGTAACTGGAAGAAAAAGAAACCATGTTCCATAAGTGTATCTTTAGTTGGGACTCATAAAAGGTAATAATCTTACCAGCGGGATCATCTAAGAAGTTTGTACTCTTGAAAAAAAAAATATTAAACTGACATAGATACTATGGATACTTTTATTCGCAATAACCCTATAAAAAAGAGGTTAATTGAATAAGAGAATTTTTTCAGTGGGGGGGATTCAAAAAAATAACAGGCTTTCGTTATCTCCACTTTCCTTATGAGACGAGGTGAGGAACCCCCGCCGGTTGGTAGAAAAAAGCATGCCATATGCTTTGACATCTACCTTAAATTTCCATAAAGGAGCCGAATGAATAGAGATTTTCACGTTCGGTTCTGAATTAGAGGTGTCATAATAATACATTGGCATCGACTATAACCCTTAGCCTTCCAAGCTAATGATGCGGGTTCGATTCCCGCTACCCGCTAAAAATAGAATGCAGGGGTTAAAGGGTTATCTAAAACGATCCTGCTTTTCTCTATTGTTTCTAAACCGTGTCGCGAACGAATAAAAACTCTTGTGTGTTCGCGATACGGTACTCTTGCTCTAGCTTCTTGATAGTTGACTATCGACCAGATAGAAAAGTGCGTCCATCGTCTAATGGATAGGACAGAGGTCTTCTAAACCTTAAGTATAGGTTCGAATCCTATTGGATGTAGTTGCCTTCCTTATAGGTATAGCCATGCGTGTATGGAGAACGTGGCTGGAGAGCTGGAAATCTCCATGCTCTCCGCCCACTCACGCAAAAAAAAAATAGCTAGTTACTTTTCTTGCAGTAAAAAAAGTTCTATTGATTCTTTAATTGCTTCTTTTGAGATAGTTTCTGCCTGTTCCGTAAACGTCTTGGTAGAACGAACGATTTCGCCAAATTGAGGTTTATTGGTTGTTATATACTCACGTAGTTGAATCAAGAACCTTTTAACTTGTCCAACCTCTAATATATCCAAATATCCGTTAACTCCCGTATAAATAGTAGCCACTTGCTCTTCCACTGACAATGGCGCTGATTGAGCTTGCTTAAGCAATTCACGTAACCGTTGACCTCTCGCTAACTGATTCTGAGTAGCCTTATCAAGGTCAGAAGCAAATTGTGCAAAAGCCTCCAATTCCGCAAATTGTGCCAATTCCAATTTTGGTTTACCGGCTACCTGCTTCATTGCTTTGGTTTGAGCTGCAGAGCCCACTCTAGAAACAGAAATCCCCACGTTGATTGCTGGTCGAATCCCAGCATTAAAAAGATCTGCTGATAGAAATATTTGTCCATCGGTAATAGAAATTACATTGGTGGGAATGTATGCCGAGACATCCCCCGCCTGGGTCTCCACGATGGGTAGAGCCGTCATACTACCTTCACCCAAATCAAGACTTAATTTAGCCGCTCTTTCCAAAAGACGAGAATGCAAATGAAAAACATCTCCCGGATATGCTTCTCGCCCCGGTGGTCTTCTCAACAAAAGAGACATTTGTCGATAAGCCTGGGCTTGCTTAGAGAGATCATCATAAATGATCAAGGTATGTTGTTTGCGATACATAAAATACTCGGCTAGAGCTGCTCCCGTATAGGGGGCAAGATATTGCAGAGTAGCTGGAGAATTCGCTGTCTCCGACACAACGATGGTATATTCCATGGCTCCGCGATCCTTAAAGGTATTCACTACCTGGGCTACAGAGGAGGCTTTTTGACCAATAGCTACGTAGACACAGATAACATTCTGACCTTTCTGATTCAGAATCGTATCTGTAGCTACTGCTGTTTTACCGGTCTGTCTATCCCCAATGATTAATTCTCGTTGACCCCGACCCACGGGGATCATTGAATCGACAGAGATGAGACCTGTTTGTGGGGGTTCGTACACGGAACGTCTGGAGATAATTCCAGGAGCGGGAGATTCAATTGGTCTATACTCAGAAGCTTGAATGTTACCCTTACCATCAATGGGTTCAGCCAAGGCGTTTACAACACGACCTAAGAAAGAGTCACCAACTGGTGTTTGGGCAATCTTTCCCGTCGCCTTTACGGAACTTCCCTCCTGTATGGTTAAACCGTCACCCGTCGGTACAGCCCCAACATTATCGGATTCTAGATTCAGAGCAATGCCTACCGTACCGTCCTCAGATTCCACTAATTCACCAGCCATTACTTTATTAAGACCATAGATGCGAGCAATTCCATCCCCAACTTAAGGTACAGTACCGATATTAACAACCTTTGCTTCTGGAACGTATCCCTCGATTTGCTTACGGATGATACTGCTAATTTCATCGGGTCGAATGTTTATTACCATCTTTTATCCACCAAAATATCTTACTGAAGGAAGGAAAGGAAAGAGTGAAACCTGTAACATAAAAAAAAGAAGAGTATCAACCCTGATCGGCTACGTCTTCCATGGACTTGAGTAGACCGATTTTATAATCAATCAGGCGTAGATGCAATTCATTATCCAAACGACTATTCGGACTTTCTAGCGCCCTCTCTGATGCAAGTCGAGAAACTTGTTGTCGAACCTGCTCAATTGCTCGTTGTTTCTCAAAACGAATTGTATAGTTTTTACTGTCTTCTAATCTCTTTGGATCTTCATCAGCTGCATCAACGAGATCTCGTTGTTCCTTGTCCAATTGTGCAAGTCCAATTATGCGAATTTCATCTGCCTTTACTTTGGCTTGTTGCAGACGGGTTCGGGCCTTCTGAAGCTTTTCGGTAGCCTCCTTATAACGTTCCTCTGCATCCTGAATAGTGTTCAGAATTGTCCTTCTACGATTTTCCAATAGATTGATCAATGAAGGTGGATCATAGACCTCCGATTCTCGAAGATAAATGGTCTCTTCCCAAACCGAACATGGATCTTTCAATCCATTCGGCTTTCTTGACCGCGCCTCTTTATCTCCTCAGATAGGAAAAGATTATTCAGCAATTTTTTTTTTACTTTTACGCGCGGGCCCGCCACGTTCTTCTCACTATCTGTTCGATGCATACCGAACTGACGACAAAAAAAAAGATAGTTGAGTATTAGGGGCTCTCCTGGGTAGTATTTCTAGTTTTTAGTCCACTACCGACGGAGCCGCTTCCTCCAGATAGTCTCTATTCCGCATAGGTTGTCTATTCAGCAATTTGAGAGAGAGAAAAAGTGATGATTCCAATCCAATAAATTTTTTATTATACTATTTTTATTTTTCTCTCACCCCTTTATCCTTTCTCTCTCGAAGAACGATAGGAATCAATCTTTTTTCGATATGAGTGTTATATATCGAATAAATATCCGACCGCGGCGTGATTCGGGCGATGGGGGAAGAAAACCCCGTTTTTGCTAAGACTTCAAGCAATTATGCTTTAACCATATCGATTATATTCTCGAACCAGTCGATTGAAACTGAGAAAGTTCCTATCGATTCCAGCGAAATGCTCTGGTTCCTGCGCAAAACTTAGTAGCAGGTAATTCGTCGAGGTTTTGCACTTCTCCCTAATCCCTTAATTGAAGTGCAACTGGAAGAGACCGGTTATCCTATCCGGACATGCGACTCGCACACACTCCCTTTCCGTAATAGAATAAAATACCTAGGACCAGAATTAGGTTAATCAGATTTATGTCCAAGATATTGGTGTTTAGACCGAAACTTGTAGCGAGGATCCAATAGCTTGAGGGAGCGGCGATCTCACTTGCACTTCTCATAAATCTCTACCCCCTGAAAGATTCTATACGTATATACATATATACTTCTATATATATATATATACCTTTTTTTGTAACATCTAGTCTAGCCCGAAGCGGGGTAATCCGTCGGAGAGGGAAAACTAGCAAAACAAATGTCTAACTAAAAAAGAACCCGCTTATACTTTGATTTGAGCAACTAATCCGACTGCTTAATACGATTAATGAAAAGAAGAACTTATAGAATCTCTTGTTGTCATGTAGGAGGGAAGTTCCTAAGAGATTCATAGAAATAGGTATAGTTATTCAATGGATGAAGTAACGATTCCTCGTGGAACCCCCCCCCCCCCTTTCCGAAAAAGGAAAACGTTTAGTACGGATTCCATGGAAGTTGGGGTATCTGGGGAGGATCGTTCGTAAGTAAAGATCCCAAACGTTAATGTTTCGTGATGGAAACGAATTAAACGAACGGATTTGCAAATGGTAGTGCTAGAGCTACAACTAGTCCATAAATAGTCAAAGCTTCCATGAAAGCTAGACTTAGCAATAGAGTACCTCGAATCTTACCTTCTGCCTCTGGTTGTCTCGCGATACCTTCGACCGCCTGTCCCGCGGCGGTTCCTTGACCGACGCCAGGACCGATGGAAGCGAGGCCTACAGCTGATCCAGCAGCAATAACAGAAGCAGCAGAAATTATAGGGTTCGTATTAGTCTCCTCCTAATTCATTTACGTCAATCAATCTTATCGGGGTTTAATCAGTCTCGGCGTGACGGAATTTCTCTGGTGAATGCTAGTTGAGACATCAACTCCGCATAGATCTGGCTGAAACTGGAATATCCTCAAAATAAAATATGCTGTTTAAATACGATTCATAACGATAATGAGATATTCACTTCTAACAAGGAAACTTTTTTCGTTTATTTACAGATATCGATAGGGTTTCTTTGCGCGGTACAAGGATCGATCGAGTATTTTAGAATAGCCCCTGGTTGAACATCCCAACCTTAGTCCCAACATGAGTTAGAATCAACCCCCTCTGGCTGTTTATCGAATTATTACACAAACAGAAACAAGGATTCGGTATTATCGATTATGTGGAGAACTCAGAATTAACATAGATTGGGAATAGTTATCTTTTTTTGTCCATCCTTTCGGCTGATTCAGCTTTGGCAAGGGTGGGGGAATAAGGGGGCAGCCAGACAGGCCGCCCTTCCCCACCCCTTCACTACCCATCTTTCCGGTTTTTTTAATTGAATAATTGAAAGAGGAAGAGAAACAACAGTTTGCATCGTTGTATTATCATACCACATAAACGGTTTTTACAACCACAGTGATCCAATGGATGATTATTGCCTAAAGATCAATACCGCAGTATGAATAAAGTTGTGGAATCGGTCAATTCCATATCATCTAATGATGACCCTCCATCGATTCCCCTGTATAAGCTGCAGCTAGAGTAGCAAGAATTAAAGCCTGTATAGCGCTTGTGAATAATCCTAAAGGCGTCGTAGGTACAGGAACGATTGAAGGTACTAGAGAGACCGAAACAGCTACTACCAACTCGTCAGCCAAGATGTTTCCAGACAATCGAGAACTGAGTGGTAAGGGTTTGGTAGAATCTTCTGAAATATTAATAGGTGATAATACCGGAGTCGGCTGGATATATTTACCGGAATAACTAAGACCCCTCTTGTGCAAACCTGCATAAAAATACGCTACTGATGTGAGCGAGGCTAGTGCAACAGTAGTATTGATATCGTTCGTAGGTGCAGCCAGTTCCCCGTGGGGGAGTTGGATTATTCGCCAAGGAAATAAAGCACCTGACCGATTAGAGACAAAAATAAATAGAAACATAGTTCCGATGAACGGAACCCAAGGGAGATACTCTTCTTCCCCCATCTGGGTTCTAGTTAAATCCCTAATAAATTCGAGAATATATTCAATGAAATTTTGGCCACCAGTCGGTACAGTTTCGAGATTACGGGTAGTCACGATTGGTAAAGCCAACGAAATGGCGATTACTACCCAAGGGGTTACAAGAACTTGTGCATGAACTTGAAAGTCTCCTATTTGCCAGTGGGAATGTTAACCTACTTCTACGCTTGATACTCGGTATAGATCATTAATTTCATCAAATTTTAGGTTATCAATATACGTGCTAGACCCCTCCTTGGTTTTGGAAAAGAAACGTTATTGGCTTTAATAGTAAAACCTGTGTAAAATACTCAGATTTGCTAAAAATAATTATATAAAAATAGCTTAGAAATTGTTCCTCTAATGGGATTATGCAATATTTCAAGTCGTGACGTGGATCTTTTGTTACTCTACGTCGAACCGGATACTAACCAACCACATAATCCCTGAATAGTTATCGGACCTTTAGTTTAGGGTCGAGCGACCCTCGCGAATAGCTAATGTCAACCTATCTAATATCCAACGGATGGAAGATCGTGCATCATCATTACCTGGAATCGGAATATCCGTCAGATCTGGATCACGATCCGTATCGACAACACAAATTGTGGGAATACCTAGAGTGATGCATTCCTGGAGGGCGATAGATTATTCATGTTGATCAGTAATTGTCACAATATCAGGTAAATTTGACATATACTGAATTCCACCCAGATATCTTTTGAGTCTAAGTGATTATCTCTTCAAAATCGCTGCCTCTTTCTTGGGGAGTCAATCGAATCCTCCTGTATCTTCTCCATCTCGCAGATGTTGGAACTTACGAAGACGCGTTTCTGTAGTGGACCGATTCGTTAACGTACCACCCAGCCATTTTTCATTCACATAATGACAGCGAGATCGCGTTGCTGCTGATGCGACCGGATCAGCTACCTGATATTTTGTACCTACCAGCAAGAATTCTTTTCCTTCTGCTGCTGCATCAAATGATGAATCGCAGGCTTCAGACAAAAGACGAGCAGTCTGAGTCAGATCGAGGATATGAACACCCTTCCGTTCTGTAAATATGTAGCGCGACATCCTAGGATTCCACTTCTGGGTCTGATGACCAAAATGAACCCCTGCCCCCATCATTGTTTCTGAATCAATATCCCGATTTCTCTGTTGCGTCTTCCCCTCAAGTATAAAAAAACTGTGAATTCATTCCATTCTATCCATATCTAACGAATCATTACAATCCACTGATCCGTTTGGTTGATTGGATAGACGAAGTAATCTATTAATTAATTGTTTTTTGTTGTCAAACTTTTATTTGCTTTTATTCAATTGAACCTTTCTGAGATTTTTTTTATGAAAAACTAAATTAGGATGGAAGTTTGGTTATTCGCCTGATAATCAGATATCCTATTTCTTCCCCATTTTTTATTTTTAAAATCACTTATAGTTAAAAGAAACTCCTTCTGTTTTTTCATCTTCAGATGAAGAAGAATCTCTTGACTGCCCGTTCCCATAGGAACGGTATTACCAGGAATAACATTCTCCTTTAGCCCTTTTAACCAATCAATTCGACCCCGAAGAGCAGCTTTAGCCAGTACTCTAGTAGTTTCTTGAAGACTCGCCTCTGATGAAAAACTAGCAGTATTGAGAGATGCTTTTGTCATTCCTAGGACGATAGGGTGATATAAAATTGACCTCTTTAATACACGATTCATTCGTTGCGCCTGTGATAATTCAATGAGCTCTCCGGGTGAAAAAACATTAGCTATTCCATCCTCCGATACTACAACTCGCGATGTTAATTGCCAAATGATAATTTCTAAATGTTTATCAGATATTTGTACCCCTTAAGATCCATAAACCTTTCGAATTTGATCGATTGAAACCAATTGACAAAGTTCCATGCTCGTTCCAGCACTTAAAAAACGACTCCGAAGGTTTCCGATCAATCTTGTGACACCTCTGTGCCATCTCCCAAAAAGGTCTTCGATTCTTGCTGGAATAGATGCAATGGAACGAGATTCCAGCAGCTGCTCAACCTTTGGAAGACCTTGAATAGTGTCCCCGGATCTCGATCTATCATATGGTAATGTTATTAATGTATCTCCCTCCCCGAGGATATCTCCCGAAGTTTTCTGAATAATAGCTCCCCGAGTTGCTGAAAAAGGCTTCGCTGTTCTGGCTAACAAATATTTATGATGAATGGCTACAATTTGACCGGACTGAAGACAGACGTCATTTTTACGGAAGCTTCTGTTTTCACCGAGCAATAATCCAAGCTTAATTAACAAGGTTGGTCGACTCGGGTAATTCCGCAATGAATAGTCAGAGAAAGGTCTATCTGGATAAAAATCCGTGGTATATTTAAAAACAAACCCATCTTCATCAATAATAAAAAAACTTCCACGTTCCGGTGTATCTATGGAATCCTCGATCGATAAAGTTTCGTAAGTCGGAGTTTCGCCACCCGATGCGGGATGAGAAAGCACCAAAAGGGAAGTGCTCCGTAAACTTCCTAGTAAACCCAATCCTTGAAAAATTCCCCAATCAAGAATGGGATCTAATCTACCGGTTTTGGACGACCCTTGAAAATTCGGATTTATATAGTTCTTTGGAAAAAATATATGATTGGAGGACGGAATTTTTATCAAGCTGGTACCACCCCGGGTGCTATTATTTGTACTCGATTCGAGGTCGTTAGACTCTTCCACAACGGGACCTTCGTGTCTATCTATATCCGAACCAATAGACGAATCTTTACGAAAGAAATTGAACGCCGATAGCGTTAGGTAAGATGCACCCCGTTCTGATACTGAATGAACAGTACCTTGATGTTTGGCAACTGATCTATCATTGTTATTGAATGAGTCGAGATCAACTCGGGCTGGAAATGACTCGTGAGTGGGCATCAACGGTTGATAAGTCCGATCGGCCTTAACACTTTTCCGTAGAGGAGGTGCCTTACAAAAAACCGTTAAGTTAATCTGAGGAAAAGTGCTCAGAAGTTTATTTATTCTTACACTGGTAAGAGATATAGAGGCCTTTCTTGTAGAGGAAAAATGATAGAAATGTTTCTGCCAATTAACTACCAAACAAGCTCTAACTGATTGTATAGTTCTATGGTTGGTTATTTCAATTCTTTCACCATCCCTATAGGAAATATAAATAAAGGTTTCAATTTCTAGGCTTTTTTGTGTGTTTGGCTTTTCTGCATGGGAAACTATTCCTACAAAAGAATTGTTGAATACGCTATATTCTATGACTGGTCCTATTAGGACAGAAGTTCCTTCTTTCCCATAGAGTGTAACTGATCGTGGATAAACCCAATTTTCATTTTTATAGTGATTAAAAATAATATTACCTGGTGGAATCAGAGTATCACCCTGTTTGGACATACTGGTTAGTCCTTCTGGAGTATAAAAATATCCAGGGAGGATTCTTATTTCAGTACTATTTCGGCTCCTTTCAATTCGGACGGGTCCACTTGTTTTACTAAGAATACTAGAGGTTATTTGGGTACCTTCTTCAGTAATAGTATTGTTTGTTACTGAAATGGATGAAGAGGGTTGTTCCTGGATGGTGTAAACTTCTTCGGGAACCAAGAAGAAGTTGCCCCCTTCAGTTACTTTGTACCAGGAGCCTTTCTTTCTTTCTTTCCCGCCGTTGGAAACAAATATGTTTCTGCTACTGGCTTCAACCCTTACAGTACCATATTTGATTATTCCCGAAAGGGAAGTTTGATATTTGTAATTTTCATAAATAGCAAGAATATCATTCTGATCCAAGAAATTACTTAGCTGAACATTAATTTTTGTAAAACCCACCTCATCTTTGTTTATTTTTTGTTTTAGTAGCGAAGGCACTATTTGCTTCTCCTTCCCTCGTTTCACCACAATATTAGAAAGAATTGAGGTAGATACCGGAGGTATCAGCCAATTTGAAAAAAAATGTTGGTTGATTCCAAATTCTTGTATCTCTTCCTGAGAACCCTCGGAATTAGTACCGCCGATACCCCCACTGACTCTTCCGAGAAAGCGAGATTCGTTTATACCTTTCTTGATAGGGAGGAGTTGGACACCGATTCTATCCTGATCCTCGTGAAACGAGTAATTTTTATCGGAATCGTTGAAAACTCCCGAAAGAATCCGGACGTGACCCGTATCGCGTACAACATGAATAGAGCTGTCTATAGAATCACGTAGATGCCATACAAATCTACTCCGATGAGTCTCTCCTTCTATATTTGGATAGATGGCTTTTTGAATACGTTCTTTCAGAGGAAATTCCTTGGTTCGGACTTCCGCAATTATTTGTTGTGATTCGACGTATTGACCGTTCCTAATCGTAAGTAGACTTTGTGCGGGAATGGTGAAACTTTGTAGATTACTACGACTCTTAATGAGGATGAGTAGTTCACTTCGACACATCCGAGCAGGATGCCCATGTCGCGTACGCGTTGGATACACCAACTTCTCATCGAAATGTATGATTCCGTTGAACGGAATTCGTACATATTCTGCAATATCGCCGGCAAAGACTCCACCGGTATGAAAAGTTCTTAATGTTAGTTGAGTTCCTGGTTCTCCAATCGATTGACCCGCAATGATGCCTACAGCTTCTCCTAGTTCTACTAAATCGTGATGGGCGAGACTCCGACCGTAACACAACTGACGAATCCGGAAAGTGCTTTTGCATGTCAAAGGAGATCTTATATGTATCGGTTGCGTTGATGTTATGAGGTTATTGGCAAGTCCATCACCAATATCTTGATTACGTGTAGCAATACACCTCACACCCGAATAGACGTTATCGGCCGGTACACGTCCAATCGATTTTTGATAAGATATCGTTCAAATAGATCCTCTTCTTTCCTCAGTGAGATTAAAAGCAATGCTTCTGATAGTTTCACGATCTTTCTCACGCACAACGATGTGTTGAACAACTTCAACGAGCCTACGTGTCAAATATCCAGCATCCGATGTTCGTACCGCGGTATCCACAACTCCTTTGCGAGCACCATAACAAGAAATAATATATTCTGTCAGGGATAAGCCTTCGCGCAAGTTCCTCCGGATAGGTAAATCGATCACTTGACCTCTTGGGTCTGACATGAGTCCCCTCATGCCAAGCAATTGGTGAACCTGAGATACGCTTCCACGGGCACCTGAGAAAGACATCATATGAACTGGATTCAAAGGATCGATCATCTTGAAACTTGGATTCATTTCTCGTTTCGAACATTCACTTGTGGCATACCAGGCTTCAACTGATTGACGCAGTTTTTCTACGGCATGCAGACTCCCATAACGATAATACTGCTCCGAGACGTAACCCTGTCTCTCCGCATCTTAAACGAGCCATCCTTTGGAGGGTACTGTTGAAAGATCGTCGATGCCTGATGATACAGATGCTTTTGTGGCTTGTTGAAAGCCTAAAACTTTAACTTGATCTAGAATGTTTGTTGTAGATGCAATTCCAAAACAAATAACTAACTTGCTAATGAGTTGCCTCATGACGGCCTTATCCATCGTCTTGTTGTAGAAGGGTAATTCAGCTTGATCTGCCATGGTAAAAACCTCGACTTTATTTTCTTCTTCTCCTACCCCTTACTGATTATCAACCAACAGACTGAGAATCGAATCATTTATTGATTGAAAATAAGAAGGGTAAGGGCTTCCTCACCCTTCGTTACTACAAAAAAAAAGCCGTTCTGTTCTATGTTATTCTATCTGGTGCAGACAAAGTATGATGGGTAAAAGAAACTACTTTTGATATACCCTGCATAGCTTCTCTTAATTGCTGATTGAATGAGATACGACCAGCTGTTGTTAATATATACATACCAAGAATATATCCTTCTCTAGATTTTCTTATTTGATGATTATCGTAGGAATGCAAAGAGGTTCCTGAGGCTTCATATTGCGATTCAACAGGTAAATCACGCATTTTTGAACCGATCGTTTGCAAATCAATCCGCCATCGAAGCCACAAATAACTATATAAATCAATCTGTTTTAATTCTTTGGCCCTAAGTACACCATAATAATTGGTGAAGTAAGATATTTTGGGGAAAGAAAGGTTACTTCCCTTTCTTGAGATAGGGTATCTATGTCCGTAAATACCTTGTTTATTTTCAATCGTCAGTATATAAAGACCGAGAAGCATGTCTTGACTTGGCACACATGCGGGATCTCCTGTAGCAGGAGATAATAGATTTGTGTGTGAGAACGTCAGAAAACGAGCTTCAGTTTGAGCCTCTAAAGATAACGGCACATGAACAGCCATTTGATCTCCGTCAAGATCTGCGTTAAACCCCCCACGAACCGATGGATGCAAACGAATGGCGCGTCCTTCTATCAGAATGGGCTGAAATGCCTGTATACCTAATCTGTGTGGTGTGGGTGCTCGATTCAACGGTACAGGATGACCTTGCATAACTTCTCGAAGAACTTTCCATATAAAAGGATCCCGCTTTCTAATCATACTCCTGGCAGCCCGTAGATTACGAGCAAGATGTCGTCCAATCAGATTACGAATAACGAAGGCTTGGAAAAGCTCGATCGCCAAATCTCGGGGTAATCCGCATTGATGTAACGAGAGAGACGGACCTACCACGATAACTAAACGACCTGAATAATCAACCCGCTTTCCCAGTAGATTCTCACGGAATCGTCCTTCTTTACCCTCAATAACCTCCGAAAAAGATTTGTAAGGCCTATTGTTGATATCCCTCATCGGTTGTCCACGTATACCATTATCTATAAGGGCATCCACGGCTTCTTGAACGAGCCTTTTTTGACAAACAATCAATCCTTCTGGTGTAAATTCACTGCCCGATAGAAAATCTATAAGAGTATTATTTCGATGAATTATCTTTCTGTGA
>ERZ1034411.126-NODE-126-length-22742-cov-11.438489_pt1 | contig 22742 bp, 24 predicted proteins | sample MGYA00520583_ERZ1034411 | MGnify/ENA primary metagenome ERZ1034411 (study PRJEB33736, sample SAMEA104288481) | Azolla microphylla | place: Ecuador | collected 1982 | study: EMG produced TPA metagenomics assembly of the PRJEB19522 data set (Is there foul play in...
TGCCGCCGGCACCCGGCCTTCCCTGCGCCCTTTGGCCTTCAAAGCGCGCGAACGACCTGCAAAGCTCGGGCGAAACGCGCCGCGGGATGGAAGAGGCATGTGTGCGCCACGCCCGCGCCGTCAGGGAGCGAGCCTCACGCTCCGCTCTCGTGCCTCGGACGCAGCGCAGCGTCACTTCGACGGTGCGCTGCTGAGCCGGGGCCCATGTCGCAGCGAAGCCCGGCGCCGCTGGGGCCCGGCTCGGCGCCGCAATGCCTAAAAGCGCATTCACGCGCGTCTTCGACGCGCTATGCGCATTGCGGCTTGTCCGGGACACGAGCGGAGCCTACGCCGCCGCCCTCTGCCGCGCCACCAGCGCTTCGCCAAACGCCTCGAACAGCTTGCGGTTGATCGGATTGTGCTGGGGATCGTATTCGGCGTGCCATTGCACGCCGAGCGCAAAGGTCGGGGCTTCCGCGATGCGGATCGCCTCGATGGTGCCGTCCTCGGCGACGCCCTCGATCAGCACGCGCTTGCCGGGTTCGAGAATGCCCTGCCCGTGCAGCGAATTGACCCTGATCTTCTCGCAGTTGAGCAGTCTTGCGAACGCCCCGCCCGGTGTCAGGTCGACGTCGTGGCGGTCGGCAAACACGACGGTGGGATCGGGATGGATCTCGCCGTTCTCGAGCCGGGGCATGCGATGGTTCATGCGGCCGGGGATTTCGCGGATCTCGGGATGCAGCGAGCCGCCGAAGGCCACGTTCATCTCCTGGAGACCGCGGCAGATGCCGAACAGCGGAATGCCCCGGGCGACGCAGGCGACCGAGAGCGCCAGCGCCACCTCGTCGCGGTGGATGTCGTAAGGCTCGTGCTTCTCGCAGGGATCGACGTTGAAACGGGTCGGGTGCACGTTGGCCCTCGCCCCGGTGAGGATGATGCCGTCCACGGTGTCGAGCAGCGCCCCGATATCGGTAATATCGGGGGAGCCCGCGAACATCACCGGCAAGCCGCCGGAGACCTCGGCCACGGCGCGCAGATTGCGCTCGCCCACCATCTGGACCTGAAATCGATTTTCGACGCGATGGGAATTCCCGATCACGCCGACGACCGGCTTTCTCATCTGTCGTTCCGCGCCTCTCCGTGAAGAAGATTCGCCAAACATGCCCCTCGAATGGAACAAATTCAACAGAAGGGATCGCGGGACGGCAATGCTATTTTCGCGCAAATGCCTCCCGGGCCTCGCCCCCGGAAGGCAGGCCGGCCGCCTTCAGGGCGGTTGCCGCACCATCGCCCGGCCCGGCCAGCCAGGGCAGCTTCGCCGCGATGCCGCGCGTCACGGGCTCCCCGAGCGCCCCGCCGAAATCGATCGGCCAGAACCCGTTGGGCACGACTTCCGCACTAAGACCACGGATCGCGTAGCCCTCGCCCAGAACCGCCTCTGCTCCGTCGCCGGCGACGAGCCGCGCGGTGGAGGGGTCCCCGGGATCGCCGAAGCTCACCAGGACTGGAACGAGGTCTCCCTGCACCGGGACGACGCCGGTCTGCCGCTGGATGTCGTTGAACGAGACGCGGTTGCCACGCGCAGCGCCATAGGCGCGGAGTGCGACATAGTTGATGTCGTCAAAGTCCAGCTTGGCGTCCTGCCGGTGCGCCAGCAAGGCCACCAGATTCCTGCCCTTGGCGCCGTCCTGGCCGAGATCCACGAACACCGCCTCTCCGCGCATGATGGTGCGGCCACTGCGGTTGTAGTTGCGGTCGGGCACGACGGCCAGAATGCCCGAGCCGGTCTTGATCCCGTCGGGCGTCACCACCTCGACCGTGAGACGAAATTTGTGGCCGGGCCGGTTGATCCGGATCTGGTCGCCGATCACGAGCACGGCCAGAAGGCCGAGCAGACCGGCCCATTTGCTGATGAAGCTCAAACCGCCCCCGTTGCTCATTCCCCACCGCTCTGCACCGTCGGGATGCCGGCGTCAAACCAGCGCGTTGACGCGGGCTTGATCGGAAACGCGTTTGTCGAGAGAGTGCGGCGCGCAGCGCACTGAAAAGGACCCGATGTGACCATGTCCAAAGATGAACGCTCCCGGCCCCGCGGCGACCTCGCCTGGGACCAGGCCTGGGCGATCTCGGTCGGAGGCATCGGTGTGGTGCTGTTCACCGCGCTGCTCGTCTTCATCTGGTATTTCGCCGCCACCGTGCTGCTGATCTTCACCGGCATTCTGCTCGGCCTCGGCCTCAACGCACTGACCGGCGCGCTCGGGCGCCGCGTACCCCTGCCCCATGCCGTACGGCTCGCGATCGTCTGCACCGCGCTCGCCCTGATGCTCGCGGGCATCGCCTATCTCGGCGGCGCCACCATTGCCGAGCAGGCTTCGCTGCTGAGCAAGACCCTCAAGTCGCAGCTTGCCAATGTCAGGTCCTTCCTGGACAACCACGGCATCGACACCAGCTTCTTCGATCTCGGCAACGGCACGGCCGACGCGGCGAGCAACACGCCGGCCGAGGGGGCGTCCGCACCGGCCGCGGCTCCGCGAGGCCCCTTGCCCAGCGCGGGCGCCCTGGCCTCCAGCGGCGGTGCGATCGTGAGCCAGACCTTCAAGCTGCTGCTCGGCACCATCCACGGCGTCGGCAACATCTTCATCGTGCTGTTCCTGGGCTTCGCCTTCGCCGCCCAACCCGCCGTCTATCACGACGGCCTCTTGTTCCTGGCGCCGGCCAGGCATCGCACCCGCATCACCCTCATCATCGACCGCATCGCCGAGACGCTGGAGCGCTGGCTGATCGCGCAGATCGTCGTGATGCTCGCGGTCGGCGTGGTGACCTGGATCGGGCTTCTCCTCATCGGCATTCCCGGCTCGTTCATCCTGGGGATCCAGGCCGGCCTGCTCGCCTTCATCCCGACCGTCGGAGCCATCATCGCCGGCGTCATCGTGGTGCTGGCGAGCCTCGCATCGGGCTGGGTCCCCGCACTATCGGCCTTCCTGCTCTTCATGGGCGTCCACGCCATGGAGAGCTATGTGCTGACCCCGGTGCTCCAGCGGCAGGCGCTGGACATCCCGCCGGCCACGCTGTTCGCGTTCCAGATCCTGCTCGGCGTGGTGTTCGGAATCTGGGGCCTCGCGCTGGCGCTCCCGCTGGTCGCCATCGCCAAGGTCATGATCGATCATTTCAAGACCTATGAGGCGCCGCCGCTTGCGGAGGCGGCCTGACCTCGCTCAGGTCGTCAGCACGGTCTCGGTGTGCTCGACCTCGGGGGGCGAGGCAAAATACTGGCCAACGAGGCCGCGCCATTCGGCGAAATTCTCAGAGCCGCGGAAATCGACGGTGTGGTTCTCGAGCGTCGCCCATTTCACCATCAGCCGGTAGCGCTGCGGCTTCTCGATCGACTTGTGCAGCTCGAAGCCGTGAAAGCCCTTGGAGCGGCCGAAAGCGGCCTTGGCCTTGGCGACGGCGGCCTCAAAGTCTTTCTCGCTGCCCGGCTTGACGTCGATTTGCGCGATCTCGGTGATCATCGGTTTCCACCCGTTTTTGTTCGATGGGTGTGTCTACCGCAGCCGAGAGCAAAGAAAAAGGCGCCGAAATGGCGCCCTGGTCGGCCCAAAAATGCAGGTCTCAGACCAGCAGCAGAACCGTGCCCGCCACGACGAGGGCACAACCGACGAACATCGCGAGCGGCCAGTAGCTGCGGCGGCTTTGCGTGTAACGCCCCTGCGCGCGGCGCTCGCTGATCAGCGCGCTCTCGTATTCATCCGCGGTCGAGAACAGACAGGCGAAACCGCTGCGTGCCGAGGCCGCAGCGGCTTCGAGCGACATCAGGGCAGCTTGCGGGTTCTGTCGACGGATCGATTCCATGACCGCAATGGTAGGGATCGAATGGTAAACAGAGGATTACCGCAGGGCACCTCGCGTCTCATGCGGTGGCCGGCCGCACCTGCGGCGCACCGATCCGCGCCGCGCTCTGGCGGCGCCAGTTCTCCAGCGACAGCGGCAGCTCCTCGGCCGCCTCGACGCGGTTACGGCCGCCGCGCTTGGCCTGGTACAGCGCGGTATCGGCCGAGGCCAGCAGCACCTCGAGCTCGGTGCCGGCCGGACCGCCGGCGACGCCGATGCTGACGGTGGTGTCGACCGGGCCCTCGTCGACCACGACGCCGGAGGTCTCGAACGCCTCGCGCACGCGCTCGGCAACCAGCACACCCTCCTCCAGCGAACACGGCAAGAGCGCAGCGAATTCCTCGCCGCCGATGCGGCCCGAGAGGTCGGTGATGCGCAGATTGCTGACGACGACGGTCGAGAACAGCCTCAGCATCTCGTCGCCGGCGGGATGGCCGAAGCGATCGTTGATCGACTTGAAGTGGTCGATGTCGAAGATCATCACGGTGACGGGACGTCCGGCCTTGGCCTCGCGGTCGATCACGCGGCCACAGGCTTCCGAGAAGCCGCGGCGGTTGAGCATGCCGGTGAGCGGGTCGGTGGACGCCGCGGTCCGGTGCGCGGTGACGGTGCGCTCGGACACCAGCATGAAGATCACGAACACGGTGCCGACGGCGTAGAGAATGAGCTCGACTGCAAACACCGTGACCCAGATGCTCTGGGAGAAGCCGGCATCGTGCGGACGCAGGAAGCTGCCGAGCACGATCGGCAACATCAGCACGCAGCCATGCATCACCGGCACGACGAAGGCCGGCCAACGCCGCTGCTGGCTCTTGCGCCGCTCGGTCCAGAGCTCGCTCGCGGTCAGCGCCGCGTAGACCGAGACGATGCCGGCGCCGATCATCATGCGCAGCATGGATGCCTCGGGGGAGAGCAGCGTGACCGCGGCGGCCCAGGCCAGCGCGCCGATCACGAGACCGGGCCAGTTCGGCTTGCGGCCGTGGAAGACGCGCGCCGCGTTCCAGACCATGCCGCAGGCGACGAAGCCGACGGCATTCAGCGCGAGATAGAGCTGCGGACCGAGCTTGTCGCCGGTCGCGGTCCATAGCGCGACGGAGGCGGCACCGAGCAAATAGGCGGTGCCCCACCATTTCAGTGCAGGACTGTCCTCCTGCCTGCCGAAAAACACCATCATGGCGCCGAGCAGTGCGGCGACCATGGTGGCGACCAAATAGAGCGTGATGCTATCGAGCGACATCATGTCGGCCCCCTTAAGCCATAGCAGTTACGCGATCGGTACATCCGATTTGCGCGCCCTTCCGAAGGCGACGCTAGGTCCGGCGGGTTCCATTCAGGTTTTCGCGGGAGGCCAAGTTTTCCGGAAACACGCCATCAATTTGCGTACAAACGAACAGCAAAAAGGGCGCTGAAATCAGCGCCCTTTTGCATCTCATTGAAGCCGCTTTCGCGGCGAATGTGACCGAAGCGATTAACGCTTCGAGAACTGGAAGGACCGGCGGGCCTTGGCCTTGCCGTACTTCTTGCGCTCGACCACGCGCGAGTCGCGGGTGAGGAAGCCGCCCTTCTTCAGCACGGAGCGCAGCTCCGGCTCGAAATAGGTGAGCGCCTTGGAGATGCCGTGACGGACCGCGCCGGCCTGGCCGGAGAGGCCGCCGCCGGCGACCGTGCAGATCACGTCGTACTGGCCCGAACGCTGGGCCACCGAGAACGGCTGCTCGATCATCATGCGCAGCACGGGACGGGCGAAATAGACCTCGACCTCGCGCGAGTTGACGGTGACCTTGCCGGCGCCCGGCTTGATCCACACGCGGGCGACCGCGTCCTTGCGCTTGCCGGTGGCATAGGCGCGGTTGAACTTGTCGACCTTCTTCTCGTGCTTGGGCGCATCGGGCGCCGCCGCCGTCTTGAGCTGCGAGAGCTGGTCGAGCGACTGGATGGATTCGGCCATGTTATGCGGCCCTCGTGTTCTTGCGGTTCAACTTGGCGATGTCGATCTTCTCGGGCTGCTGCGCCTCGTGCGGATGATCGGCGCCGCCGTAGACACGGAGGTTGCCCATCTGCACGCGACCGAGCGGGCCACGCGGGATCATGCGCTCGACGGCCTTCTCGAGCACGCGCTCGGGATGCTTGCCCTCGAGGATCTGGCGCGCGGTGCGCTCCTTGACGTGGCCGACATAGCCGGTGTGCTTGTAGTAGGTCTTCTGCTCGCGCTTGCGGCCGGTGAGGACCGCATGCTGCGCATTGATGATGATGACGTTGTCGCCGCAATCGACGTGCGGGGTGTAGGTCGGGAGGTGCTTGCCGCGCAGGCGCATGGCGACGATGGTGGCGAGACGGCCGACGACCAGACCCTTGGCGTCGATCAGCACCCACTTCTTCGTCACCTCAGCCGGCTTTGCCGAAAAGGTTTTCATGTCAGAGTTTCCGTGGACGGGGAGCATCGGCGCGAACACCGCACCGGACTGGGCGGGTTTCTAGAGAAGAGACGCGTCACGGTCAATGCCTGAAGATGTAAACTATATCTGCAATATCAATAAGTTAAAAATATGGTGCCATATTACCTGCGAAAAGCTCAAACATTTGGAATGGAATAGGTCGAGGTGACATGAGCGATCGGATCGGGCGAGGAGCCGGACAGCAGCTTCACTTCCCCGACCGCCAGGCGCTTGCCGAGCTTGAGCAGCCGCGCCTCCGCCAGCACGTCCTGCCCGGACCCACCCTTGCGCAGGAAATTGATGTTGAGATTGGTGGTCACCGCGAGCCCGACCGGCCCGATCGCGGACAGCAGCACCACGTACATCGCGAAATCGGCCAGCGCCATCAGGGTCGGTCCGGACACGGTGCCGCCCGGCCGCAGCATCTTTTCGCTGTAACGCTGCCGCAAAAGGCAAGTCTGGCCGTCGGCGCTCTCGATTGTGATGTCGTCGCCGCTGAAGGCCTGGGGAAACTCGTGACGGAGGAACTGCTCCACCTCCGCCACGCTCATTTTCGCTAACGCCATGCTGTTCCCCACCCTCGCTTCACTTGCCCTGTTACATTAAGTTATCTGCGTCATCCAATTGCAATCTTCTAGCGGAATTCGCGTCAATGTCCGTCACGGCTGCCCGTGCCCCCTCCCCGCAACCGCCGATCCTGCTGCGCGAGACCGTAGGTCCCATTGCGGTCCTGACGCTGAACCGCCCGGCCGCGCGCAACAGCCTGTCGGCCGCGATGATCGCCGGCCTGCATGCCGAACTCGACAGGGTCCGCGACGACAAGGCCGTCCGCGGCGTCGTGATCGCCGCCATCGGCCCCGCCTTCTCCGCCGGCCACGACATGAAGGAACTCACCGCGCGCCGCACCGACGCCGATCGCGGCCGCGCCTTCTTCGTCGAGATGATGACCGCCTGCAGCGCGATGATGCAGGCGATCGTGCATTTGCCGAAGCCCGTGGTCGCGTCCGTCCAGGGCATCGCGACCGCAGCCGGCTGCCAGCTCGTGGCGAGTTGCGACCTTGCGATCGCATCGGAAGCCGCAAGCTTCGCCACCCCCGGAGTCGACATCGGCCTGTTCTGCTCGACACCGATGGTGGCGCTGTCGCGCAACGTCCCGCGCAAGCAGGCTATGGAGATGCTGCTGACGGGTGAGCCGATCCCGGCTGTGCGCGCCCGCGAGATCGGGCTGATCAACCGCGTGGTTGCCGCCGGGACCGAGCGCGAGGCCGCGATTGCGCTCGCCGAGAAGGTCGCGCTGAAATCGGCCTACACCGTCAAGCTCGGTAAGGAGGCGTTCTACCGACAGGCCGAGATGAGTCTTGCGGATGCCTATCGCTATGCGGCCGAGGTGATGACCGAGAACATGATGGCGCGCGATGCCGAGGAAGGCATCGGCGCGTTCATCGAGAAGCGCACGCCGACATGGCGGGATGAGTAACAACAAGAAAAGACAAGTGATGAACCACGACGCCTATCCCGACAATTACATCCGCGGCATCCTCAACTCCGTGAAGTCGATCGCGATGGTCGGCGCCTCGCCCGTCAACGTGCGGCCGAGCTATTTCGCGTTCAAATACCTCGCGCAGCGCGGCTACGACATGATCCCGGTCAACCCCGGTCATGTCGGCAAGGAGCTGCTTGGAAAGCCGTTCGTCGCTTCGCTCTCCGACATCGGCCGTCCCGTCGACATGATCGACATCTTCCGCAACTCCAGCCACATCATGCCCGTGGTCGAAGAGGCGCTCGCGCTCGATCCGCTGCCGAAGGTGATCTGGATGCAGCTTGGCGCACGCGACGACGCCGCGGCGGCGAAGGCGGAATCAGTCGGTATCAAGGTGGTGATGAACCGCTGTCCCAAGATCGAATATGGCCGGCTGTCGTCCGAAATCTCCTGGATGGGCGTGAATTCGCGCACGCTCAGTTCCAAGCGTGCGCCGGCGCCGACGCAGGGCATGCGGCTGTCCCTCAATCGGATGAGTGTCGGCGGTGGCGACACCGCGGCATCCGATCGCGCGGCCAAGAACAAGACCGAGCAAAGCTGACGCAAGCGCGAAGCGTTCATTTCGCGAACGCGGCAATGCGTAGCAGGATCATTCCCAAATCATCCTGATGTGAAGCGGCGCCTTGACGGCGAGCGCGGCGCCCATCAGCATGCCGCGCGATTTCAGACCACAAGAACAGGACGCCCTCAATGAGCGATCGCCTTCCGGGATTTTCGACCCTCGCCGTGCATGCCGGTGCACAGCCCGACCCCACCACCGGCGCGCGCGCGACTCCGATTTATCAAACCACCTCGTTCGTCTTCAACGACGCCGACCACGCCGCCTCGCTGTTCGGCCTGCAGGCGTTCGGCAACATCTATACCCGCATCGGCAACCCGACCAACGCGGTGCTGGAAGAGCGCGTCGCCGCGCTCGAAGGCGGCACGGCTGCGCTGGCGGTGGCCTCGGGCCACGCCGCACAGGTCGTGGTGCTGCAGCAATTGCTGCAGCCCGGCGACGAGTTCATCGCCGCGCGAAAGCTCTATGGCGGCTCGATCAACCAGTTCACGCACGCGTTCAAGAGCTTCGGCTGGAACGTGGTGTGGGCCGATCCCGATGACATCGCAAGCTTCGAGCGCGCGGTGACGCCGCGCACCAAGGCGATCTTCATCGAGTCCATCGCCAATCCCGCCGGCAGCATCACCGACATCGAGGCGATCTCTACGGTCGCGCGCAAGGCGGGCATGCCGTTGATCGTCGACAACACGCTGGCCTCGCCCTATCTGATCCGCCCGATCGACCACGGCGCCGACATCGTCGTGCACTCGCTGACGAAGTTTTTGGGCGGCCACGGCAATTCGCTCGGCGGCATCATCGTCGATGCCGGCACCTTCGACTGGTCCACGGGCGGCAAATACCCGATGCTCTCGGAGCCGCGCCCCGAATATCACGGCATCCGCCTGCAGGAGACTTTTGGCAATTTCGCCTTCGCGATCGCCTGCCGCGTGCTCGGCCTGCGCGATCTCGGCCCCGCACTGTCGCCGTTCAATGCCTTCATGATCCTCACGGGTATCGAGACGCTGCCGCTGCGCATGCAGAGGCATTGCGACAATGCCAAAGCGGTCGCCGAATTCCTCGCCGGCCATCCGGCGGTGGCCTCGGTCAGCTATGCGGGTCTGCCGAGCGACAAGTACCACCAGCTGGCACGCAAATACGCTCCGAAGGGCGCGGGCGCCGTGTTCACCTTCAGCCTGAAGGGCGGCTATGACGCCGGTGTCAATCTGGTGTCGAAGCTGCAGCTGTTCTCGCACCTCGCCAATGTCGGCGACACCCGCTCGCTCGTCATCCACCCCGCCTCGACCACGCACAGCCAGCTCGACGACGCCGCCAAGGTGAAGTCCGGCGCCGGCCCCGACGTGGTACGGCTCTCGATCGGCATCGAGGACAAGGAAGACCTGATCGCGGATCTGGAACAGGCGCTGGGCGCGTAATCGTCGCCCGGGGCGGCCAAAGCCGCCCCGGGAACAACGGCTCTCGTTAACGATCATTAACCATATCGGCCGCATAGATCGTCTTTGGATCGCCCCTTGATTCGGAGCCGACGATGCTGCGCTGGATGGTGCCTGCCCTTGCCGCGATGCTGACGGTTTCAAGCGCGCTCGCTGCCGATCTGCCGGCCACGCCGAAGCGGCGCGCCGCCGCGCAGAAGGAGCCGCCCAAGGTTTGGGTCGACACCGATCCGGACGCGCTGATCTCGCCGGCCCATGGCATCGGCAGCTACATCAGCAACCTGCCGGGCACACCGCTCCTCCCCGGCTCCCACACGCTGCCGGGCTATTACGGCCGCCCCTGGGACTACGACTATCAGGGCTCGTATTACGGCGGGAAGCAGGTCGACTATTTCTGGCGCCTGCCCTATTCCTGCGGCATCTACGGCTATTGCTGATCTGATCAGCCGGCTGATGGTGATCAGCCGGGCTGGCTGACGGGAACCGTGCGCGGCAGCACCTGCGCGGAGTGCCGCGAAGCCAGCCGTTCCACCTGCATCACCGCAAGCGTCAGCACTGCGATCGCGACCGCCTGGTGCGACAGCGCAAGATCGATCGGCACCTGGTTGAGCAGCGTGAGAATGCCGAGCACGGCTTGCAGGCTGATCGCCGCAAGCAGCCACAGCGCACCGCCTGCCGCCGCACCTGCGCGCGAGCGCACCGCGTCGATCGCATGCAGCAGCGCCAGCACGAACAGCGCATAGGCGGTCATGCGGTGCTCGAACTGCACCGTCAGGACATTGTCGAACATGTTGCGCCACCACGGCGTCTCGAACCACAGCCGCTCGCCCGAGGGAATGAACGCGCCGTCGATCTGCGGCCAGGTGTTGTAGGCACGACCGGCGCGCAGGCCCGCGACCAGCGCGCCGAAATAGATCTGCACGAAGGTCACGACGAGTAGCAGCGCGCTGGTGAACCGCAGCCGCGCCGGTGCTGCGATCTGCGGCCGCTCCTTGAGCCGCCGCACCGTCCAGACGATGCCGGCAAAGATCAGCAGCGCGAGGGAAAGATGCGTTGCCAGCCGATATTGCGAGACCTCGACCCGCTCGGTCAGGCCGGAGGCCACCATCCACCAGCCGACCGCGCCCTGCAGACCGCCAAGCGCAAACAACAGCCACAGCCGGCGCTTCAACTCACCGGAGAGGCCGCCGCGCCACAGGAAGTACAGGAACGGCAGGAGATAGGCGACACCGATGAAGCGGCCGAGCAAGCGGTGGCTCCACTCCCACCAGAAGATCTCCTTGAACTCGGACAGGCTCATGCCCGCATTGAGCTCGCGATATTGCGGTATCTTCTTGTAGGCCTCGAACGCCTCGGTCCACTGCGCCTCCGACAGCGGCGGCACGCTGCCCGTGACCGGCTTCCATTCGACGATCGACAGGCCCGATTCCGTCAGCCGCGTCGCGCCGCCCACCAGGACCATCAGCGCAATCAAAGCGGCCACGGAAATCAGCCACCAGCGCACGGCGCGATGCGGCTCGGACGGGGTGGAAATCGTCGTCATTTCAGGAGCAAAACCAGGGTTTCGAGGCTTGAACCGGACTGCGTGCCCCTTATAGTCCCCCGCTCCCGCAGCGCAAGTTACGCGAAAGCCGCAAGTCCTCCGCCATGACGATCCGCACCCGCAAGTTCCTCGGCGCCATCCTGCTCCTGGTGCTTTGCACCGTCTGGGCCCTGCTCGGCATGGCCGCGGCGCAGATGCCGTGGATCGCCGAGTCCGGCTGGCGGCAGGCGATCTATTACGTCGTGGTCGGCATGGGCTGGGTGCTGCCGGCGATGCCGATCGTGAGCTGGATGCAGCGGCCCGATCGCGTCAAGTCTGGCCGGTAGCGCTGCCGGTCGGTTTCACCGGCGCAAAGGCCACGCCCGACACCAGCACACGCAACATGCGCAGCGATCGCATGCGGCCGTCCCAGGAGATCCGCGGCAGCGCGCGCAGATTGGTCCGCCCTTCCGCGTCCACGATGCCTGATATCGCGGACGCCGCGCTGGTGAACCCCGCCTCTTCCGCCATCACGACGTGGCTGCGCCGGAACGAGGCGCGGTCGCCGAACGGAAAGGCGAAATGTTCGACATGGCGGCGGAAAGCGGATTCCGCGACGGCCTTGCCCATCGTCATCTCGCGCAGTGCCGCATTGTCCTTCATGTTGGCGAGCGCGGGATAGTTCACCGTCGCGCTGCCGATCGTGACGAACGGATCGGCGGCGAGCTTCGCCAGATCCTCCCAGTTCATCGACGCCTCGCGCGAAAGCGCGGCAAGATCGATCCGGTAGCGGGTGCAGAGATCGGCGATCGCCGCCGACAGATCCGCGGGCGAGAGCGAGCGCAGCCAGCTCTCGAGATGCGAGAACAGCGCCTGCTTCTCGGCAGGATCGGTGACCACGAAGCGCTGCTCCTTCTCCCCCATCATCAGGCTGATGCGGCTCTCGCGCGCGATCACCTGCTCGAGCCCGAGCCACCAGGCCTCGCCGACGCCGTCGGGAAAGGCGGTCGGCACGTAGATCGTGAAGGGCACGGCATGATGCGCCAGCACCGGATAGGCGAAGTCGATCAGATCCTTGCCGGCGCCGTCGAAGGTCAGCGCCACGAAGCGGCGCTGCTCCGGCAGCGTCACCGCGCGCCGGCAGACCTCGTCCATGCCGAGAAAATCGTAATTCCAGCGCTTCAGCGCACGAACGGCGCGATCGAGGAATTGCGGCGTGATCTCGTGTGCGCGCAGCGGCTGAAAGGCGCCGCGCCGCCGCGGGCGCACGCGTTCAAAGCGCAGGATAGCGCCGGCACCGCGGCTGCCCAGCGCGGCCCGGCCGGTGAACCAGGCGAACTCAAGGCGCAGCCGTTCCAGCGATCTGTCGTCGGATGCCAAGACCCCACCCTTCACGCCCTCAAGGCGCCCGTTCCCGCTCCCATTGTCCTTACCCTTTGTTGACATTTCTTTGCAAAGGTCGGCCACAGGCCGATTGACGTCTATTTTCTGATTTCTCGACAGGTTTTGCGGATGACCATGGCTGCGGCGATGCAAAGCCGGACGGCAGAAGCGCCAGCGCGGTCGAAAGCGAGCCGGATCGCGCATGTCGACATCGTCGCCGATCTCGACGCCGCCGAGGCGGTCTGGCGCGCCTTCGAGGAGCCCGGCCATCTCTTCACGCCCTATCAGCGCTTCGATCTGCTGAGCCCCTGGCAGCGCCTGGTCGGCGAGCGCGAAGGCACGCGCGCCTTCATCGTGATCGGCCGTGACGCCGAACACAGGCCGCTGTTGCTGCTGCCACTCTCGCTGCGCCAGAGCCACGGCGTGCGCACGGCCTCTTTCATGGGCGGCAAGCATACGACCTTCAACATGGGCCTGTGGGACGCCGCATGCGCCGCACAGACCGTTGCTGCCGATCTCGACGCGATGCTGGCGCCGCTCCGTGAGCACGTCGACGTGCTCGCGCTGACACAGCAGCCGCTGCGCTGGCGCGACCAGCAGAACCCGTTTGCGCTGCTACCGCGACAGAGCGCGATCAACGGCTGCCCTCAACTGGTGATGGAGCCGGGCGGACCGCCGGCATCGCGGCTCAGCAATTCCTTCCGCCGCCGGCTCAAAGCCAAGGAAAAGAAGCTCCAGCCCCTCGCCGGCTATCGCTATCATCTGGCGACGTCCGATGCCGACGTCACCCGCCTGCTCGACTGGTTCTTCCGCGTCAAGCCGGCGCGGATGGCCGAGCAGAAGCTCCCCAACGTCTTTGCCGAGCCAGGCGTCGAGCAGTTCATCCGCAGCGCCTGCCTCGCGCCCCGCGGCGAAGGCCGCGTCATCGACATCCACGCACTCGAATGCGACGAGGAGGTGATCGCGATCTTCGCGGGCGTCGCCGACGGCCAGCGCTTTTCGATGATGTTCAACACCTACACGATGTCCGAGCACGCCCGTTACAGCCCCGGCCTGATCCTGATGCGCTACATCATCGATCGCTACGGCGAGCGCGGCTACCGTTCGCTCGACCTCGGCATCGGCTCGGACGATTACAAGCGGATGTTCTGCAAGGACGACGAGGAGATTTTCGACAGCTTCGTTCCGCTGACCTCGCGCGGCAAGCTCGCGGCGATGGCGATGTCCTCGCTCAGCCACGGCAAGCGGCTGGTGAAGCAGAACCAGATGCTGTTCGATCTGGCGCGCCGGCTGCGGCAGGCGTTCGGGTAGTTGGTCGCACCCTTCTCCGAAAGTGGCCCTACTCGCGGAGCTGTCCCCTACCCTCCAGGAGAGGGTGAGAGAGACCTACGCCGCCACGACGCGCGGGGTTTCCGCCGCATTGGACGCCTGCACCGGCTTGCTCAGCATCGTCACCTCGCTGAAGCCGACCGCTTTGAGCTGCTCGCACATCAGCGTGCGCGCGTCCGGCGCCATCGACGCATCGGGCACCACGACGGCGCGGGCATGCGCCGTCAGCAGCTCGGCCGGAAGGTCCGAGGCGCTGCCGGCGTCGATCAGCACGTGGTCATAGGCGCGCAGCAGCGCGTCGATGGCGAGGGTCACCCGCGGCGATTGCAGCAGGCTGCGGTCGAAGCCGGGACGGCCGGCCATGACCAGATGCAGTCGCGACAGCTTGTCCCGGGTGATCACTTGCGCGAACGAGGCCTCGCCCTGCATCAGCTCGGCAAGGCCGGGCGCGGACGCATCGACCGAGACCGCGGCGATCGTGGGCGAGGACGCGGCGAGATCGACCACGACGACGCGCGCCTCGCGGGCCAGGTGCCGGGCGAGCGTCAGGGTCGACAGCGTGATGGCTTCGCCGGACGCAGTGCCAAGCACCGTGACCTTCTTGGCCGCAGCGCCTGCGGCGCGCAGGCTGTCGGCCAGACGCTCGATCTCGGTGAATTCGGTGACGTCCGCATCATCAATCATCTCCGGCTGGAGCGGCGCAGGCTCCGCCAGAGCGGGCTCGATGCCGGGATCGTCGACCGGGTCGACGACCGGCTGCACCGGCGCCTCCTGGCGCACCGGCGACCGTGCCGGAAGCACCGCCGCCACCGCACGCGGCGCAGTCTGGCGCAACAGCTCGCCGGTGACGACGACGCCGGACGAGAGCAGCAGTGTCGCGATCGTCGCGATCAGCACGATCGGCAGCTTCTTCGGATAGGCCGGGGTGTTCGAGACGACGGCGCGCGAGATGATGCGGCCGTCGGTCGGTGCCGTGTCGATGGTCTCGCGGGTATTGGCCTCGCGGTACTTGGCGAGATAGGTTTCGAGCAGATCGCGCTGCGCCTTGGCTTCGCGCTCCAGCGCGCGGAGCTGGACGTCCTGACCGTTGGTCGAGGCCGCCTGCTTCTTGAGCTGCTCGAGGCTCACGGTCAGGCTGTCGACCCGACCGCCGGCGATCTTTGCGTCATTCTCCAGCGACCGCGAGATCTTGCCCGCCTCGTCGCGGATCTGGGTTTCGAGGTCGCCGAGCTGGGCCTTCAATTCCTTGATGCGGGGATGGTTGCCGAGCAGCGTCGAGGATTGCTCCGCAAGCTGGGCACGCAGCGTCACGCGCTGCTCGGACAGCCGCCGCATCAACTCCGAGTTCAACACCTCGGAGGCTTCGATGGGCTTGCCGCTCTGGAGCATCTCGCGGATCAGCCGCGCCTTGGCCTCGGCGTCCGCCTTGAGCGCACGCGCATTGTTGAGCTGGGTGTTGACCTCGCCCATCTGCTGGTTAGAGAGCGTGGTATTGTTGGTGCCGACGAACAGGCTCGACTTGGAGCGGAAATCCTCGACCCTGGCCTCGGCGTCCGAGACCTTCTTGCGCAGATTCTCGATCTCGCCGGCGAGCCACTGGCTGGCGTTCTTGGCCTGCTCCTGGCGCACGCCCTGCTGGAGCACGAGATAGCCGTCGGCAATCGAATTGGCGACGCGGACGGCAAGGTCGGGATCGGCGGACTGGAATTCGACGACGATGACGCGTGACTTGTCGACGGCATAGGCCTGCAGGCGGTCGTAATAGGCGTCGAGCACGCGCTCTTCCGGCGTCATCGAGAACGGATCGCGGCCGATGCCGACCATCGCCGCCAGCGACTTCAACGGCGAGACGCCCTGCAGCACCGGGTCGAATTCGGGGCGCTCGGCGAGCTTGTTCTTCTTGATGATCTCGCGCGCGAGATCGCGCGACAGCACGAGCTGCACCTGGCTGGTGACCGCCTCGGCGTCGAGTGCCTGCCGCTCCTCGGTGCGGTCGCTGCTCGGGCGCAGAAACACGTTCTCGCGGCCGTCGATGAGGATGCGCGCTTCGGACTTGTAGCGCGGCGTGACCAGGTTGACGATTGCGATGGAGCCGACGAGCGCGAGCACGGTCGGCACGATGATCCAGCCGCGCTTGCGCGCCAGGGCACCGCCGAGCGCATGCAGATCGATATCGCCGGATTCGACTTGCGCCTGCTTGGCGACAACGGGCGCGGGCCTGACGTCAATCCTGGATTCGGCCTTGGACTCGACTTTGGGCTCGACCTTGACCTCAGCCTTGGGCGCGGCGTCGGCCTTGATGTCGGCCTTGGGCTTTGCAACGGCGCGCGCAACCACCGCCTTGTCCTTGCCGGCACGCCAGAACGCTAAACGCATCGAACACTCCCGCAGGGGCAACGCCACCAAGCTACCTCAACCGCGGCGATTACACTCCATTAAGGTTGCCGCTGGGTTAATCGCGGGATCCCGCGGTCGCAGTGCACGCGCTCGTCACCGTTTGTTAACCACGAAGGCTCTTAATCCGTCTCGATATTTTCCTAGGAATTGTTCGGCATCCGCCGTCGAGCGCTGGTTTTGATTCATGCCCCCCTCTCCCGACCGGCCGCTTCGTATCCTCCACGCCGTGCGCGCTCCCGTCGGCGGCATCTTCCGCCACATCCTCGACGTCGCCAACGGCCAGGTCGATCGCGGCTATCATGTCGGCATCCTCGCCGATAGCCTCACCGGCGGTGAGCGCGCCGACAAGGCGCTTGCCGAGCTCGCGCCGCGCCTCAAGCTCGGCGTGCACCGCATGGCGATCCGCCGCGAGCCTTCGCCCGACGACGTCCTGGTGTGGTTTCGCATGCGGCGCCTGATCGCCACGCTGAAGCCCGACGTGATGCACGGCCACGGCGCCAAGGCCGGCGCCTTCATCCGTATGCGGCGGCGCTCCGACGACACCATCCGCATCTACACGCCGCATGGCGGCTCGCTGCACTATCCCCTCAACACCATCAAGGGCGAGTTCTACGCGCGGCTCGAGCGCGCGTTGATGGATTCGACCGACCTGTTCCTGTTCGAGAGCGCGTTTGCCCGCGACACCTATCAACGCATCGTCGGCACGCCCAAGGGCGTGGTGCATTGCGTCTTCAACGGCGTCACTCCGGAAGAGTTCGAACCCGTCGTGATCGCCGACGATGCCACCGACATCTGCTATGTCGGCGAGTTCAGGCACATCAAGGGCGCCGATCTCCTGGTCGATGCGCTGGCCCGCCTGCATGAGGGCGGCAAGAAGGTCACGCTGACGCTCGGCGGCGACGGCGAGGAAACGGCAGCGCTGAAGGCGCAGGTCGAGAAACTCGGCCTCACCAGTTCCATCCGCTTCATCGGTCACGTCAAGGCGCGCTACGGCTTCTCCAAGGGGCGGCTGCTCGTCGTCCCCTCGCGCGGCGATTCCATGCCCTATGTGGTGATCGAAGCGGGCGCGGCCGGCATCCCGATGATCGCGTCGAGAATCGGAGGCATCCCCGAAATCTTCGGCACCGACAGTCCCGCCTTGTTTGCGCCGAGCAATTCCGAGGCGATGGCGGAGGCGATTGCCGCGGCGCTCGACGACCCCAAGACCACAGCACAGCGCGCGGTCGCCTTGCGCGACCGCATCTCGGCGCATTTCTCGCAGGCCGCGATGGTCGAGGGCGTGATCGCCGGCTATCGCGACGCATTTGCCAATCATTAACCATCCTTAAGCCCGCTTTAGAAAATCTTCCGATTTGTTCGATAATCGAAGTGGCCAGGGGATGCTCGCCCGGGCGCGCAAGGCCGTGCCGCGGGCTCTGGAATGGACGTGGACGCCCGTGGAACCGCTCAACGCACGCTCGATGCTCGACGCCGCGACCAGCGCTGCGGCGAAGCCCGCTGACCAACCTTTCGTCGAGCGCCGTCGCCGGCTGACGCCCGCCGCGCTCGAAGTCGTCAACCAGAAAGTCGCCCGCGCCTATTCGCCGATCGTGATCGCCGGCTTCGTGCGCCTCGCCGACTTCGCGCTGCTGACCCTCGTCGGCATCGCGCTCTATGCCGGCTATGTGATGCCGCACGCCGGCTTCAACTGGCTCTATCCTGCCGAGGTCGTCGCAGTGGCGATCGCTGCCGTGATCTGCTTCCAGGCCGCCGACATCTACCAGGTCCAGCTGTTCCGCGGGCAGCTCCGGCAGATGACGCGGATGATCTCGTCCTGGTCGTTCGTCTTCCTGCTGTTCATCGGCATCTCCTTCTTCGCCAAATACGGCAGCGAGATCTCGCGGCTGTGGCTGGCCGCCTTCTACTTCGTCGGGCTCGCCGCGCTGATCGCCGAGCGTCTGGTGCTGCGCTCGCTGGTGCGCGGCTGGGCACGCCAGGGCCGGCTCGACCGCCGCACCATCATCGTCGGCTCCGACAGCAACGGCGAGCAGCTGGTCGAGGCGCTGAAGGCGCAGGAGGATTCCGACATCCACGTGCTCGGCGTGTTCGACGACCGCAACGACAGCCGCGCGCTCGACACCTGCGCCGGCGCGCGCAAGCTCGGCAAGGTCGACGACATCGTCGAATTCGCCCGCCGCACCCGCGTCGATCTCGTGTTGTTCGCGCTGCCGATCTCGGCGGAGACGCGCATCCTGGAGATGCTGAAGAAGCTCTGGGTGCTGCCGGTCGACATCCGCCTCTCCGCGCACACCAACAAGCTGCGTTTCCGTCCCCGCTCCTACTCCTATCTCGGCGAAGTGCCGACGCTCGACGTGTTCGAGGCGCCCATCACCGACTGGGACCTGGTGATGAAATAGCTGTTCGACCGCGTCGTCGGCAGCCTCGCGCTGCTGGCCGCGCTGCCGGTGATGGGCCTCGTCGCGCTCGCGGTGAGGCTCGATAGCCCGGGCCCGGTGCTGTTCCGCCAGAAGCGCTTCGGCTTCAACAACGAGCGCATCGACGTCTACAAGTTCCGCTCGATGTACCATCATCAGGCCGACCCGACCGCCTCCAAGGTCGTGACCAAGAACGATCCGCGCGTCACCCGCGTCGGCCGCTTCATCCGCAAGACCAGCCTCGACGAGCTGCCACAGCTCTTTAACGTGGTGTTCTCCGGCAACCTCTCTCTGGTCGGCCCGCGCCCGCATGCGGTGCAGGGCAAGCTGCAGAGCCGGCTATTCGACGAGGCCGTCGACGGTTATTTCGCCCGCCACCGCGTCAAGCCGGGCATCACCGGCTGGGCCCAGATCAACGGCTGGCGCGGCGAGATCGATAACCAGGAAAAGATCCAGAAGCGCGTCGAGTTCGACCTCTATTACATCGAGAACTGGTCGGTGCTGTTCGACCTCTACATTCTCCTGAAGACACCGATCTCGCTGCTGACCAAGAACGAGAACGCGTATTGAGTTGCTACCCCGAGCCACACTGTCATCGCCCGGCTTGACCGGGCGATCCAGTAATCACCGGCAGCGAGAACTGTCACAAGCGGCTCGGCGTACTGGATGCCCCGCCTCCGCGGAGCATGACGGCGGAAGTTGTGTGTACCAGTTTGCGTAAGCGTATGAGCATCTGATGGCGTATGCGGCGACAGCCGATGGAGTGAACGTCACCGCACCGGCGGCCCCCGGCGTGCTGGCGCTGCAGCGCGCGCTGGTGTGGCTGGTCGGCGCCTCCGGCGCGGTCGTCTTCATCGAGCCGAGCCCCTACGAGATCATAACGCTGCTCGCGGCCGTCACGTTCTTCGCCACGGGCCTTCGTTTGCGGCTGGCGCTGATGCCGCTGGTCGCGCTGCTGGTCCTGCTCAATGTCGGCTACACGATCAGCGCGATTCCGTTGTTCGACAAGTCCGAGGTGGTGAGCTGGATCGCGACCTCCTGGTACATGGCGGTGACCGTCGTCTTCTTCGCCATGGTCATGTCCGAGGACACCGCGGCCCGGCTCGACATGCTCCGCCGCGGCCTCGTGGTCGGCGCGATGATCGCCTCGCTCCTGGCGGTCGCCGGCTATTTCCACCTGGTCCCCGGCGGCAACGACCTCCTCACGCTCTACGGCCGCGCCCGCGGCACGTTCAAGGACCCGAACGTGCTCGGCGCGTTCCTGATCCTGCCCGCACTGTTTGCGCTCCAGAGTGTGGTCTCGGACAAGCTCATCAAGGCGTTCCGCAACGTCATTGCCTTCGGCATCATGTCGCTGGCGATCCTGCTGGCGTTCTCGCGCGCGGCCTGGGGCGGCCTGGTGCTGACCTCCGCCTTCATGCTGGCGCTGATGGTGTTGACCAGCCGCACCAACGCGCAGCGCTCGCGCATCATCATCATGGCGATCGTGGCGGCCGTGCTGGGCATCGCGCTGATCGCGGTGCTGCTGTCATTCGATGCCACCGCCGAGATGTTCAAGCAGCGCGCGAGCTTCGACCAGAGCTACGACGAGGGCCGATTCGGCCGGTTCGGCCGCCACATCCTGGGTGCCGAGATGGCGCTCGACCTGCCGTTCGGCATCGGTCCCCTGCAATTCCACCGCTTCTTCCCCGAGGACACCCACAACTCCTATCTCAACGCCTTCATGTCCGGCGGCTGGCTGTCCGGCGTGTGCTATCCCGCGCTGGTCTTCACCACCGTCATCATGGGCTTCCGCCACATCTTCGTGCCTGTGCCCTGGCAGCGCGCCTATCTCGCCGTCTTCTCCGCTTTCGTCGGCACCGTCGGCGAAAGTTTCGTGATCGACACCGACCACTGGCGGCACTTCTGGATGATGCTGGGCGCGATGTGGGGCATGATCGCGGCCGCGCAGATCTACAAGATCAGGGCCGACGAGGACGCGTCTTCAACTTGAGCGCCGGGCGCTTCTCCGGCGGCGTGTCGAGCAGTCCCTTCAGCGCCTCGGTCGCCGCGAGCACACCCTTGTAGCCCTCATTGGCAAAGCGCAGCAGCAGGCGCAGCTCCTCGTCGGAATAGCCGCTGCAGACCTTCTCCATCGCCTGCTGCATCGGCACGTAGAACTGGCCGATCTTCGCGATCGCCTCCGGCACGACCGCGATGAAGACCTTGCGACGATCGGCATCGTCGCGCTCGCGGCGGACGAGGCCGGCCTTCTCCAGCCGGTCGACGACGCCGGTAATGGCGCCGGTCGTCAGCCCTGTGACCTCGGCAAGCCTTCCTGCCGTGACGCGACCCTCGAGATACAGGATGTCCATGCATTCGAGGTCGGAATTGGCAATTCCGGCAACGTTGGCAACGGTTTGCCCATAGAGCACGCCCTGCGCGGAAGATCGGCGCATGGCCTCCTCGAGCTCCTGCAGCAGCACAGTACGCGCCTTCGTCCTTGACAAGGTCGGCCTCATATCTTAGGCGATATATATCTTAGTCACTAAGAGATTTAGCGACCGTAATTTCTCCTAGCACCACGGAAACGTCGGGAGCAAGCCATGTCCTATCGTCCCCGCAAGGCCCTGATCATCGGCGCCGGCATCGCCGGCCCGGTGGCCGCGATCCTGCTGCGCCGCGCCGGCATCGAGTCCGCGATCTACGAGGCCTGGCCCTACTCCAAGGGCATCGGCGGCGGCCTCCAGATCGCGCCGAACGGCATGCATGTGATGGACGAGATCGGGCTTGCGAAGGAGCTGATCAGCCGCGGCTCGATCGCCGAATCCTTCGACTTCTATTCGCAAGGCGGCGAGCGGCTCGGCTCGATCAACCGCGACATGGCGCGGCGCTTCGGCCAACCCGCCGTCAACATCTCTCGCGCCGCGCTGAACGAGATCCTGATCGACAAGGCCTGGTGCGCCTGCGTCTCGCTCTATTTCGAGAAGCGCCTGATCAAGGTCGAGGATCGCGGCGACCAGCCGATCATCGCCTACTTCTCCGACGGCACCACGGCCGAGGGCGACTTCCTGATCGGTGCCGACGGCGTGCACTCGGTGGCGCGCCGCCAGGTGGTTCCGGACGGGCCGCAACCCTTCGACACCGGCCTGATTGGCTTCGGCGGTTTCGTGCCGCACGCCGTGCTCGACGGCCGGTCGATCGGCCAGCATGTTGAGACCACGTTCGGCCAGAGCGGCTTCTTCGGCTACGGCTATTGTAGTCCGGATCCGAACGACGGTGTGATGTGGTGGAGCACGCAGCCGGCGCACGGCATGGATGCGGCAATGTTTCGCGCGCTCGACCAGACGACGCTGAAGCAGCATCTGCGCGGCTTCCACCGCGGCTGGCACGGTCCGATCCCTGACATCATCGAGGCCGCCGAGAACATCGTCGTCACCGACACGCTCGACGTTGCGACCTTGCCGACCTGGTCGCGCAAGCGCTCGCTGCTGATCGGGGACGCCGCGCACGCGACCAGCCCGCACGCCGGCCAGGGCGCTTCGCTCGCGCTTGAAGATGCCATGCGGCTCGCCCGCCTGATGCAGGACGGCCAGGAGCTCGGCGCCACCTTCCAGACCTTCGAGGCCGAGCGTCGCCCGCGCACCGAGAAGATCGTCGCCATGGCCCGCCGCAACGGCAACAGCAAGCGCGAATTCAGCGCCGCCGGCGCGTGGGTACGCAATCAAATGATGAAATGGCTGCTGCCGCTCGGCGCGAAGCACATGGATTTCATGTACGCCTATGATGCGAGGGCGGTGTGATTTCTCTTTCTCCCTCTCCCCGCTTGCGGGGAGAGGGTTGGGGTGAGCGACTATCTGGATTGTCAAGTTGCATTGGCGTAG
>ERZ1034411.127-NODE-127-length-22709-cov-40.133619_pt1 | contig 22709 bp, 27 predicted proteins | sample MGYA00520583_ERZ1034411 | MGnify/ENA primary metagenome ERZ1034411 (study PRJEB33736, sample SAMEA104288481) | Azolla microphylla | place: Ecuador | collected 1982 | study: EMG produced TPA metagenomics assembly of the PRJEB19522 data set (Is there foul play in...
CCGACAACCGCCGACAAAATTCACTAGTGTTGCAGTTAACCACTGATGAAAACAGTATTTCAGACTCACTGCCGACAATTGCCGACAACCGCCGACAAAATTCACTCCTACCGATAACAACCACTGACGACAACTGCCAACAAAATGAAGAACAGGAATCATCTACTGAACAACCACAGCCTACAACTAATGAACCACAGTCGGTAATCACAGATAATAATGCAGTGAGGAATGTATGCGCGAATGCAGCACTTGTTGAGAGTGTATTGCAGACCATTCTTGTAAAAATGAGTCAATCATTTTTACAAGAATGGTCTGATAAATTTAAAGCAGCAGTGTGGGCAGAGTTAACTCTAGAACAGCGCAAGGCAGTTAAGTAAGTCAAGCCCAAAGTCTAAACATGATACTAAACGTTATCAATTGTTTTGCAGTGATATCCCCTTTCCCTATGGGACCAAGCACGCGCTTGACAAGTTCTTTAAACTAAACTTCTGACCAAAATGTAGCTTATCTGAACTTCAGGTGATAACTGCTGTTATCCTCAACACCAACAGCAGAAAAACTTGCTGTTTAGGCACAAGCAAACTAATTAAAAAGAATTAAATGCCACAATATAGTACAGAGATGAGTAGCACAAATATATAAGTATATAATGTAATTATATAATGTAATTTCCATGGTAAATCCTTAGTATTTTATGTAATTTCTATGGCAATTAATGTAATTTTTGTAGTAAATTTCGTTGAATAGGAACCCATTTAGAATCCTTGGCAAATTGTGGTAGTTTTATGTAATTTAGTGGAACTAAATTCTCGGACAGTAAGCAAGAAATTTTTGTGGAGGAAAAGCGAGTTAGATTTAAAATTCAAGTGGGTAAAAAACTCGTATTCAGTAATATGAGATTTTGAATTAATCAATACTACAGATAATATTTCAATATTTATGGCGCTATTAATGGCTCGAGCGTGTCAAAGCCTGTCCCCTAGTCTCTGGATTAATAGCTTTTACTGGAGTAGTAGGCCATCTTCTATAAAGAAAAAATTAGCTGATGTAGCAATTTGCTTTATCTGTTTTAAAAGAGGAGAAGAGGTAAAGTTTAACTTCTGTAAATCTCATGTCCAGCAGGCTGTAGAAGTATTTAAAGGAATGCGGAATAGTGAAAAATTATTTTATGAAATAAAGCCCAACTGTTATGCAGTTTTAAAATTCTGGTGCTTTGTAGTTAAGCAGTTTGAAAAAACTACGACCACACTCAACAATTATCTCAAAATAGAACTACAACTTGTGAGCCACAATTTTAGCGAACCTGCTAATCCATTACTGTTGACACCTCCGCTCAAAAGAAGGGGTGTAGCTAAATGCTGGCAGGAAATAACACCAAGCCACAGCAAGCAGTAGATTACTTCATGTCAGGATACTACCAGGAAGGTACTTCACCTCGGTCTGGTAGGGGTGCAGGGATTTTAGAACTTGAGGGGCAAGTAGATAACCGAGAAACACTCTTTAACATCGTCAATCGGTTGTCCTATCATTAAGTCTATTAGCTTCCTCTGATCTAAAGTTGCATGTCTAGTAAAGTGAATAATTTTAGCCTCTTGTATTTGATTAGTAACTTCTTTTTTTGTACCTTGATGTTCCGTAAGAGCGTTACTATTCTGTTTCTGAGCAATATTCAGAGCTTCTTCTTCGGCTCCTGGTAAGGGGGTACCAGACATAGCAGGATTAGCTACAATTAAGACTTCCTTAATTGTAGGTAATTTTTCCATTGGCCTAGAATCTTTAATGAGACGAAAATCAGGAGCCAAGTGAATAGTATGTTCTTTAATAAGAGACGGACCTGCTCTATCTTGCAAAGCAGAAAATGGTGCTAATAAAAGAGAACCTTGAGGTACAAAAATGACATGAGCATTTGGGTCTTTTGGTACCAGGCTTTTGATTGGAGTAATGAGAAATCGATAAAGTTTTTGAAGTGTTTGCCTTTGTTCATTCTCAGTTACAATGCGTTCTGCTAGTTTTTCGTCTTTTATAAAGTTTGTTCTTAATTCTAGATAACGAACACCCTGAATTAGAGCTTTCCCTTCTTGTCCTCTATCTACATATGATGAGGAAACTTGTAAATATGTTTTGATTAATTATTTCAGGAAACATTTAAAAGATTTAAATTAATTTAATTAATAATAATATTACCGTTAGGTTGAACAACCTATATAAGTATAGGTGTTGTGATAGTAGTGAATAATAGAATATTCTTGCATTTGATTTTTGAGCAGTTTTTATAATTTATCTCGTTTTAATATCTTCAGCTCTATTAATTTAGGTAATTTTAAATGAAGACTATAGTGATTATTAGCATTAAAGAATAGGAATAATCCGAGTTAACTCAATATTACGACTTATTTGTGCAACTTCTATCCCTTCATTTACCTTATAATATCTATTCTGAGCAATAAGTGCTTGCTGAAGAAGACATAAAATTTCATTCTATACTTTATTAGAATCATCAATACTTGTTACTTGATTATGATATTTTTGATTGATATCTCCACTAACTATATTATTTTTTTGTTAGGAGAGACACATTGACCTGATATTATTCTGTGTAGCATATGGTTTCGTAGATCGATTTGTCCGATTGCAATTTTTAGCAATAATTCTGATTCCTCTGATATTACTTGAGCCAAATTTTCTCCATGAATCAGTTTATTAATTGTCGTCCTATAAGCTTCGTCAATATTTTCTCCACCCAATGAAAATACAGTATTTGTAACAGGATTGCTAAATAACCTTGGTGGTTAGAAAATTTGTGATTGACGATAAAGAAAATTAAGCTTTTTAAGTGCGATTTTCAATAACTCTTCTGCTTCAAAATATCTACCACTTTGATATAGTTGATTGCTCTGGTGAAGAAAATTTTTCGCTTCTGTTACTCTACTCAAATCTGGAAGCAATGGTAATTTTTGAGTTGTATTTACCTTAGAAGATGAATTAGAAGTTGAGGAATCAGTTGAAGCATTAGATGGCAAAGATAGATTTATAACTAAGTTTGAGGAATCTGGCTGCAGTGTCTTGGGGTGGTGCTGTGAGTGCCACAAAAACAAATACATCACGCCCTCGGAGGAATTTTGCCTTGAGGGTGACAAAGACTGCGTGTCCTTGGTCTTGTTTTGGAACTTTGGGATTAAATCTGAAGGGTCTAACTGGCGCATCCTTACAAAGTAAAGGTACATGGCTAGCCTTCATAAAATTTACCCTCCGGGCTGGTTCGGCTTGCTTAATATATTCGAGTCTTTCACCGATAAAGTTACGGAACACAGAGATGCAGGGAGTTTAGCAGACAGGAATAAACTGCCACAATCCTGATAATTTAAACTCCAGGTCTTCTAACTCTCCTGAGATTGTCTCTTGGAATCGCCCTCTGTCAAAACCCACTAGCTGAAAAGTGATTTTTAGGGGTTGCTCTCGGCGTGGAAAATGAATTGCCTTTGGATAAACTACTAAACGTTGAGTATGGTTGCCAGTAGTTTCTATTTCTCTTTTGAGAGCTTCAAATACTTTTAGTTTTCGCCCAATGTAGAAAAGTGGGTATTGATTTCGACCAATAGTAACAGTGCTGCTACCTTCAGAATTTAGGTTTACTTCCCCTGTAGTTACGCCAACAGGTTGAAATATAGCTCCTGAATCTTCAAGAGCATCTATTTGTGAAGCAGTATCAAGATGGACTTGTTTATTATCAGTTGGGGCAGACAGTGGAGAATCTGCCTCTAGCTCCGTTGTAGGAAGCTCTAGAGACTCTTGAGTTTTTTCCTCATCTTGATCTGCAAGAGGTTGTCCAAACTGTGTAATTCAATATTAGTAGGCTTATTGGGCGTAGGCTCGGCAGATGCCATAATTGTTGTTTTTTAAAATCGCGGTCTGATTCAATCTTAATGGTATGCACTGTGGAGAACAAAGTTGTAAACATTAATATAGACATTCTGTAGACCAGAATCTACTATGTGGAAAAGCAGCATAATTGATGGCAGTAACCCCAAATCTAAGCTTAAAAATATTAGGCAGAATCAATGTTGATTGGTATTTTAAACAGAAAGGGTGGTTTTGGAAAATCAACAACAGCAGTCCATCTTGCATACTGGTTAGTCCAGAAAAAGCAGAGTGTGATAGTTATTGATTTGGATGGATAAACCAGTTCCAGTCATTGGCTGGCAAAACTGAACTTACCTTCTTTAGTTGTAAATGCTCCTGATGATCTGTTTGACCAAATTGCACTGTACTCAGGACAGTATGAATCAGTTATAGTAGATTCTCCAGCCGTGCTTGGTGAAACAGCTAAAGCCGTATTGTTGAGTGTTGATTTTGCCTTAGTGCCTGTGCAGCCATCAAATCTGGATTTACTAGCAACTAAAGATATTGTCCGTTTACTCAACCAAGCTCAGAAAATCCGTAAAGGGACTCCCAAAGCAGCGATGTTTTTAAGCCGTGCTTCAAAAGGAACTGTATTATTGAGGGAAGCCCAAGAGGTTTTATCCCAAACGCAAGGGCTGACTTTGCTGTCGCTGATTTATCAGCGACAGGTTATTGCTGATGCACCAGGTCAATCTGCTACCGTTTTTAATATGTCTGGTGATGCTGCATTTCAAGCTGCAAGAGAATATGAGCAGCTTTTCGAGGAGGCTTTGAGTCATGGCAAGGCGTAATAGCTTGAAAGATGATTGGAAATTTGATGCTGATTTGTCTAATGTTCGTGAAATATCTATCGATTCAATCATTCTTCCACCAAACCAACCTCGTCGCTATTTTGACCCTCAAAAGCTTCAACAATTGAAGGAGTCCATTTCCACACATGGAATTTTAGAACCGTTATTAGTTCGTCCTGTAGAAAACATCGGTCAGTATGAATTAGTAGCAGGAGAACGACGTTATCGGGCAGCCAAAGAAGCTGGGTTGGCTTTATTGCCTGTAACTGTCAGAAAACTAACTGATGATGAAGCAGTTCAACTTGCACTTGTTGAAAACCTACAGCGTGAGGATTTGAATCCTGTAGAGGAGACAGAAGGAATTCTTCAGCTATTAAGTCTCAAACTCAAAATTGATGTGGTAGAGGTTACTTCTCTTCTTTACCGAATGCGAAATGAAGTGGTTGGCAATACTAATCAAAACGTTTTGATTAGTTCCGAAGCCCTGAAAATTCAAGCTGTTTTTGATGAGCTAGCATTTATTTCATGGGAGTCTTTCGTTACCACTAGGCTAACCTTACTCAATTTACCGAGTGAGATTCTGGAATCACTACGAATGGGTAGAATCGCTTATACTAAAGCGCAAGCGATTGCTCGGTTAAAGGATGAGACATCAAGAAAAGATTTACTGGAAGAAGCGATAACTCAAAACTTATCTCTTGCCCAAATCCGAGAACGGCTTAAAGCTGTCCGCCCTCCCAAGGAAGAACCCCAAACGGTAAAGCAGAAGATGCAAGATATTACCCATCGTTTTCAAAAAGCAAAAGCCTGGGATGACCCGAAAAAACAGAAAAAATTAGAAAAGTTGTTGATGCAAATGGAAGCCATACTAGCTGAGGATTAATTATATAGTCATATAATTAATCCTGCTCCAAGAAATTGAGTCTTCTCCAGAGTCACTGCTAGAAGAAACTCTTGATTTTCTCCGTTTTTTGAAAACCAAACAAACAGTTAAAAAAGATACTCAATCACCGCATATTAAGCCAGAAACAGAAAGTTCCGATACCCTACCTCAACCAGAAGAAACCCCGATAGACAGTTCTCAGCTACCCTACCGTCCGGCTTCCGGTCGTTCCATTCTCAGACACGCAGGAACTTGGGCAGGTAATGACTTTGATGAGTGTCTTCAGTCTGTTTACGCGACTCGTGGTAAAGCCAAGTTCGATTATGATATAAATCCTTTTGAGTAATGTACCTGCTAGATACTAATCACTGTAGTGCTATCATCCTTGGCGAACCAAACGTTATTAGTAGAATAACTGAGGTTAGAGAATCAAATATTGCTACCTGCGTAATTGTGCAGGGAGAACTTACATATATGATGGAAAATTCTGCACAGAGGGAAACTAATCTTGTTTCTTTGACAGAATTTATAGAAGATATCCGCATCTACGGTGTTACAGAGGACACGGCTAATATTTACGGTCAACTCAAAGCAGCCTTGATGAGACAATTTGGCCCCAAAGAAAAAAGCAAGCGTAGAAAAACTCAGGTGACAGACCTGGGTTTTGATGAAGATGAAAATGACCTTTGGATTGCGGCTATATCCTTACAACACGGTCTTAGCGTTGTGTCAGCCGACAGCGATTTTCAGAGGATTCAGCAAGTAAGGGCATTTTCCGTTGAATCTTGGTTATGAGATTGTAAACCTTTTGAATAATTCCATGAAAAACCGTGATTCCTCTGAATGTTTATTTCAAAAAATACCCATGCAGAGAATTTTTTGTGCATTTACAAAGATAAAATTTCTCTTTAGTAATTGAATATAAATCTATTGAATACAATGTCTAAAGCTGTTGATGTCGCGCAAGTTTTTAGCACATTTGCCAATCTTACAAAGCAACTTGAGCCATTTATAAAAACCGATGACTTGAAAACGCATTTGATAGTGAAGGCAATCCTTATCTTATTGGCGATGACTTTCAAGAGCTAATCCATCCCAATTTTATGTTGTGGCGTGAAGTCAGGAACGAAATCAAAATCTTAATTGCAAAACACCGTTCTCAGCATAAACCGGATGAAAAAACAAACCCTTAAATTTACGACCCGTATCTTATCGATTTGGATCTGCAACATTTGCAAGGTTGGGGGTTGGACACAAGAACTTCTTGCAGTGGTTTAGATTATACTCATTTTTAAAGCTACTGAAGTCTCAATAGTTAAATCTCCTTGTTTAATGTTAGTCATTAAAGCAGAACCATTTTCAAGACTATGGAAAAGGGAATCTAAAAGCTGCAATTGATTTCGTGGAAGAGTGTAATAAACTTTATTATTTTTAATTCTAACTTCTTTTGGTAAAGCACCATTAGGAACTTTACCACCCAAAAATGTTTTCCAAGCCGCAATGAGATAACGGTCAACTATCGACTCAGTATGAAACTGAGGGGGAGTGAATAAGCGAATTTCACCTTCAATGTAATCTTGATTAAGAGTTATTTTTTCAGGAGTCAAATGTAATTTGACTTGAATATTATTGTACTCTATTGTGGCACGAAGTCCCTCTTCCAAGTCTGGCTCTAAGCTTTTTAATTGCTCAACTCTAGATTCTGCTTGTTGACAGAGAAGTAGAACAACTTTCTTTTTCAAAGTCAACTCTTTAGCTTCGGGACTAAACATCATGTAGTCTTCTAGACTCTTTTTTAGAAATTGTCTATAATCCTGAAATGTTGCTGTTATTTTGTTAAATAAACCCATATTTAGTTATTTAGCTCAGATACAATTCTTAGAAGCCAACCTCTCCACATCCATAGAAATTATATAGGTATAATTTCGCTCGATTATCAAGTTAAATTAAATTGACAGCTATTTATGACCCACTAAAAGGCACAACAATTACTTATATTTCACCTTGACGGAATACTTGGTGTCGCCTTTAGCCCCAATTGTCACCTCAGCTCCTTTTATATTAGCTATGTTAATTCCCATAGCGACATCACGGCTCATCTCTATTTCCATTTCGGCGACATTTTGTTTACGACCTTCTTCAATAATTTTTTTTTTGGATGTTCTCCGTATCATCTTCAGACAGTTTACCTAAATTGTTGATTGTCTCAACAAGGGTTTTAACTAGACTAATAGGTGTCACCACAGGAAAAAGTATTGGAACTAATAAATCAAAAACATTTGAATATCAAAAAGATTCAAATGTTTTGTTTTGTTCGTTGTAAACTAATGCCATTCTAAGTATATGGTATAAAAATATATATTTAATCTAACCAGCACGATGGAATTTGGACTCAGTAAAAATATTTAAATAGTGTTGGAATTTATAGATTCCAGCACTTTAACGGGGAACAAAGAACAGGGAACAGGAACTGTCTGTGACTCAACCCAGATATCACTCCAACGCCGCTAAAGTCTGATGCCCCTACAGTCTCCTGTATTTGACGCAATGGTATGAGAGCATCACTCATCCTGGTTGACGCAGTTCTCCTGAAGCTGTGGGTATTTATGCTCTCAACGCCCAGCAGATCGCATTTTCTCAGGACTTGTACAGAAACTGGTACAGACAAAACGTATATACAGTCCTCGCTGGGGCTGGTGGTTTATAAACTAGCTTGCCCCACTTTTTGCTATCAATTTTGCTATCAAAGCCGGAAATTACACAATTAGTATAACTAAATGACACCTGACTACTTCCGCAAGAGGTATTTTGCTCTTACAGGTTGTAAACATTTATGCTCCCACCCACCGAGGTATGATGAACGTTATTGGAAAGCTGTATTATCAATAAGGTAGTAGTGAGCAATTATGCCTAATGAGTCAAGTTGGGGGGAGCTAGTAAAAGTTGAGTTAGAAGCGTGCTTAGATGCGCCGATAACTAGGTATTTTGACGCTCAACTAGACAAAGACCCGGATGTTTTGGCGCAGCTGTTGGCAGATAAGCGCAACCCCAATACTCGGCGTGCTTACGAAAAAGATTTGCGGGATTTCTTTATGAAGATGACTTTGATGCCGCCAACTGGTGATAGCGTGCTGGAGTTTCTGCACTTGCAGCGAGAGCAGGCGGTGATGGTGGTGCTGAAATATAAAGCGAAATTGATAGCGTCGGGGGTGCGGGAAGCCACAATTAATCGGCGGTTGGCGGCGATTAAGTCTTTGGTGAAGATGGGGCGGAAGTTGGGGGTGTGCAATTATTCCCTGGAAGATGTGGAGGGGGAGAAGGTCAAGGCTTATCGGGATACGCGAGGGGTTGATAGCAAGACGATAGCACTGGTGCTACAGCAGTTTGACCGAGAGACTTTGATTGGTAAACGCAACTATGCGATTTTTTTAGTGCTGTGGGGTTTAGCTTTGCGTCGGCAGGAGATATGTCAGTTAAATGTGGGGGACTTTGATTTTTATGGGCGCAAGTTGCGGGTTTTGGGGAAGGGTAAGGGAACGAATGAAGAATATTTGGATATGTCAAAAGATGTGGCGAATGCTCTGGCAGATTGGTTGATTGCTAGGGGGGATTTGAATGTTAATTTACCAATTTTTACGGCGTTAGATTTTCATAATGCAGGACATAGATTGACTACGGATGCCATTTATAAAATAGTGTCGGCAGCTTTTAAAAAGGTGGGGGTGAAGAAACCGATGTCACCGCACAGGGTGAGGCATTCGGCGATTACGGCAGCATTGGATGCGACGGATGGGAATATTAGAAAGGTGCAGAAGTTAAGCCGTCATGCTGACCCCAGGACGCTGATGATTTATGACGATAATCGGAATAAAGATTTGTGGGAAATGTCGGAATTGTTGACTCTTATGTTGAAGGATTCGGAGTGAAAACATTAATACCTGATGGCAAACTATTAGCCGGAATTACAAGCGATTCAGATAATCATAATACAAGAATTCAAGTGTTGCAGCGTCCGTAGCATTGAAATCTATTTGTTATCGGCATTTCATTCCCTAAAAGACCCTAGTTTACTAGCGGAACAACCAAAACAATCAGGTAGTTCAAAAATTGGCATTGCTGAATCAAGGGATGATTTAGTAACTGATAAATTTCTACCTCTGCTTCCTCTGCACCCTCTGCCTCCTCTGCTTGTGTGATTCTACCCCCCGCATGACCAAATTTTGAACCATAGCGTGACAAAAAATTAACGTAATTTCAAGCTTTTGAGCCAATCAATAACCTAACTTTATGAATTAAATTATGTCCGCGTGTTTTAAATGTGAACCATAATGCAACCCAAAGTTTTATTTTTTGACTTGGTCAAAAATGCAGAGCAAGACACACTAATTTAACCCTTAAATTTTGAACTTTCGGTCAAAACTTGGTTCAAAATACCCACAATATGGTTCAAAAATATGTTTAGCCAAAAATTGAGTGATAAAGCGAGCGCCCGATATCTTGGTTTTAAAAGCTCTCGCTCACGAACACGTACAAATGAACTACAAAAACCATATTGCTTGCTGTAATTAAGCTTTGAGGTTTTTTAACTCCATTTATAGCTTTGAACTATATGTTGTCCTAGTCGATAGTGAAGTATATCCCGTCCGTTTGGTCAAAATATAGTTCAAATCACAGCTTGCCTCAATTCATCCCACTATTCTGCAACGCCCAAAAATTTTATTTGCACTTTCTTCTCTCTCAGTTGGTGTATCTCTTCTTGAGGATTAAGATCCTATCCTAATCGTTTTGTATAGAAGCAGAACCCGTCGAAGTATTGTAGTTGCAAGGAAGAAAGACTGTGTTAGATATTGATGAAATGGGAGCGAAGGAAATACATGACCTTCTACAGAGGATAGAGTATGGACACTTAGGCTGTACATCACAAGGACACCCCTACGTAGTACCGATGCACTATTATTTCGAGAATCCTAATCTATACATTTTTACCACCGAAGGAATGAAGACAAAGTATATAGATGCAAATCCGGAGGTGTGTCTACAGGTCGAAGAGATTCACGACTTATCCCATTGGAGTAGTGTAATTATTATGGGTCAAGCTTACCGCCTAACTGAACCGCAAGAGTTCGATCATGCGATGCACTTGATCAAAGCACAGAATCCACAACTTTCACCTGCGCTCAATCGAACTTGGATAGATGCTTGGGGACGAGCAAATGTCATTGTCATCTACCGCATTCATCCCAGCGAGATGACCGGACGAACAACTCAAGGGGTCAGCAGTCAATCATGATGGAGTTGTCAAGATGGATGTAACTTGATTTTCCGTACCGATTGAAACCAAGGAGTTCAACCATGATTGACAACTCGTTGCAGTGTGAATATATCGGTTGGGGAAACTTGGAGCAGTTTCGCTCACGGGCTGTCGCCGAGAATGAAGCGTTAATTTTTACACCTCCTGCAGGCAATGCTCCCGTTTTAATTCACGGTTTTTTGGATTGCCTGCGATCGCCAGAACTACTGGCCAAAATCCCGCCACAGTTTTCTGAAAACGATGTAGCAGGAGTTATGGTGGAAATGGTGAGAACGCTGCCAGACACGCTTTTCCAAGAGTGGAGAAATCAATCTAACATCACATATCAAACAGCAGTTTGTGCAATGCTGCGTTGGTCAAGGAGTTAAATCATTTGATTTGGGTTGTCAAATCTTGATTTAGACCAGATTCATCTTCCTTTTACTCCAAAGTAAAAGGAAGATGGCCATTATATAGGCTAATTGTTTGTATGTTTTTTGAAAACTTATTTACATCCTCATTAGAAGAGAAATTTATTTCTCCTATCATCCGCCGACCCCGTAAAGGAGTAATTATTGGTGCAGGTCAGGTAGGGATGACTTGTGTTTATTCGCTGCTGATCCAAAATATCTTAGATGAAATGGTAATTGTTGATATCAATCAACACAAATTAGAAGGGGAAGTCATGGATTTAAATCATGGGGTACCCTTTGTTGAACCAACAAAGGGTGGGAACTTTAGCGGATGGTGAGAATGCAGATGTTGTCATTATTACTGCGGGAGCTAAGCAGATACATTATTGGGGAACACGGTGATAGCGAAGTTCCTGTTTGGAGCAAGGTGAATATATCTGGAATGCACCTTTTAGATGAAAAGTGGGAAGAAGGTAAACAGATAGATCCACAATTACAAGAAATTTTTGCACAAGTGAAGAATGCTGCCTACGAGATTATCCAGCGTAAAGGAGCAACTTCCTATGCCATTGGTTTGGGAGTAGCCCAAATTACAGAGTCAATTTTACGTAATCAAAACCGGTTTTAACAATCAGCAGCCTCATTAATGATATTCATGGTATTCAAGATGTGTGTTTGAGTTTACCTGCGGTAGTTAACCGTCAGGGCGTTACGAGGGTTTTGAATCTCTCGTTGAATCAAACCGAATTACAGCAGTTATAACATTCTAGTAAAATTCTCCGCCAGACTATTGAGCAGCTAAATATTTAACTTCGGGATGGCGTTTGGCTGAAAAACGAACAAATAGGTATTTTCTGGACACTCACTGCCCATTGTCCCCTAGACTATGAGGCAGGCAGTATGCGTTCGGACTCGCATATAGTGCGAAAATTCGTGTCATTGTTGCACTATGTCTCAGCATAGTGGAGGGGGGTTTGAAAAGTATTTGTCAGATAATTGACGTTTGGGGAGGGCAAATAAGAAAAATCTTCTGCGATGAAAGTGTAAGGATTGACGATGAAGTACGTGATTTCACGTTTAAAGAATAGGGCGGTGACAGTAACGAACACCCAAATCCTCTTTCGGGGTTAGGGTGTAAGAGCGCGTGTTGAAAAAGAGATAAGGATGAAAATTTTTGATAGCAATATTGATTGATATCAAAATTGTCTTTACTTGCTTATAGAATCCCGTTTGGTAAGTAAATTTTTACTATGAAGCTCTTGATATCAATTTCGGGCAGCAGGTCTTGGTGGTAGCCTCACTAGCTCTGCCACTGAATCTCCGAAAGAAGGAAATACGAAAATTCAAGCAATCTTAATACTAATTTTTAACGTGTCGTTATTAACTAATTTACGCCTGACTATTTTCAAAAAAGTTATAAGCCTGAGTAATATTGTGACCATCAAATATATACACAGTTATAAACTCATGAATACTAGGACTACGAGAATGACCATTCACCAGCAATTTCCTTTGATATCCAATAAAAACGAGACCTAATGAAGAAGTTTGAAGAAATTTTTTAATATAATCCGTTTTAATTAAAACACCAGAATTGCTCTCTGTAGATATTTCAGTAATTTGGATAGTATTTGACTCATCTAACCAACTAGATTGGCCATCCCACGTTAAGTTGCTAAAATTAACTAAATCTGGTGCAGGAACATTAAAATTGGGAACATATTCATCTTCACCTTGAGTACAATCATATTCCCATTCATTACCTCTTAGAAGGCTAATCATTGTAAAGTGAGCATTTTCTGTACCTAAAAGTTCATATTCTAAAGATAGCTCTCCAGTTTCTAAAGGCTGCGTACAGGACAGTGTATTGGGGTACTCTGCCATTAATAGTCTATAGTCATTTGGAATGTCTAAATCAGCAAAAAAGTGAGTATTAAATAATTTTTCTTTAATGCTCTCAATATCAGAATAATCAGAATAAGGTATAAAAGCTGTTCTGATACCAGTTTCTAAATTCCGATAAGGATACAGTGTACTAGAAATAGTTTTCTTTAATGAAGAATTAAGCAGAGATGGAGCCATTGTTCTTCTTGATTATCAGTAATGTTTACTATCTGTTCCAGAGCATGAAAATCTTTTAATGCTATCCATTATTCATGACTAGAATTGAAAGCTATATTAAAATTATAATTAACAGGTTGATACCACTCTGTATTGATTTCTACCTTAGAAGAAAAAGCCCTTAAATCAGTTGGGTCCATATCTCGTAAGTCTATTCCTTGTAGTCTGGGGAAAGAAGTTTCATTTTCCGAAGATTCTATCTTTCTCGGTAAATGGTCTGCCAAAATTCCTGCTAAACGGTGTAATAAAATCCAATAATATTTTTACCAAGCCATTCAGCCCAAGTTGGCCGTCCTCTTCCTCCGCCATATTTCCCTAAAAGATAGCGATTATAGTTGTAGCATTTTTCATTAAAGCCTGGATACCCTAACTCAGAAACACTTTAATAAACCAGCGATGAATTTGCTTTTGATTTATGCCTGTGGCATCTAGATCATAATGTCTAAGAACTTTAGGCCTTAAGACATACTTGGCAAAATCAGTTTCTCCAGATCCAACGGGAAATTCATCAAGATTCATATTTCTCTCAAAAGCATCTTGCTCTATTAAATGAGTAGTCTCTTCTTCTAAAGGAATCTGAATAGGTTAACTGTTGTAGGGTGGTCTACACTGAGTGATACTAATAGTATCACTCAAGAGATAACGACTATAAGCTAGTTCAACAATTAATCTTAGCCAGTCGCAAATAAGAGTATTTTCAGAAATATTATTTGTATCAAAAACATGAGTATAAATTGTGTTGGCAACATTCTGAAGTAAATCGTTACCATTGACAAGTAAGATTGAGCTATAAGCAGGTATACTCACTCTTTCTAAGAAATAATCATCATCAATATCAATAAATTGAAGTAGAGTAATTTTAATAATGCTAGGCCGACTAGTAAAAAGTCTGGTTAACCCTTTAGTTGCTCTATCTCTTACTCATCTATCTAAAGCAGCGCAACACCAACTTAAGAATAATGCCCATAAACAACTAGTTTCTTCACTAAATGGAGATAAGTCTGCTTTGATTGACGACTCAATTAAAGGCCAAGCTCCTCCTTTGTTCTCAAAATCTTTGTAGAAGAAAGCACACCAAAACGGATCTCTATTTGTTAAATCCTGTTGATTTAGTAAGTCATCAATAAATTCCACAAAGAGAATTTAAAATTGTCGCACAACAATTAGAATTAGATAAACCTTCAAAAACTAAATCTTGAGGTTTTTCAGGAAAACCTTCGATAGCACACCATTGGAATCCCCAACTAATAATTGGTAATAAAAATTTATAACGATCTAGATTAGTAATAATGTTACTTAGTTCGATTTTAAATTTTTCAGGTAACATAATTGAGAAGACTTCAAAGAAACCCTGATGTTGAGTGAAAAGTTTCATTATCAGAATAAGAAGCAACAATATCGCTCAACTGGCAAAATTCAATTCCTTCTAATAAGAAGAAAGCAATTAAAAAGTCTGCTACACGTTCAAATGTAAAGTGACAAAACCATTGTTTCGGTACAAGAGGTCCACATCTGTGTTCAATCAGAGCAATTAACCCTTCCTTTTCTAATTGAATAAATAGATAACGTTCACTATCATCAACGTAAAATATTCGATAAACAGTTTCCTCAGCTGGCTCTCTTGAAAGGATTCGAGTTTTTTCTTCAGACATTTTTTTAGCTAAAGCATTAACAGCTTCAGTCACCTTATCATTTCTTCCATCATAACGACACACTTTAGCTATTCGTTTATTTTTTTATTCGAGTAATAAACGTAAAATATCAGTAAATCCAAGAGCGCCTAGAGGTATAGATCTAGATTCTAGGCTTTGTATAGCTTGACATACTAGATGTAAAAATAGAGGACTGGTAAGCTCTAGTTGTAATAATGCAGTAGTTTATGGTTCTAATTTATAAAATTCAAGGAATTGCTTAATTGAGTAAAACTCACATCCAAAGAAACCACTATACTCAAACTCAACCCATTGATTTTAATCATCAAATACTTCATCCAAATAAGGATCACGCCATAAAATACATAATCTTAATTTATGCCAAAAATGAGTAATTTTTTGGCATAAAGGAGCCAGCCAAGATGTCTCCCATCCTTGCATGTCTGGCAATTAATTAAGTGCATCAATATAAATTATTGCAGGTTTCCCAATTTTTTCTGCTCCTGAATCAATCGTCCCCCAGAGTTTACCCCTGGTAACATTACTAGATAACCCCAGTTTATTAACAATAATTTTCCAGGGTTGATCTCCAGTAAAATGTTTACCGTAAAATACTAAACACACCTGTCCAGTTTTACTACTATGTACAGCATGGTCTACAATAGCATAAGTTTTTCCTATTCCAGGGCAGCCACGAAGTAGCATAAATTGGCTTTAGGTAGGAAAATTTCTGGGCTATTTACCCATTCAGCAATTGTATGTAAACATTTTAATAAATTGCGAGATGTATCTAACTTTGGAGCAGGGAACTCACATTGATACTCAGCTGAAACTGTCTAAATTGGGGAGTTTCTGCATTTTGACTATGTTCTTCTAGAAGTTGATTTAGAAATATTTCTTCTATTTTTATTGTGTTTTGTATTAAATTACTAACTTGATTACTAACTTGTAAGCTTACAGTCTGTACATTAGTAGAGGGTCAACAGGTTTATTTAAAATAGAATTAAGTAAAACAATATGTTCTGTAATATTTTGGATTATATGATGGCTATTCTTAGGTAATTCATCCGCATTACTAACATGAATATTCCATTTCTGAATATTCTCATTTAACTCTTCTAAATACCTTTTAGTTTTTTCTGTCCAAGTATATTGATGGGTAAAAGCTTCTAAGGCACTAAAGGCGGGAACATTTAGTGAAACTTCTAGCGAATATCATTTACATGCTTGAGGTTTAGCATTATTTAATTGTTTCTGAAGCCGACCATTTGTCATCACCTCGTGATCAAAGCAATAGCGACGTGATCCAACTCCTTTGTCTACAGCTAGTAAATAATCTCTAAGTATACTCTCTGTCCAAACTCAATAGAAAGATTAATATTATTAGATTTTAACGTTTATGATAGTTCTCCTTTCCAGCCATTAAGGGTATTAATTTCTCCTTTTCCTCGGCCTGTTTTTCCTGTGAGTTTGAATAAAATACAGAATATATATTGTGTAGTTTCAGGATGGTTTTTAACTGCTGTGTGCAGTGATTTTTATAATTGTTAGAGTTGCGGTTTGTCTAATTTATCAGAATATTTAGCCTGAATACCCCATTTTCCACTATTGGACAAAGTCCAAAGTGCTTCAACTCCACCATTACCACCTGGACCTGGAAAACGTTGAAATCGACTACCTTCTAGTAAGTGGTATTTTCAATCTGAAATATGAGACACTCAATGAAGTATGTGACATCATAATTCTTAAAATGTGTCTGTTAAACCACCATTCTAAGATTGATAAAATCAGATATCAGGTATACGTTTTCAGAGGATATTCCTTCTTTATTTAGCCTTAGTATTCCCAAAGTAATATTGAGTGACGTAGAGCCTGAGATCAAAAAGGGAATATTTTGGGCAGGAACTTAAACCAGACTTTGAGGTAATCCGGAATCGCTACAAAAGATTTGGGTTAAAGATAGAGTAACAGATAAATTATCGGTAACTAGGATCAGTAGACTTTCAGTAGTAGGAGAGGGATTACTTTTACCTGATAACAGCACCAAGATTATTGAAATAAATAAGGAGTGCCAGAAGTGGTAGAAGTCGTTAGAGACCGCACAGTCTTTTCGTTATGTTCACAATAATAATGAACCACCTTACACTGCTCATCAAGAGAAAGGAAGCAAAGGACAAGCTAGTTACTGGTACTGTTACAGGAAACTTGGTGGTGATTCGAAATCACATAGTAATTAGAACTATCAATATTATTTCTATTTCTCTAATCTTTTAATGACAAATGGCTATTTATTAGCTGAAAAATTATTAATGTCTACCAGACACCTATTAGATAGGGGTGTGTCAAAGTCATCTGAGGTGTAGTGTCTGGCGGTATATATGCAGTATAAGGATTTTACGGTTTTGTCTCTGTGAATTAGGCATGAGGAGTGTCTGCCCCCAAAAATCCTTTTTGGGGGCAGACACTCTTACACCACTCGCAGTCAAATTTGATTGAGCTTGATAATACCGTCGCCTATACAGTCTGCTAAACCTGCTGCCACAATTTCGTACATCGTTTTACTCCGATGGCGGCGTATGACTGCACTATTGCCATTGAATACAGTGATTAAACAAGTAGATAAACTGATATCGAGGGCAATAGCGATTTCTGATCGTTCGAGGGCTAGGCTTAGTTCACCGAATAAGCGGCGATCCTAACCAAACCCCTCTGGATAAATGCCTGTAACTACGATGGATACGGTTTTGGTAACAATCTTACGATTAAGGGGATATTTATGTTAGAAGATGTGAGTACCTTGTAGTCTGCGCTTGATTTCTCCTCGCGAGCGTTCTGCGTGTGGTTACTCAAGCTGATTGAAAGTTTCATACCATCTGGGACATTGAGAACTGCCAAAATCTGCAAGGATGCTTTCTAAAGCCAGTTCTACTTTGGCTTTATCCTTGTCCAGTAGGGTGTGATCAGGTTGTGCTTGCACCGCAGTTCCCCAGAAAAATTGAAAATCTTTTAAGTCTTTGTGTGAACCTTTGACATAACGCACCCAGCACCTATCCTTAGAAATTTTTTCGTGAAGTTGGTTCTTAGAGTTGCGAACTAGTAAATAAGCGACTTGGATCATGATACAAAGAATTACCATAGCTTGCTTTGCCATATCCAGGACTTGGGTCTGTACCTGTAATCAGCGCGTTTAACCTAAATTTGGCTCGTTCAACTGGACTTGAACGAGCCAAATTGTGGCATTAGTGTATATAGTTGTCATCGGTCTGATGTTTGGTAAAAGTCTTAGTAATTCTGGCTTTGGAGAATTTAAAGGCAGAGTCACCAATAATCCACACATCCAGTTTTTGGTAAGGCTCAAAGTCACTTTCTGGCTTCTATTCCCTTTCTTGGATGGCTGTTCTTGGCTCTTAAAGAGATTGTAGCTTCTAAATAGATAGAGTATCCTGCTAAATGACATCATTAAAAGATTAAAGTAGATGTATTTAACAGCAATAAGGCAGCAGATTAAAATTTAATAGGAATCACAAAGTATGATTTAGGAGGCAACTTGAAGCGAAAATGATTCATGAGGAAGCGTTTTAGCGTAACGCTACCTAATACCGTGTTTGAGCAGCTGGAAGTACTAGCTGATAACCAAGGGCGGACTAGTGCCAATCTAGTGGCATACCTTATAGAAGTAGGAGTCCGCAATATGAAGCTAGAACCCCTACAGACTGAAAAAGATAAGAACAAATAAACTACTCAAAACAATTTTTAGGAAATCAAGCAACAGAACGAAAGTGCAGTGAATGATGCAAAACGCAGCTACCATCAAGTAGGATTTAATTAGCACTAGGATAAGCTGTACAGTTACCCAACTTCTTAACCCTGCTCAATTCCTATTGGGTAATTTCAAGTAAAAAATCTAATTCTGTTAGATATAATACTGACAAAAGTTCTCTAATATCAGGCAGGAAATTAAATAAAGTTTGTAAAGGAGGTCAATATACAACATCACAAAAATAAAAAAACAAAGTGCTACTAAGGAGTGAACACTTTGCCAAATGTAAAAATTAAAGATCAATATTTATTTGAGAGCTATTTGAGAGCGGGGTTTATCTCTTAAAAACCAAATAAGTGGATGAGATTGGAACCTTAGACCACTAATTGGTGACAGAGACTGTTCCGCGCTGCTTACTCATATTATATGAGTTGCTGTGGCAATTTTGAAATTTCTACTGGCATATTTTCAGAAGAAAAGTCATTGAATTGTTATTTAACCAGCCTAAATACGGCAAACGAAGTAAAACAGCACAATCCGTAGATATTACAGATTAGCAGCCCAATAACCCCCTCCAATACTCAAACAACAAGTATTCAGGGAAAAATCTGTGATTAGTACCAATTTAACACTTCGACCAATTCAACTGACAGGGCAGTATGAGGCTCAAAGTCAAAAACCAGCAATTTGTCTATTCAACAATTGTCAAAAATTAAATACCGTTCAGGGAGGTATCGCGTAATGGTTGCACAATTCACCAATACCTCCAACGACTTCAGATCCCAACTGCTTGTAGGCTTAAAACTCATACCTCCAGACTGGGCATTAATACCAGTTTTAGGCAATAAAAATCCATACCGCACCGACTGGCACAAGGAAATCCCAATCAGTCACCAGCAATTAGCAGGGTTGATTGAAGGGGGGGACAGAGTAATAAGTAAAGATGGAAAGCAACGCAACTACTATCCCCAAGGTTATGGACTCAGAACTGGTAAATGGTCAAATGGAATTTTAGCCGTAGACGCAGATGGAAGAGCAGCGCATGAAAGGTTAAATCAACTAGGTGGATTGCCCACAACCGTCAGCTTTACATCAGGTAAACCAGGAAGATGCCAATATCTGGTGGGAGTACCTCAAGAATATTGGTCAGTGATCGAAACCCGAAAAATTAACACTGGGATAAAAGGTGACAACGGTAAAGACCAGCTTCTAGAATTCCGCTGGAATGGATGCCAAAGCGTTTTACCACCATCAGTCCACCCAGAAACAGGTTCATATAAATGGGTAAATTCTCCCCAAGATTGCGAGATTGCCTTTTGTCCCACCTGGATAATTGAGTATTTCTTAAATGAATCCACCCCTACTACAGCAACACTACTTACTGACGACATACCCTTGTATCAGTGTTTAACCAAAGACGATAGAGATTTAATAGATCATGCTGTCGGGGAAGGTAGTCGGGATGATAATGGGGCCAAACTTGCCCGGAACTTAATTGGCACAGCAGCCAGATTAAACCATCTAGGTTATCGATTTGTGGGTGAGGCTAGACAACTATTTGATGATTATTGTGCTAGATGTTGCCCAACTCTATCAGCAAGAGATGCAGAACGGATCTGGCAATCAGCCGAAAAAAGCAATCCATCAGCCACACTGACTGATGAGGCGCTTTTAAATTGCATCAAAGCATGGCGACGTCACCAGAACATTAACATCAAACAACAACAGACAACACAGGCAACGATGCTCCATCGAACGGAGGTTATTACAGCTACTATGCAAAACGCGATCACTTCCAGCACCCCCAACGAGATAGCAAACGAACCTGATAATGTTGTACTCCACCCAACCGTTAACATTCCCTACTCAGCTCTCAAAGCTGAGTACATCGAACTACTGGAATCAGGCACATCAAAATCGGAGTTAAGCCGCTTTAAGACAGAGGTTAACAAAAAATATTACCCCCTCAGACTAGATATATTCCTCAAAGATGTCGAAACCGAATATCACACGACAGAAGAAGACGAAATTATCAAAGAAGATATTCAACAACTGCTTGACTGTGCCAACCTCGAACTAGACATCAGAAAATTCCTTCCCACCAAACTAGCTACAGCTTTAATGCTGTTCGGTATAAACCAATCACTACCCCAAACATCATTAATGATGTCCCTCATCAGCGTTATCAGCGCAACTCACGTGATTGGCACACAAGTATTAATTGGCAATAAACACAACGAATTCTATCAAAATCCCGCGATCAACCACGCTCTAGTCGGTGACAGTGGTTCTGGCAAATCCATTATCTTTCGCTCCCTAGTCAAAAAGCCCCTGAATGCTCTCAGAAAAGCCGAGAGGAAACGCTTTGCAGAGCAATCACAACAATACGAGCGTTCTTTAGCTGCTTGGCAACAATCTGACCAATCGACACCCCAGCCAGAACCACCACCACCGATTAACAAAATGTATCTCACTGGCGCTACCCTAGAAGGCTTAAAAGATTACATCGCCAAAGCCCCAGATTACTCCATCCTGAATGTAGTTGACGAACTATCAGGTTTATTTAAGGGATTTAATCAATATAAACAGGGACAGGGGAACGACCGTCAAGAATTTCTAAGCCTGTATGATGGCGATGGTTTTAGCGAAGCCAAGGTATCCAAAAACATTTTTGTAGAAAAAAGTAATACCGCCTGGCTAGGGGGATTACAACCAACTATACTGGACAAATATTTTCAGCTAGGGGCCAGTGATGGACTCCTACCCCGGTTTACATTCTCCATATTGCCCGAAACCATTCGACTATTACCCGAAGAAAACGCCCAAAGTATTGATGTTACTGGGATAGTCAAAGGACTCTACAAAGCCACACTCGATTGTCAGCCCCAGACTTATCACATTACCGGTGAAGCTTATAAGTATTTCCGAGAAGTAGACACCAAATGGCAGTATGAAGCAGCCAGATTACCTAATGGGGCATTAAAAGAATTCCTGAAAAAATGCAAAGGGCTATTAGGCAGACTATCACTCAACCTCCATCTCACCCATGAACTGTCAGACCGATATTGTGGCACACCGCCCACAGTTATCCCGTTAATCCGGGTCAAACAAGCCGCTGACATTGTGGAACATCTATTAGAGCAAATTCAGGCAGTGCATTTACAGATTGCTGGGGAAACCACACAGTCGGCTATCCTAGCCATCATTAACCTGTCCATGAAACGCCAGTCACTAGGGGAAGAAGGATGGTTAAACGCCAGGGAGATTAGCCGCAACCGAACAGCTAAAGGACGGATGAAGACAGTAGAAATTAGAGAACTGATGATTAAAGCCAGAGATATGGGGTATGGCCAGTTACGGGGGACTGGAACAAAGTTAGAATTTCGCTCCAGAAAAAATGTCGGCGATTTGTATGCGATTGTTGAAAAGGCTCACAAGCCTGATACCTCAGTAGTTTTGAATTCTGACCCTCCAAAAATGTCGGCAGATGTCGGCGATTTGTCGGCGATAATTAAAAACCCTGCAGCCATTGAAAAAACTGGCGGTGAGTCCATCGAATTTAAAAATGTCGGCAATGTCGGCGATTTTTCAGATGTTTTTGAAGTCTTAGATGAGAGTGAGTTGATTGTCAGTGATAAAAATATCGGCGAACTCAATCTTTTGTTTAACCCCAGTGTGGTGAATGCAAATGTGGTAAATCCACATGAAAATTCATGTATAATTTCGCCGACAACGCCGACAACGCCGACAACGCCGATAAAAATTGAGTCATTAGCTGAAAGTATTACCAATACTAATGTTGAGAGTGCTGACCTAAAGCCGACAAATTTACCAACAATTGCCGACAACCGCCGACAAAATTCACTAGTGTTGCAGTTAACCACTGATGAAAACAG
>ERZ1034411.128-NODE-128-length-22661-cov-22.636955_pt1 | contig 22661 bp, 28 predicted proteins | sample MGYA00520583_ERZ1034411 | MGnify/ENA primary metagenome ERZ1034411 (study PRJEB33736, sample SAMEA104288481) | Azolla microphylla | place: Ecuador | collected 1982 | study: EMG produced TPA metagenomics assembly of the PRJEB19522 data set (Is there foul play in...
GCAAATGCAATGAGGTTGAACCTAAATGGGAATATTTGGTTGATTGCTACTCCATATTTTTCTACTACTTATAGGGCAATTATTAGGAATAATAATTTAGTTAATCCATAATATTTGTAGAGCTTATCCATTACTGTGCCTATTCTATCATCATTTAAATCTTCGCCTTCAGTTCCCGCTCCTAATAAATGTTCTATAGCTTTTTCCTCAAAGAATTGAGGAAATAAATATAATAGTCTCCATAGAAAACCTAGTCCATAATGATTGCTTTAACTGTTTCTCCTGTATTCACTTTCTCTCTACTCTCTATTAAGAATATCTTATTAATTTTTTCTAGAATTCTTATCTCATCTATTATTCCCAAGTGATCCAAGTTCTTACTCTCAAACTCTTCCTTTTAGTAATTCATATTTTTGGGTATTTTTATTTCATTCAGGCTTATTTACATTCATCTTCTCATCTTTTATTGTGAATTTATTGTCAATACTTATGAGTTGCAAGTTGTTGGCAATTTTTATTGTATTGTCTATTGTTTTACAATTTAAGTATGTGTTCATTATGTAGTTATTCGTAATATTCCTACATTTTTATGTATTTTTACTATAAAATGAAGTGCGGAATGTGGGTTAATAGGCAGTTGTGTAAGTTCTATTATTTTAACTTGTTGCCAACTCTTATAAAAGTTAGTGTTATGTCCCTTGTGTAAATCTAACCACGATGAAATGTAAATATGTTAGATGAATCTAGTATAAGATAATCTATACTACCTAAATCTTATCTAAAAAATGCAACCTATTCAAAGCAGATGGATTAGGTTTTTATCTGGGTTAATGGTTTTAACAGTGCTATCGGTAGCAAAAGCTAATGATCCGGGTCTTTGTTTTATGACGACATCATCAGGTAATATCAGTTTGGGGGAAATGTGCAAGGTTATACAAACCACGGATACTGTTTTTCGCGTCCCTATTAAGGGTCGTCAGGCAAAGACTCCGATTATAGATGTTAAGTTTAATGGTGGTCAAGTTTTTGAGATGGTTTTTGATACTGGTGCAAGTGGTATCCTGATTACTCAAGAAATCGCGAAAAAGTCGAATATCAAGCCTGCGGGAAAAAGTCGATTCACTATTGCTGATGGTAGTGTAGTAGAATTCCAAACTATAACAATTCTTTCTGTCTCTGGTGGGAGTGTTGTTGTCAATAATGCCCAAATTTATATTGCGCCTAAAGCTGAGACTGGTTTACTTGGTCATGGTTTTTTTCACAACTATGATGTAAGAATTCTCAAAAAACAGATTGAATTTCATAAGCGTTAAAACAGAGTTAAAATTGTCAGGATTGACTGACAATAAGTAGGAAGGCACAAAAAAACCGTAGACCCACAGCGACTTCTCTAAGACTAGTATGTAACGAAAAGTAAAATTGACCAAAACCTATTGCCTATTGCCTTTTGCCTTGTCATAACTACAATTGTTAACACCCACCTACTTATATTATTCAGAATGAATAAGTCTTCTATGTGCAGAATAGACCTCTTGGAAAATCGTTTCTGTGGTATGATAGAGAGTTTTAGGTTTTATGTATTTTCGGTGTTCTTTGGGCTCGCTAATTCAAACATAACCCTGTAAATCTAACTTTTGGCTAAAACCAAGACAACCCCCACTATAACATAAAATTAGTTCTGCAATAGGTCTAATGATTAATTTGTAGGAAGGGCATAATTTTAGTTGTGTCATCCTCTAACAGGATTTTGGATTCACCCCACAGATAAATCTGAGGGCAAGGAATTATTGGACGGATGTCTATTAATGTGTTAAATTCTTAATCTGACGATTTTATTAATTTTGATTTCTCAACTCTTACAAATCTAAAATCCCAAATTTAAAATAAATGCAACCTTATCACCAAATCTCGATTATTGAATGTGGTGAACCATTAGTGAAGATTCCTCTGGAGTTATTTGCTGTGGAATCTCCCCATCCTTATGAAAAGTTAGGTGCTACTTATGGGGAATACTCACCTTATTATCTGCGTGAGAGTGTTGTTAAGAATTTAATTGAGGCGCAAAATTATTTACAGTTGCTGCATCCTGGTTGGTATATTCAAATTTTTGATGGTTATCGACCTGTAGGTGTACAGCAGTTTATGGTGGATTACAGCTTTGGGGAAGCGTTGCGAGCGAGGGGACTGAGTGCAGAAGAGTTATCACCCCAGCAACGAGAAGAGGTTTGGCAACAGGTATATGAAATTTGGGCTGTACCAAGTTTGGATATGAATACTCCTCCTCCCCATAGTACAGGTGCTGTGGTGGATATTACGCTGGTGGATGATCATGGGGAAGTTGTAGATATGGGTTCTGCAATTGATGAGATGTCTGTGCGATCCCACCCAGATTATTATGCTCAAAGTAACCCAAACTATCATGCTAACCGTCAATTGTTACGAGATATCATGGTAAAAGCAGGATTTAAACGCAATCCTAGAGAGTGGTGGCATTTTTCTTCTGGTGATCAAATGTGGGCTTGGTTATATAATCAGTCCAATCCTGATTATCCCGTCACTGCACGTTATGGGAGATTGATATGATTGAGCATGGGAGTTAATTAGTAATTACGAATTATTTGCAGAAAAGCTTTGCAAAATATAATTGGATAACTCAGAAAATCCTTCTCCTTAAGCCGCAGTCGTTATGTATGCTGGTTGATGCTGCAACTTGACTGGAGTATTTGCTAACATTGGCTACACCAACGGAAATTGGAAAATAACGTTGTTCAAATAAACTTTCATCATTGGGACTGTCACCAACTGTGAAAATTTCCGATACTCTATATTCTGGGGAATATTCGCCTAAAACTTGTAACAATCCCACTGCCTTATCTTGTCCTTGGGGTTTAATATGACATTGGACATTGCTGTAAGTAAGTCCCTAGCCCTGTTGTTGACAAAGAACACTGAGATATTGCAGTTCATTCGCTGTCAAAGCTGCTACATGAAACGTCCAGTCAGTGATACCAAAACAATTATCAGCAGATTCCGTCATTTGAGGAAATTTAAATTGTAATTTTTCAAACATTGTCCCTAAATGCTGACGATGGTTAGCTAAATTAGGAATGGGTGTTAAAGCTACTGATTCTAATCTTGTAGATGGACAGAACAAACCACCATTTTCTGCTACGGCACCTGCAACCGGCATTCAACTATTTAGCTCATTCATTCACCCAACCGGCTGATCGTCCAGTTACAATCAGTACCTGTACTCCAGAGGCGGCGAAATTCTCCAAAACTTGCAATAGTGAAGATGTAAATTTTCCGTAGGTTGTTAAAGTCCCGTCCATATCTGTAGCTACGAGACGAATATTGCTCAAGTCATGAGAATGACTAATGTGACTAGACATATAAAATGGGGATTGGGAAATCATGATGTAAAAAAATACTAACGATACGGTAATGTGATAATCAAGATTTGGGCATCCTAATCATATAAGATTAATATTTTTCAGTTTGCTAATTATGCTTAATATCTTGTTTCTGGCCCAGTCTTCAACTTGGAGGACTCAAAAGACGATCAAAACAGTGCCAGCTAGTGAATCTCCAATCACATATTTATTAATGTTTAGCAGTGGAGGACTACTTTTAGCCCTAATTGCAGGGATTGTGTATGGCAAAATTTTAGTGCGTAACTATGATAAAAAAGTTAAGTTTGAAAAATTTCGGACTAGAGAATTAGAAAAAAAATTGAAGTTAGCGCTGGAAACCATTCGCAAAATGGAAACTAACCCTGATTTAGTTCACTCACGGGACTTTAACCTCGATTATCTGCGAATGCGGATGTCAGAGGAGGTATTTCATTTTGGGGTTGTTAATCAAATTAAACTCAAGATTAAAGATAAAATTTCTCTGGCGCTGCGTCCAGGACAATCTCAACAGGGACAAGTTGGGATTGCTAGTAACGCTGGTAGACAGCTGGATGAAATTTTTGATGTTGAGTATGAAACTGGTGTTTCACCCAATATTGTTAAGCGAGTACTGTTTCGGGTTCAAATTCGCTTGATGAAATTACCTACCCAAGCTACTTCTACTACTATTAGTCAAATCATAGACTGTATAGAAACTTACCTTAGTCCTAGAGAAGATGACGATTCATGGCAGCCGACAATTCAAGGTCGGATTGTTTATATGCACTGGGATCAAAAGGCTAAACCGACTCCTCTGTTAGTGCTGGAACAATCCAATGAAGGTGTAAATGTAACCTTCCGTACTACTCGCCAACCGAATGCTACTATACCCCCGAATCCACCAATTCAAAAAAACAAGGCACAAGGCTCTTAAACTCCTTCTGCTACCTTGGGACTACTAACTACATTTTGGGCATCACGAGTTAATAAACCGTCTTCCATCTCGACGATGCGATCGGCTATATCTAAGATGCGGTTATCATGGGTGACTAATAAAATAGCAGTTCCTTGTTCTTTGGCCAGACGCTGCATGATTTCTACCACATCACGTCCTGATTGTTTATCTAATGCGGCGGTGGGTTCATCTGCTAGGACTAATGGAGGATGATTCACTAGGGCGCGGGCGATGGCTATTCTTTGTTTTTGCCCACCAGATAGATTGTCTGGATAGTAGTTCATTCGTTCTGCCAAGCCAACTGATCCCAACATTGCTTCTGACTTCTTAATAGCTTCTGATTGAGAAATAGTATTATTTAATTCGACTGCCATTTGCACATTTTGCCTAGCAGTTAAGAATCCTAGTAAATTGTGAGCTTGAAAAATATAACCTATATTACGTCTGCTTTGCACTAGTTTACTTTGACTGGAGCCTGAAAGTTCTGTACCTAAAAATTTTAAACTTCCTTCCTGTACAGACCGCAACCCACCTATTAAGCTCAGTAATGTAGTTTTACCTGAACCAGATGGACCAGTCATAATCACAATTTCTCCGGCATATATTTCTAGATTAATATCAAATAGAATTTGTTTTCTAAGCGCACCTCTGCCGTAGTAATGGTTAATATTTTGAATGGCGATTACAGGTTGTGTGTTGATCATAAGGGTGTATGGGTATCAAGGTGTAGGGTGATGGGGGTGATGGGGGTGATGGGGGTGATGGGGCAATATTTTCTTCTCCTGAACTCCTGACTTCTGACTTCTGACTCCTGACTCCTGACTCCTGAATTCTTACCTTTAAAAAATATCTGCTGGATCGGCGGAACGTAATTTTCTCATAGCGATTATTCCAGATATAAAACACATAAAAATTGTTAATATTAGCACCATGATGGCGCGTTCATAACTCATAAAAACTGGTAGAAGTGTAGCATCTCTAGCCACATGGTACATAAACAAAGCGCAACCAAATCCAGGTATATATCCTAAAACTGCTAACATGAATGCTTCTTGAAGAATGACAGTTAATAAATAGTTTTGTGTATAACCTATGGCTTTGAGGGTAGCATATTCAGACAAATGCTCTGTTACTTCTGTATACAAAATCTGATAAACAATTACAGTTCCGACAATAAAACCCATAATTGTTCCTAATGTGAAAATAAAGCCAATAGCGGTACTACTTGCCCAGTAATTTCTTTCATAGTCAATAAATTCTCGTTTGGTTAAAATATTGACATCTGTAGGTAAATAAGTTCGCAAATAGGCGGCGACTTGGTTGGGATCTGCTCCTGGTTTTAATTTAATTAAGCCAATATCAATTAATCCTCTTTGTCGGGTAGTAAATAACCGCAAAAAGTTGACATCGCTGGTAATTAGGTTTCCATCTGCACCAAAGGATGCACCTAAAGTAAATAATCCTGTGACTTTTATTTTTCGTCGTCTAACTTCTGCTGTTACATTTTTTCCTTGATCAAAATCAGCGGCGATTGGACCATATTCAAGTCTGGAAGAACGGTCAAATAATACTACATCAGGTAGTTTAAGTTTATCTAAATTTTCCTCAACACCAGGTAAATCAAAGACATTAAGTTCAGGATTGATGCCAAAAGTGAGGATGCTGCGGGGGCGACCTGTTATGGGATTTTTCCAGCTTGTGTAGTCCAAATATATGGGATATACTGACTCTACTGCTGGTAAATCTAAGGCTTTATATAATCGCCGTTGGGAAAAAGGTTTCATTGCTAACACGGCATTAGATTGAGTGTTAATTAGAACAATGTCACCCTTTAAACTGCCGTGCATTCTGACGTTGCTGTAATATAGTGCATCTCGGAAACCAAGCTGCATAAACATCAAAATATCAGCGAAAGCAATACCTGACAAAGCCACAGCTAGGCGAGTTTTTTCCCTGGTTAGTTGTAGCCAAGATAAAGGTATTTTCTGAGTCATTTGCTATGAGATATTGCAGTATCACTTCTTTGACTGACTACTGTTTATGAGGAACTTCATCGGTATTAATCTCTACCATAACTTTGGCATTTGTTAAACCGGAAACTCGCTGACTATAATTTGAGGGGAGAGCAATTTTTACTTCGACTACTCTGGCATCAATATCTGCGGCTGGATCGTTATTTAACACATCTTTTTTGCCAATTTTTCTACCAATTTCGGTTATAGTTCCTTTTAATTGGTCGTTAAATGCGCCGTTATCACTGGTGATAGTCGCCCGTTGACCAACACGGATTTTACCAATACTATCTTCAGGAATTTCTGCAACTACAAACATCTGATCAGTTTGTCCAATTTCAGCAATGCCATTTGTACTCATGACTTCCCCTGATTTGGTGTGAACTTTTAAAATTTCACCGGGGGTTGGTGCTTTGACGTAACTTAATTGCAGTTCTGCTTGGGCTTTTCTGATCACTGCCATTGCATTAGTAACTTGGGCTTGTGCCATTTGTACATCAGTGGGACGAACATCAAGCAGTCTACTCAATCTGGCTCTTTCTTCGTCTATTTGCTTTTGCAAAGTGGCTACCGTTTTATTGCGGGTAGCTGTGGCTTCGATTAGTTGCTGTTCTAAGGTGGCGATCGTTTGAATTTGGGTAGCTCTGGCTTGTGCTATTTGTTGTTGTAATGTTCCCAGTGCTTCTCTCAAACTGGCTTGAGTTTCACGCAGTTGCTGATTAGCTGTAGCCGCACGCAAACGCCTTTTGTCTCTTTCTTGCTGAGAAATAGCACCTTCTCCGTATAAAAATTCATAGCGTCCGGCATCAACTTCAGCGTCACGCTGTTCAGCTTGTACTTTGGAAATGGTTGCTCTTAAACCGTCTTTTTGCCCTCTGAGTTCAGCTTCTAGACGTTTGATACCGGCTTGTTGAGCAACTTTTTCACCACTTAACTCGGCTGCTATGCGGGAAATGCTCGCTTGTTGAGCTTCTTTTTCCCCATTTAACTGTGCTTGCAAACGAGCAATTATGGCTGCTTGAGCTTGAATATCTCTTGGGGAAGCAGCTCTTATTTGGCCTAAATTTGCACGAGATTCTTGCAGTTTGGCTTTTGCTTCTTCAACTGCGGCCATGTTACTATCACGGCTGTCTAAAATAGCAATGACTTGACCTTGCTGCACTCGTTGTCCTTCTCTGACTAAGAGTTGCTGCACTCGTGAACCTGCTGAGAGTCCTGAGTTAGGGGCAGCAATTTTAATCACTTCTCCTCGCGGTTCTAGTCTTCCTATAGCACTGATGCTTCTAGGAGTTGGTGTCATGGATACGGAGGAAGTTAGTTTTTTTAATTGTTCAATTTTGGCTGTAGCTAGGTATCCAGCTGCGATCACTACAGGCACGGCTACAGCAATTTTTAACCAAACTTTAGATTTTTCTAGTGTCTGTCCTGTTAACTTTGGCTTCTCACTCACCCTTGACATGGTATATTACCTATCTGATTTGTGCTGATGGAAGTAAAAAAGCAAATTAGCCTCAGTTGAAAAAAAATCAAACAATTTTAAATTTTAGATTTCCTTTAGTGAAGGGTTATGTAGCTTGCTTCTTTGCAGGATTACCAAACAAGCTCAATCCCAAATCTAAAATCTAAGATCTAAAATTCGCACAGTCAAATTATCAGTTCCAGAACTTAACTGAACAGTTTTGACTTGGTATAAATTTGGTAGATATAATAATGCAGTGATATTCTCGGCAGTAAACAATCAGGACTTACGTAACTAGCATATTAGTATGGTGCGTCAGACCTATAAATTCGTTAGTATCAACAGATTTTTGACATCTGACTGACCCTACACGAGACATTAAGCGTGACACTTGCGTAAGTCCTAACAATGCTATTACCAATATCAGTTATTAGTTATCATTCTCTGAACTGTTCCCGGTTTGTTGATTCGATAATTGAACGTAGATAAATGCGCCAAAAAATCTAAAATCCTCAATTTAAAATCTGAAATTGGCACGGTTAAAAACGAATAGAAATATATCTATTTGTCATCCTATAACAGGATTTTAGCTTGAACCCACGGATAAAATCGGGGGCTTGTACCATCAAGAAATTGTTGATTAATTAGAGCATTTTTAACATCACCGTTTACCTAACTTGATTGTTAACTAGATTGTTACTGCGTATTGCAGTTAAATGAAGTGAAAAATTTAATGGCAAAGCTCTGCAACCAGAGGCTTTTATTGCTGACGGCTAACCGCTGATTGGTGAATACTAACGTTTTTAGACTCCATGAGACTTCGGTTAAATGAATTCTACATTCATCAGTTGCAGGAAAACGTAACGGAACTTACAGATAGAGAGATGAGGATATGGGAAATGTGAGGAGATGGAGATATGATTATTGTGGCAAGTCAAATAATACAGTGGTCATGTAATTTTCTGCCCAATCTGTACCAAAAGCCCTTTCTAAAACTCGACGGGTTTTATCATTTTGTTGCTGTTTGGTACAATAATTTTTCTGCCCAGCGATAATCTGATCTACTTTTTCTGATGCTACAGGACTAGATGCGAGCGCTTGAGTACAATGAATATCTAAAAAGTCTTTTACACGCTGGAGAAACATTGATTCTTCTTCAACAGATACAGGACGAACAAAGATACAAAAATCAGAAAATATCTTTCCCCATTCTGGTAATTCGCGGGGTTGGGAGAATTCAAAATTGGTTAAATTGCTCAGATCAGAATTATAACCATCTGGTAAAATACGTTCTAAGTTTACAGGAGAAAGGTCAGCAATAGCAGCACTAATTTGACCTCTCCCTCCAACTAAATCGCAACCAAACATGGGAATGTCATATTCTGGACAGGGAAACATCACACAATGCAAAATATCTAAGATATTTCCCACTCTCGCTAGTTCCAAGTGGATTTTGCGGAACTGTGGTGTTTGATAACAGCGGTTTTCTATAATCAGTTTTTCCCCTTCTAGTCTACCTTCTACATATCCTAATTCTGCTGGTAAATGATAGGTTGATAAATCTAGGTGTTGATGCCAAACTGATTCTATACAATCAGCTAGTTGACGAATCAGGGGATGTTGTTCTTCACGGAGAGAGGGAGTAGAAGTGGAAGACATATTATTTGAACCATGTAATTTAGTGTCTAGTTTACAATTAGTAAGTACATTCTGTTATATGGAGAAATATAAACACACAACTATACTTTAGTTTGATGATTTTCGGTTAACTGCATCGGCAATAGAAACAAATTTATGTAACAAAATTTACGCAAAAACAACAAAGATAACAAAATAATGAAATATGAGCTATGACAGAACCCTTAAATACTTAATCGAAGAATATCCTCAAGCCATTGTTCAATGGTTACTTAATATTATGCAAGAATCTGTCGTGTATCAAAAAATCATTCGAGAAGGTTTGAAACAGGGAAGAGGTTCTGAAGTTAAATTAATTATGCGTCTACTTCAGCGTCGTTTGGGAAAAATAGGTATTGAAATTCAAAATCAAATTCAAGATTTATCTCTTACACAGTTATAATATCGAGGCTAAGCTTTATTAGATTTTCACACTGAAGGTGACTTAATTAATTGCTTGAGTGAGCATTTTCATTGAAAAAGTAATCTTTTCTCAAAACCAACAATAATCACTATTGCCAAAAATCAACTACCTCATACCCCAATTCAGCTAACATCTGCCGTAGTAGGGGTAAACTCAAGCCAATTACATTACTGTGACAACCTTCGATTTTTTCAACAAATAAACTACCAAACCCTTCTAAGGCAAAAGCTCCAGCACATTTAAGAGGTTCATCTGTGGCTACATAAGCTTGAATTGCGCGCTCGCTCATCGTCCCAAAATAAACCCTAGTAACTTGGCACTTGACAATAGCATAACTTTGTGAGGTGTCAATCAACACATGACCAGTGTACAAGTCACCAAAATTACCTTGCATTAACTTCCACCGGGCGAGCGCTTCGTCTGCATCTCCAGGTTTACCATAAATCTCACCATCAATAGCTAAAACCGAATCACAACCCATAACCAAAGCCGATGGAAATTGTGAAACCACAGTTTCTGCTTTACGCTGAGCCAGCGTTTTTACCAATTCTCCTGGTTCAGTCAGTTGTATTTGCGACTCATCAAAATCACTAGGGCAAATTATCGGTTCAATACCCACAGTTTGCAACAAGCGACGACGGGCAGGAGAAGCAGAAGCAAGTATAAATTGAGGAATGGTCATAGTCAACCCCTTCGGGGAATTCAAAATAGTGCTTACAGCAGGCTACACCAACAAAATTGAAAATTGAACACCCCACGAATAAATCCGGGGGCTTGTATCCTGATTGTTTTTGGTCAAGAATATAGGCAATTTGTAATTGCTCACCAGAACGACTCTACTCCCAGTCCCCATTACCCATTCCCCAATCACCTGATTAATACACCGTAAAAGAATTTACAAGTTCATCAATTGTGCGTTGAAGTTTGTTCCAACGCTTTTCCGGTATTGAAGCATTAAAAGTAAAAAGCTTACCACGACTCACAGCTACACTAGATACATTGTGACGTTTTTGCTGATTGGCGAGAGTGATCTCATACTCTAGAACGTAGTAAGTTTTACCATCGACTTCTTTTTGACCAACATTGATTAATTCAGCTGAACGCCCAGAATCTACAGGAGCAAGAGCAGATTTACCTAAATTATATCCTACTTCTGTCGGTGTCCCTAATTCTGTCAAAGTTCTACCGTCAGGAACAGGACTAATCACCACAGAGACATTTTCTGATACCTCAATTAAATCGTGAAATACCACATCGGGACCGTTGGCAACTTTAACTTGCAACCAACCATTAGGATATAAAAACTGATAACCATCAGCACTATCTATAAAGCTTTTAAGTCCATAAGCAGTAGCTACACTAGGGTTACTCAGGCTGATACTGAACACCAAGACCAAGATTAACGCAATTCGTTTCCACATTTGACAAAAGTCCTTTGGGCTGGAAGCAATATATGACAAGGATGATTGCAAGTTTTTATTCTCCCATTAATAGGTACGCTTTGGGGGTAAATTTCACGCAGAAGCGCAGAGGTACGGAGAATGAGAGAAGGTTTATTTTACTTCTAGTTCTGAAGGTTGCTCTTCTAATTCTCCCAGTGAGGAAATAATCACAGCTGGTCTATCAGGAAATTCTGCTACAAGTTTTAGCTCTCCTCCCATAGCTTTTAGGTAACTACGCAATGTAGAAAGAAGGAGGTGAGCACGTTTTTCCAGCCTAGAAACACTATCTTAAGGAGTTCCTAATAGTTCTGCCATAGATTCTTGAGTTAATTTTCCGGCTTTTCTGATATTTTCAGGCCTCATGTTTTCAACAATAAGCTCTTGAGCGCGAGCTTCAATTTTTGCTCGACGTGCTGGTGGGAGTTGTACCATTACATCACTCAGTTTTGTGGCCATATCTTCATTCTCCTTTGTCTTTTAATTCCTGAAGATGGGAGTCAAATCACTTATCTGCTTTTGCAATCAGTCGTTTGTAAAATCTTTTTTCACTTGTCCCTGCTTTGTTACCAGCTACAAGTAATATTGCTTTTTCTTTGGGTCAAAAGCGAATGCTAATCGCCATACACCATCATCTGCATAAGGACGAATATTCACTCTTCACGCCAAACCCCCTTCTTTTAAGAATTCCATCAATTTACGCTTACGTCCATGAACTAGCGTTAGCTTTTCCCAATATTTTACTGAATCGGCTTTTCTCCCAGATGCTAAATAAGCTGCCCGTGCTTGTTTTAGCCAATCAACTGCGTCACTATAATATTGTCCCTTGCTGGCATCCATAATTAAATCAGCACGACGACGCGAATTAGCAATTACCCAGTTAGGTTTATAGGGAACAGCAGCGGTCATGACTCTCTGAATTAAATCGTTATGATAACCATCCAGTTCACTGACAATCTTGATTGCATCATCAATTAATCCTTCATCTAAAAATATATCTACTTTGGCTGATTCTGAACCCCAACCTCTATAGGTGCGGATTATTTTTAATAAATCCAATTTCTCATTTTCCCAACCTTCACCAACCAAGGTTTTGATTTGTTGGTAATCTGCAATTAATTATTAAATTTGTAAAATAGCTTTATTTGCTAATAATTTCTCTTGATTATCTCCCAATTTCTCTGCTAAATTACTTTTCTATATTCCTAGTTAAAATTGACAATCTCCTGGTAAATTTAATCCTGTTTTAGCAATTTTTAAAGCCTGGTTTAATTTCCCCTGTTCTGCTAAAGTTTTCGCTAAACTAAAAGCCTGTTCCATTCTTTTTATCTGGGTCTGGGCTGCTTGCATTGCTTCTTTAACTGTGCCTAAAGCCCCTAACATGGCTAGATAATGTTGACTTTGCCCTTCTGCTTCTGCTAAATACAAATATTCTTAATAACGTTCTTGTCTTTCTAATATTTTAAGGCGAATCAATGCTAAATCATCTGCAAATTCTGGGACTTCTTCTGTCCAAACTCCTCTGGGAGTCATGTTTCCCATCATAACTTGTATTAATCTCGGTTCATCCCAATCGTGATACAAGGCTTCTAAACTCATGGGAAAATCAGCATTCAATTCATCTTGCGATGTTTCTAAATTTACTTGCATGTCTACTTTCTCTTCTGGATTAAGTTCAGTGGAAAGAACTGCTTGAGTCCAAGGATAATTTAATTCCTGAACAATTTCATAATTTTCTGGGCCGTATTCGGCTACTTCATCGCATTTTTCCACACAGGTAGCGGTAATGGCTTCCAAAATTGTGATCGCATTATGTCCTTCCCCACGTTCGCAATAATCTACCGCAATGTTTACCAACTTCAGCATTCCAAATCCTGCATACTATACCGGAGAATTTGACCTACTTACTGGCAATAGGGAACTATATCAATGGTAATCTCTGATTTGGTAGGTTGTCCCACAGATATGGGATTTGTCATCCAACTGACTTGTTGATCAATGGCTTCTAGTATGTGCGGATGTTATGCTACCAACTATCCCAGCAGCTTTTGGGTTTGGATATAATATAGGCGATTGAGTAGTTCTTCCAACCTGGGACAATGTTCAGTAATTTCAGGCTGACCCATACAAACAAGCATCGTCGCCACAATATGTTTACACCATCCTTCTAAGTGGTAAGGACAGCTACACCGCCAAAACGTTAACCAATCACGTTCAAACTAATATTGACGTGGTAGATTTTAGCTTCAGTGCCTTCAACTTCAGCCTCAAAGGTTTTTTTCCCACGTTGGGTTAGAGAAATGACAGCACCCACGTCATAATATGCCTCTCCTTTCTGGAAAGATTTGGCGTTGGCATGACGGCGAATCGTAAATTCACTGAATAGGGAAATAGAGATGGGACCGTACTTTAATCGGCTACGCCTACCCCTGTGGAAATTTTAGGGCTGGATAAATATTACCTTGACTATCCGTATGTCAATCATGAGTTGTAATGAAACTCAAACTTACACGAAAATCCGCTAAAATTACAAAATGTCAAGAAAAACCCATGATCAACATATAACTATAATTTTTTTCTGAACACTACAGTCATCCTCATTCTCAACACTAACGCATTGGGTGAAATGTTTTAAAAGGGGCATATCAAGTTAAAAATAAGTAGACTAAAAAAACGGGGAGACTAACGTGAGTTCTGGATTCGATTACGATTTAGTGATTATCGGCGCAGGTGTAGGTGGACATGGCGCAGCCCTACATGCTGTCAACTATGGTCTGAAAACAGCGATTATTGAAGCAGCACACATGGGGGGAACCTGTGTCAACCGGGGCTGTATTCCCTCCAAGGCACTTTTGGCAGCTTCAGGAAGGGTGCGGGAGTTACGCAATGCCCACCACCTCAAATCTTTGGGAATTCAGATTGGTAATGTAGAATTTGATCGGCAAGCGATCGCTAATCATGCCAATAATCTTGTTTCTAAAATTCAAGGAGACTTAACCAACAGCCTCAAACGCTTGGGAGTCGAGATCATCCGGGGTTGGGGAAAATTAGCTGAAACACAAAAAGTCTCTGTCACCACAGATAAGGGTGAAAGAACCATCACGGCTCAAAATATCATTCTTTCCCCCGGTTCTGTTCCCTTCGTTCCTCCCGGAATTGAAATAGACGGCAAAACAGTCTTTACCAGTGACCAAGGGGTAAAATTAGAATCTCTACCCAAGTGGATAGCAATTATTGGTAGCGGTTACATTGGTTTGGAATTTTCTGATATTTACACCGCTTTGGGCTGTGAAATCACAATGATTGAAGCCCTAGACCTGTTAATGCCAGGATTTGACCGCGACATTGCTAAACTAGCAGAACGGGTTTTAATTACTCCCCGTGATATTGAAACCAAAGTCGGGATTTACGCCAAAAGGATTATTCCTGGTTCTCCAGTTGTGATTGAGTTAGCCGATTTCCAAACTAAAGACTATTTAGAAGTATTGGAAGTTGATGCTTGCTTAGTAGCTACAGGCCGCATCCCCGCTACCCAAAATCTTGGTTTAGATTCTGTCGGTGTGGAACTTGATGGACGGAAATTTATTCCTGTTAACGATTCTATGGCAGTACTTTCAGCCGGTGAAGTTGTTCCCCATCTCTGGGCTATTGGTGATGCTAACGGGAAAATGATGTTGGCACACGCAGCTTCGGCACAAGGTATCATAGCTGTAGAAAATATCCTTGGTAAAGACAAAAAAGCAGACTATCGCAGCATTCCCGCAGCAGCCTTTACCCATCCAGAAGTTAGTTATGTGGGTTTAACTGAAACAGCAGCCCAAGAAATGGGTTTAGCTGAAGGATTTGAAATTGGTATTAGTAAGAGTTACTTCAAAGGTAATTCTAAAGCTTTAGCAGAAAATGAAGCTGATGGCATCGCCAAGGTGATTTACCGTAAAGATACAGGTGAAGTCTTGGGTGTGCATATTTTCGGTTTACACGCTTCTGATTTAATTCACGAAGCATCCGCAGCAGTTGCACAACGTCAGTCTGTAAAAGACCTGGCTTATTTAGTTCACGCCCATCCTACACTATCCGAAGTTCTGGATGAAGCTTACAAACGAGCGATCGCAAGTTAATTGAAGGCAGGAGGCAGAAGGAAGGCAAAAGGCAAGAGGCAAAAGGCAAAAGGCAAAAGGCAAAAGATAAATATTCTTCCCCTGCTTCCCCAATCCTCAGTCCCCTGCTTCCCCAATCCTCAGTCCCCATCTTCCCCAATCCTCAGTCCCCAGTCCCCACAATGCAAATCCGTCGTCGTTCACCTAGTCCCACTATTGATGTCTCTGTTATCCGCTACCAAGCAGCTTTACAAGGTGCAGCGCCAAATAATATTTTGGAAGAAATTGTTTGGCAAAAAGAGATAGAAATTGAGCAAATGCGGGAAAAGCTGCCTTTGCGAGAATTGCAGAAAAAGGTGCTTTCCGCACCTCCTACCCGTGATTTTGTTGCCGCACTCCGTCAAGGTAAAACCAAACCCGCACTAATTGCTGAAGTGAAAAAAGCCTCTCCTAGCAAGGGAATTTTACGCGCAGATTTTGACCCAGTAGCGATCGCACAATCTTATCAAGAAGCTGGTGCTAGTTGTATTTCTGTACTCACAGATAGGAAGTTTTTTCAAGGTAGTTTTGAGAACTTATCTTTAGTTCATGCTGCGGTAGATTTGCCACTATTATGTAAGGAATTTATCATTTATCCTTATCAAATTTATTTAGCGCGAATTAATGGCGCAGATGCGATTTTATTAATTGCGGGAATTCTCAGCGAGCAAGATTTACAATATTTTGTCAAAATTGCCAATAATCTAAAAATGGCAGCTTTGATAGAAGTTCATAGCTTAGAACAACTTGACAGAGTTTTATCCTTAGATGGTGTTGCCTTAGTTGGTGTCAATAATCGGAACCTAGAAGATTTTTCTGTTGATTTGCAAACTACTTGTCAGTTACTAAAAGATAAAGGTAGTCAATTACAGGCCAGAAATATTTTGGTAGTTAGTGAATCAGGAATTCATAACCCAGAGGATTTAAGTGTAGTAGAAACAGCCGGCGCATCAGCCGTACTCATTGGTGAGTCATTGGTCAAACAACCAGATCCAAAACTGGCAATTACTAATCTTTTTGGTAAATAGGACTGGGGAATGGGGACTGGGGAAGATGGGGAAGATGGGGAAGTAATTTTCCTAATGCCCAATGCCCAATGCCCCATGCCCAATTACCAATCACCAATCCCCAAACTTTGTTTCCTATGTAACAATTTAATTGATAAGAGATAAACTCTTTTTAACCTAAAATCTCACATTGGCAATTTTCAATTAAGTTCATGGAGCAAATTCCTCTACCTGCACCTATTCACTACGAACTTATACTTCAACTGTTAGAAAAGCAGACGATGAGTGCTATAAATAACAACCAAGAGTTACGGCAACAAGTCAGTCAGCTAATTATTACCCTGCGAAAAGCTGCGGCACAACAAAAGCGATTAGAGGAAAGTTGTCAGGCTTCCTCCGTAGAAGTTGACCACCGTTGGTCACTTAATCATCTGGGGGGAAAGTCATGAGTGACGAAGGGTAAGGGGGAAGGGTTAAAGGGGAAAGTGTATGAAAAACTACCTTCCCTATCAAGTCTAGGACAGATTAATTGATGGGTAACTTGAATTTACGGTGTCCTGAGCAAAACCCCTACTTTTAAGTATGGGGTTTCCCTTTGTCCCTTATCCTTGAACCTTTTCCTTTTGATTTCTGATTGATACCTACAGTAGATGTCGCTCTCTCAGGTACTATAATCTGATGACGAAATTGGTAAATGAATATCTAAAATTTGCCATCGGATTTAATCATCTTCACACAATTTTGATTCTTATTAGATTTTTAGGATAGAGATAATGGACAATAAGTTAATGTTGATGATTCCTGGACCAACCCCAGTTCCAGAAGCTGCCTTATTGGCATTGGCCAAGCACCCAATTGGACACCGCACTGCTGAATTCAGCAATATGATGGCGGAGGTGACAGAAAACCTCAAATGGCTGCACCAAACTGAAAGTGATGTGCTAATGCTGAATGTTAGCGGTACTGGTGCAGTAGAAGCGGGAATAATTAATTTTCTTTCTCCAGACGATCACATTTTAGTTGGTTCTAATGGTAAATTCGGTGAACGCTGGGTAGAAGTTGGTCAAGCGTTTGGTTTGAATGTGGAAACTGTCACCGCAGAATGGGGACAACCTTTAGACCCAGCTAAGTTTGCCGAAAAGTTGCAAGCTGACACAAACAAGGAAATTAAAGCTGTAATTATTACTCACAGCGAAACTTCAACAGGTGTCATTAATGATTTGGTAGCTATCAACAGCCATGTAAAAGCACATGGTGAAGCCTTAATTATTGTTGATGCTGTCACCAGCTTGGGTGCATACAATGTTGCAGTTGATGCTTTAGGTTTGGATATAGTCGCTTCTGGTTCCCAAAAAGGCTACATGATACCACCCGGTTTAGGATTTGTGTCTGTGAGTCCTAAAGCTTGGGAAGCTTATAAAACTGCTAAGTTGCCAAAATATTATTTAGATTTAGGTAAATATCGCAAATCGACTGCTAAAAATACAACTCCTTTTACTCCCCCAGTTAATTTGATTGTGGCATTACACACCACCTTGGGGATGATGAAGAAAGAGGGTTTGGAGTCAATTTTTGCTCGTCATGAACGTCAAAAGAATGCTACCCGGGCAGCAATGAAAGCTTTAAACTTACTATTGTTTGCGGCAGATGAATGTGCTAGTCCAGCTATTACCGCTGTATCAGTACCGGGAATGGAAGCAGATAAAATTCGGTCGTTGATGAAAAAGCGGTTCGATATTGCTTTAGCTGGTGGTCAAGACCATTTGAGCAATAAAATTTTCCGTATTGGTCACTTAGGATTTGTGAGCGATCGCGATATTCTTAGCTGTATAGCATCATTGGAAGTCGTACTTTCAGAACTGGGCTATGAAAACTTTACCCCTGGTACTGCTATAGGCGCAGCGGCAAAGGTTTTCGGATAAGAGAATAGGTGACAGGTGAGTCAGCGCGGTCTTGGGGAGCAACTGCGGTGGACGGGTTTCCCGACATAAAGCAAGTGAAGTGGCGTGGTTTCCCCCATGTAGGCGCTTCGCCTTGCCCCAGGGTGCGACTGATGTTTGCGTAGCGTGCCGGAGGCATCACCCGAAGGGTGACAGTAAAGAGATTTACAACTGACAATTGACAACTGACCACTAAAACCAAAAGAGCGGGTTGAACAAACAACTCGCTCTTTTAATTTGGATATCAATGAGTAAAAACTGTCTGAGTTAATCGTTCTCTCTATCAAACTTTGCACAGGGCAGAGTTGATTTGACATACCTCAAATACTCCTCAAATAGCTCAACCGTTTCACATTTTATTTGTCTACAGTTAGCTGCAATCATAGCTATCAGCAATGGATTTTTTCAATATACATTGCTAACCTATGCCGTCTCTAGCCAATCATAAATTTTTTCTAACTGTTCTAGAGTAATCAAGCCATACTGCCACAGGATCATGGTTAAAGAACCAGGATCTTGCTCTCGGTGACGCAGTGCTACAGCCAGAGAAGCCGCGGAAATCGCTAAATCTTCTTGGAGAAAATTAATTAAACGAGAATATCTCGATGGTGCCATTTGTATCTCACCTCCTTGAGTAGAGTGTATTATCATATATCTTGACCTCTTTTCTCAATGATCTAAAGCCAGTATTTTATTTGTCACTGTGCTGTGACTGAATTGATACCTTAGCACAGCTAATTTATTATTCCTCTGAGAGTAAATTTATGTTCATTAAAGCCTGACTTGTGTGCAGAAAAGCAAATTCTGTCCTGCTTGTTTGCCCCCATCTTAAGCAGCATTAACTGTTTCAGACTTTTTGTTAAATTAATTTCATCTTGTTGACTTTTTTGTACTGGATGTAATTATATTTGGAGTAACAAAGATTCCATAGCCTATATTCCTCTATTGAGGACTATTAACACTTATGTCAAAAGGAGGATTTTTATAGCTAAAATTTGAAGCCAGGACTATAACTGAGGAATAGAAAAAGTTGAATGTGATTAGTGCTACTCTTGAGTAGTAGCTCTTAACTATGATTATTGCTACTTTACGCAATAGTTTTATAACCACTAATCTTCATCAAAACTTGATAGACTCTTCACATCAATACATCAATATACTACAAATGGGTGACACTTGGACTTATGTCATACTGATACCCCAGGGTGGCATAAGCCATGGGTAACGTAGTGCAGCGAAGTATGTCGGAGATTCTTCACTATCTCTTTCAGAGACGCTCCGCGAACGTTCAGAATGATACTAACCGTTTTTAGTAGAACAGGGTGTGAGGTGTCGGAAGCAACAGTGACAACTGATAACTGATAATTGATAACTAAGAACCTGAGGATTTGAAGAATTTCATTTTGACTTGATCACCTGCCTGTAAACCTAGTTCGGTAGCTCGTCCTGCCCTTAGTTCAATTACTTGATCTATCAGTACATTAGGTCCATAGGTCGGACAAGGGTCGCTATTACAGGGAGGTGCAGCAGTTTGCATATACTTGACTACACCATTGTCAAGGAAGACCATATCCAAAGGTACGGGTACATTCTTCATCCAGAATTGGACTGGTTGAGCAGAGGGAAAGACAAACACCATCCCACGATCATCTGGTAAAGCTGATCGATACATCAACCCCATCATTTGCTGTTCTGGTGTTTGTGCTACTTCCAGCTTAATTTTTGTCCCATTGGGAACAGTGGCTTGAGCAGAAATTGGCAAAGTTTGACCTTTAGATATTGGTGCTTGAGCTTGAGAAACTGATGTCGGAGTGGCAGATTGTGCTGTGGTTGGTGCAGAACAACCCATAAGTAAAATACTTAGCAGTACACACAACAAAGTTAGCTGACGCAACATAAGCAGTTCAAAATTCACATTTCTGAATCGACAAGTGATTTGCTAGTAAGGGTTATAGCCATTAAAGGTGGGAAAATTAAAGAGGTATTAACTGAATACTCTAGGTTTTTGTGATTTAGATTTGGATTTTACAGAAATTTCCAAAAAATAGCCCACTATTTACAATCATTTTTTTAATCAAACACCAATGATAAAAATTCTTGACTCTATCGTACTTGTTCTACTATACTAAGAACGGTTTAAAAGTATCATTCTGAACGTTCGCATAGCGTCTCTCAAAGAGATAGTGAAGAATCTCCGAGATACTTCACTATCTCTTTCAGTGTGACATAGGTCCAAGTGTCACCCATTTGTAGTATAAATCACCAGTCTGAAGCAGGAAACAGAGGAAAGAGGCACTATGCAATAGTGTTAAAATTATGCCTTATTTCTGCTAAGTAGTCGGCTTTTGTGAGATATTTTGCTAGATTTTGCATATTAGGTACTGAAGGACCAAATTCTTTTTGCTCAAAAATAAAGGCTGGAATTATAACCAGCCTTGTAAAGTGTTAATTGCTTGATATTAGGATTTTACGGTTGTTTCTTATTTAACTTTTGTTTCTTCCGACGTTTTTCTATAGTAGCGACAGCATGATCTACAGGATAACCAACTACAGGAATAACCTGATATTTGCGGTCGTCTTCCAAGTTTCTTAGTTCAGTGTAATCAACCCAGTGAATACAATCAACTGGACAGGTATCTATAGCTTCTTGAACTACTTCTTCTGGGTCACCATCTTGGCGAATGACACGCGATCGCCCATAATCTGGTTCAATATAAAAGGTATTCCGGGCAGCATGAGCACAATTTTTACAACCGATACAGGTAATTTCATCTACGTAAACCCCTTTCTGCCGCACCATGCCGCCCAGTTCCGGTTCTAAACCAGAGCGTTCTGGCTCATCTCGTAAAAAACCGCCTAATTCTGGCTCTAAACGGGAACGATTATTTTCTAAATATTCTGGTAACCGCTGCAATTGGGTCATTACGCACTCCAGCGTTGTAATACTAAGCGAATAGAACCATCTTCATTTTTTTGTTGTTCAGCAAGTTGAAAGCCCACTTTTGTAGTTTCTTTCATCACTGTTTGATAAGCATAACGCTGAGTAACTTGGCGCAAAAATCCATCTACAGACAAATCTTGCTGCCAATATTGCAGGTCAGCTACCAATTCGTATTCCTTTCCATTCCATCTAAAACCGATGTCATAACCATTTTCCTGCTCAATGCTAACTTCCGCTGCATGGGTTTGACCACTATAACCACTCACTTCACGGGGTCCTGGTTTCCAGTCTATACCTAAGTCAGAGAGAGCATCTTTTAAGGATTCGAGGTTACGGATTTGTGTTTTAATTTGGCTAAAGTGTGACATGGTGCTTTGTAATCTGTAGAAACTTTACTAGTTGGAAAACTTACCATTCGCTGAACGAGGTTTGCCTGTTAGCTATACCACATTCCGGAATATTGTTGGCGGTAAAAAATTCTGAGGTTGGCTCTTGAATGAGTACCTGTCCCAGTTGAGCCTCTATTGCTGCTGTTACTTCAGCACAAGAAGCACCCACAATACCAGTGACTTTCTCTTGTACTCGACCGTCTGGATAAATTATGAATTCTAATGTTTCCATTGCCTGAAAGCCAACCTCGATAGTACAATTAAACCTTACTGCTGTAGCAGAGTTGGTTAAGACCTAGCAGTAGGAACTATTTAGAAACAAAATTGCTTGCCATTTGTTAAAAAATGTTCCATCGAAAATGAAAATATATATCTCAGAATCTTTACAAAAATTAATTCTTTTATAAGCGGTTGCATCTGTTATTAGTAAGTTTCTCTTAACCTGATCAATTAGTCAAGATCAAGATTATCCAACATGAAGAACTGTAAAAACTCTGAAAAACTAGGATTAAAGCCAAAAGACACACAAAGAGAAATCTAAAAAAATACTAAAGCTTATTGAAAAGATTTATCATTTTTATCGAATAAAGGCTATGTCGGATCATCGAGGTGCGATTGCTCGCTTGTGTTTAGTATATTTTTATTTATAAGTATTGCTATATATAGTATAATACTAGTTCTAGAGCTAAATCAGTGTGACAGAATTTTAGAAAGAAATAGGCTGAAAACCCTTAGTCTAAGCTCATTTGTGACAAGTTAAGGCTGAAAGTCTTTTGTGAAGAGGCTTTTGCAGAAATATGGAAAAAAAACTGGTCAGTTCCACGTTGAAGAGCAGGAAAAGGAGCGACAATTAACTTAACATTTGGTTTTCGCTTCTGTTTGATAATACC
>ERZ1034411.129-NODE-129-length-22616-cov-22.862905_pt1 | contig 22616 bp, 30 predicted proteins | sample MGYA00520583_ERZ1034411 | MGnify/ENA primary metagenome ERZ1034411 (study PRJEB33736, sample SAMEA104288481) | Azolla microphylla | place: Ecuador | collected 1982 | study: EMG produced TPA metagenomics assembly of the PRJEB19522 data set (Is there foul play in...
TTCTTTACAAAACTTTATTCTCTCACTCTATTGCCATTTTAATCATACTTGTTCTTATTAAGCCTTTTCTTCCTTCAAGGAGCTTTAGTTCTTGTGTACTACTTCACCAGCTTTTTTTGATGTGTGACAGTTAGGGTGCGGAAGGTCGGTTTTAATGACTCATTTTTGAATGATTTTTGAATTGATGGCTAACCGCAAACCCTAGATAACAAAGCGGAGTGGGTGTCTGTAGGGTAAAATGGCTATATTTGTCATGAAAACCTTATGTTTACAACGGCTGATTTTTTGCAATATTCCCAATGGTCAGGAATTGCTACCCTATTATTTGCAGTCTTAGCAATTCTGGCTTTTATTTTCAAATGGGGTTTCCGCTTTCGGCTGGTAGGTACAACAGGCTTTATGATAGTTTTGACAACTGGCTTATTTTCACTGTCTTTAGTACCTCTGAGTCGGACTGTGATTCCGGGTGCAGTTAAGTACACCCTAGTTTATGACAATGGTTCCAGTCAGGCTGTAATTGCGACTGCACCTGAAATTACACCAACAGAATTAGAAGCAACTTTACGTCAAGCGGCTAATCATCTCTATTCTTATGGTCGTTTAGGTAGCAGGGGAAACAACCAATTGACTATCCGCGCCCGTACGATAATCCACGCAGAACCAGGGTTATCCGTACCAGTTTACTTAGGTAAGGTACAAAGAACTTTGACAACTCGTGAAGATCCAGAAATGGCTGTAGAAGTTTATCTTGACAAGTTTGCCCAACTATCAAAACCCACGGCTTAAATCAGTTATCAGTTATCAGTTATTGGGAACTACTCTTACCCAGTCTCAAGCCCCCATTCCCAAATGGATAGAGTTTTTCTGTCAATTACAATACAATTACGATTATTTTTATAATAAGATAATAAAACTTCAGAAATTTCACTATCAGGAAAAATTGATCACGTTCCTGGCTAATTCGCAATAGACTTCTGTCAATGTGGCAACAAGAACCTTTAATTAACAGTCTAATTTGATTAAAAAATATCAAGTTTTGACATACTAGTACAGTACGGCGTAAATAAACCAACCATTCCAAATCTCTGAAAGGCTCACGCCGTATTAATTTTAAATTTCGAATTTTGAATTCCGCCTTGCGGTACTAGATTATTTATGCCTAATCAATCTTCTACTCAAACCGCTAGTTCATTATTAACCCTAACTATTGCACCGGCTCAAGTAATTCGAGGTGCCGATGTGTTGTCGTCAACTGTGGCTGACATTGCTAAATTGGGAACTCGTCCTCTGATTGTGGCAGGAAATCACACTCTTGGTATTTGCCAAGAAAGTTTACAGGAAATTTTTCAAGCCCAAGAATTACAAACCACTTCTGTTTCTTATGGTGCTGATTGTTGTGAAGTAACTTTAAAAGCCTTACGCAAAGCTGCAAAGGAACATAAAGCAGATGTGATGATTGGTGTGGGTGGTGGTAAGGCGTTAGATACAGCCAAGTTGGTCGGCCATCAGTTACAGTTACCTGTAGTGACTATTCCTACTTCTGCAGCTACTTGTGCAGGATGGACGGCTTTATCTAATGTATATTCGGAATCTGGGGCGTTTTTGTATGATGTGGCGTTGTCGCGCTGTCCTGATTTGCTGATTTTGGATTATGATTTGATTCAGACTGCACCCCAACGGACTTTAGTTGCGGGAATTGGGGATGCGATCGCAAAATGGTATGAAGCATCTGTTAGCAGTGGCCATTTACAAGATACTCTGGTTATTGCCGCAGTCCAACTAGCACGAGTTTTGCGAGATATCCTTTTACAAAAAGCTGCTGCTGCTTTACAATCTCCTGGTAGCGAAGTGTGGCGAGAAGTTGTTGATGCAACTGTATTATCAGCAGGTCTAATTGGTGGTTTAGGTGGCGCACAATGTCGTACTGTAGCCGCCCATGCAGTGCATAATGGGTTAACGCACTTATCTGGATATGGTAGCATTCATGGCGAAAAAGTCGCTTATGGTATTTTAGTACAACTGCGATTAGAAGAAATGCTCCAAGGCAATCAACTTGCAGACGCAGCTAGACAGCAATTACTAAAGTTCTATGCAGAGATTGGATTACCGCAAAAATTAGCAGATTTGGGTTTAGGAAATATTACTTTAGCTGAGTTGCAAACAGCGGCAGAAATCACCTTAGCACCTAATTCTGATATTCACCGTTTACCTTTTCCAGTAGCCTGGGAAGATTTAATGGCGGCTATGATTTCTACCACTGCGCCAAATCAATTAAAAATTAAAAATGGGTAATTTGTAATTCGTAATTATTTTACTATTCCCCAGTCCCCAATCCCCAATCCCCAGTCACCTATTCCGAGGTTATAGAATGAGTTTGAGTTGGATTACCCCCGCAGAAAGAATACAGAAATTACCGCCTTATGTGTTTGCCCGTTTAGATGAACTGAAAGGAAAAGCCAGGGAACAAGGGCTAGATTTGATTGATTTGGGGATGGGAAACCCTGATGGGGCTACTCCTCAACCAATTATAGAAGCAGGGATAGCGGCTTTAAAAAATCCTGCCAATCATGGTTATCCACCATTTGAAGGAACTGCAAATTTCCGTAAGGCAATTGCTAAATGGTACAATCGCCGTTATGGTGTAGTCTTAGATCCTGATAGTGAAGCTTTGCCTTTGTTAGGTTCTAAGGAAGGTTTAGGACATTTAGCGATCGCCTACATCAATCCTGGTGATATTGTTTTAGTACCATCACCATCTTACCCCGTCCATTTTCGTGGTCCCATCATCGCCGGTGGAGCCATTCACAGTTTAATTCTTAAAGCACAAAATAACTGGTTAATTGATTTAACCTCTATTCCTGACGAAGTAGCCAGAAAAGCCAAAATCCTCTATTTCAATTATCCCAGTAATCCCACCGCCGCCACCGCACCCCGTGAGTTTTTTGAAGAAATAGTTGCTTTTGCCCGCAAATATGAAATCATGTTAGTGCATGACCTATGTTATGCAGAGTTAGCTTTTGATGGTTATCAACCTACCAGCTTATTAGAAATTTCCGGTGCAAAAGATATTGGTGTTGAGTTTCACACCCTATCTAAAACTTATAATATGGCAGGTTGGCGCGTTGGTTTTGTGGTGGGAAATCGTCACATTATCCAAGGTTTGCGGACATTAAAAACTAACCTAGATTATGGCATTTTTTCCGCATTGCAAACCGCTGCAGAAACAGCTTTAGAATTGCCAGATACTTACTTACACGATGTTCAACAACGTTATCGCACCCGTCGGGATTTTCTGATTGATGGTTTAGGAAAATTAGGCTGGAATATTCCCAAAACTGAGGCCACCATGTATCTTTGGGTAAAATGTCCTGTGGGAATGGGTTCTACAGATTTTGCTTTAAATGTGCTACAGCAAACAGGTGTGGTTATTACTCCTGGTAATGCGTTTGGTGCTGGTGGTGAAGGATATGTAAGAATTAGTTTAATTGCCGAGTGTGATCGCTTGGGTGAAGCTTTAGAGAGATTTAAACAAGCAGGAATTCGTTATCAACCTGAAGCTGTAGTTTCTGCGTCATAATCAGGGTGATAGGTGATAGGTGAGAGGGAATAGATGACCATTTTTACCAATCACTAATCACTAATCACCAATCACTGTTTAGTGCTCTTGTTGATTCAACCAAGTTAATAAATCAGCAACTTCAGAAATATTAAACAAAGCTGCACCTAAATTTTCTAGCTGTTCTACAGGTAAGACTTTTACTCTTTCCACTATCTCAGAATCAATTTCTGCAAACAGTTGATTAAGTAAACGCAGACAAAATCTAACTGGTTCTTTTTCTTTTTGTTCTCCCGTGCGTTCACCCTTCTGGAAAACATCCTGATAAATGACAGACTATTTCATAATATCCTCTGGTTCATCATGGTACTAACGTTGTCTCCTGCAAGCTTGGAGAAACTTGTTATGATCAGCGTTGATGGGTTCGTAACACTCCGAATTAATACAGCAGTCCATAATCTGTGGCAGATGACTGTGTAACCTTTATGATACAACTTGAGGAGTTCTGCTGTCTAATATTGTTATATAGCAATCCTATTTAATAATCGAGAAATTAATGATCACTCCTACCAGCACAACTTCTCATTTAATTGCTGAAGACTTTCATGCCCTTTCTGACCCAATTAGAATTGGTGTTATAGAATTGCTGCGTCAGAGTGAACCTTGTGTATGTGATTTATGCGATGATTTAGAAATCAGTCAATCAAAACTATCTTTTCATCTCAAAAATCTTAAAGAAGCAAATTTAGTTAATGCCCGTCAAGAAGGACGCTGGATTTATTATAGTTTAAATTTATCTCAATTTCAGGTTTTAGAACACTATGTAGCCAATCTTCACCGTAATTCTGTATCATCTACCCCTCATTCTTGTTGTGAGTAAGGAAAACTGGGGACAATCAATTAATAATTCGTAGTTAGGAAACACTCTTACTGTCACTCATCGACTTTTTTTGATTAATTTTTTTATATTGTGTTATTCTTATGTTTGTTATATCAATTTTTTTTAATGATGGATACATAACTCTAGCAGCAACCATACAGCTAAAGCGAGTGAAAGCAACTGCACAAATATTAGTTATCACAGTAGAAATGTTAGCATTAGCAGTCACCACAAGCAACAAACGTTGCTAATTTTCAAACTGTAACCGTTATTAAAATTGATGGTTTTAGTACAGTAGATCCAATTACCCAGGCAATCACCAAGGATTTTCCAGCAATTACAAAAAATAATACCCAAGTAGAAGTGAAAATGTCCGCTACTGGGGGCGGGTTTGAAAAATTCTGCGCTGGGGAAATAGACATAAATAACCTGAGTTACTTTAGCCAGAAGGCTAAAAAAATAGTTTTTTCGCACATCTTCCCCAGAAGCATTGTAGTTAAATAAGTCCTCTTCCAAATCAAGTCATTTATTAAGGAAATTTATCATTTTAGACGAGAATGTTTAGTATAAACCATTAGCACCTTTATATTAGTATTTGCTGGTACTGCTGCTATTACGGTGAACAAAATCAGCCAAGGTGCTATCACACATATTGGTATTAGTCTTGTATTTGGGGCTGTAGTAGCTGCATTAATTTACACTCTAGGACATTTCAGCAGCGCACACTTTAACCCAGCGTTAACACTGGCATTTTCACTAGTGTTTCTTCTAAAAAGCTAGTACTAGCCTATATTTATGCCCAATTATTAGGAGCTATATTAGCTTCTAATTTACTACTAATTTGTTTAGGAAGAGTTGCTAATTTAGGTGTAACTTTACCTCTAAACAACGATTGGTGGCAATCTTTAGTATTAGAAATAGTTATCACTCTCATTTTAATGTTTGTGATTTTAGGATCTGGATTAGATCGTAGCGCCCACATTGGTTTTGCTGGTTTAGCTATTGGTTTAACACTAGGAATGGAAGTGGCTTTTATCAGTTTTATTACTGGTGCAAGTATGAATCCTGCCCATTGTTTTGGACCAGCCTTAGTAGCAGGAATTTGGCAGCATCATTGGATTTATTGGGTAGCACCAATTTTAGGTTCACAGTTTGTAGTCGTAGTTTATGGAATTATTCCTAATAATTTCCAAGATTCTCAAAAATAAAGATGTAAAATGACAAATTACAATCATCGAGCGAGAATATTGTTTTGATATGGTTCATTGCGAGAACGTTCTTATAGTAGTTTATTAGTAGAAGAAGCAGCAAAAATTATTGAAAAATTTGGTGCAGAAGTCCGATTCTTCGATCCGTGTGAATTACCAATTTATGGTAGTGTCTCTGATACTCATCTCAAAGTGCAAGAATTACGAGAATCAAGTATGTGGTCTGAAGGTCAAGTCTGGTCTTCTCCTGAAATGCACGGTAATATTACAGGGATTATGAAAAATCAACTTGATTGGATTCCTCTGAGTATTGGTGCAGTTAGACCAACTCAAGGTAGAACTTTAGCAGTTATGCAAGTAAGTGGTGGTTCTGAGTCTTTTAATGCTGTGAATAAGCTGGGAATATTGGGACGTTGGATGCGAATATTTACCATTCCTAATCAATCTTCGGTTCCAAAAGCTTATCAAGAATTTAACGAAGATGGAACTATGAAAGATTCTGCGTATCGTAACCGAGTAGTTGATGTTATGGAAGAACTATATAAGTTTACCTTGCTGTTGCGTGAGCAAGTTGATTATTTAACTGACCGCTACAGTGAACGCAAGGAAAAAGCAGCAAAAGAAGCTATTAAGTTAGCTAATAGTGCTTTGAATTTATAAACCGTTATTTAACAAATAAAAACATCATGAAAAAGGTCATGTTTGTCTGTAAAAAAAATTCTCGTCGTTCTCAAATGGCAGAGGGTTTTGCCAAAGTTTTAGGAGAGGGAAAAATTGCTGTTTTTAGTTCTGGGTTAGCTTCAAGTGAAGTAGACCGTATTTGTGTACAATTGATCTCAGAAATTGGCATTGATATTAGTAATCAGACTTCTAAGGCTTTGAGTGATTTTAATGCTGATGATTTTGATGGGGTGATTTCTTTATGTGGTTGTGGAGTAAATTTACCAGAAGCCTGGGTTTTAAGAGAAGTGTTTGCAGATTGGGAACTTGATGATCCTGAAGGTCATGATATTGACACCTTTCATCGACTGGGAGATGAGGTGAAGGAACGAGTTGTTAAGTTAATCGCATCTCTGAGTTAAATATAGGAATCTGATGGGGATTTTGAACCCACATTCTGCACCCACAACTGTCACACCCCAACAAAAAGGATGTACTAAGTACATAAGAACTGAATTAACTTTTTATCCCCCCGAATCTCTTGATTCATCTAGGTTTTTCGTTTATATGGCTTAACGCCACCCTACGCTATCAGCAAGCCGTATTTATCTCCTGCGGTTACATCAGTAAATATTTCTTTGTCTAATAATGTGACTGAGTTGGTGTCTACATATTTGAGAACTTCGGGAAAAAATAGTTCTATAAATTCTATGCAAAACGTGGATATTAGTTCTTTGAATAAGTGGTCATGGTCTATTTTTTCCGTCATGTTGTTATTGATATCATAAATTCTATTGTGCTGTGATTTGTAATTCTATTCGTTTTACTAGTACCGCCAGCCTCCGCTCGCTCCATAATAGATAACTTTGTTGCATAATGGGGGTCAAGGATACGTCTTACCTCTTTTTCATGGATCTTGAGAAGAAGCAAGCTGTACTGTGGTAATACCTTTTTCACGCATCGCTAGATACAGTCCAGCTTTTAGTGCTGTTTGTGCTGTTTGTACTGGTAGGGCTACTAAATACTCTTGATTTTTGGGCTGTGATAGTTGTGCGAGATTTCCATTTGTGACAAGTTAAGGCTGAAACTCCTTTGTCAAGAGGCCTTTGGAGAAATATGGAAAAAAACTGGTCAGTCCCACGTTGAAGATCACGAAAAGGAGCGACAATTAACTTAACATTTGGTTTTCGCTTCTGTTTGATAATACCTAAATCTCGATGTTTTCGGTAGTAATTTTCTTGATTTGTAATGGTTGGTGTCAGTAATGTTTCCAATTGCTCGGCTATTACTTCATCTTCCACCATTGGTCTGTGTTTCTTTTTGCCGTGGTCTCGATTGGTTTTTCGGCTGCTTGTTATTGCTTATCTCAATCGCTCAATTACCTGTCTACACCGAGTTTATCACGATTTTTGACCTATCCAAATCCCACCCTTGACAATTTCTTCTTTTCCTTAACTTGTCACCAATGCGAGATGTCTGGCTTATAATTAATACGAAGAGTGATCGCTTATTCTAAGCAGAAAGCAACAAAATCACTCACCCCCTAATGTATTTTGAGGATGAGCGATATTTATAACAATCCCTAATTTATAACAATCCCTAATTCTTAAAAGAATGCAGGTTGATGACGAATCAAATTCAAGAACTCTTCACGGGTTTTTTGCTCATCTTGGAACACACCCACCATAGAACTGGTAACTGTCCAAGAACCAGGTTTTTGTACACCGCGCATCACCATACACATATGGGTAGCTTCCATGACCACCGCAACACCTTTAGGTTCAAGAATTGTCTGGACTGCTTCAGCAATTTGTCGAGTTAGCCTTTCTTGCACTTGTAAGCGACGAGAATACATTTCTACAATTCGCGCCATCTTACTTAAACCCACGACTTTTTGATTAGGAATATAAGCAACGTGCGCTCTGCCCATAAATGGCAGCATATGATGTTCGCAGAGAGTAAAGAAATTAATATCTCGTACTAGCACCATCTCGTTATGGCCTTCATCAAAAATGGCACCATTCACCAGTTCTTCTAAAGATTGGTTGTAGCCACCAGTGAGAAACATCATTGCTTCAGCTACGCGCTTGGGTGTTTTGAGTAATCCTTCACGTTCTGGATCTTCTCCAACACCTATGAGCATTGTCCGCACAGCTTCCATCATTTGCTCCATGCTTTCCTCTGAAGGTGGGTGTAAATCCGCCTGCTTACCATTATGGGTGTTGCGGTCAGGTCTGGTACTGATAGCTTGTGATAAGTCAGGAATCAGAGGAGATTGTGAGCGATTGGAAGCGTTGGAGCTAGCGATAGTCATGGTATAAGTCTTGGTAATTGGTAATTGGTAATTGGTAATTGGTAATTGGTAATTGGTAATTCGTTATGAAAATAATCAATGACTCAATTACTAATTAAATAACTCCAGCATTAGAGATCAATGTCAATTCTTCAATGACTGCTTGCTGTGGTAATAAAGCAGTGTGCAGAATTGTCTGAGCTACTATTTCTGGAATTAACATTTTGGAACGGTCAAAGTTAACATGAACTGTTTCGGTGTCCCAAATTTCTGTATTGACAGAACCTGGACATATTGCAATAACACGAATGCCGTGGCTCCGTTCCTCAATTGCTAGGGTTTGAGAAAGGGCTAATAACCCAGCTTTGCTAACGCAGTAGGCTCCCCAACCTGCAAAAGCTTGTTTGGCAGCTATGGAGGCAATGTTGATTATTGTGCCTTGACCTCGTTGTCTCATTCCTGGCAAAGTCCCCATTATGCACGCAAAGACGCTGGTGAGGTTTAAGTTAATCACCTGCTGCCAATCTTCTAAGGGAGTTTCGCTTAGGTTGGCTGTGTATCCCATGCCAGCATTATTGACCAGAATATCTATGTCGCCAAATTCATGGGGGATCGCCTGTATTTTAGCTTGTACTTGGGAAACACAACTGAGATCAACAGTGAAGGCTTTTGCTTCGACTCCTATTTCTTTTGCTGCTGCTGCTACCCTCTCTAACTTATCTTGGGAACGGCTAACCAAGGCGACATCTATTCCCGCCTTTGCAAAGGCTAAAGCTGTTGCTTTCCCAATTCCACTGCTTGCACCGGTAATCAAGGCGCGTCGTTTCTGATCAAAACTCATGGTGTCTCCAAATTTTTTGGCAGCGTTCTAATTCCCTACCTACCCATAAATTAAATAAATCTAAAAATCAATTGCTGTTTTTATGACAATTGCTATAAGGCCTTGCCATTATGGGTATTATATTCCCTATCATTAGCTTTACCAGTCAGTATGAAAAATATAGACCTGATAAATCAGGTTCTAAACTCAAGGCTAATTACTGAATACTCTGCAAACTAGTCAATTAGATTCGGTTTGTTTGCTAAACACACAATACAAATGCCTATAGCTGCTCAGATTGTTAAGAATCGTTAAGCTTCCATAGGCAATTATAGCACCGTTGATGTACTAATCAGTTAGTAGCTATTATTTTTAGTGAGCAAGTTCTGTAAAGACACCAATTTTGCGGAATTTTTCATAGCGTAGTTGGCGACGTTCAGTTGCGGTTAAACGGTTGAGTTCGTCTAGGTTCTCCAACAAAGCTTTTTTGAGATTGGTAGCAGCTGTCAAGGGATCGGAATGAGCGCCACCAATGGGTTCAGGTAAAATTTGGTCAATAATTCCCAAGTTTTTGAGGTCATGGGAAATAATTTTTAATGCCACGGCTGCTTGAGGGGCTTTGCCAGCATCTTTCCACAAAATAGCGGCACAGGCTTCTGGGGTAGCAACTGTGTAAACAGAATGTTCGAACATGAGCAGGCGATCGCCTACACCAATACCCAAAGCACCACCGGAACCACCTTCTCCAATAACTGTACAGAGAATTGGTACATCAAAGCAAAACATTTGCCGTAAATTGTAGGCGATCGCTTCACCTTGTCCTTGATGTTCGGCTTCTATCCCTGCCCAAGCGCCCGGAGTGTCGATAAATGTCACTATAGGCATACCAAACTTGTTAGCGTGTTCCATTAACCGTAGTGCCTTACGGTAACCACCAGGAGCCGCCATACCAAAATTACGGGCGACGTTATCTTTTGTATCCCGGCCTTTTTGATGCCCTAACATGACTACAGGTTGTCCACCCAAGCGACCAACACCACCAACTAAAGCCGGATCATCACCACCACAGCGATCACCATGTAACTCCATCCACTCATCACTAATAGCCTGAATGTAATCTAGGGTACTGGGTCGGCGTGGGTGTCGAGCTACTTGTAATCGTTGAGATGGTGTCAGACTGCTGAAAATTTCCTCACGCAATTGCATCGCCCGTGTTTCTAGTTGGCGAATTTGACCAGAAACATCAACACCATTTTCATCTGCAAGTTGCCGAATTTGATCAATCCGGGTAGCCAGTTCTGCTAAAGGCTTTTCAAAATCCAACAGTAGGGGCTTGCGTTCAATAGTTGCCATAGTTAGGGAAGAGGGAATAAGGAATAAGGAATAAGGAATGGGGAATAGGGAATAGGAAAAAGGCAAGGGGCAAAAGTTGGATTAATTTTACCCAGTCCCCAGTTTCCACTCCCTAATCCCCAGTTTCTAAACTAATAATGGTTTAAATCCATGCTTGACGGAAACTTGACCAATATGCTCCATTTTGTCTACGGTAATCTGATTGCGTCCCCAAGAAAAGTTTGTGTATAACTTCTCAAATTCCAGCAGCATTGATTCCGCGAAACAAGCAAATAATTGGCGGTCTGGAACTTCCATACTGACAATTTTCATAATTTTCCAGTCAATATCCAGGGAATGTTCCACTATTCCACCATTTAACACATACACTCCAGGATGCTGAATTTTTGTCCCTAAGTTTTTAGGATAACCACCATCAATCAGCAAACAGGGTTGTTTTAACACTGTGGGATCAATTTCTACACCTTTGGGCATACTAGCCACCCAAACTACAATATCTGCTTGGGGTAGTGCCTCGTGTAGATCCGTAATTTTACCCCGTCCCAGTTCAGCTTGCAGTTCTTGAAGACGTTCTTGGTTGCGAGCTATCAGCAGTAGTTCTTGGACATCTGTTTTTTTATCTAGCCAGCGGGTAACTGCGCTACCAATATCCCCTGTGGCACCACACACAGCCACAGTTGCTTTTGAAAGTTCTATCCCTAGTTGTTTAGAAGCTTCTTCTACCTGGCGACAGATAATATAGGCTGTATGAGTGTTACCTGTAGTGAAGCGTTCAAACTCTAATGTAACATTACGGACTTGGCTAAACTGCTCTAAATTAAAGTTCTCAAAAATAATTGAGGAAAACCCACCTAAAGCTGTAATATCAATGCCATGCTTTTGAGCATGAGCCATAGCGTTGAGGATTTTACGGGTGGCAGCTTTGATCCGCCGATTGGCCAGCATTTCCGGCAAAAAGCAAGATTCTACATACCGACCTTCTATTTTTTGACCTGTGATGCTGGTGACAGTGATGTGATCAACAATCTGCGGAGGGGCGCTACACCAAAAATCTAGCCCTTGATCGGCATATTCTGGATATCCCAATTCTTGAGCTACGGATTGAGCGTGTTCTAAACTAGTCAGATGTCCAATTAGACCAAACATTAGTGATATATTAGGCGTGTGCTATGAAAAGCGTGGAATTAATAAGCAATACAAATTTTGGATTTTAGATTTTTGATTAACAATCTGTGCTAACAGACTGCTCTGGGAATAGCCAAAAATACTAAATTATGCCAACTAGGGATAGAAAATAATCTCCAATTCTTAAAAATACTACATAAAGTGTCACAATCATTTGTTATTTGTAATTTGAGGTAAAAGGTAGAAGTATGCCTATAGCTTCTGTGACGACGTAAGAGTTATACCCCACGCTACCAGGAGTTCAGGAGTATGGCTTACGCCACGCTCCGCTATTAGGAGTCCAGAAGAGAACAAGAAAAAGTTAATTTTTCCCCCTGCTCCGTGCTCCGTGCTCCGTGCTCCGTGCTCCGTGCTCCGTGCTCCGTGCTCTGTGCTCCTTAGACGGTTGCCAGTCCGTATGCTGAAAGACGTATGATATCACGAGTTGTAAAGCCAATATTACTTAATGCTTCACCGTATTGAATCATAAAGTCTTCTACTAAAGCTTCTTTTTCCATTGCCAAGACGCGAGCATCATCAGCTACTTGGTTCAGCATTTGCCAGACAATAGGCAGGTTTTGGCGGTTTGCATCATCAAGTTCTGCTTTGGATTCTGCAAAGTGTTCTTTGAGCCAAACTTCGCCAAAGTTTAGATGACTGTATTCGTCTTTAACTACGCCTTCTGTAATTTTACGGGCAAAGTCATCAGCAACGGGAATATAGATGTTATAAGCTGCGATCGCAAAACATTCAATAATTAAAGATTGAATCAGCAAGCAAGTAACAACGTTACCTGCTGCGGCTGCAGTTTGGAAGTTTTGGTGCAGTCCAGAGAAGAACTCCTTAGCAAATTGCATATCGGGAGTGACTTGTAAATTGCGTCCACAAGCCTCAAATCCTTTTTTGTGGCGGCTTTCCATTTTTGACAGCCGCATCAGTTCTTCTTTGCTTTCTGGCAGCAGTTTAGCCAATGTGATGTAATTCTCATGGGCTTCTTGTTCTCCTTCAATCACAATCGCATTAATACGGCTATATGCGTCTTTGTATTTTTCACTTTGGAAATCGATTTTTTCAATTTCTTCAACAAGTTGCTGCATAATATCTTTACTCCGTACCCTGGATTTATTTGATACTGAAATTCAATTCACCCTCTCAATTTAGGGTAATAATCACTGTGGTTTAATTTAACTTAACAAGAAATTATGGTAATTAGATTAGTTTTTACCAAGGAGCGACCCTTTAGGGGGAAACTACACGCTACAAATGAAATAAACACATCCTTCCTTGTTCCTGTTCGCTATTCCTTGTTATCTATAGTCAGACTAAGAAAAACCAATGCTTTTGGAGCAATCACCCATGTCCAAACGAACCTGCAATTGGAAAAACAGGAATTTTTGGAGCCTGGTACTGTTATTACTAGGAGCATTCATCGTTTTACTGCCTTTGATAATCGTTTTTCTCACCTCCTTTGCTCCCACAGGTACAACACCAGGAGTTATGGAACAAAATAACTGGACTTTAGCTAATTACCGCAAAGCTTGGGAAAGGGGGAAGTTTTTACTGGCGTTTGCTAATTCTACCTTGGTCGTGATCGCAGTTACAGCTTTTCAAATTATGACATCTGCTTTAGCTGGTTACGCCCTCGCTAGGCTGAAATTCCGTGGTAGATAAGCACTGCTACTAATTGTATTGGCAACTTTAGTCATTCCTTTTCAGTTATTGGTGATTCCCATCTTTTTGGTACTGAAATTGGGACACATGATAAACACCTTACGAAGTTTTTCGGGTATTGGGTGCTAATTCTACCCAGTGCGGTAAATGGCGTTGGTATCTTTTTGTTACGTCAATATTTCCAGACAATTCCCATAGAATTGTAGGAAGCCGCAGCAATTGATGGATCGAACAGATTACATACAGGTTTTATGGCAGATCATCTTACCTTTAGCACGTCCTGCTTTAGTGACACTGTTTTTGTTCACCTTGATCGGTGAATGGAACGATTTATTGAAGCCATTGGTATTTACCACTAGACCGGAGTTAAGAACCGTACAACTGGCTTTAGCAGAGTTTAAAGAACAATTTACGAACAATTGGCCATTGATGATGGCAGCGGTGACAATTACCATTGTTCCTGTGATGGTGTTATTTCTAATTGCTCAAAAGCAGTTTATTCGGGGTATTGCTGCAACAGGGATAAAGAATTAGTAATAATAAAATATTAAGGATAATCATATTTTCAGAATTTACAGCTTTGTTAAAATATATTTCCTGTCATTAAATATACAAAACCCTAAAAACTTTTGAGGCTTTTAGGGTTTGACTTCAGGGAACTCAGTCTATTTTTCTATAAAAATTGCTGAAAAATTGAATTATTTGCTTTCAGTAAAATCAGCATCAATCACATCATCACCACCACCAGAAGGAGGAGTAGCACCACCATCTTGAGGTTCAGCACCAGGAGCAGCACCACCAGCTTGTTGATAAATATTACTACCTACTGTAAACAAAGCTTGTTGCAACTCAGGTGTCAGTTTCTTGATTTGCTCATCATCATCTTTTGCAACCGCGTCCCGCAGTTCTTTCACCAAACCTTCAACTTTGGTTTTATCAGCTTCGGGAACCTTATCACCTAATTCTTGCAGCTGCTTTTCCGCTTGGTATGCTAAAGAGTCAGCTTGGTTTTTACGTTCAATTTTTTCCCGTTTTTCTTTGTCAGAATTGGCATTTTGTTCAGCTTCTCGTACCATTCGGTCAACATCATTTTTATCCAAAGTGGAAGCGCCAGTAATGCTGATAGACTGTTCTTTTCCAGTTCCTTTGTCCTTAGCGGTGACATTGAGGATACCATTAGCATCAATGTCAAAAGTCACTTCAATTTGGGGAACACCACGAGGTGCGGGAGGAATACCATCTAAGCGGAAAGTTCCCAAACTCTTGTTATCGTTAGCAAATTCACGTTCCCCTTGCAGGACGTGAATTTCTACGTTAGTTTGACCATCAACAGCAGTCGAGAAAACTTCTGATTTTTTGGTAGGAATAGTGGTGTTACGAGGAATAATCTTGGTCATCACACCACCCAAGGTTTCTACACCCAAGGATAGTGGTGATACGTCTAACAACAAGATACCTGTAACATCACCAGCCAGAACACCTGCTTGAATAGCTGCACCAACTGCCACAACTTCATCAGGATTAACAGTTTGGTTGGGTTCTTTACCCAGTACCCGCTTCACTACTTCCTGCACTGCGGGAATACGAGTAGAACCACCAACTAACACAACTTCATCAATATTGCTCTTATTTAACTTGGCATCTCTGAGAGCATTTTCTACAGGAATGCGGCAACGGTCAATTAAGTCTGAACAAAGTTCTTCAAATGTGGCACGAGTTAAAGTCGTATCCAGGTGTTTTGGACCATCCTGGGTAGCAGTGATAAATGGTAGATTTATTTCTGCTTGGGTAACGCTAGAAAGCTCAATTTTGGCTTTTTCTGCGGCTTCAGTCAGACGTTGTAAAGCTTGTTTATCTTTGCGTAGGTCAATACCTTCTGCTTTTTTGAATTGTTCTGCTAAGAAGTCAACAATTTTTTTATCGAAGTCGTCACCACCAAGGTGGGTATCACCAGATGTAGCCAATACTTCAAATACACCATCACCTACTTCTAGTACCGATACGTCGAATGTACCGCCACCAAGGTCAAATACGAGAATGGTTTCGTTACTCTTTTTATCAAAACCATAAGCTAGAGAAGCTGCTGTTGGTTCGTTAATAATCCGCAAAACTTCAATCCCGGCAATTTTACCAGCATCTTTTGTGGCCTGGCGTTGGGAGTCGTTGAAGTAGGCAGGAACAGTAATTACTGCTTGGGTAACGGTTTCACCAAGATATTTAGTAGCATCTTCTACCAATTTGCGGAGAACTTTGGCAGAAATTTCTTCTGGAGAAAACTGCTTACCAGCACCGGGTGAGTCTACCTTGACATTACCACCACTGCTGAGAACTTTATAAGAGACTTCAGTCGTTTCTTTGGTAACTTCATCGAAGCGACGACCGATAAACCGTTTAACCGAGTAAAAGGTGTTTTCGGGGTTCATTACCGCTTGGCGTTTAGCGATTTGACCAACTAAATTATCGCCATTTTTAGCAAATGCCACCACTGATGGCGTTGTCCGAAAACCTTCGGCGTTAGCAATTACCGTGGGTTTACCACCTTCCATCACTGCTACGCAGGAGTTAGTCGTACCTAAGTCAATTCCTACTACTTTTGCCATTTTAAGTGCTGGCTCCGTATAACTACAAATGAATGGGATTATAATGCACTACATCTTGAACCAACTGATTGAAACAAGCAGTCAGTCCAGCATGGTTTAGTTTCTCTGGGGTTGAAACCACAAATTACGCTGATGATATATATACTGAACTTGTGTAGCCAGTCCATGAAGGGTGGGTTCCCGAACCTTTGGTAGGACGGTGAATTTTAAACTTTGTTTTTAGTTGGTTCATGGATTGAACAGTTACCACTCTGACTAATGTATGAGAATTAATACGTTCACGAATTGGGGTGAACCGTAATCTCTAAGTCGTATTTGCCGTCAAAATGAGTGAATAGGGAATAGGGAATAGGGAATAGGGAACAGGAAAGAGATGGATATTGCCCTACAATCCACATTTATAAGGTACAAGATGTGACTATTTAAATTGTGTACAACATTGGGGTCAATAGCGACGAAGTAATCTATTCACAGTGCCGATTTCAGCAATTTATCGACCGTTAAAATTGACAGCATATTGTATCACCTTTTTCAAGAGTTTCTCAGCATATTTTTTGAATTAATTGGCAACCAACCCCAAATAGCAACGGACTATAAGTTCTTATCTATTGAACTTAAGCAAACTACATTTCGTATAGATGGGATTTTTCTGCCTATAGCAAGATGAACAAAACCCAATTTATCTTGTGGAAGTGCAGTTTCAAAGCGATGCAGAAATTTATTTTTGTCTATTTTCGGGAATATCAAGCTCACAACCCTTGGAGGGGGGTTGTTATCTATCCGAGTCGCAGTTTAGATACAGCATATAATAAAGATTACAGCGAATTTTTTACCAGTCAGCGTGTCAGCCGAATTTATCTGAATAAATTAGGTGAAAGTGCATCTTTGCCTATTGGTATTGCTACTATTAAATTAATTTAATCATCGAAGATGAAGACAAGGCAGTTATCACCGCTAAAGAGTTAATCAACAGAACTCAGCAGGAAATCAGCAATGAACAACAGCAGCAGTTATTAGAATTAGTAGAAACAATCTTGGTTTATAAATTCCCCAGGATGAGTAGAAAGGAGATTGAAGCTATGTTTAGTCTAAGTGATTTGAAGCAAACAAAGGTTTATCAGGGAGGAAGAGAAGAAGGCAGCTTGGAAGCAAAATTAGAATCTGTACCTAGATTGTTAGCATTGAATTTAACGGTTGAACAAATCTCACAGGCATTGAATTTAACAATTGAAATAGTTAGGCAAGCTGCACAAGGAATACAAAATCAGGATGATGAAAAAAATAGAAAATGAATGTTTAATTACAGATAAATCTTGAACAAAAAAGCCTTGTTTAATTTCGTTAGTTAATAAGGCTTTTCGTTTCATTAAACTTTCAAAACCACATTCCGCACCCTTAACTGTCACCATCTGTTACTACGGCAGTCAAGTCCTCAAAGGGGAGTAAAAGATTACATTAGACCTATTGCAAAATTGTTTCTGTGGTATGACAGAGAGTTTTAGATCTTATGTATTCTTGGTGTTCTTTGCGATTGCTAATTTAAACATAACTGTGTAACTCTTCTAAGGTTTGCCTAAAACAAAGACATCCCCCTATTCTAACATAAAATTCATTCTGCAAGAGGTCTAATGATTTTGAACCAGGTTTTCCATCAAAAAAACCTAAGAACCGAAATTTTGTACTTAGTCGTGTTTATTAGCTGTATATCTAACTTAATAGTGGTAATTTCTATTTAGCTCCAATAAATTCTAGTCAATTCTCCCAGTAATTAGTTCCTATGTACTAAATATATCCGTTTTGTTGGGGTGTGACATTTCTGGGTGCCGAATGTGGGATTAAAAGAAACTTAGCTCACATTCAGCAACTAATAGATGTGCGTGCATCACTCGTAAAACTGAGTAATAGGCAATATTAAGATGTTACTGGTAGTGGCAGAAGTTTACCGTCAGCAACTATGGTTATATGAAAATAAAAAACAGAGTATAGAAGACCGTATTGTCAGTTTAAACCAACCACATATTCGTCCGATAGTTCGTGGGAAAGGAGGAACCTCCTATTCCGGCTTTTTTGTGTCTTTTTATGCCCATTTCTCAAAATAACATCTTTTTTAACTTCCTCTATTAGTAAACATGATGTTTATGATATATGTGTATAATACAAGCTTATCCTCTCTCCTACCTGACTACCTACTCAATTCTCCTCTTATTTTTTCACGAATTTTTCAGCAAGCCCTAATTATTCGTCAAATTAATAGGAAGTTAGCCAACTATAGATATGGAATTAGAAACCAGAATTAGAGGTTTAAATATAGAAGTGATAGAACCTTTGGGAGAGGTGATATTTGATTTAGATACTGTAGAAGATTTGCAAAATTGGTTAGATAATTTAAATATTTAAATGAGAATATCTGAGCTAAATGACAAAAGTAAAAGTTCCAACTTGCCAAATTTGCGGGTACAGGATGAGTAAATCACGTATAGTTATTATCAATGAACATCCTGTAAATCCTTAAATCATGGATATCCTGATTTAGACAAATACAGAATTTAACCTTTCAAACAACAATCCTACCTTATCCAAATCTTTATCACCTGGTGAGAGTTCCACACCACTAGATAAATCAATACCGCTAGGGTGAATTTGATTTACTGCAGTCAAAATATTATCTGGTGTTAGTCCTCCGGCTAGAAACCAAGGACGAATGGAACTAAATGCCTGTAACACCTGCCAATCTAAAGTTTGACCTGTACCGCCTAATTGTTGAGGATGATAGGCATCGAGTAATAAGGTATCTATATACTCAATATAGTTGGCTGTGGTTTGTAGGTGTTCCAGATTGCGAACTCTCAAGGCTTTAATAATTTCTATATGGGGTAGAGATTGACGCAATTTGTAGCAAAATTCTGGTGATTCATCTCCGTGTAACTGTACACCAGTTAAATTAGATGCAATTACTACTTGCGTAATTTCAGAAATATTACTATTGGCGAAGACACCTATTCTATCAATTTTGTCAGGTATTTTGGCTATTGCTGCCTGAATTTGCTCTATGGTAACGTAGCGTGGTGAGGTAGGTACACAAATAAATCCTAGTGCTGTTGCACCAAGGGATGCAATCGCTATAGATTGCTGTGGTTGAGTGATGCCGCAAATTTTAACTCGCATTTAAGTCTGAGAAATTAAAAATAATCACAAAACTGTACTAAGTTAGATGAAAAACTCTTGCTTTGTCCTACGTAATTCTATAATTTTGTAGGCTTACATTCATTTTTTCATTGTAGGAGAATACATCTTGATATCATCTATCTTACTAGCCGCCGCTGCAATTGTTCCCGCAACACCTGTGTGGAGTCCTACAGTGGGAATTATTATCAGTGCTAGCTGTTTTGTTGTGCTTTTATTGAGTTTAGTAAGTAAAGCCCCCAAGGTTGGACCCCAACTCCCTATACTTCCCGTTAGTGTGGCAGGATTTATTGGTGCAATGGCTTTTGGTCATGTGATTGGTATTGGTATTGTTTTGGGGTTGACTAATATTGGTCGTTTATAAGTTCAATTTGATACTCTCTAGCTACAGATAGTAAAAACTTGGCGGTAAGTAAATATCAAATTGCTTGCCGCTTTTTTATGACTGAGGAATGAGGACTGAGGACTGGTGACTGGTAACTGGTGACTGGGAAGATGAGGGAGATGGGGAGTAAATTATTTACCTTCCTTTTGAGAGAAGAATCACTTGGTTCAAGAGATAGAAGATAAAGATGACTGTCTTTAGAGGTGGAAATCAACTCCTATGTCATCAATATTATTAGTAGTCCAAGCTACTGTTCCCAAGACTGTAACAAGTTGGAACTGGACAATAACAGGAATTATCATTGGCAGCTGTCTATTAGTTCTTGTGCTTGCTGGTTGGTCAATTAGCTATCCTCATGTCGGTCGAAAGATGCCTTTACCTTTTCCAGCATTATTTAATAATCCTAGTGTTGCTACATTCTTGGCAGCGATGAGTTTTGGTCATATTATCGGTGTGGCTGCGGTTTTAGGTCTGACTAATTTGGGTGTTTTATAGGTTCAGGATGGGATCACAGGCTTGGTGTGGGGGAAGAAAAGGATTGTACCAAATTGAGATTCGCCGCTATGGTGTATTAATTTTAATTAATTGTCTATTCTATAAATATGACCTTCGCTAGTTATATATTTTTTATAAACTGCCGTTTTAAGGTGCGTAAGGTATAAAAAATAGATACATTAATATAATGTAATGCAAAAAAATTGGCAAATTGGATCTTTCTTTGGCATTCCCCTGTTTCTAGACCCTTTATGGTTTGTAGTTTTGGGGTTGGCAACTTTAAATTTTGGGGTGGCTTATCAACAGTGGGGAAATGTCACGGCTTGGAGTGCTGGACTGGTAATGGCACTACTGTTATTTACTTCTGTGCTGTTACATGAGTTGGGTCACAGCTTGGTGGCACAGTCACAAGGGATTAAAGTTAACTCTATTACGCTGTTTTTCTTTGGTGGGATTGCTGCAATAGAGGAGGAATCAAAAACACCTGGTAAAGCCTTTCAAGTAGCGATCGCAGGTCCTTTGGTAAGTATAGTCCTATTTTTGCTGCTAAGTCTAGTTTCTAATGTCATTCCTGATACCACTCTACTAAGTTTTATGGTCAGGGATTTAGCAAGAGTTAACTTGATTGTGGCTTTATTTAACTTGATTCCTGGCTTACCTCTAGATGGGGGACAGGTGTTAAAGGCAGCACTATGGAAACTTACAGGCGATCGCTTTCAAGCAGTACATTGGGCAGCCCGGTCTGGACAGATTTTAGGTTATAGTGCGATCGCTATAGGATTTGCTTTAGATTTCTTTACCAGGGAATTGGTGACAGGTCTGTGGATCTTGTTATTAGGTTGGTTCGGGATTCGCAATGCTAACAGCTACGACCGTGTAACCACATTACAAGAAACTCTACTCAAGCTAGTAGGTAGTGATGCTATGACTCGTGATTTTCGCGTAGTGGATGCAGACCAAACATTGCGGGAGTTTGCTGACTTATATCTTTTAGAATCATCTTCCCCTCATGTTTACTTTGCTGCTGCTGATGGACGTTACCGAGGTTTAGTAAAAGTTGATGATTTGCGAACAACGGAAAGAAGTCAGTGGGAAACCCAAACTCTACAAAGCATTGTCCATCCCCTCACAACAATACCCACAGTTAGTGAATCCACTTCCTTAGCAGAGGTAATTAACAAACTAGAAAACGAACAGCTACCTCAAATTACGGTACTTTCTCCTGCAGGTGCTGTAGCTGGTGTGATTGATAGGGGAGATACTGTCAAATGTTTAGCACAAAAGTTAAATTTGCGAATTACCGATGCTGAAATCAAGCAAATTAAAGAAGAAGGTAGTTTTCCCCCAGGGTTACAACTAGGAGTCATAGCGAAGTCTGTTTAGAAGGGCTGGCAACGGTTTAGATTGTTGGATATAAAACAAAAAACCTCAGCTGTACAGCTGAGGTAGTTGGGAGAAGATCAAATGTCAATAAAAGATAGAAACCCGATGTCAGTATTTCTTAACTAGTACCCAAAACCACTAGAACTCTACCGATGACATATCGTGCAGTAACTATACCCCTTTGTTGAGATGGACGGACATATTACCTCTGGGTTTTAATCGCTCAGTCCTTGAGTATGCCGCTCTCTTGGATTAAGTGATAGGCATTAGTTAACTTATGTAAATAAGTTTAACGACTTCTTTACATAAGTTAATAGAGGTAAAGTGCTGGGGCTAACTCTTGACAAAAGTCCATTCCAGAACATTTATGGAGAAGAACATTTATGGAGAACATTTATGGGAGCTTGACAAAGAGCTTGAGAAAGTTCTTGAGAGTGGTTAAACTTGACCTGAGATAATTTGCACGCTTCGACATTGACTGTAAATTGTTCATTTTTAAAAGGCCAGGGTTGAACTTTTACCAGACCATCGCAACATTGCATAATGTCATAACGCTGTCCATCAGGACCCAGACTTATTTCTAGCCATTGTTCATCAGCAGGGAGTTCTTGCTAACAGAGAATCAAAGACAAGCGATAGCACCATTGCATAAAAGCATAAGCTGCGTCTACCTGAGCTTGAGCTATTCCTAATTCTTCCTGCAAATGTTGTTGGTGATTGAGTTGTTCATCTAAAAATATATCCTGTTCTGCCAGTCGGCCACGAGCTGGTTCATGTATACGGCTAATGTGCTTAGAAATTAATAAAGCTAACCACCTACCACGGTAAAGAGCATTTACTCCCAAATTAGCCACTTTGGAGACATCTATATTTGTATTAACGGGACGTAAACAGAAATCAAGCCCAAATATAGCCCAAACTGGCTCTATCAGAAGGAAACACGTCCGGATTCCAGTTGAACCAAT
>ERZ1034411.130-NODE-130-length-22391-cov-2.869090_pt1 | contig 22391 bp, 11 predicted proteins | sample MGYA00520583_ERZ1034411 | MGnify/ENA primary metagenome ERZ1034411 (study PRJEB33736, sample SAMEA104288481) | Azolla microphylla | place: Ecuador | collected 1982 | study: EMG produced TPA metagenomics assembly of the PRJEB19522 data set (Is there foul play in...
GGGCATCAGATGCACATAAATACCGGCTATCCTTCGGCGGCGCAGGTCGAGGCGGCGTTCCAGACCGAGCTGCGCCGCTACGACATCGACGGCGAGGCGCACTTCGCCAACGCCACCGAGCTGTCCTTGCCGGCGGCGCTGTCCGGCATGGTGCTGGGTGTCGGCGGTCTCGACGACTTCCGCCCGCGGCCGCGCGTGCGACGGCTGCCGCCGCAGTTCACCTCCGGCCAGTCCGGCAACCATTTCCTGGCGCCGGGCGACATCGTCAGGATCTTCGACGTCCAGCCGCTGTACGACGCCGGTTTCACCGGCGCCGGCCAGAAGATCGCCATCGTCGGCCAGACCTTCATCAACCGGCGCGACGTCGACAATTTCCGCAGCGCCGCCGGCCTGCCGGCGACCCGGCTGGCGATGGTGCCGATCAGCAGCGGCGGCAGCGATACCTACACGCCGGGCAACGAAGACCTGATCGAATCCGAACTCGACGTGGAGTGGAGCGGCGGCATCGCCCGCGACGCCACGGTGGAGTTCGTCTATGCCCGCGTCGGCAGCGGCAAATCGGTGCGCGACGCGCTGCAGTACGCCATCGAGCACGACGTGGCGCCGGTGATCAGCCAGAGCTACGGCAGCTGCGAGACGCAGAACACGTCCCTGTTCAACACCGTGGAGAGCTGGCTGAGCCAGGCGCAGGCGCAAGGGCAGACGGTGGTGGCTTCCTCGGGCGACGCCGGCGCCGCCGATTGCGACAGCGGCGGCTCGGCCAAGGCCAGCAAGGGCCTGGCGGTGGACTACCCGGCGTCTTCGCCGCAGGTCACCGGTGTCGGCGGCACCGAGTTCAACGAAGGCGGCGGCAGCTACTGGTCCGGCGGCGAAGGCCAGCCGGACGTGATCGATTCGGCGCTGTCCTACATCCCCGAGATTGCCTGGAACGACACCGGCAAGCCGCGCAGCTCGGGCAGCAGCAGCGGTGGCAGTGGCAGCAGCAGCGGCGTGATCGGCCTGGACGCCACCGGCGGTGGTGTCAGCACCCGCTTCGCCAAGCCGGACTGGCAGGTCGCGCCCGGCGTACCGGGCGACGGCAAGCGCGATGTGCCGGACATTTCGCTGCCGGCCTCGCCCAATCATGACGGCTATCTCTACTGCACCACCAACAGCGACAACAGCGCCGGCTGCGCCAACGGCTTCCGCCAGGCCGACGGCACCCTCACCGTGGCCGGGGGCACCTCGTTCGGCGCGCCGGTGTTCGGCGGCATCATGACCCTGATCGCCGGCAAGGTCAGCAGCACCCGGAGCCTGGGCCTGATCAACCCGCGCCTGTACCAGCTCGCCAACAGCGGCAGCGGCGTGTATCACGACATCGTCAGCGGCAACAACCAGGTGCCCACCAGCGGCGGCAGCACCATCGGCTACGTCGCCGGCAGCGGCTACGACCTCACCACCGGCCTCGGCTCGATGGACGTCGGTGCGCTGGCGCAGGCCTGGGGCAGTTCCTCCTCGGGAGGTAGTTCGTCCTCCGGCAGCGGCTCGTCCTCGGGCGGCAGCAGCGCGTCTTCCTCCAGCGGCGGTTCTTCATCCGGCGGCAGCCATGGCGGCGGTGGTGGTGGCGGCGCGGTGCCGCCGGCGCTGTTGCTGTCGTGGCTGGGCTTGTTGTTGCTGCGCCGCCGCGGCCGACGGTAATCCTGCTAATCCTGCACGCTGGCCGCATACCCTTGCGTAGGGATTTTTCCCGATACACTACGGCGTCCAAAAAAGCCGTCCTACAAAAGCCCTCAGAGGAAACGTCATGAGTGAAGCCAAGGAAGCCGCCGCTGCGCCCAGCGGTCCCAAGCCGAAGAAATCCGTAGCCCTGTCCGGCGTCGCCGCCGGCAACACCGCCCTGTGCACCGTCGGCCGCAGCGGCAACGACCTGCACTACCGCGGCTACGACATCCTCGATGTCGCCGACGCCTGCGAGTTCGAGGAGATCGCCCACCTGCTGGTCCACGGCAAGCTGCCGACCAAGGCCGAGTTGAAGGCCTACAAGTCCAAGCTCAAGGCCCTGCGCGGCCTGCCGGCCTCGGTGAAGGCGGCGCTGGAATCCCTGCCCGCCGCCAGCCACCCGATGGACGTGATGCGCACCGGCGTCTCGGCCCTGGGCTGCGCCCTGCCGGAGAAGGACGACCACAACCACCCCGGCGCCCGCGACATCGCCGACAAGCTGATGGCCTCGCTCGGCTCGATGCTGCTGTACTGGTACCACTACGCCGTCAACGGCAACATCATCGACGTGGAAACCGACGACGACTCCATCGGCGGCCACTTCCTGCACCTGCTGCACGGCGAGAAGCCTTCCGATTCCTGGGTCAAGGCCATGCACACCAGCCTGATCCTCTACGCCGAGCACGAATTCAACGCCAGCACCTTCACCTGCCGCGTCATCGCCGGCACCGGCTCGGACATGTACAGCGCCATCACCGGCGGCATCGGCGCCCTGCGCGGGCCGAAGCACGGCGGCGCCAACGAAGTCGCCTTCGAGATCCAGAAGCGCTACGACTCCCCCGACGAGGCCGAGGCCGACATCGTCAAGCGCGTCGCCGCCAAGGAAGTGGTGATCGGCTTCGGCCACCCGGTGTACACCGTCTCCGATCCGCGCAACAAGGTCATCAAGGAAGTGGCGCGCAAGCTCTCCAGGGAGCAGGACAACACCAAGATGTTCGACATCGCCGAGCGCCTGGAGACGGTGATGTGGCGCGAGAAGAAGATGTTCCCGAACCTGGACTGGTTCAGCGCCGTGTCTTACCACATGATGGGCGTGCCCACGGCGATGTTCACGCCGCTGTTCGTCATCGCCCGCATCTCGGGCTGGTCGGCGCACATCGTCGAGCAGCGCATCGACGGCAAGATCATCCGTCCCTCGGCCAATTACACCGGGCCGGAAGACCTGAAGTTCGTGCCGATCGGCGAGCGCAGGTGAGCCGGGCGCCGCCCGATACGCCGGGCTGCACGTCAATCATTGATGGAAAGCAGGCCGCCTTTTCTCAATGGTTGATGCGCGGCCATTGCTCAAGCCAATGGCGCGCCCAGCGTAATGCCTTGAGAAACAAACGAATTGTCGGATGAGCCCGGCTGCGGCGGCGCTGGCACAGTTGTAGCGACAGGCATATCCGGAGTGCCGCAGGGGCCGGCGGCACCCAGCCAGACAAAAACAAATCTTCAAGCGTGAAAGCTGCCCGCCTTTTTTTGAGGGCGGCAAATTCATCAGCCCGACAAGGAGGAGGGCATTCGTGAGCCGATGGCCAGGACATCCGCCGTACTGCCGCGCCTAGCGCACTGCCCATAAACAACGCAGGCGCCCATGAGGCGTCTCGTAACACCATGCGGAGGGTTCCGGTCGTAGCGATCCGGCTCCCTTCGCGCTCAGGAAACAGTCCATTCGAACCCCGCCCATGCACGCCCCGTCCTTGCGTAGAACCTTGTACTTGCTGTGCATCGGTCTTTTATGGGTGGCAGGCCCGAGCCAGGCGGGCGGCGGTTACTTCGTGCTGGGCTACGGCCCTTACGCCCATCAGACGGCGGGAACGGCCACGGCCATCGGCTTCGACGGCTTTGCCGGCGCATCCAACCCCGGCAAGCTGTCGGCGGCGAGCGACCGCGTCGACGCCGGCGTCCTGGTCTTTATGCCCTATCGGCGCATCGAGCGCACCGGGGCCGACAACCCGGTTTACAATTTCAGCACCACTTCCGACAATGGCGTCTTCTTCCTGCCGGAACTCGGCATCGCGCGTCACCTCAACGATCGCCTCAGCTGGGGCGTCGCGCTATACGGCAATGGCGGGCTCAACACCGCCTACCGCGGTACCACCGGCGTCAGCGGCAGCAGCGCCAATCCGGCGGCATGCGGACAGCAGCCGGGCAATTTCCTCTATGGCTGCGGCGAAGTCGGCGTGGATCTGTCCCAGGTGCTGATTGCGCCGACACTGGCCTGGCGGATCGCGCCGAAGCAGAGCATCGGCATCGCTCCGCTGATTGCTTATCAGCGCATGCGGGTCTACGGCCTGCAGGCACTGGAGCCTCTTTCCGAGCATCCGGACGACGTCACCAATCGCGGTTACGACCAGGCATTCGGCGGTGGCGTGCGGCTGGGCTGGTGGGGCACGATAGCCCCCGGGCTGAGTGCGGGCGCCGCCTATGCCACGCGGGTATACATGCAGAAATTCCGGCGGTACCAGGGCCTGTTCGCCGATGGCGGCTCGTTCGACATTCCGGAAAACTACAGCATCGGCCTGGGCTGGACACCGGCGCCCCGCTGGCTGTTCGGGCTGGATGTGCAACGCATCAGCTATCACCAAGTGGCCGCCCTGGGTAACGGCCTGCTCAACTCCTTGCAGAACCCGCAGGCCAGGCCGCTGGGCAGCGCGGATGGCAGCGGTCTCCACTGGCGCAACCAGATCAACTACCGGGCCGGCATGGAATACGCGGTGCGCCCCGGGCTGAAGCTGCGCGCGGGCTTTGCGTACGGGCGACGCCCCGGCGACGAGAGCGCCGACTCGGTGTCGCTCAACCTGTTGACGCCGAATCCGATCGAGAATCTCACCGCCGGGTTCAGCTGGACGCCGAAGGGCATGAGCGGCGAGTTTCATTTTGCGTATGGCCGATACCTTTCCGCCACCTACAAGGGCCCTTCGGCGATAGCCGGGGCGCAGGCGACCGAGTCGGTTACTGCGTTCGTCAATACTTTCTGGGTGGGTTACAGCTGGCACCTGTGAGGCTTCCGTACATGAAAAATTCCAGAGACGGCGTGGATCAGCAATGAAGACGATACGGTACGACCGCGGCTACTCGCGCCGGAAGTTTCTGGGTGACGCGGCGCGCGGGGTGTTGAGCTGTGGTGTGCTGATGCCGCTGGCCAAGGCCATCGCGGCCAGCGGCGATGTCAGCCGGGCCTACCCGGAGGAGCTGTTGTCGATCGAGGCCTATACCAAAGGCAGGATCAAGACCGGAGACCTGATCGACGCCTCCAACGTCGAGGCGGTGAAGGATCTGCTCGAGCCGGTGCGCTACGAGCAGATCCGCACCATGGGCCGCAAGCTCAAGGTGGTCAAGACCACCACCGACGTGATGCGGCTGTCCCCCTGGGAATACATCGAAGCCACCCTGCGCAACAGCGGCAAGGCCGGCTACGACGCCCGCGGCAACGTCGTCAACAAGTCCGACGGCAAGCCCTGGATCGGCGGCAACCCCTTTCCCGACCCCAAGACCGGCGTGGACCTGTTCGCCGCCCAGACCATGAGCTGGGGCCGGCACGACGCCTCGTTCTACGCCGCCAAGATGTACACCACCGACGCCAGCTCCGGCGAGGTCAAGTTCACCTACAGCGGCGGCTGGGCCGAGTTGTCCCCCGTCGCCCGTGTCGCCATGGACCCCAAGCCCTACTGGCCGGGGCATGAGGACAAGCTGCGCTACCAGTCGATCTTCTTTCTCACTCCGCAGAATTACCGCGGCACCTCCTTCCTCAACGTCTGGGACTACGACTCCAGCGCCTTCCCCGCGTTGTACGGTTACGTCCCGGAGTTCCGCCGGGTGCGGCAGTTCCCCTCCGAGCAGCGCTTCGAGCCGCTGCTGCCCGGGCTGACCCTGTTCCTGTCCGACGCCTGGGCGGCCGGCGATCCCCTCTACACCTGGGGCAACTACAAGATCGTCGGCCGCGGCCCCTTCCTGGCCGGCCTGTCGGAAAGCTGGAACGCCGTGCACCCGAACTGGGAGCACACCACCCACGGCGGCCCCAAGGGCAAGACCTTCTGGGACGCCACCGTGGAACTGGTCCCCGAAGCCATCATCGTCGAAGCCGAGCCGATCAAGTTCCCGCGCGCCCCGGTGTCCAAGAAGCGGGTCTGGTTCGACGCCCGCAACCAGGCCGTGGTGGGCATGGTCACCTTCGACCGCAACGGCCAGCCATACCGCTCGTTCGACGGTGCCTACTGCCTCTACGAGGCCGGCGACAAGCAATTCATGGACGGCCAGCATCCCTACTGGAGTTGGGCCCACGTCACCTCCTCGGACATCCAGACCGGCAGCGTCAGTCGTCTGGAGCAGGTCCGCCAGGTCGAGAACAGCCACTTCAGCGGCGCCAACGACCCCAAGATATACGACAAGTACCTCACCCAGAACGCCATCATGCGGCTTGGGACGGTGTAGGGCGCCGGGCAACCGATCTTGAACCGCTGGAACCTTGAATGGAGAGCAAAGCCATGAGAGCTGTACAGATTCCCAAAGCAGGCGCTGCATTCGAGCTGGTGGAACGCATGGTTCCGACGCCCAAGGCCGGCGAAGTGCGGGTCAGGGTCCAGGCCTGCGGCATCTGCCATAGCGATGTATTTCCCAAGGAGGGCCTGTTTCCCGGCCTCGTCTATCCCCTCGTGCCCGGGCACGAGGTGGTCGGATTGATCGACGCTTTGGGTCCCGGAGTGACCCACTGGAACATCGGGCAGAGGGTCGGCATCGGCTGGCACGGCGGCCACTGCGGAACCTGCGGCCAGTGCCGCGGCGGCGATTTCATCCTGTGCGACGCCGGCGCGATCCCCGGCCTCACCTACGACGGCGGCTATGCCGACTACATGGTGGCCCCGGTCGAGGCGCTTGCCGCCGTACCGGAATCCCTGAGCAGCGTCGAGGCGGCGCCGCTGCTCTGCGCCGGCATCACCACCTTCAACTCCCTCGCGCACAGCGGCGCGAAGCCTGGCGAGCGCGTCGCTGTTCTCGGCCTCGGCGGGCTGGGCCATCTAGGTGTCCAGTACGCCGCGAAGATGGGGTACGAGGTCATCGCCATCGCCCGCGGCTCCGACAAGGCGCCGTTTACCCGCCAGCTCGGTGCGAAGTACTACATCGACGCTTCGCATGAGAACGTGGCCGAGGCGCTGAATCGCCTGGGCGGAGCCAAGGTGGTGCTTTCGACCGTGACCGATTCGGACGCGATGAGCGCGACCATCGACGGCCTCAGCAAGAACGGGACCCTGCTGGTCGTCGGCGCCTCGGGCGAGCCGATCAAGGTCTCGCCGTTTCAGCTGATCATGGGGCGCAAGACCATCAAGGGCTGGCCGAGCGGCACCGCCGCCGATTCCGAGGCGACGATGAATTTCAGCGCCCTGACCGGCGTGCGCCCCCTGATCGAGCGCTACCCGCTGGAGCGGGCCGCCGAAGCCTACGACCGCATGATCAGCGGCAAGGCCAGGTTCAGGGTCGTTCTGGAAACCGGGGCTTGAGCGCGGCGCCCGGCACATGCCGCGGCTGAAGCACCTGCACCGGCCGCTCCCCGCCTGGCGCAATCGCGCTGGGCGGGGAGGGATTTCGCGGCTTTGCGGCGATGCACGGCAAGATCACTGCCCGCAATGCCGTCATGCGCCTGCGGGTGCGGCAGGGCGCCGCTGGCAAGGCAACTGACCATGTACCCACTCCGAGCGAGATTCGCACGCTGGACCCTGGCGCACCGAAAGGCGGCCCTGGCGGTGTTCGGCCTGCTCACCCTGTTCTTCGCCGCCGGCCTGCCCCGGGTCCAGCTCAAGACCATCTTCTCGGACCTTCTGCCGCAGGACGACCCCTTCGTCCAGGTCTACAAGGACCATCCGTCCTTCGGCAGCCCCCTGACGGTGCTGACCATGATCCGCCGCCGCGACGGCGACATCTTCGACGCTGCGACGCTGGCCAAGGTCTGGGACTACACCCGCGCCATCGACAAAGCGCCCGCGGTCGATCACGAGCAGATCCTCTCGGTGACCACGGAAAAGGCCCGCTATGCCGAGGCCACGCCCGAGGGCATCGACATGCGCCCGCTGATGGGCGATCACCCGCCGGCCACGCCGTCCGAGGTGGCCGACTTCCGCGCTCACGTCGATGAGGCCCCGAATGTCCGCGAGTTCCTCATCTCGCGCGACAACCGCTCGGCGCTGGTCCTGGCCACCTTCATCGAGCGCAAGCTCGACTACGGGCAGGTGTTCGGGTTCGTCGAGCGGCTGGCCGGCCAGGCCGCGGACGTGGGCCATCAGGTCTACATCGCCGGCATGCCGATCCTGATCGGTACCGTCTACCGCTACGAGCGCCAGATGGTGGCGATCTCCGCCGTCACTGTCGGCGTCATCGTTCTGGCCCTGCTGTTCTACATGCGCAACCTGGTCGGCGTCCTTACCCCGATCCTGACCAGCGCCACTGCGGCGATCTGGGCCTTCGGCTTCGTCGGCTGGCTCGGTATCTCCATCGAGCCGCTGCTGATGGTGGTCCCCCTCCTGTTGGTGGCGCGCTCGTTCTCGCACTGCATCCAGTACACCGAGCGCTATTACGAGGTGTACGCACACCTGCGCGACCGGCTTAAGGCCTGCGAGGCCACCCTGGGCGTAATGATGGCGCCCAGCATCCTCGGCATCATGACCGACGTGATCGCCATCTTCGTGATCGGCGTGACACCGATTCCTGCTATGCGTCGCTTCGCCCTGTTTTGCGGCATGTGGGCGGTATACCTGATCCCGACCGGCGTGATGCTGATCGCAATCCTCCTTTCGTATCTGCCAGCGCCCAGCAACATCGATGCGATCGTCGGCGGCGAGCAGGAAAAAGGCATCCACAAGCTGCAGAAGAACGCCTTGCGTGGCATTGCCCTGGTGACCTTTGGCAGTCGAGCGCAAGTTACTTTGGTCGTCATGAGCGCGCTAACCATCGCTGCAGTTGTTTTCGGCAGCCACATCGCCATCGGCAATCCGGTCGAAGGCAGTAACCTGTTATGGCAGAAGTCCGAGTTCAACACGGCCGTTCGCGATATCAACAACCACTTTCCCGGCGTGAATTCCCTGGAAATCATTCTTGAATCCAAGGATCCGAACGATAACAAGCTGCGCGCGGCCCGCACCCTGGAGGCGTACCAGCTGTCCAAGGCAATCCAGAAGGCCGCCGAACTCGGCCCGATGCCGGCGCGTGTGACCCGTTCGTTTTCGGACGTCATCGACGAAGGCAACCGCCTCTACTCCGGCGGACATCCGGACTGGTTATCGATCGATCCGACCGATCGGGCGGTAGGCGCTGCGGCGACGGCGGTGGCATTCGGCCAGAACCCACTGAACTTCGCCGACATGGTCGACTTCCACTACCAGAACTCCACGGTGTCCCTGTTCTATCGCGACAACAAGCAGGCCACCGTGGACGGCGCCTTGGCGACTGCACGCAAGGCGGTCGCGGCCGTAGGGGTAGATCACCAGCATGTCCGCATCCGTCTTGCGTCCGGCACGATCGCTCTGCAGCAGGCAATGAACAGCGTGGTCGAGCGTTATCACTGGATCCTGGTCGGCCTGTGCTGCGCGGCGATCTTCATAATCGCCACTTATGCCTATCGTTCACCGGTTGCCGCGGTGATCCTGCTGATCCCGACGCTGTTGTCCAACTACTACCTGCTCGCGACGATGCACCTGATGGGCATCGGCCTGGACATCAATTCCGTGCTGGTCACCGTGCTCGGTGTGGGTGTCGGCATCGACTATGGCATCTACCTGCTATCGCGCATCTGCGAGGAATACCACGCACAGGGCGAGGATTGGGGCCGTGCCATCACCATGTCTATGACCACCACGGGCAAGGCGATCATGTTCACCGCCTCGATCATGCTGATCGGCATCCTGCCTTGGTACTTCCTCTCCGATCTCAAGTTCATGGCCGACATGGGCCTGCTACTGGCCGCGATCATGCTGATCAACATGGTGCTCTCGCTGGTGGTGCTGCCGCTACTGGTCTGGCTGATCAAGCCAAAATTTGCCACGCGCACGGACCTAATGGTCGGCGAGGGTATCGATTTCGAAAAATTCGCATCGAGGGAAAGCAATAGTTCTATGCGGTCACAGCATGTTGCCGAAGCGGATGACTCGGCCGTGCTGACGAGCAAATAAGAGGGGCACGTTTGATCATCGTCCGACATTGAGTTGGATGTTCTTAACGGATGCGAGGCGCGCGAGCGCAATCAGGAGGGGTTTGCGATGAGAATCAGGAAATACGACATCAATTACGGACGCCGCAAAATGATGCAGTCGGTTGCCTACGGTCTGGGGGCAGGTGTGCTGATGCCCTGGGACAAGCTGCTCGCCAAAGACTTGGACAACATCCAGAAAGCCTACCCGGATGAGTTGCTGTCGATTGAGGCGCAGACCAAGGGTAAAGTGAAGGTGGGCGACTACATCGACAAGAACAACGTCGAGTACGTCAAGCACCTGCTCGATCCCGGCACGTACGAGCAGATCAGCGGTGTGGAGGGGCGCAGGGTCTACGTGAAGGCCCCTACCCTGAACCCGCGCGACTTGGTCAGTGCGGCCTACTACGATGCCACGCTCGAGGACATCCACAGTGGCCACCACGGCACGTTCGACGCCAACGGCAACGTGGCGGACGAGAATGGCAAGAAGTGGCAGGGCGGCCTGCCCTTCGTCAACCCGACGGATGGCAAGCAGGTCTGGGCGAACATGTGCATGAATATCGGCCGCGCAGACAACGCTTGCTACGTCATCGAGCAGAAGGACTATGGCGGCGACGGTAAGCAGGAGTACCACTACAACTTCCAGTGGGTTGAGCTGAACAGCACCGCTCGGACTGACCGCAAGGTCTTCAAGGGCCTTGAAAACGAGTTGCGCCGCCAGAGTGTGTTCTTTGCCGCCTCGCCTGATGTGCGCGGTACCTCGTTCCTGAGCGTGTGGGATTACGACATGCGCAAGATCCCGGACCTCTACGGCTACCTGCCGGAGTTCCGCCGGGTGCGCCAGTTCCCTTCCAACCAGCGTTTCGAGCCGCTGGTGCCCGGCGCGGTGTGGTTCCTCAGCGACCCCTGGGCCGCCGGCGACCCTTACCTCACCTGGGGCAACCACAAGATCGAGGAGCGCAAGCCGATGCTCGGGCCCTGGGCGGCGGACTTCTCGCGGCACGACGATAATTGGGAGCCGCCCCGCCAAAAGGACAATCCCAAATTCTTCGACATTCCTTATGAGATGGCGCCGGAGGTCATCGTCACCAGTTGCGAGCCGACAGGTTACCCGCGCTCGCCGGTGTCCAAGCGCGTAGCGTATGTCGATGCGCGCAACAGCATGGCGGCCAGCAACATCCGCTACGACCGCCAGGGCAAGATCTGGTCGAACTTCGAGATGGCGCACGGCCAGTTCAAGGGCGGCGGCAAGGACGGCAAGCGGCTGATCCTCAGCGCGGACGGAAAGAACCCGGCCTGGTCGTGGATCTACGTGCACATCTACGACTTCCAGAACAAGCGCATGTCGTTGTGCAACCACTCCAAGGGCGCCGCGGGCGTCGAGGCCCGCTTCCAGGCCGATCCGGAATGGCTGTTCAACACCTACTGCACCGCGCAGGCGCTGCAGGCCCTGGGCCGCGCCTGACCGGCGTCAGCTCAAGGTAGTTCCTGTGGCGACCGGCTCAAACCGGCCGCCACTCTCCAATCCCAAAGAACCGGTGGCGTAAGTCATGAACCCCTTTGTGCGCCAAAAAGTGGTCAAAACGCTCGCTCTGCTGTTTGTAGCTGGCATCTGTAGCGCAGTCTTCGCCGGCGCCGGCGCCGGCGCCAGCCAAGCCGTTGTTCAATACACCCCGCACGACCGTCTTTTTTCCGTCGCCTTCAACGAGGATTTTGGCGAGGCGGTGGGCGAGAGTGGCCTAGTGCTGCAGAGCTCCGATGGTGGCAGGAGCTGGCAGCATGAAGTGAAGGCGCCGACCGACTTGGCGATTTTCAGCGTCGCCATTTCCGGGACGCGCTCGATCGCAGTAGGCCAGGAGGGACTAATCCTGGTGCGTGATGGCCGCAAGCCCTGGCGCAAGATCGATCCGCTCACGGAGCAGCGCCTACTCCGGGTAAGCCTCAACAAGAACGGTTTGGCGGTCGCTGTCGGAGCTTTTGGCACGCTGTTGAAGTCGAACGACAATGGCCAGAGTTGGAGCGAACTCAAGCCTGACTGGGCAACACTCTACAAGACGGACAGCACAAGCGACTTCGTCGCCGCGCGCGACGAGCCGACTCTGTACGTCGTCAAGGTCTTCGATGACGGCTCGATCCTGATTGGCGGCGAATACGGCCAGCTTAACCGCTCGACTGATGGCGGTGCCACTTGGACGCCAGTGTTCAAGGCTCCCACGGGCTCGACGGGTCTCATACCGCCGTCGCTATTCGGCATGCATATCCGAGATGACGGCGTCGGCTACGCCTCTGGGCAGGACGGCATGGTTGTAATGACCGGTGACAGCGGGAAGAGTTGGACCTCGCTCGAGACGCAGACCCAAGCAAGCTTGTTCGACGTCGATTCGACTCCGGATGGCCACGTCTTCGCTGTCGGCATGCGCAGCGGGCTGGTTAGCAGCGACGCGGGCAAGACGTGGCGACCACTTAAAGCACTTGATTTGAATCTCAATTGGTACAGCGGACTGGCTCGCAGTCCGAGCTCGTCGGGGAATTTGATGATTGCCGTCGGTCACAGCGGACGAGTACTGCAACTGGTAGCAAGCGGCGATTGATTCGAACGCAGACAAACAAATAGGCGGGGAGATAAAGCAACATGCACTTCATGACCAACACGCGCTGCGCGATCTGCGTCAGCGTTGCGATGATGTCGGCGATGGCGGCAGCCCGGGCCGATGGTGACGGCATTCTGTCCGATTTTTGGGGCAAGACGACTTTCATTGGGACCTTACGCAGCGACACTGCGTTCCACACCGGCGACATGCAGAACTACGACAACCAGGGCAACATGCCGTTCCAGCATTCGGCTGTGCCGCGGCAGGCCTATGTGCCGCCGAACCTCATCGCCGGCCTCGTCCCGACCTGGACTCTGCCGATTCCCAATTCCCTGGGGTTGATCCACACCAACGACACCGTGCGGCGGGATACCTATATCCCGAACTCGAACACCAAGTTCGACTACCAGGAGCTCCGTTTCTTCGGTGAGATGAACGTGAGTATCACGGATTCTCTTCGCCTGAACATCCAGGCACGCGCCGAGTATGATCCGGACCTATACAAGCTCTTCGACGCCAATAGCGTGGCGAATGTCCAGGGCGGCATTCCTGGCGGTGGCGGCGACCGCTATGCAGACACCGGTGCCCCTAACTTCTTCGAATCAAAGGGCCGCAACGGCCGCAATCTGAACCCGACCGAGTTCGCGGGCCGCAACTACCTAGTCGACTTCCCGACTGCGCTCCTCGAATACAAGCACGACGCCTACAATCTCCGCTTCGGCCTTCAGCAGATCGCCTGGGGGCAGTCGATCTTTTTCCAGACCTTCGATATGCCGGATGGCCTGGACTTCCGCCGCCACCTGGTCCTGGATCGTGCGATCGAAGAGTTCTCCGACAAGCGCGTGCCGGCACTGGCGCTGCGCGGGACGATTCAGGCGAGCGATGCGATCCTCGTTGACGGCTACGTCCAGAAGTTCCAGCCGTCGGTCATTCCGAACCCGAACACACCGTACAACGTCGCGCCCTCGCAGTTCTACAAGCCGCTCGACAACTACTACAGCGGCAACTACGACTTCAAGCTTGACTACGGCATTCGCCTGAAGGCCGACTATGGCAACTGGGGCTTTTCGGCGATGTTCGTCAGCCGCATGAATCCGCTCGGCGTGTTCAGCTGGGCGGCAAGCGGGATCAACAAGGGCTTGACCGGGACCAATCCGAACGGCACGAGCTGGGGCAACGACCTCGGCGCCCTCGTGGAGACCGCTTACGCGGCGAAGGCGCCGGTGGGTAGCGCGCTGTGCCCGGTCTACAACCCGACGACCTGCCGCATGTACGGCAGTGCCGGCGAAGCCTTGGCGCACACGCCGTTCACGATAGGACCGGGCGGCGTCTACAGCAACAAGGAGTGGTTCGCGGCAACGGGCAGCTTGCGTCTCGACGGCCTGAAGGCATTGAACAAGGCGATCGAAGTGTTCCCGGCGCTTCAGGACATCTACGCATCGCCCGTCAACAACGTCCAGGAGGCCAGCAACGAGCTGAATACGTTCTTCCTCGGATCGGATGGCAGCATCCGCGGTAACGTCCAGCGCGACTACTACCGTGAAAATATCCTCGGCCTTGGCGGCGTGTACGTCAATGAAACAGAGGATCCGGGGTCGTTCTGGAACCAGTTCATCGTCAACTTCGAAGGCCAGTACACCCCCGGTCGCCACCTGACCGGCGTCGATCTCGGCCCTGGCGGCCAGAAGACCGACGAGTACATTCTGACCCTGGTCGGTGAAAAATGGCTCCGCTATACCGAGAGCTTCCCGGCGGCTTATCTGGCTTTCGAGTTCCAGCACCGCAGCGCGAGCGACCTGGTCGGCCTGACGCTTAAGGGCTACGGCGGCAACAGCGGCACCTACGGGGTGAACGCGCCGGTTGGCGGACAAGGCAACGATTACTCGGGGATCAAGACGGCTGGCGGCATCTCCGGTGGTGCCAACTACCTGGCGTTTGCCGGATTCCAGCCTTGGCCGAATCGCAAATACGTGGCGGAGTGGGCGATCCTGTACGACGTGCGTGGCGGTATTCTTGCGCAGCCGCTCATCAAGTGGAATCCGGGCCACAACATCAGCGTGGACTTTTTCTACAACTACGTGAACGGCCACCTCTACGGCAACCCGACCGACAATCTGATCCGTGCAATCGATTTCGGCAACGAGGTCAATTTGCGCCTGACCTATCAGCTGTAAGGGGCCAATCTCGGAGAAAGGTTTAGGAGGCACGAAGGACACTTGCAGACCGAAATGTTCCGGTGGAGAGGCCCGAGTGCCCCCACAGCATCGCTCGGTGAGGGTAACCGGAATGGGAGCAGTGTCCTGCTCGATGGAAACCTAGCGACCTACCCTCCTCAGCTAGGTGTTCGTTGAACCAGCGGCAGGTGATGCCTGCCGCTGGTCCTTTTGCTTTTGGTAGCAGGATTCGGGCCGAACATGAAGGTGATTCGATTTGACCGCGGCTATTCCCGAAGAAAATTCCTCAGCGATGCCGCCCGAGGTGTCCTGAGCTGTGGCGTCCTCATGCCTCTGTCCAAGGCCATCGCTGCGAACGGGGATATTGCCCGAGCCTATCCCGACGAGTTGCTTTCGATGGATGCCTATACGAAGGGCCGGATCAAGACCGGTGACTATATCGACGCCTCGAATGTCGAGGTCGTGAAGGATCTGCTCGAACCGGTACGCTACGAGCAAATCCGCACCATGGGCCGCAAACTCAAGGTAGTGAAGACCACCACCGACGTGATGCGCCTGTCGCCCTGGGAATTCATAGAGGCGACGCTGCGCAATAGCGGCAAGGCGGCCTACGACGCCCGCGGCAATGTCATCAACAAGGCCGATGGCAAGCCCTGGATTGGGGGCAATCCCTTTCCGGATCCGAAGACGGGTCTGGACCTGTTCGCCGCCCAGACTATGAGTTGGGGGCGCCACGATGCTTCGTTCTACGCGGCCAAGATGTATACCACGGACGCATCATCCGGCGATGTCAAGTTCACCTACAGCGGTGGTTGGGCCGAGCTGTCGCCCATCGGCCGGGTGGCGATGGATCCTAAGCCCTACTGGCCAGGCCACGAGGACAAGCTGCGGTATCAATCAATCTTCTTCCTGACGCCGCAGAATTATCGCGGGACCTCGTTCTTAAACGTCTGGGACTACGATTCCAGCGCTTTCCCGGCGCTGTACGGCTACGTTCCTGAATTCCGCCGCGTCCGCCAGTTTCCGGCCGAGCAGCGCTTCGAACCCCTGCTGCCGGGGCTGACCTTGTTCCTTTCGGATGCCTGGGCGGCCGGTGATCCCCTGTATACCTGGGGCAACTACAAGATCGTCGGGCGCGGGCCGTTCCTGGCCGGCCTGTCCGAAAGCTGGAACGCAGCGGACCCGAACTGGGAGCACAGCACCCACGGCGGGCCGAAGGGCAAGACGTTCTGGGACGCCACGGTCGAGTTGGTGCCAGAGGCCATCATCGTCGAGGCCGAGCCGATCAAGTTCCCGCGCGCCCCGGTGTCGAAAAAGCGCGTCTGGTTCGATGCCCGCAATCAGGCAGTGGTCGGGATGGTGACGTTCGACCGCAACGGGCAGCCGTATCGTTCGTTCGACGGCGCGTATTGCCTGTACGAAAGCGGCGGCCAGAAGTTCATGGACGGCCAGCACCCCTATTGGAGCTGGGCGCACGTAACCTCCTCGGACATCCAGACGGGCAGCGTCAGTCGCCTGGAGCAGGTGCGCCAGGTTGAGAACATCCACTTCAGCGGCGCGAACGACCCGAAGATCTACGACAAATACCTCACCCAGAACGCTATCATGCGGCTGGGTACGGTATAGCGGTCAGGCGGGCGAGCTGACCATGTACCCGCTCCGCGCCAGGTTCGCCCGATGGACCCTGGCGCACCGGAAGGCGGCCTTGGCGCTGTTCAGTCTGCTGACCCTGTTCTTCGCCGCCGGGCTGCCGCGGGTGCAACTGAAGACGATTTTCTCGGACCTGCTGCCGCAGGACGACCCCTTCGTCCAGGTCTATAAGGATCACCCCGGGTTCGGCAGCCCATTGACGGTCATGACGATGATTCGCCGCAAGGACGGCGACATCTTCGACGCCAGCACCCTACGCAAGCTGTGGGACTATACCCGCGCCATTGATCGGGCGCCTGCGGTCGATCACGAGCAGATCCTGTCGGTGACCACAGAAAAGGCGCGCTACGCGGAGGCAACGCCTGACGGCATTGACATGCGCCCGCTCATGGGTGATCACCCGCCTGCGACGCCGGCAGAGATCGAGGCCTTCCGTGCGCATGTCGATGAGGCGCCAAACGTCCGCGAATTCCTGATCTCGCAGGACAGCCACTCCGCCCTGGTGCTCGCCACCTTCATCGAGCGCAAGCTCGACTATGGCCAGGAGTTCGATTTCGTGAAGCGGCTCGCCGACAGGACCGCTGACGCACACCACGAGGTCTTCGTCGCCGGCTTTCCGGTGCTCATCGGCACCGTGTACCGCTACGAGCACCAGATGGTGGCGATTTCCGCGACCACGGTAGGGGTCATCATCCTGGCGCTGGTGTTATACATGCGCAACCTGGTTGGTGTGCTCACGCCGATTTTGACCAGTGCCACGGCTGCCATCTGGGCCTTCGGTTTCGTCGGCTGGCTGGGCATTTCTATCGAGCCTTTGTTGATGGTAGTGCCCCTGCTGCTGACTGCGCGCTCGTTTTCCCACAGCGTGCAGTTCACCGCGCGCTACTTCGAGCTCTACCCCGAGGTGAACGACCACCGGCGCGCCGCCGAACTGACCATGAGTGTGATGATGGTGCCGTCGGTGCTGGGGATTATGACCGACATCCTGGGCATCGTCGTCGTTGTCGCGGCGCCGATCCCGGCCATGGTACGGCACGCCATCTTCTGCGGCATGTGGGCGGTATGGCTGATTCCGACGGGCTGTGTGCTCATTTCCCTGCTTCTGGCCACACTGCCGGCGCCGCACGACCTGCACCGCTTCAGGCAGAAGAAGCTGCTGCAGGCACGCGCCGGAATCCTGGTGCGGTTGCTTGGCGGCGTTGCAGGCCTGGTCACCGGCCGGCGCGCTCGCGTCACGACTGTTCTTGCGCTCGCCAGCGCCGCGGCAGCGGTGTACATCGCCGCGCAAATCCAGATCGGCAATCCAGTCGAAGGCAGTAACCTGCTGCGCTACGACTCCGAATTCAATACCGCGGTAAGAGCCATCAACGGCAGCTTTCCAGGGGTCAATACCCTGGAGATAGTGCTGGAGGCGAAGGACCAGAACGCCGCCATCCCCGTGTCGCAGCACCAGGACACCGTGTTCACGGCGCTGGCCCTGCAGCGCGTGTTGGAGGGCGGTGCCAACCCGCCACGCGCGACGCTGTCGTTTGCTGACTACCTGATGGAGGCCAACCGGCTGTTCAACGGCGGCAACCCCAAGTGGGCGCCGCTGGACCATCGCGACCGTTCGGTCCAGGCTGCCGCGGTGGGCGCGATGATGGGCTCCAGCGCCAAGAGCTTCAGCCATGTCCTGGACCCGGGCATGCAGAACTCCACGGTGTCGCTCTGGTATAAGGACAACAAGCAGGAAACGGTCGACCACGCCCTGGCGGCGGCACAGGCCGCCGTCGCGGCGGTCGGCGTCGACCACCCTGAATTCCGCATCCGCCTCGGCACCGGCACCATCGCGCTGCAGGAAGCGGTGAACCGGGTCATCGCCCGCTATCAGTGGGTCATCATCGGCGGGGTGAACCTGTTCATCTTTCTGCTGTGCGCCGGCGCCTATCGCTCCATCACCGCCGGCGTGATGCTGCTGATCCCGGTCAACCTGGCCAACGAGGGCTTGCTGGCGGCGATGCACCTGCTCGGCGTCGGCCTCGACGTGAACTCGCTCATCGTCGCCGCCATCGGCGTGGGCGTGGGCATCGACTACGGCATCTACCTGCTATCGCGCATCTGCGAGGAGCTGCAGCGGCAGCACGGCGCCGCCGACCTGCGCTGGGCGGCGGCCATCCGCGGCGCGCTCGCAACTACCGGGCGGGCGATCCTGTTCACCGCCTCCATCATGATCCTGGGCATCCTGCCCTGGTACCTCATGTCCGACCTGAAGTTCGTCGCCGACATGGGGCTGCTGCTGATCGCCATCATGGCGATCAACATGGTCCTGTCACTCATCGTGCTGCCGCTGCTGGCCTGGTGGATCAGGCCGGCCTTCGCGGAAAAGCACAACAGCGAAACGATGACGCTGATCTATAAGTCGACACAGGAGGAGATGGCATGTTGAGCGCAAGCTTCAGCCTCTGGCACTGGTTGATCGTCCTGGCCCTGGTGATCACGGTCTTCGGCACCCGCAAGTTGCGGATCGCCGGCGGCGACCTCGGCGCCGCGGTCCGCAACTTCAAGTCGGCGATGCGGGAGGGCGAGGCAGAGGCGCACCAGCTCCTCGCAGATTCGCCCGAATCGGCGGGACATCCAGACCGCGTGGCCTGATCCATAACAACATCATCCGCGGGCATGCTCGGGGAACGACAAGTGACGCCTGCGTGTGACCGATCTTTGCCGCTCGACGCAGCGGAAGGATGCCACCATGATCGAGAAGGCTGTAATCGCCCTGCTGGGCGTCATGGCATTTGCCGTGCTTGCGGATCAATACCAGCCCCTGCTGGTGGTGGATGCCGCATCCCCGCCTGATGCGGTGGCGGAATTCCAGAACCTCAAGTACCAGGTGCTGCAAGCGCAGGCCGGCGTCGAGCTGACGCCCCCCAAGGCCAACGGAAGCGTGACCTTCTACGTCGGCAACATGGCAAGCCCGCTCAAGCTGACGGGCGTCACCGCCTCTCTGGATGGCCAGCAGATCGCCAGCGAGGAAGTCGATGACACCGCGTTTCACTCCCTGGGCGCCGGCGACCGGCTGATCCGCCTCGGTGATGCCGTGCTTGCCGAGGGGGCGCACGCGATCCATGCCGAGTTCCGCGTCGTCGATGCATCCACGCCGGATCTGGCGGAGCAGATCGTGACCCTGGACGATTCGGCGGAGGTGGGGCTCGGCGTCAAGGCCATTTCGCTGCGGCTGGAACCGTCCCGCGTCGTCATGCCGCTGCGCATCGTCATGCAGCGCAATCGTATGGAACCGCCGGGCGAGGGCTGGGCTCTGAGAACCCTCCACGAAATGGGGCGCCTTGGCGGAGTCGACGGTCGCTACACCCCGGGCGAAGCGGGAGATCCGGCCGTCGCCTACGCCGAGTACCTGCGCAATTCCGGCCAGGCCGAGCGGGCGGCGGTGGAACTGCTGAAGCTTCCGGCCGGCGTTGGCGACACGTTGCCGCCCGCGTATTGGCTGCGCACCGCGGCGGTGCTTCGCGAAGTCGGCCTCTGGGACTATTCGCGGGCAATCTGCGAGCGGCTCGACGCGCAGCATCAGCAGCCCCAGGCCGTCGCCACGGAACGCCTGAACGTCGCCCTGCGGGACTATGACGTCGGCAGGGTCGCCCAGGCCGAGGCCGCGCTGCAGGCGATTGGGAGCCGCGTTCCCGAGGACCGGGTGCAGGACTGGCAGCTGGGCTATGCGCAAATCCTGTTCCTGCATGACCGCTACCGGGAAGCCGAGGCAGTGCTGCAGGACCGCGACACCGAGGGTACCGAGGCCTACCGCTACTCCACCCAGTCGCAGGGCGCCATCCTCACCACGGCCTTCAGGCGTTACAACCTGGCGGTGGCCATGGTCCACAACGGCGAGGAGAAGAAAGGCCTGAGTCTACTCGACATGATCGGGCGCATGAAGGCCCTGGATAAGGACCTCGTCGCCGTGCGCGACCAAGCCAATCTTGCCCTCGGCTGGCACTTCCTGCGCAAGAAGCAGGGCGTCACCGCCATGGGCGTGCTCGGTAGGGTGAGCATGGAAGGGCGGTGGTCCGAGCCGGCCCTGCTCGGCATGGGTTGGGCGCAGCTGGCCCCGGCCGGCGAGAAGATCCCTCGCGTACGCCTCGACCGCGAGGCCGCCAGCGCCCAGGCCATGCTGCCCGCGCCGCTCAAGCACTCCCTGACCGAGCTGGGCGTGTTCCACCCGGAGCTGGACGACAGCGGCGGCCCCGCCTTGTTCGAGCGCGGCGATCCGCCCTCGGACCGTACCGAAGGGCTGAAGCGGGCGCTGCTGTTCTGGCAGGTGCTGGCCGCGCGGGACCCGGGAAATGCTGCGGTGCAGGAGGGCCTGCTCGCCATCGCCTACGCCTATGAATGCCTGGATGACAACGCCGCCGCGCGTAAAGCCTACGAATCTGCCATCGGCATCCTCGAAGCCGGGAAGAATGGCTTGCGCGGCGAGGTCGAGGCGATCCAAGCCACGGGACTCGCCGCGCTGGTCCACCAGGCGCGCGATTCGCAGAACAAGGCCATGCTGCTTGGCGCGGGATACCTGAAGCCGACGGAGTACAACCGCACCGTCTTCGGCGCAATGCAACGATACCGGGAGCTGCTAGCGCTGGAACAGGAGGCCCACAAGCTGGCGCAACATGGGCCGGCGGAGACCACCCCGGACTTCGCCGGCGCCGCGCCGCGTGCACAAATGCTCGATCTGGAACAGCGGATCTCGGCGTTGCGTGCCCGCGTATTGAAGGACGCCGCGTCGCTCGCCGTGCAGGATCTGGATCGGCAGGCCGGGGTAACCGACCAGTATCTCCAGGCCGCTTACTTCGCCGCGGCCCGTGCCTCAGACCGGGCCCTGGCCTACGAACTCCCCTAGCCCCGATGCCGGCACCGGCCATGGAAAGCCTGCGCCGACCCGCTTCAATGTTCCCATATCACGGCGTGGATCCATAAAAAGGATGGCGATCCGCCTCCTCGGCACGAATGCTGGGCTTGAAAAATACCAGCCGGCGCTTCGATTGCTTAAATCCGCCGGCCGCGCCCGAAGAAGGGCCTGGAAAGCTCCTGCGGTTATCTCGGCCGCAGGCAAGTTCATCAATATTTAATCACAAATATATCGAAGTACCTTAAAGATTGATCTTACAGAGCTGCAGATCATTACCCGATAGAATTCATATCTATCTGTATATAAAGAAGAAAAAATTTCGACTTCGGCTGCGGCCATTGGCACGAATATGGCGTTAAGGGGAATGAAGAGACTGCAAAGGTTTTACCTGCCGGTAGACACCATCGCAGCCGCCATAAAACAGTAGTGCTCAAAACAGGAGGAGTTCGTTCGAACGAAATATTTATTTTGTGGGCGCGATTTTTACTGATTCGTACAGAAGCCGCCTTGCAGAAAAGTAAATTCCTTTCGAATTGCGAGTTCATATGCATATTGATCTGAAAACCGTAAAGATCAACCCCCTGCGGCAGACGTTCGCCAACGTGGCGGATCGACTCGGCGGCGACAAGCCGGCTTCGCGCTACCAGGAAGCTACCCTGGGCCTGCAGCCCGAGGCCAATTTCCATTACCGGCCGACCTGGGACCCGGGTCACGAGCTGTTCGATCCTTCGCGAACCGCGATCCGGATGAAGGACTGGTACGCCCTCAAGGACCCGCGGCAGCTGTATTACGGCAACTGGACCATGACGCGCGCGCGCCAGCAGGACGCGATGGAGTCCAATTTTGATTTCGTCGAGACACGCGGGCTCGCTGCCACCCTGCCAGCGGAGTTGAAGAGCACCGCCCTGCACCTGCTGCTGCCGCTGCGGCATGTGGCGTGGGGCGCGAACATGAACAATTTCTCGATCTGCGCGTACGGCTACGGCACGGCTATCACCGCGCCGTCCAGCTTCCACGCCATGGATCAGCTCGGCATCGCGCAATACCTCACGCGCCTGGGCCTGCTGCTGGCGGGCCCGGAGTCGCTCGACATCGCCAAGCAGGCGTGGCTGAAGCAGCCCGAATGGCAGGGCCTGCGGCACTACGTCGAGGACAGCTTCGTCCTGAGC
>ERZ1034411.131-NODE-131-length-22302-cov-11.236661_pt1 | contig 22302 bp, 18 predicted proteins | sample MGYA00520583_ERZ1034411 | MGnify/ENA primary metagenome ERZ1034411 (study PRJEB33736, sample SAMEA104288481) | Azolla microphylla | place: Ecuador | collected 1982 | study: EMG produced TPA metagenomics assembly of the PRJEB19522 data set (Is there foul play in...
TCTTGCGGCTTCCCCCCCCCCCGGCGCTTCGCGCCGACCCTCCCCCTCCAGGGGAGGGTGTGAAGGACACATTCCCATGACCAAACCCAAAGTTCTCATTTCCGATGCGCTCTCGCCCGCTGCCGTGCAGATCTTTCGGGATCGCGGCGTCGAGGTCGACTTCCAGCCCAACCTCGGCAAGGACAAGGACAAGCTTGCCGAGATCATCGGCAATTACGACGGCCTTGCGATCCGCTCCGCGACCAAGGCGACCGCCAAGATCCTCGAGAAGGCTGCGAAGCTGAAGGTGATCGGCCGCGCCGGCATCGGCGTCGACAATGTCGAGATCCCGGCCGCGACGGCCAAGGGCATCATCGTGATGAACACGCCGTTCGGCAATTCGATCACGACCGCCGAGCACGCGATCACGCTCATGCTGGCGCTGGCCCGCGAGATTCCGCAGGCCGACGCCTCGACCCAGGCCGGCAAGTGGGAGAAGAACCGCTTCATGGGCGTCGAGATCACCGGCAAGGTGCTCGGCGTCGTCGGCTGCGGCAACATCGGCTCGATCGTCGCCGACCGCGCGCTCGGCCTGCGCATGAAGGTGGTTGCGTTCGATCCGTTCCTGTCGCCGGAGCGCGCCAAGGACATCGGCGTCGAGAAGGTCGATCTCGACGATCTGCTCAAGCGCGCCGACTTCATCACGCTGCACACCCCGCTCACCGAGAAGACCAGGAACATCATCGACGCGGCCGCGATCGCCAAGATGAAGAAGGGCGTGCGCCTGATCAACTGCGCCCGCGGCGGTCTGGTCGACGAGCAGGCGGTGGTCGATGCGCTCAATTCCAAGCACATCGCCGGCGCCGCCTTCGACGTCTTCGTCGAGGAGCCCGCGACCAAGAACGTCCTGTTCGGCCATCCCAACGTGATCTGCACGCCGCATCTCGGCGCCTCCACCACGGAAGCACAGGAGAACGTGGCGCTTCAGGTCGCCGAGCAGATGTCTGATTACCTGCTCACCGGCGCGATCTCGAACGCGGTCAACTTCCCCTCGATCACGGCGGAAGAAGCGCCGAAGCTGAAGCCGTTCATCTCGCTCGCCGAGAAGCTCGGCTCGTTCGCCGGCCAGCTCACCGAGAGCGGCATCCTCAAGGTCGAGATCACCTATGAGGGCCACGTCGCCGAGATGAAGATCAAGGCGATCACCTCGGCCGTGCTGTCGGGCCTGCTGCGGCCGATGCTCGGCGAGGTCAACGTGGTGTCGGCGCCCGTCGTCGCCAAGGAGCGCGGCATGGTCGTGGACGAGATCGTCCGCGCCGCCCAGAGCGACTATGAGAGCCTGATCACCGTCACCGTCACCACCGAGCGACAGGAGCGGTCGGTCTCGGGCACCGTCTATGCCGACGGCAAGCCGCGCCTCGTCGACATCAAGGGCATCCGCGTCGACGCCGAATTCGGCAAGTCGATGATCTACGTGACCAACGAGGACAAGCCGGGCTTCATCGGCCGGTTCGCGAGCCTGCTTGGCGATGCCAAGCTCAACATCGCCACCTTCCATCTCGGCCGCGTCGCGCCCGGCAGCGATGCCATCGCCCTCGTCGAGGTCGACGGCGCGGTGCCGGCCGATTTGCTCGCCAAGGTGCAGGCCCTGCCGCAGGTCAAGCAGGCCAAGGCGCTGACGTTCTGAGCAAACTCTCATCGTCGTCATCGCCGGGACAAGCCCGGCCATGACGGGTGGATAGGGCAGGGGCGCGTCGCCACGGAATGACGGGCATCATATATTCCGACCTGCGGAACAACGACGCCGTCCTCATCCGAGGGCGGCGTTTTTGTTGATGCGGCGCGGCGCTTTATTTCTCCCAAGCCTGCCGAACTTTGTGTACCAATGGCGCCCAGGACGCTCCGTACCAACGTTTGAAAAGGGAGAAAACAATGCGTGAAGCCGTCATCGTTTCCTATGCGCGCACGGGCCTCGCGAAATCCGGCCGCGGCGGGTTCAACATCACGCCGCCGATGTCGCTCGCGGCGCACGCCATCAAGCACGCGGTCGATCGTGCCGGCGTCGAGAAGGACTATGTCGAGGACTGCTATCTCGGCAATTGCGCCCATGGCGCGCCGAACATCGGCCGCCAGGCCGCGCTGCTCGCCGGCCTGCCGAAGACCACCGCCGGCGTCTCCGTGAACCGCTTCTGCTCCTCCGGCCTGCAGACCATCGCGATGGCCGCCAACTCGATCCGCTCGGACGGTGCCGACTGCATCGTTGCCGGCGGCGTCGAGAGCATCTCGATGCCCGGCGGCGGCACGCCGAAGGAATCGATCGACCCCGAGCTGCTCAAGGTCGCGCCCGACATCTTCATGGCGATGATCGACACCGCCGACATCGTCGCCGAGCGCTACAAGCTCAGCCGCGAGTACCAGGACGAGTTCTCGCTGGAATCGCAGCGCCGCATGGCCGCGTCCCAGCAGGCGGGCAAGTACAAGGACGAGATCGTCCCGATGAAGACCAAGATGAAGGTGGTCGACAAGCAGACCAAGGCGGAGAGCATCGTCGACTACGTCGTCGACCGCGACGAATGCAATCGCCCGGAGACCACGCTGGAGGGTCTTGCCAAGCTCGAGCCGGTGAAGGGCCCCGGCAAGTTCGTCACCGCGGGCAATGCCAGCCAGCTCTCGGACGGCGCCGCCGCCGTGGTGCTGATGGAAGCCAAGGACGCCGAGAAGCGCGGCCTCAAGCCGCTCGGCCGCTTCGTTGCATGGGCGACCGCGGGCTGCGAGCCCGACGAGATGGGCATCGGCCCCGTCTTCGCGATCCCGAAACTGCTCAAGCGCACCGGCCTCAAGATCGACGACATCGATCTCTGGGAGCTCAACGAAGCCTTCGCCAGCCAGTGCCTCTATTCGCGCGACAAGCTCGGCATCGACCCCGCCAAGTACAACGTCAACGGCGGCTCGATCGCGATCGGCCATCCCTTCGGCATGACCGGGGCCCGTCTCACCGGCCACCTGCTGCAGGAAGGCGCGCGTCGCAAGGCCAAGTGGGGCGTGGTGACGATGTGCATCGGCGGCGGCCAGGGCGGCGCCGGCCTGTTCGAGATCTACAGCTGAGCAAGATCTGGCTGATCAAGGCCACGTGAATGCGAAAGGCACGGCGTCGCGGGCGCCGTGCCTTTTTCGTTGCGCATCCCTCTCCGGGAAATTATACAGCCCCCGTCGGAAAAGGCAGATTTGGTCTGGTAAGCCCAAATCCTTTCGGTAACGAAAGCTCTGGTCTTTGGCCTTGTGCACGAGATCCCCACGACGAACAGCGGACGCCATGCGGGCGTTCAATTGTTCGTCCGTGTGATTCTCAAGCGCTGGGAACGCTCCGGTCGAACATCGGCCACAGGAGCGTCTCATGCGCGATCGCGTCTCGATTTCTCAGCCCTCGAATTTCCACGACGTCATTATTGCCGGCGCGGGCCCGGTCGGCCTGTTCCTCGCGTACGAGCTGCGGCTCGCCGGTGTCTCGGTCCTCGTGCTGGAGCAGGCGCAGGATCCGCATACGGCGCTGAAGCAACTCCCGTTCGGCCTGCGTGGCCTGTCAGTCCCGACATGCGAAGCCTTTCACCGGCGCGGCTTGCTGGACGAGATCCTGGCAGCGCAACGCGCAAGCTCCGGCGCGATCAGAAGTGCGGCGCACTGGATGCAGCAGACGCGGCGGCCCGCGGGCCATTTCGCCGGCCTCCAGTTTTATCAGGACGACCTCGATGCCGCGAAATGGCCTTGGCGCTTGCCGACGCCGGCCGATGCCGCGGTGGCCGTCGACATGCAAACGCTGGAAACGGTCCTGGCCGCGCGTGCACGCAGTCTGGGCGTCGAGATCCGGCGCGGCTTTGGCGTCACTGCCTTTGCCGCTTGGGACGAGCACGTGACGGTGCAGGCGGCGGGCGAGACGTTCGGCGGTCGCTGGCTGGTCGGTTGCGACGGCGGCCGCAGCACGGTGCGCAAGATGGGTGGATTCGATTTCGTCGGCACCGATCCTGAATTCACCGGCTATTCCATCGCAGTCGAGCTGGCCGATCCGGAGAAACTCAGCCCCGGCCGCAACTACACGCCGACGGGCATGTACACCTATGCGCAGCCCGGTACCATCGCGATGGTTGATTTCGACGGCGGTGCGTTCCACCGCACCACGCCGATCACGATCGAGCACGTGCAGAGCGTCTTGCGCCGCGTCTCCTGCACGGATGTCACCATCGCCGGGCTTCCACTTGCCGCTACCTGGACGGATCAGGCCCGTCAGACATCCGCCTATCGCAATGGGCGCGTGCTGCTCGCTGGAGATGCTGCGCACATCCATTCGCCGCTGGGCGGCCAGGGCCTCAATCTCGGTCTTGGCGATGCGATGAACCTGGGCTGGAAGCTGGCCGCGACGATCCGTGGCAACGCGCCGGACCATCTCCTCGACAGCTATTCGCGGGAGCGACATCCCATCGGCGCACAAATCCTCGACTGGTCGCGCGCGCAGGTCGCGATCATGCGGCCGACGCCGGGCACCCGCGCGGTCCAGGCCATCATCCGCGATCTCATCGCGACCCGCGACGGCGCGACCTATTTCGCCGAACGCGTGCGCGGCGTCTCGCTGCGTTACGAGCTTGGTGGCAGCCATCCGCTTGTTGGCCGCAGTGTTCCCGATTTCGAACTGTCTGACGGGACGATGACCGGAGAACAGCTCAGAGCAGCGAAAGGCATGTTGCTTGACTTCGACACGCGTGCGCCGCTTCGAGCGCTTGCAAGCGGCTGGAGCGATCGGATCGCGTATGTCGCAGCTGAGCCGAGAGATCGGTTGGGCCTGCGCGCCGTGCTGGTGCGCCCCGATGGCTTTGTTGCGTGGGCCGGCGACGGCGCGTCCGATAGTGAGGAGGCCGCTCGGGCCGCCTCGCGATGGTTCGGCGCGCCTGGAACCGGATGAGCGTCGCCGCGCCAGCTGCCTTTGTGCACTCCAACGTGCATAAAGGCGAGTATTGTGACAAATACACGTATTCGTACGTGCCCGCAAATTAACGGAAGCTTTGACGCATTAGCGCTTCATCAACCGTATCTGCCACCATTGGATCTCCCGTCAGATGCGGCTTCTCTCTCTTCGTCTCACCCACAAGATCACCGCGATCGGCGTGATCGGCGTCGTCGGCGTCATCCTGATCGGCGGCATTCACCTCTATGGTGAGCGCGTGATGGGCGTCTATCGCAGCGCCGCCGAGGAGGCGCGCAGCGTCTTCGAGCTCAACAACAGGATCGCGGTCGAGCTGCTGGAAGCGCGCCGGGCCGAAAAGGATTTCCTGCTGCGCAGCGATCCGGCCAAGGCGCAGCGCCAGGTCGAGATCAGTCGGCAGGCGGCGCTCGACATCGACACGCTCCGCGGCAAGATCGTAGCCCTCGGCAAGGGCGAACTGGCCGCGCGGATCGACGCGATGAACGCGTCGTTGAAGACCTATCAGGCGCGCTTCACCGCGGTGGTCGAGCAGCGGCAGCGGCTCGGCCTCGACGAGAAATCCGGCCTCGAAGGGCGCCTGCGCACCTCCGTCCACGGCATCGAGAGCCAGGTCGACCAGCTCCAGGACTCCTCTCTCAAGGTGATCATGCTGATGATGCGCCGGCACGAGAAGGACTTCATGCTGCGCCGCGACGCCAAATATGGCGACGACATGAAGAAGCGCACGGCTGAATTCTCGGCCAGCCTCAACGCCGCCACGATTCCCGACAACGCGAAAGCCGAGCTGCGGCAGAAGCTCGCCGACTACCAGCGCGACTTCTCCGCCTGGATGGAGGGCGCGCTGAAGCTCGCGGCCGAGCTGAAGGCGATGTCCGAAGCCTTCTCGGCGGTGGAGCCCGTCATCGAGCAGGTCTCGACATCGGTCGACGCCATCCGTGTCGAAGCCGATCGTCTGAACGATGCCGAGCGCGCCAGCATCCAGTTCTGGATCGCGGTCGCCATCGCACTCATCGCATCGGGCGTGCTCGGCCTCGGCATCTTCATCGGCCGTTCGGTCTCGAAGCCGCTGACCGCGATGCGCGCGGCCATGATCGAGCTCGCCAACGGCAATTTCGCCATCGTGTTGCCCGGCCTCGGACGCCCCGACGAGATCGGCGAGATCGCGCAGGCCGTCGAGACGTTCAAGGTCAATTCCGAGCGCAAGGCGCAGGAAGAGGCCGAGGAGAAGATCAGGCAGGACAAGCTCGCCGCCGAGCGCCGGCGCGCCGACATGATCCGCATGGCCGACGATTTCGAAGGCGCGGTCGGCGAGATCGTCGAGACGGTGTCGTCCGCCGCCAACGAGCTCGAGGCCTCGGCCACGTCCTTGACCACGACCGCCGGCCGGTCGACCGAGCTTGCCACGCTGGTCGAGGCCGCGTCCGAAGAGGCGGCGACCAACGTCCAGTCGGTGGCCTCCGCCGCCGAGGAGCTGACGGCATCCGTCAACGAGATCAGCCGCCAGGTGCAGGCGTCCGCGCGCATCGCCGACGAGGCCGTCAGCCAGGCCGGTCAGACCAACGACCGCGTCAGCGAATTGTCGAAGGCGGCCGCGCGCATCGGCGACGTCGTGGAGCTGATCAACGCCATCGCCGGCCAGACCAACCTTTTGGCGCTGAACGCCACCATCGAGGCCGCGCGTGCCGGCGAGGCCGGGCGCGGCTTTGCCGTCGTGGCCTCGGAGGTGAAGGCCCTGGCCGAGCAGACCGCCAAGGCGACCGGCGACATCGGCCAGCAGATCTCGAGCATCCAGAACGCCACGCAGGATTCGGTCGGCGCCATCAAGACCATCGGCGGCACCATCGAGCGGCTGTCCGAGATCTCCTCCACCATTGCAGCCGCGGTGGAAGAGCAGGGCGCCGCGACCAGCGAGATCTCGCGCAACGTGCAGAATGCCGCGGCCGGCACCACGCAGGTCAGCGCCAACATCTCCAGCGTGCGCCAGGGCGCGACCGAGACCGGCTCGGCGTCGTCACAGGTGCTGTCCGCGGCGCAGTCGCTGTCGAACGACAGCAACCGGCTGAAGATCGAGGTCAGCAGGTTCCTGGAGACGGTGCGCGCGGCGTAATTGCGGCGCCAATGCAGGATGTCATCCGACAGTGAGGGACGCGCCGTTCTCTCGCTCCCTCGCCCCGTTCTTACGGGGAGAGGGTGGGGTGAGGGGCTGTCTCCGTGGGCGGGATTTGAGTGGGAGTAGAATGCCCGCGTGCGGCTGACTAGCGAGTCGGACGGACTTTCATCTCGGCGAATATATTGCCTTGCCCCTCACCCGGATCGCTGCGCGATCCGACCTCTCCCCGCAAAGCGCGGGGAGAGGTGAAACGCATCTCACGCCCCCGCCACGACGGGCGAAAACACCACTTCGATCAGCGTGCCCTGGGCCGCGCTCTTGATGTTGAAGCGGGCGCGGTTGGCTTCGACCAGCGCCTTCGTCAGCGACAGGCTCAGCGCCGAATTGTCTTCGGCGTCGCCCGGCGGCGGCGTGCGGAACGGCTCCATCGCGGCGGCGACCTCGCGCTCGGTGAGGCCATGGCCGGTGTCGCGGATGCGAAGTGCGATCTCGCCGCGGTCGGTCATCGCGGTCGAGACGATCACCTGGCCGCCGGCGCTGGCGAGCCGGATCGAGTTCGAGATCAGGTTCACCGTGATCTGCCGCATCGCGCGCGCATCCACTGTGACCTGCGGCAGCGCATGCGCGAGCGAGGTGCGGATGATGATGCGCTCGCGATTGGCCTGCGGTTGCATCACGGTCACGCAGGCTTCGACGAGATCGTTGAGGTTCAGGTTAGCGAAATTCAGGTCGAGCTTGCCGGTCTCGATCCGCGACAGCTCCAGGAGATCGTCGATGATCGCGATGACACGCTCGCCGGAGGCGCGGATGTCCTTCATGTATTCGCCGTAGCGCTCGTTGCCGAGCGTGCCGAAGCGCTCGGAGATCATCACCTCGGCAAAGCCGATGATGGCATTGAGCGGCGTGCGGATCTCGTGGCTGATCCGCGCCAGCATGTCGGCCTTGGCGTTGGCCGCGCCGTCGACGAGGCGGCGGGCCTGCGTCAGCTCGCTCTCGCCCTTCTTGGACTGGGAGAGATCGCGGAATACGGCGAAGAAGTTCGGCCCGTCGGGCCGCGTGCGGCCCATGATCATCGCGAGCGGAATGACGCCGCCCTTCTTCTCGCGCCCCAGCACCTCGCGGCCGTGGTCGAGCAGGCTCGCGATGTCCTGGCTCTTCAGGCTTTCAAGATAGTCGAGAACAATCTGCTGGCTCTCGGGCGCGAACAGCGTCAAGAGGTTCTGCTCCAGCAGCGCGCTGCCGTCATAGCCGAACAGCGCCTCGGCGCTGCGGTTGCAGGCGTGGACGTTGCCTTCGGCATCGAACATGACGATGCCCTCGGCGGTGGTGTCGAGGATCGCGGCGAGATCTTCCGCATCGGCATCGCCGGCCGCGGGCTCGAGATCGGGCGCGAAGGGGAAGGATTCGGGCACGACCGGCTCGGCGACGTCAGGCGGCGCAGCGATGTCCGCAGGCGCGGCGTGCGGCAGCGCGCAGATCAGCGCATGCGCGCTCTCGCCGTCCCAGTCGATCGTGTGCAGATGCGCGTCCGTGGTTGCAAGCGGCGCCTCGCCGTTCGCAACCGCGGCGCTGATCGTGACGGGCGTTCCGCCTTGCGAGGTGCTGCTCGCCGCGGACACGCCCGGCTCGACATAGAGCGCATCCAGCCCGCCGGCATCCTCCAGCGCGTTGATGCTGGCATAGCCCATGCGCGCGAGGAACGCGGGGTTGGCGTAGAGCAGGCGGTCGAGGCGATAGATCAGGATGCCCGTCGGCAGCAGATCGAGCAGCGTGCGGTCGCGCACGCTGACGCCGCGCGGCGGGGCTGCGGGCTCGGTCAGCCACTCGGCCGCAGCCGGCGGCGGCGGCTCGGGCTCGGGCACTGGCGGCTCGGCGGTGATCTCCGCCACGGGCTCGACCGCATCCGACGCATCGGCCGCGATCGCCTCGCGCTCACGCTCCAGCCGTTCGGACAATTGCCGCGCGAGCTCGTTGAACGCGCTGTTCTCGACCGGCGTCAGCGTCGGCGAGCGCGCGTCGCCGTGCGGGCGGAACGGCACGACATTGGGAGGGGTTTCGACGGGCGTTTCCACTGCTGTGTCCGGATCGGTTGGGTGTGAATTCGCGTCGCTGGTGGGTTCGGGTGTTTCGGCTGTGGGCTCGGGCGATGGCTCACGCTCTGGCGGCTCGATCGGCGGAGGCGGCGCCTCTGCCACCGGCTCTGGCGCGGCGATCGGCTCGGGCTCATGAGGCTGCTCGGGCTCGACCACATCGGTGGACAGGCCGTGCTGCGCCTCCGGCTCCGCGAGCGTCTCGAAGCGCCTGAGCGCATCGAGCCGGTTGAGCGCGTCGAGATCGCGGCAGACGCCAAAGCCCTTGAAGCCGACGAAATTGCGAGCGGCATCGTAAACCGGCAGGCCCGCCAGCTCGACCGGCAGATGCTCGCCGCCGTCGGCCGGCCAGTTCACGGTGATGCCGGCCCAGGTGTCGTGGCTGGCCAGTGCCTGCGCCACGCGGCCGTCGGGGTCGAGCGCGAAGTTTTGCGCGATCTCGTGCCAGGGCCGGCCGAAGCCGGCCGCGGTGTGCGCGCCGATCAGGTGGATGAACTCGTCGGAGAGCAGCACAAAGCGGCCCCCTTCATCCATCTGCCAGAGGAAGCGCAGCGGATGCTGACGCGGTGCGGGCGGCTCTGTGGGAGGCTCGGCCATGGGGTGCGTGATCGGTGCAGCCTGCGGCGACACGATGGCCGGATGCGGGTTTTCAACCGGAGTCTCTGCCGCGCTGTCGGTGCTCTCGTCGGGCGCAGCGTGAGCCGGTTCTTGCACCGGCGCCTCGGTCGCGTCCTCGACCGGTGCGGTCTCCTGCGCGTCGGGCGCGCGTGTCCCGGTTGCTTCAGCCGGCTCGGCGAACGCATCGAACAATGCGATCCCCGCCGATTCCTCCTGCGATAGCGGCGGCTCGCTCGGCACGATCACGGCGGCTTGCGCGGGCGCGACCGGCGCCGCGTGCGCCTCGTCTGCCGCGCTCTCGGGCACAGCCTCGGCGGGCCTTGCCTGCGCAGCGGCAGCCGGCTCGATCAGCGCGATCAGGCCGACATCGGCGCCGCTTCCGACCCGCTGCAGCACCATCTGGCCGATGCCGATCGGCGTTTCGGCGCGGCCCTCGCGTAGCGCATCGCTGCGCGCCTGCTCGAGCCCGGCTTCGCCCAGGTCGCGAAAGCCGAGCAGGGCGCGGGCGGCTGCGCTGGCGCCGACGAACAGGCCGTCGGGCGCGAACGCCGCCATCGGCCTATCAGCACCTTCGACCAGGCGATGCAGCCGCTCGATCAGCGGCATGGCGCGCAAGGTGGGGTCCATGGCGGTGACGAGCACGGCGTGCCCGCCATCGGCAAAGTCGAGCCGGCTGCAGGCGCAGGTCATCAGCGTGCCGAGCCGCGCGCCGAAGCCGCGCAGCCGCTCGAGCCGCACGGTGCCATCAGCCGGCAGCTGGCGCGCAAGCCGGGCGACCTGGCGGCGATGGGGGTCGGCGGGGCCGAACACCTTGGCCGCGAGCGCCGCACTATGCGCAGCGCCGAACAGCCTTGCGCCGACCGGATTGGCCCACAGCACGCGCCCACCGTCGGTCGACCACAGCCAGGTCGCGAGCTGCGAGGTCGCATGCACGGCCAGCCGGGGATCGCCCACACCTCGCAACTGGAAATCCGAACTCGTCATCCGACCGGCTTGTGTCTCGCGCATGAAGCTGGCTGCCGGGAATGACAGCCTTAAGAAAGGGTTAGTATTGCCCGCGCCCGCGCGCAGGTCCACGGCTGCGGCCCTGCGCAGGCCCCCCAAAGCCGCGATAACCTTAACCCGCCACCCCCGCAAGCGGCGGCCGGGTTCATCCAAGGGATTCGGAGGGGGGAGCTTCAGGTCGAGCCGCGGTGCCCATCCTCCCCTGGAGGGGGAGGGTCGATCGCGCGCAGCGCGAGCGGGGTGGGGTGATCTCTCCACTCGGGCACCGCCTGCGTCGAAAGACTTTCACCCCACCTCGGTTCGCAGTGCGCTTCGCTCCATGCGAACCGATCCTCCCCCTCCAGGGGAGGATGGGCACCATTTACGCCGCACGACTTCGGCCCTTCACGCCAGCTTCACCCCTCAACCCCCGGTTCCCCCGCCGGGGACCCTCACCCTCTCCGAGATTAAATTTCGCACCGCACCCGTCTGGCGCGTTGCGCTGCACAATGTTGACATGATAGGCAGCCATAATACTGGGCACTGGGCGAGCCATCTCGTTTGTTCCGCGTTCCAGTCTTCGTTCCCGCCAGTCTTGAAACCAGAAGACAAGGCCCCGGTTGGCCGGCGGGCGCGCCAGAAGGCTCACTCCATTTTTTCATTATCGTGAGGGACGACCATGACAGGTGCGACTGATCCGTTTTCTGCCTCGATCATTCCGTTCGAGGTCCCCGAGCAGATGCGTGCGTTCGCCGAAAAGGGCGCGGCGCAGGCCCGCGAGAACTACGCCAAGTTCAAGGACGCGGCCGAGAGCCACAACGGCACCGTCGAGGCCGTGTTCACCTCCGCCAGCAAGGGCGCGAGCGAGTACACCGCCAAGCTGGTCGAGTTCATGAAGGCCAACACCAGCGCCCAGCTCGACTTCGCCCAGCAGCTGTTCGGCCTGAAGTCGCCGGCGGAAGCGCTGCAGCTGTGGACCGGCCACACCCGCACCCAGCTCGAGACCTTTCAGGCCCAGGCCAAGGAGCTGGTCGAGCTGACCCAGCGCGTCGCCGCCGAGACCGCCGAGCCGATCAAGGCCTCTGCCTCGAAGTACATGCCGCCCGCCGCCTGAGCGCCGAGGCAGGTTTGAGTTGAGAAGCCCGGGCCAAGTGCCCGGGTTTTTTCTTGCCTCTCCCGCTTGCGGGAGAGGCCGGCGCCAAGCGATGCGAAGCATCGCCGGGCGGCGGGTGAGGGTTCTCTCCTCTAGGGGAGTGCCCCCTCACGCCACAGACCGCGCAACCTTCCGATGCCCGCCATCGCGCCCGATTTCCCTGCACCAAACCTGATTTCCCCCGGTTTTTCACCCCATTGCGGCCTTGCCAAACCGGGCCGTTGCACCTAGTTTCCGCCCCGTCCAGCCCCCTCGGCAACGAGCCTTTTCAGGCAGCCCAAGGCGCGGCTCGCCAGGATGCAGTTGTAGCTCAGTTGGTTAGAGCGCCTGTCTGTGGAACAGGAGGTCGGTGGTTCGAGCCCACCCAACTGTACCAGCGAGGGTCAGTGCATCACGTTGATCGCATCTGACGAGAACCTCTTGTCTGCCCCGATTGCCGCAGGTCTGACCCCTGTGCTTGCCAAGCTCTTATAAGACTTTTGAGGTGCTGTTTCTCGACAGCACTATCGCGCATTCGTCGCGTACCGTCGGTCTAACCGACCCTAGCTGCTCGGGAGAGCCTCCAAATCGTCTGGGGAAATTTCAAAGCGCACACTCTCAGTATGGATCAACGGCTTTCCAAAAGTCGTATTGTAAGTTGCCGATTCTCCGGGGATACAACCGTCGATACGTTTTCAAAAGGGATTGTCAATCAAGCTAGTCTAGCATTTCAGCGTTTGAGCCATCACGAAGCCCCTCAGCCCACGTAACGCTTGTTTCCTGCGTTGGCACGGTAGCCCCATGACAAAGTCCCCTCGTCCGTCGTCAAAGAAAGCCGAGCCAATGCTCGGCCCGGCCAGCGTGCCTACCAGTTCGCTCAAACCCAATCCACATAATCCGCGAATACTATTCGATGAACTTCCACTCAAGACTCTGGAAGAGTCGATCAAGAAGGTTGGCATTCTAGTTCCTCTCACAGTCTTTAAAGCGAGCGGTTCAGACAAGTATACGATCTTGGATGGTCAGCGCCGTTGGGTTTGCGCTCAGCGCCTGAACCTCCCGACAATGCCAATCAATCAAGTCGCCGAACCCTCAGTCGCGACAAACATCGTCACGATGTTCCAAATTCATAAGCTCCGCAAAGATTGGGAGCTTATGCCGACGGCCTTGAAGCTCGGCGTCCTAATGGACGAGTTGAAAGAAAAGAGAGATCGGCAACTTGCTGAACTCACCGGCCTCGAACTCGCGGTCGTAACACGCTGCAAGAAGCTACTTTGGTATCCTCAAAAGTACCAAGAGATGATGCTGTTCGTAGATCCTGAGGATCGGATCAAAGCAGACTTCTTCATCGAGCTGTATCCTGTCATAAATGACACCGTGATTCGCAGTGATAAGTCGCTCAAGCGCAATCACATGATCGACCGCTTCCTATTCAAATATCAGAATCGAAAGTCCGGCTTTAAGGCGATCACCGATTTTCGGAAGATAAAACAATATCTCGCGATCGCTCGAGTCGCGAACCAGCAGGAAGCTGTGTTGGAGCGCTTCCATTATTTGCTGGAGCACGACGACGTCGACTATTCCTCGTTGGAAATCGATACCGCTCGGATACACCGAGAAGCGTCGGAGATTGTGAAGAAGGTTGAGGATCTCTACTCGATCCTTGAGACGATCGACGTCGACACGTTCGTTGCCGAGGAAGACCTCTGGGCGGGCCTCGAAGGTCTTGTCAAAGCGCTCACCAAAAAATTAGCAGAAGCGGACAGACGGTCGGAATGAAGCTTCCCAAGCCGCGCGGAACAGCTATAGACGAAGCTCGGTTGCACGAGTGGGATCAGCAATTCCGATTCTACCGACATCCGCCAAATGCCGACACGGTCAAGGCTTGGCTGGCGCGCTTTAAAGTGGCGGACCAAGATGTCGCTGCGCGCATTCTCGACTGTGTTGAGGTTGTTTCGGAAGCGAGAATTCAGGAGGGTTACAAGTCTGCCTTAGCCTCGCTAAACGGATGGCACAAAAGTCCTGCTTCGCGCGAAGGACGATGGGTATTTACAGCTTTTGGCAAACCTGGCGAGAGCGGTCTATCAATGCTTAGGATATTCCGTGAGGCCAACGGATTGACGAGATCGCAATATGACGATCTTTTCAGGCATGTCACAGAGATTCCGAAGCTCAAGTTGACCGCTGCCGACACAATCATCTTGGTTGACGATTTCTCCGGCAGTGGCAAACAAGTCTGTAAGCGTTGGCCTCAACTTCAAGAGTTGATCGCCAGCGATGCTCGCTGCCTGATCATTCTTACTGCAGCCACCGCTGACGCGAAGAAAAAGATCGAACACGAAACCGAACTTGAGGTGATTAGCCATATTACCATTCAGCAGAACGAGAACGTCTTCTCCAGTCGGTGTACAAGATTTAGCCAGCCTGAGAAAAACTCGCTTCTCAAATATTGTAGAATCGCTGATGCGCAAAATCCGAAGGGATTCAGCGAAACTGGACTGCTGTATGTGTTGAGTCACAAAACGCCAAACAATTCGATACCCATCCTGCATACCAACCATCCTAGATGGATTGGGCTCTTTCCCCGTAATCTTCAGCAGGAGTGACCTGCGATGCCCTTCACCTACATGGGCACTAAGAAGCAAATCGTTTCTGACGTTGCTGACGTTATAGCGCGGGCGCGCAAGGGGCCATTCCTAGATCTGTTCGCGGGTATATCTACTGTCGCCACCGCTGTAGCGCCCGCCCGACCAGTCTGGTGCAACGATGCGGAGCGCTTTGCGTACGACTTGGCAACCGCAAAGTTTACCTCTCTGACCTCGCCGATCATTAATTCCGATGTGCTCGGTGGGATTGCTGAATATCAGGCACAGAATCGCTATAGCCTTCTGCGGTCGTTCGGATCATGGATCCTCGAAGAAGACGAGCTTCTTTTGACCGGGAAAATCAGGCGGATTAGCGAGTTCAATAGACGTCAAATCGAATTTTGCACTTCAAGGCAAGCAGAGCGATTTCGTACGAAACATAAGCAAGATCGTCGCGCGCCTTATGCGCTCTTCCTGCTAACGCACAGCGGGGGCTATTTCGGAGTCCGCCAAGCAGCAGATATCGATTCACTCAAGTTCGCGTTTGATAAACTTCTGGCAGAAGCGAGGATCGATATAGATCAGCATCGATGGTACATGCTGGCTCTTTGCCGAGCATGCTTTAGCGTGGCCAACACAACCGGCCACTTTGCGCAATATTTGGAGGTAAAGACCGCATCTCTTAATCGGTTTCGATTGAGAAGGCGGCGAGACGTATTCGCAGAGTGGGCCGCTGCCTTGAAGGAGCTGCGTCCTTACGGATCGCCTGATTGGCGATCGCAAAACAGGACGTTCCGATCCGATGCAAACGTCTTGCTGCAGCAACTCGGAAGAGAGTCGAGCGTACCCGCCGTTGTTTACGCCGATCCTCCTTATACTGGGGATCAATATTCGCGTTACTATCACCTGTTGGATACATTACTGACGTACGACTATCCAAAAATTGAAGGCAAGGGCCAGTATCGACCCGAACGCTTTGTTTCCGAATTTTCCCTTAAGTCGAAAGTCGTTCAAGCATTTGAAAAGCTGGTAGCAAATGCGGCTCACCTTGGTGCAGACCTCATCATAAACTATCCAGAGAACGGGCTACTCCCCGGAACGAAAGAATCTATTTTGCCGCTGTTGCGTAAGTATTTTCGCCAAGTGGAGCTGGCTAAGGTAATTGACCACGAACATTCCAGCTTGGGGGCCTCGAAGGGTGTAGAACGTTCTGCCGTGCGTGAGATGATCTTCTATGCCGGATAAGTCGCCCTACCGGCGCGTAAGCACTAATCTCAAAGTTGGTGATAAAGACATCGTGACCTTCTTCAACCGTCTCAAGACAGCAGCCTCCGCCGAGTGGCGAGCCTACACCGAGCATCCCTTCACGAACGGTCTTGCGGACGGCTCGCTCCCTGAAGCGGCGTTTCGTCATTACCTCGTTCAGGATTACCTGTTCCTCATCGAGTTTGCGCGCGCCTACGCGCTCGCGGTCTACAAGTCGCCTGGGCTTGCCGACATGCGTGAGGCCGCTTCCGGCCTGTCGGCCATCCTCGATGTCGAGATGGACCTGCATGTGAAGCTGTGCGCCGGTTGGGGCCTGTCTCCGGCCGACCTCGAACGGGCGCCTCCGGCGGCCGAGATGCTGGCCTATACGCGCTACGTGCTCGATGCGGGCATGCGCGGCGATCTGCTGGCGCTCAAGGTGGCGCTTGCGCCTTGCGTGATCGGGTACGCGGAGATCGCAACGCGGCTTGCCGCGCGGCCCGGCGCGGACGCTGCGACGAACGCCTACCGCGTCTGGATCGCCGAATACGCCGGCGCGCCGTACCAGGAGGTCGCTGCCAAGGCGCGCGCGCACCTGGACCATCTCGCCGATCGCTACGTCACGCCGGCCCGCGAGGCCGAGCTGATTGCGATCTTCAGGGAAGCCACCCGGCTCGAGGCGGACTTTTGGGAGATGGGCTGGCGCGAGGGCAAGCGCTAAGCTCCGCAAACGTCTCATCCCGAGACCTGAACAGGTCCAACATCCCGGTATCGCGGATGATCGCGCAAGGCGCGGCGCGCCGGCGCGATCGTGCGTTTTCGTTCCGCGCCTTCGGCAGAAAACAGCGGCGCGTGGCGGCGAACCTTTTCGGCCCTTTGCGTGTTTGGAACGGCGGCAGGATGAAGCAAGGGAGCTGAGACATGAACGGGATTATCTACCTCGTCGGACTCGTCGTCGTGATCGGTGCGGTGCTGTCGTTCCTGGGCCTGCGCTGACCATTAGAGCTCACCGAGGCAGCGCGGCGTCGTCCGCGCGCCTTGGGCGTCTGCGCGGCTTGGACGCGTTACCGCGCCACCACCCACACCACCACGGGCAACGTTGCCGCCGCCAGCAGCGTGCCCAGCGCCACCGCGCCCGAGACCGGGTTCACCAGCCGCTGATACTGCACGGCGAAGATGTAGGCATTCGCGCCCGTCGGCATCGCCGCGAACAGCACGACGACGCCGGCAGCATTCGGCGGCAGGCCCAGCAGCTTCGCCAGCACGAACGCGGCCGCGGGCATCGCCGCCAGCTTCAGCGCGCACATCAGCAGAATGCTCAGCTTCTCGCCCTTCACCTCGAAACGAAAGAGATTGATGCCGAGCGCGATCAGCGCGGTCGGCGAGCCCGCCTGCGCCAGCAGCTCGATGGTGCGGTCGACGACGGGGGTGAGGCCGAGGCCGGTGAAGCGCCAGACCACGCCGAAGCCGATCGCCAGCATCAGGGGGTTGCGGGCGAGGTCGGCGATCACGGGGCGGATCACCGAGAGCGGCGAGCCGGTGCGCTCACGGCTGACCAGCTCCATCTGCAAAATGCCGCAGAGCCAGAGCAGCGGCGTGTTCACCGACAGGATCAGCGCCATCGGCCCCGCCGCCTCGCTGCCGAGCGCGGAGAGCACGAGGGGAATGCCGAGCATCACGATGTTGCCGTAGACCGAGCCGATCGCGAACACGACGCCATCCTCGCGGTCCTCGCGCCGCGCGCGGATGAGGGCGGAGATCGCGAGCGCCGCGATCCAGGTCAGCGCGAGTGCGCCGTAATAGCTGCCCCACATCCTGTAGGGGCTGACGTCTGGGAATTCCGAGACGACGATGGTGCGGAACAGCAGCGCAGGGATCGCGATGCTGAAGGCGAATTCGCTGATGCCCTTGTGCGCGCCCTCCGAGACGAACCGAAACAGCACCGCGGCATAGCCGGCCGCGATCAGCGCGAACACGGGTGCGACGATCAGCAAGGTGGCCATGCGCCGCTACGATCCCAGGGCGATGATCCGGCGCGCCATGCGCACATTGGCGTAGTCGATCATCTTGCCGTCCAGCGTCACCGCGCCCTGGCCCTGCGCCTCCGCCTGCTCCATGGCCTCGACGATCCGCTGCGCCTCGTCCAGCTCCCGTTCCGACGGCATGAACGCGCGCCGCGTCGGTTCGATCTGGTCGGGGTGGATGACCTGCTTGCCGTCAAAGCCCATCGCGGCGGCCTTCTGCGCGCTGCTCTCGGTCAGCCTTTCGTCGCGGAACGCGCCGCAGGGGCCGTCGATGGCGATCCGGCCGAACGCGCGGGCCGCCACCAGGACGCGCATCATGGGATAGGCGAACAGGTCGAGAGGGGCGGTGGCGTAGCCGCTTTGCGCCGAGCCGACATGGCGATAGCCGTCCGGCGATACCCCGATGTCGGAGGACCGGGCGCCGATCGACGCCGCGAAGTCGCCGACGCCGAGATGCAGCGCGGCAATGCTGTCGTGGCAGGCGGCGAGCGCATCGACATTGACGAGGCCGAGCGCGGTCTCGATCAGCAAGTCCAGCGCGACCAGCGATGCGCGATCGGGCGCGGCCGCGCGCATCTGTTCGGCGATTGCGACGATGTCGCCGGGGCGCTCCGCCTTCGGCACGATCACCGCATCGAGCCGCGGCGCCGCCGCCAGCGCGCGGATCTCCTGCGCGATGAAGGGACTGTCGACGGCGTTGATCCGCACCGTGACGCGCTTGTGGCCCCAGTCGAGCGCGGCGAGGGAGCGGACGGCTTCCTCCAGCGCAAGCCCCTTCTCGGCGGGCGGCACCGCGTCCTCGAGATCCATGAACACTGCGTCCGCGCTTGAGGCCGCCGCCTTGGCGACGAGACGGGCGCGATGCGCGGGGACGGCGAGGGTGGCCCGCACGGGCCGCTGATGCGTCATTGTCAAATGTCCTTGGAAAGGCCGAGCTCGCCGAGGATGGCCTCGTTATGCTCTCCGACATCCGGCACCGGGTCCATCCGCGGCCTCAAGCCCGGAATGGTCAGCGCCGGCAGGAAGCTCATCACCGGCCCGCACGGCGATCCCACGCTTTGCACGCGGCCGCGCGTGTGGAGTTGCTCGTGTTGCAGAAAGGCCTCGACCGAGTTCAGATGCGCGTTGGCGACCCCGGCCTCGTCGAGCAGCCGCAACACCGCTTCGCCGGTCATGGCGGCAAAGCGCTGCTCGATATGCGCCTGCAGCTCGTCGCGGTTCTGCATCCGCAGCGGATTGGTGCGGAAGTTCGGATGGCCGGCGAAACCCGCATCGCCGAGCACGATGCGGCACAGCGAGCGCCATTCCCGGTCGTTCTGGATGCCGAAGAAGACGGTCGTTCCGTCGCCGACCTTGAACGGGCCGTAGGGCGCGATGGTCGCGTGCCTGGCGCCGGTGCGCGGCAGCGGACGGCCGGTGCTCTGGGTGTAGAAGGCGGGATAGCTCATCCAGTCGGTGATGGAGTCGAACAGCGAAGCCTGGAACGCCGTGCCCTTGCCGGTCCGCTCGCGGCGGTACAGCGCCATCAGCACGCCGTTGAGGATGTACATGCCGGTCGCGATATCGACCACCGACAGGCCGACCTTGGCCGGCTCCGCCTCGGTGCCGTTGATGGCGAGCACGCCGGCCTCGCACTGCACCAGCAGGTCATAGGCCTTCTTGTCGCTGTAGGGACCACCAGTCCCATAGCCCGAGACGTCGCAGGCGATGATGCGCGGATGCTTGCGCAGCAGCGAAGCCGCATCGAGGCCGAGCCGCTCGGCGGCGCCGGGCGCAAGGTTCTGGATGAACACATCGGCCTGCGGCAGCAGGGCGTCGAGCACCTTGCGGCCGTCCTCGCTCTTGATGTCGATGGCAAGGCTCTCCTTGGAGCGGTTGGTCCAGACGAACTGGCTCGACAGGCCGTTCATGACGTGGTCGTAGTCGCGGCAGAAATCGCCCGCGCCCGGCCGCTCGATCTTGATCACCCGCGCGCCCCAGTCCGCGAGGTGCCGGCTCGCCAGCGGCGCCGCGATCGCCTGCTCCAGCGAGACCACCGTGACGCCCGAAAGCGGCAGCTCCGCCTCAGTCCCGTTCATGCGACCGTCCCTCCGTGCGCTTATTGGACCAGCGCAGGAGACAGATCGGCCAGCCCACGCGCATCTTGTTGATGGTCCCATGATGCCCCTGTTTTGCCCGACAAGTCAAACCGGGCTTCGCTTAATCCTAAAAAATGCCGAGCGATTACCGTGACTTGGCTACTGTGCATGGGGTTGTTTTTCAATTTTTGGGGGTGGGGCGGACCTGTAAGCGGCAGTCTCTCCTCGCGCAGCGCTGTCGTCCCCCGCGCAGGCGGGTGAACCCCGCCTGTTGCCGAGACCGCACAGCTTCCGGCTTTCGCATCCCGCCTCGTTGCCAACGAACCGCGGTTCACCCACTATTCGCCCCGACTCGACATGTGGGGGACGAAATGCCGGCGCTTCGCTTCAAGACATCCCTGGTTGCTGCGACCCTCGGGCTGGCCCTGTCCGTGCTGGTGCAGCCCGGTGCCGGCTTCGCCTACACCCAGGAGGAGCAGCAGGCCTGCACGCCGGATGCGATGCGGCTGTGCAGCGAGTTCGTTCCGAACGTCGATGCCATCACCGCCTGCATGATCAAGAAGAAGGCGCAGCTTTCGCCGCAATGCGCGGTGTTCTTCCGCCGTGGACCGGAGCCGGGCGAGCAGCGCGCCGGCAAGCGGACCAACATCGCGCCCAAAACCGCGAAGAAGAGCACCAAGCCGGCGCCCAAGAAAAAGAAGACCAGCGACGGCTGAGCGCGGGGCAGGGCAGCGTTCCCCTTTCGAAACTCCTCGACGTGACGGACTCCTTTTGTTCGCGAGCTGGCGCGAGGCTTGCGGGCGACGGGCAGGTGCGACGGAAAAGAGTCGGCTGCCGGTTTGCGCGGCGAGGTTGCATGCCGCTTTCTCCCAAACGACTGCTCAAAAAACGCACACAAGGCACACGCGCAGCGTTTCATTGCAGTTGGTGTCGCGCCTCGCACATCGCAGTGTGACTCAAAAGCCAACACGCCTTGTTATTTCGTGGCCGTAACGCAACCCTCGATAAATTTTTCTTTCACGAATCAGCGCGGTGATTCATTTTCGCGGCCTGGGGTCAATCTGGAGGCCGAAGGTATGAACGTTATTGTTTTCGCTTCGCGTAAAGGCGGCTCGGGCAAGAGTACCCTCGCCGCACATCTTGCCGCACAGATCAAGGCGAGCAAGCAGGTCATGCTCGTGGACGCGGACCCGCAGGGCTCGCTGACGCTGTGGCACAAGCTGCGCGGCACCAACGAACCGCCGATCAAGGCGGCCGTGAACTCCGTCAGCGGCATCGTCTCCGCTGCCAAGCGCGACGGTTATGAATGGGTGTTGATCGACACGCCGCCGAACCTGTCGGCCGTGGTCGACGACGCGATCAAGAACGCCACCATGGTGGTGATTCCCGCCCGTCCCGGCGTGTTCGACGTCAACGCGGTGCAGGAAACCATCCAGATGTGCCGCGCCGCGCGCAAGCCCTATGCGGTCGTGCTCAACGGTGCGCCGGCCAAGCGCGACGAGTCGGAAAGCCCGATCGTCACCATCGCCCGCGAAGCCCTTGCCAAATTCCGTGCGCCGGTGTGGGGCGGCCAGATCACCAACCGTTCGGATCTGCTGATGGCGCTGAGCCATGGCGAGGGCGCGCGGGAGTACCAGGCCGAGAGCCGCGCGGCCCAGGAAATCGCAAGGCTGTGGGCGGCGATCGAGCGTTCGGTGAAGGCCATTCGCGGCACGGCGTCGGCATCCGGCGCAATGCACAAGCAGGCGGCGTAATTCTTTAAATCATTCCCCGGACGAAAAACGCGCGGTGTCCGCGCGTTTTGCGTTTTCGGGATCTGCCGAAGGAGGCTACGCCACCATCAGCATGTAGAACACGATGACCGGCGACAGCGTGAGGATCACCGACCAGATGCCGACGGCCCAGAGGATGTCTTCGGTGGTAAAGCTCTGCTCGTTGGACAGCTTCTCCTGTCCGGCGCCGAAATACGGCGCCATTTCATTCTGACTATTCACAAATGCCCCCGCGATTTCTTCGCTTATGGGCGTGAACCATACCCGGGATGTTTTAAGATTCCGGCTTGCGAGCCCGCTCGCATTTTGAACGCATTTGTGACCGCGGCTTAACCATCCGCGCCGAGCCTCGCCTCAGGCGAGCCAGACCCGATACAGCAGCACCGGGATCAGGCCGAGCATCACCGCCCAGAACCCGAACGACGAAACGACGAGAATTCCCTGCAAGAGATCGGCGGGCGCGAATTGCTGCGCGGCCGTAGGCCGGGTGCGATGCCCCATGGTCATTCCCCCTATGAGAAGCCTTTCGACCACACGATAGGGACAGATGCGTAAACGAGGCGTGGATGCCGTATGCGGCGTGCGCGAAGGCCGTTGGGGCGCGGTTAACCACGGGCAGGCTCTGACCCTCCCCTGGAGGGGGAGGGTCGGCTCACATTGAGCGTAGCGAAAATGTGAGACGGGGTGGGGGGACGGTCTCTCCTCATCCGACA